>JAEEGL016769499.1_pt1 | contig 29290 bp, 25 predicted proteins | sample 9134231 | NCBI WGS metagenome assembly JAEEGL01 (sample SAMN16246548, study PRJNA631951) | gut metagenome | biome: gut microbiome; feature: rumen; material: fiber-attached | host: Bos | place: Iran: Karaj | collected 2018-10 | reverse complement strand
GCAGCACATTGGGGTTGGTGGCGCGGAACTGGGCCTCGTCGAATGCCTCTCCGAAGCGCTTGCGGCCCTTTTCGACCTCCTTGTTCATCTTCTCCTCGATCTTGGCGAGGAAGTCCTCGATGAGCACGTCGGCGCGGTACCTCTTCTTGGAGTCCTTGTTGTCGATGAGGGGGTCGTTGAATGCGCCCACGTGACCGGAGGCCTCCCAGATGCGGGGATGCATGAAGATGCAGGAGTCGATGCCCACGATGTTCTCGTTGAGGCGGGTCATCGCGTTCCACCAGTACTGCTTGATGTTGTTCTTGAGCTCGACGCCCATCTGGCCGTAGTCGTAAACCGCGGCGAGACCGTCGTATATTTCACTTGACGGGAAAATGAACCCGTACTCCTTGCAGTGCGCTACAAGCACCTTGAAAAGTTCGTCTTGAGTCATATCAGTTGTTTCCGTTGTACCGGCCGGAATCCTTCAGCAGGCCGGTGATTTCCGTTTTGAGCCCTTTTGCGTCCAGCAGGTCGGCGGCATCGAAATGCATGCGGTAGCGCCAGTGGTGTGCCGGATCGGCGGGCTGGTTGATGCGTTCGTTCTGGTAGTCCTTGCGGCGGAGTTTGCCGTCGAGCGCCACCCAGTCCTGCAGGGGGAAGATGGCGAGCATAGGCTGGGAAGACAGATGGTCCCACAGCACGCGGCGGACCTCCCAGGGCTCCATGTCGCGGCCGTTCTCTTCCGCGAACTGCATGCGGAGGGTGGCCATGTCGTGGGAACTCGTGGCGCAGACGGCGAGCGTCGGCCAGGGGCGTCCCTTGTCCATGTTGGCCATTTCCAGGGACAGTATGCTTTCGTGCTCCATTACGCCGGGAACGCAGTCGGGGACCATGCCGAGGTCCTCACCGCAGGCGAGCATTCCGGTGGCGTCGAGCAGCTCGGGGAGCTTCTTCTCGGCGTTGCGGCGCCACAGTTCGTCGTTGCGATGGTAGAAAAAGTCATTGTAGAGGGCGCCGAAGCTCTCCTGCTGCCACTGGGGCAGGCCGGCGGATTCGGGCAGGATGCGCGGCTGCACGCAGCCTTCGTTGCGCGGGTCGGGCAGGAAGAGGCCTTCCAGCGGGAGCCCCAGGGCCTCGATTTCCTCGCGGCGGTAGGGGATTGCCGGATTGAAGTGGCCCATCGAGCCGCTGCTGTATTCCTTCGGGATTTCCCAGATGCGGAAGAATCCCAGGATATGGTCGATGCGGAATGCGTCGAAGTATTCGCTCATCTTGCGCAGGCGCGATTTCCACCAGGCATAGCCGTCCTTGGCCATTTCGTCCCAGTTGTAGGTGGGGAAACCCCAGTTCTGGCCTTCCTCGCTGAAGAAATCCGGCGGTGCGCCGGCGCTGGAGTCGAGGTTGAAGAGCTGCGGATGGAAGTAGGCGTCGGCGCTGTCGGAGCTTACGCCGATGGGGAGGTCGCCCTTGAAGACGACGCCCTTGCCGCGGGCGTACTTCACTTCGTCGGAGAACTGGCGGTCCAGATGCCACTGGATCCAGCGCCAGTAGTCGGCCTCGTTGCCGTCGCGCAGGGCGCAGAAATCGGCGTACTCGTCGAGCCAGTAGGCGTTTGCCTTGGCGAAACGGCGGAAGGCCGCGCTTTCGGTGTCCTGCCTGCCATGGTCTTCCCAGGCCTTGCGGACGAGGGCCATTTTCTTCTTGAATACCTTGGGGTAGTCGAGCTCAGGGAGGGCGTTAAGCTCCTTCTGGGCGCGCTTGAAGGCCGCATCCTCGGGTACTCCGAGCTCCTGCAGATGGATGTACAGCGGGTGCAGGGCGAAGGAGGATATGGGGCTGTATGGGTATGAGTCCTTCCACTGGCCTTTGCGGGTGGTGTCGTTGACGGGAAGCAGCTGGATGATGCTCTGGCCCGTCTGCGCCGCCCAGTCCACGAGGGGACGGAGGTCCCGGAATTCGCCGATGCCGAAGTCGTCCTTGCCGCGCAGGGCGAAGACGGGGATGGCTGTGCCGGCGCCGCGGAAACCCGGACGGTCGAACAGTGCGGCCGTGTGCTTGCGCACGAAGGGGCAGCCGGGGATGGGGCAGTCGTTCCACTTGTCTTCTATGACGGAAGCGGATGCCGAATTGTGATGCTCCCACTCGCTGCGGGCGATGACGCCGTCGCGCATCACGACATAATAATAATCCTTGAGTGCCGAGGCAGGCGCGTTGACGGTTGCGGTCCAGATGCCGCCGCCGCTCCAGGTCATGGGGTGCTTCTTGTCCTGGAGGACAATGCTGAGGCTCTCGCCCCAGATGGTCTCATAGTGTATTCTGAATGTGGTTTTCACTATAGTTTGTAATAACTTGACAGGATTGATGCAAACCAGCTGGGAGGCAGTACTGCCTTCAGGAATACGGACAGGCGCTGCTCCAGGGTTGAAATTATGTAATGGTAACGGGGGTTGCGCGCGCGGACTATCTTGCTTATCTTATTGGCGAGGACGACTGGTTTGAGACCGCCGGTCTCGTCTTTTTCAATGCTCTTGAGGGAACGGTCCCAGGCGGGGTAGGCGGCGGACACCTCGGGGCTGCAGACGGAGTCGCGGCTGGCGGTGAAGGATGTGGAGAAGTCGCCGGGTTCGATGACGACGACCTTTATGCCGTGGGATTTGAGTTCGAGCCGGAGTGCCTCGCAGTAGCCCTCGATGGCGAATTTGCTGGCGCTGTACAGGCCCTGGAAGGGGAGTCCCATGAGGCCGCCTATGGAGCTGACGCAGATTATTTTGCCGGATTTCTGGCTGCGCATCGCGGGGATGACGTAGTGCAGGAAGCGGACCATGCCCATCCAGTTGACGTCCATTTGCCTCTGCGCCTGCTCCAGGGAGGAGAATTCAAGCGGGCCTCCGATGCCCATTCCGGCGTTGTTGATGAAGACGTCGATGCGGCCCTGTTCTTCCAGGACCTTTTCGACGGCGTTCCTGCAGTCTTCGTCGCTGGTTACTTCGGCCTTGATGTATCTGACTCCCGGTATGGGTTCGACGGTGCGGCGGCAGGTTCCGTAAACGGTGTGGCCGTCGGCGGTGAGCCTTCTGGCCATCGCCTCGCCAAAGCCGGAACTGATGCCCGTTATCAGGATAATCATATGACTTCCAGATCTTTGAATATCCTGGTGAGTTTCTCTACGGCCTCATCGACCTGCTCGATGCTGTGGGTTGCCATGAGGGCGAAGCGGATGAGGACGTCCTTCTCGGGCACTGCGGGGGCGATGACGGGGGTGATGAACACTCCGGCCTCGTATGCCAGGCGGACTATCTTCATTGCCTTGATGGTGTCGCGTACGAACAGCGGGATGATGGGGGACTGGGTGTGACCGGTGTCGAATCCGGCGTCCTTGAAGGCCTTCTGGGCGTGGCGGGTGACTTCCCAGAGGTGCTCGAGGCGCTCGGGCTCTTCCATCATTATGTCCAGTGCCTTGGATGCGGCTGCAACTGCTGCGGGGGTCATGGAGGCGCTGAAAATGAGAGTCCTGGAGTTGTGCTTGAGGTAGTTGAGGACCTCATGGTCGCCGGCGATGAAGCCGCCCAGGGAACCGAAGCTCTTGGAGAAGGTGCCCATGATCAGGTCAACTTTGTCGGTGAGGCCGAAGTGGCTGGCTGTGCCGGAGCCGTGCTCGCCGATTACGCCGAGTCCGTGGGCGTCGTCGATCATCAGGGAGGCGTTGTATTTCTCGCAGAGTTCGACGAGCTTGGGGACGGGGGCGATGTCGCCTTCCATCGAATAAACGCCGTCCACCACTATGAGTTTGGGGGCGTTGCGCGGGGTGAGCCAGAGTTTCTTCTCGAGGTCGGCCATGTCGTTGTGGCGGAACTTGCGCACCTCGCTGAAGCTCAGGCGGCTGCCGTCGATGATGCAGGCATGGTCGAGGGCGTCGAGGAAGATGAATCCTCCGCGGAAGCCGAGGCATCCGACTACGCCGAGATTGACCTGGAAACCGGTGCTGTATGTTACGGCCTCCTGTTTGCCTGTGAATTTGGCAAGCTTGGCCTCGAGTTCTTCGTGGATATCAAGGGTGCCGTTGAGAAAGCGGCTTCCGGAGCAGCTGGTGCCGTATTTTTTGATTGCGGCGATGGCTGCTTCCTTCAGGCGGGGGTCGTCTGACAGGCCGAGATAGGAATTGGAACCGAACATGAGGACCTTGGAACCGTCGGCCATGGTGACGACGGGATCCTGTCCGGAGGAAATGGGCCGGTAGTAGGGATAGACGCCCTGGGCCTTTACTTCGTCGGCCAAGGTGTACTTGGCGCAAAGCTTATTGAGTAATTTTTCCATCTTAGGTTTCGTACTAATAACTTGCAAATATAGTTATTTTCCGGAAAAAGATAACCCGGGATGGAGATTGGTTTACAGCAGGGATATCAGCAGGTACAGGAAGTGGGCGATGATACCGGCGCAGAGTCCGGCGATGGCGTGTGCTCCGAGGGCCTTGGAGATTGCCTTGCGGTAGCCCAGGGTGTCGAGCATGGCGGTGTGGGTGGAGAGGAAGCCGCTCCAGCACATTCCGATGGCGGTGAAGACCGCTATGGTGTTGCCGTCGAGGATTCCAGCCTCGTTGAAGGTGGGGAGCAGGCCGAGGGACGCTCCCACGGCGCCGAGGGCGGTCATCGGGAAGGCGATGAGGCGCATGTCCTTGAATCCGAACAGCCATTCGAACACCCAGTGGATTTTCTCGGCGAGCCAGGGGAGTATTGGCACGCCCTGGTTGGCCGCACCGGTGTATCCTTCCGGGCCGGCTCCGAAGGTGATGAGGATGACCATCGTGGTGATTATGAGAACGCCGGGAATGATGGCCAGGCCGAGCTCCACGCCGTTTTTGCCGCCGTCGAGAAGGGCGTTGAGGAAGCGCATGAAGACGCTGTCCTTCTTGGTCTCCTCGGCGGGTTTTTCTTCGATGGCGGTCCTGGTGCCCTTCTCCGAGACGGGAGCCTCGAGCTCCGGGAAGGCCTTGAGGCAGCTGTGCTGCATGATCCTGGTGGAAATGACAGAGCCGCATACCGCGCCTACGAAACCTACCAGGGCGCCGCCGGCGTAACCGAGGCTTATCATAGTGACTATCACCACGAAACCCATTCCGAAAGCGGTTCCGAAATTGGTGAGCGACAGCAGCTGATACTTCTTGAAATAGGAAGAGAACTCCTTGTCCTTGGCAAAGGCGATGATGGCCGGATTGTCCGACAGGAAAGTCATGACGCCGCCGAGCGCCGCCACGCCGGGAAGGTTAAAGATGGGCTTCATCAACGGGCGCAGGATGCGCTCCAGCGCGCTCACGACCCCGAATTCCGACAGGAGCTTGGACAGCGCGCCGGTAAGGACCGTGATGCCCATAAGGTAGAAAACGGTATTGAGCAACAGGTTATGCGCCGTGTTCATAATGGTGTTGATGAGGTTGCTGCCTCCCATCCTGATGCTCAGCGGAGTAAAGACCAGTACGAGCAGGAGAAGAAACACGATTGCCTCGACCGTGGATCTGCGGATTTTGAACTTTTTCTGTGCCATCGACTATGTATAAGCGGCCCAAAGATACACAAAATTACTGACAGGAGTAAAAAAATTTTGGAGAATAGAAATTTCGTAGTATATTTGCAGTCCCGTTCGCGGGATTGACATACGCGGAAATAGCTCAGTTGGTAGAGCGCAACCTTGCCAAGGTTGAGGTCGCGGGTCCGAATCCCGTTTTCCGCTCAACGGATTGAAGACCCGGTGCTCGTATGAGCACCGGGTCTGATTTTTTAAAAGGAGGCCGTCGTGAGCTCGCTCACGTAAGGTCTCCTTTTAAAAAATCAGACCAGCAGCCTGCTGCTGGGTCTTCAATCCATTGATCCCCCCACCCCACCGGGATAGCGCCGCCCAGCGGCGGAATCCCGTCCTCCGTCCTCCTATCCTCCTGTCTTCGTCTCCTCGAAATATGAACTATGCAGAATAATCCGTATCTTTGTGGCTCAAGATGATTGTAACACATCATTTTGAAAAGTGCTAAAAAACGGGGAGAGGAAAACCACCTCTCCCTTTCTTTATCAACTTCTCTTCCCTTTTTCCCCCTGCTCCCGATGGAAGAAATATAGTTCCATCAGGAGCAAAAACCCGCCAAAATGCTCCCGATGGAACGAAAAGTCTTCCATCGGGAGCACAGCGACTTTTCCAAACTATTTTCTATATTTGCAAAGACTAATAACCATAATCAATGCGAACAATCAGAACCGCAGCCGTTATGCTGCTCACAGCCTTGATGACAACCTCCTGTTTCTTTGGCGGCACCGACCTTGACTATGACGTTGCCATCATAGGCCAGTGGCAGGAATACAAGGAAGTTTATTACGACGTCAATCCGCCAGAGACCCTCTATCTGGACGAGGTGCAGTACGGCGATTACTTTGTCTTTACTTTTTATTCAAACGGGGAAGCCGTCCTTGAGAAAATAGAAAAAAACGGACCTGTCCATACAGTAAACAAAGTTTCGTACCAAGTCTCCGGGGCGTCGCTGTACATAGGCGGCCATGATTACAACAGGATCCTGTCCATCAGGAAACTGAATTCTTCGGAAATGGTCCTCCGTATGGATGACGGCAACACCGACATCCACTTCCGCCGCGTGGGCTAGTCCTTCTGCCGGGCGGCATCCATCACCTCAAGTATCTCAGCCCCGTATTTTTCCCACATGCGGGGGCCGAATCCGTGCACTTTCAGCATCTCCTCCCGCGTCGCGGGTGCGGCGTCAGCTATACCCAGTAGCGTCTTCTGGTGCAGCACGTGGTACGCCGGCACTCCGAGAGCGCGTGCGGTTTCGAGCCGCCAGGCCCTTAGTGCCTCCACCAGTTCCGGGTGGCGGTTGTCTTCGTACAGATTCCTTTCGGGGGCGGGCTCCTCTTCGGCGGCACCGGCATCAGTTACGGATTGAGGACTCTTGGCGCGCGCCTTCCGTGCGGCCTTCACTTCTCCCAGCAGAGCCATGGTCCGCAGCTGGCGGTATCTTGACGGCTCGAAGCCCTCGTCACGGATGCTTTCCAGCGTGACCAGGTGTGCCTGCCACTGCGGGATGAGGTCTTCGGCAAGACGGCGCAGGCGCGTGCGGACTTCGGTGTTGTCCACTTCGACCGACAGCATTTCTTTCAGCCCCAGGTCCTGCAGAATCGGCAGGAAGTATTCGCAGGCCTTGGCGATGCGTTCCGCCGTGCGGGCTTCATCCCCCTGCAGGGAGGCCAGCTGCCGGCGGAATCGGTCGGCGACGTTTTCGGCCTCCGACAGCACCGTGGCGGCTTTTTCTATACGTTCGAGCACCGCCGGGTACAGGTTGGCCAGATGCTCCTTCCAGATTTTCCGAAGGACGAAAACCTCCCGCCGCAGGTCTTCGAAGCTGAAGCATTCGCACATCAGGTCCAGCCGCGCACTGGCCTCGTAGCCGCCCAGCGCGTCCTCCACCTTCGAGGGCTCCGGGAAGGAACGGTTGAACCGGGAGACGTCCTCGTCGGCATACAGCAGCGAGGCGCGGATGGGGCTTTCCAGGCTGATGCCCTCCAGTGTGCGGCACCTCGAAAGCGCAACGTACACCTGTCCGAAGGCGAATGCGGCACCGGCGTCGATGATGACGTGGTCGAACGTCAGCCCCTGGCTCTTGTGGATGGTGATGGCCCACGCCGGGCGCAACGGGAACTGCCGGAAGGTGCCCTTTACCTCCTGGAGGATCTCTCCGGAACCGTCGTCCAGGGTGTACTGGAGGTTCTCCCAGTCCATCGGGGTGACTTCCAGGCGGGCGCCGTCGTCGGTGTCGATCGTCACCACCGATTGGGTGGCGTCGGCGACCGTGCCCAGTTTGCCGTTGTAGAAGCGGCCGTCGGGATCGTTGCGGATGAACATCATACGCGCTCCCGGCTTGACGGTGAGGCGCTCGGCGGCAGGATAGAGGCTTTCGGGATAATCCCCGTCGATCCCGGCCTCGTAGGTTACGGCCTCGCCGGGGAGGGCCTCCATGCGGGAGGCGTTGATGCTGTCGGCCTGGCTGTTATGCGTCGTAAGGCGTATCCAGTCGGGGCCGGCGGGAGCGTGCAGGCGGGCGTTGAGGGCACGGAGCATCTGCGGCGTGACGGTGGCGTCGCGGATCCCTCCGAGGATGTCGATGAACTCCGCGTCGGACTGACGGTAGATACGCTGGAGTTCGATGGTGACGTAATCGAGCTGTCCCAGCGCCTTGCTGCTGAAGAAGTAGGGCGACGGGTAAACGCGCTCGATGTACGGACGCTCCTTCTCCGTCACCACCGGGGAGAGCTGCTGGGCGTCGCCTATCATCAGGAGCTGGACGCCGCCGAACGGCTTCTGGCTGCGGCGGTAGCGCCTGAGCGTCATGTCGATGGCGTCCATCAGGTCCGCACGCACCATGGAGACCTCGTCTATGATAAGGAGGTCCAGGGTCTTGATGATCTTGATCTTGTCCTTCCGCAGGCGGCGGTACTGTTCGGGCATCTGGTACTCGGTGCGGAGTTCCGGGACGTCGGGAAGATAGGGGCAGAGCGGCAGGGAGAAAAAGGAATGGATAGTGGCACCGCGGGCGTTCACCGCCGCCACCCCGGTGGGAGCAAGGACGACATAGCGCTTGGCGGTGGTGTCGGTAATGTGCCGCAGGAACGTGGTCTTGCCGGTCCCCGCCTTCCCGGTGAGGAAAAGCGAAACGTTGGTGTTCTCTATGTAGTGTTCCGCCAGTTGGAACAGGTGGTCTTTTTCCATTTCTTTACAAAGATAAGGGTTTTTGGGGGTTGGGTGCTCCTGATGGAACTTTTCTGCTTCCATCAGGAGCATTTTCGCAGGTTTTTGCGCCTGATGGACCTGTTTTTCTTCCATCGGGAGCACCGGGTAAGGGAGATGCGCTACAGGGCGTTGTCCAGAAGGCGGGAGGCCTCCCCGTATGAGAGGCCGGTCACCCGGGCAATCTGGTGGACGTTGGAAGAAAAACGATATCTTATCTGACGGAGGAATTCTGCCTTTTCACTGTCGTTCAATTCGCTGAAATGACGCTTTCCGAACAGGCTGCGGCACAAATCAGGGATAGCGGCCAATATGGACTGGTCGCGGAAAGAAGGCAGGCTATCGTCTCCGGCAGCAAGGCGCCTTTTGGCCTTGGATGAATTTGTGATATAATAGTTCATCTTTCCGGGCGTCCGGAATACGGTTTCTTCTACGTATCTTGTATTTACGTAGGATCTCGGACTGATGTATCCTCGGCCGTTGACAGGCAGATTGCCCGGAACCGAAGATTTGCTGTGCAGTAATGAGTAGCGTTTTCTGGCGGAAATGGAGTGCAGCGGAGAGCCCTCCAGGGGATTGCCGTTGAAATACGCATCACCGCTGCCCCAGGGATAAAGGGACGGATGTGCGCAAATGTTCGCTACAACGCTGTTATTGATGATATAGGCGACGGTCCATGCTATAGCCTCCGGGTCACTTGGGATTTCACGGATATCTATATCGTTATCCTTTAATCCTTTGGCGATTCCGTACTTACGCTGCAGATAACAGGAATAGCGGCGTTTGTATTCGTTGATGAAACGCTCGGCTTCCTCCCGGGTGCAAACCAGGAGAAAATGAACGTGGTTGGACATCAGGATGAAAGCCAGTACCGTGATGCCGGATGTGGAAACCAGCACGGCAACATAGTTCATTCCAACAATGAAATCTTGTTCCTCCCGGAACCAAAGGCGGTCCTCCAGATGCTCTGATGTGACCAGCCACACTTTGACAATCTTTCGCATAATTCATAGTTTAGGTCAGGCACCTGGCGCCCTTTCATACAGGGGCCCGACAGTTACTGCTCAAAAGTAAGGGTTTATTTGTTTTTCTGCAAGTTTTTCTTGGAGAAAAACTTCGCCAGGTGCTCCTGATGGAAGCGGAAAAGCGCCATCAGGCGCAATTTGGCGTCTTTTTGCTCCTGATGGACCTGTTTTTCTTCCATCAGGAGCACCCCGAGTGGCTCCGGTTGCGATTCTCCGCCAAAAGCATTAACTTTGCAGGACAAAACAACGGACAAATATGAAAAAAATCATCTACGCCATTGCGGCACTCCTTATGGTTGCGGGCCTTTCTTCCTGCAACGCTGAAATCAAGGACCCGAAGATCAACAACCTCATCGGCACCTGGGACATGGTGAGCGAAACCAGAATCAACCTCAAGGGTGAGACGACCACCAACGCTTTTGCCAAGGGAGAGAACTACTGGGTTATCAAGGAGAAGGAAATCGAGCAGCACACCGGCAAGGTTTCCGTAACCGAGCCCTTCAGCTTCGGTTCCCCTTACCTGATCATCGACGGCTCCAACCGCTACGAGATAGTTTCCCTTTCCTACAGCAAGATGGTGCTCAAGGACAACAACATCCTCGCCTCCCTCCTCTTGAAGGAAAAGACGATTGAGTTCCAGAGAAGATAGATCTAAACGCTGTGAAACCGCACAAGCCCGTCGATGGGCTGTGCCACAAACGTACCCGTCTGTATGCCGGCTTCGGCGCACAGGCGGGTAATTATTTCCCTGCAGGCGCTGCCCCATCCACCTACGACACCCACGGGATAGCGGGCGACGTCGTAACGGAGCAGTGAACGGCGGATAAAGGATTGGAAGTTTCCGTCGATCAGTTCCCGGACATAGGAACTCGTTCCGTACCTCTCCAGTAGCCATGGCGCGAGGCTGCCGAGCGCGCCTGCGGGGGCCTCGCTGCGGTACACCAGGGCCACGATGCCCTCATAGGATGCATCATGGGACGCGGCATAATCATCGGCCACGTCAGAAGGCACAAGCCCCTTGATATAATCTCCGAGAAACAGCTTCCCAAGACACGCTCCGCCACCTTCGTCGCCTATGACATACCCTCCGGAACGAACGCGGAAATTCACCCCGGAGCCGTCCCAGAAGCAGGCGTTGGACCCGGTTCCGAGTATGGCAACGATGCCCTCCGAGCGCCCGCAGACGGAACGCGCGGCGGCCACCAGGTCGTCCTGGATGTCGAAATCGCCGACGGAGACCTTCGAGCGGACGAAATCAAGAACCTCCGAACGCACCTGCGGAGTGACGATCCCCGCCACATAAAGGTACAGCCCGTCGAGATGCGGCACTCCAGCCGCGGACAACCCTTCGGCCAGGACCTCAAGGTTCCGTTCCATGCTTATCGTGGAAACGTTGATGCCGGGGAGCAGGACGCGGCGCTCGCCCGTGCCGTCCAGATACCGCCAGTCGCTCTTCGTGGCGCCGGCCTCGACGACGACCGTCATACCTCCGGAGCCGCCTCGAACTCGTGGAGGAAGCGCATGTCGTTCTCGAAGTAATGGCGGAGGTCGTTGACCCTCCACTTGAGCATCGCGATGCGCTCCAGGCCCATTCCGAAGGCGAATCCGCTGTAGCGCTTGGAGTCGATGCCGCTGGCCTCGAGGACGTTGGGATCGACCATGCCGCAGCCGAGGATCTCCAGCCAGCCGGTGCCCTTGCAGATGTTGCAGCCCTTGCCGTGGCAGATGTTGCAGCTTACGTCAACCTCTGCCGAAGGTTCGGTGAAGGGGAAGTAGCTGGGACGCATGCGGATCTGGGTGTCGGCGCCGAACATCTCTCGTGCGAAGAGGAGGATTGCCTGCTTGAGGTCGGCGAAAGTCACGCCCTCGTCGATATAAAGGCCTTCGACCTGATGGAAGATGCAGTGGGCGCGTGCGCTGATGGCCTCGTTGCGGAATACCCGCCCGGGGCAGATGACCCTGATGGGAACGGGCATTTTCTCCATCGTACGTACCTGTACGCTTGATGTATGGGTGCGGAGAAGCAGCGGGTTGAGGTGCCCGGCGGACACGAAGAAGGTGTCCTGCATGTCGCGGGCGGGGTGGTTGGGAGGGAAGTTGAGGGCCTCGAACACGTGGTAGTCGTCTTCGATTTCCGGGCCCTCGGCGACGTCGTACCCGAACTTGCGGAAGATGTCCACAATCTGCTGGCGTACGATGCTGACGGGGTGACGGGAACCCATCGGCAGGGGCTCGCCGGGCATCGAGAGGTCCAGCTTGCCGCCGTCCGCGGAGCCCTCGGAGGTGGCGCCGGACTTGAGTTCTTCGATCTTGGCCTGGGCCTTCTGCTTGAGTTCGTTGAGGACCTTGCCGAATTCGGCCTTCTGGGCCTTGTCGATGGTGCGGAATTCGTCGAACAGGGCGGTGATTTCGCCCTTCTTGCCAAGGAGGCGGATGCGGATTTCTTCGGCTTCCTTTTCGGTTTTCGCCTTCAGGGCGTCAAGCGACGCGGCGATGCGGTCTATGTCTTCCCTTTTCATTACTTAAGCTTTTTTGCGGCGCGCCTGTCGCGGGCTTTCTTCTCGCGGGCGGCGCCGGATTTAAGGTATTTCTCCCACTGCTGTTCGTCGAATATCTTGTGGAAGGAGTTGTATATCTGCTCCGTCCACTTGTCCTGGACGGCGTAATAGATGTCGGCGTTGGACACCTTTGCCTGCGAGAGGTTTTGGTATTCCTCCTGCATGGCGAGGTAGTCGTGGGTGAGGATGCTGTCGACGTAGAAAACCTGGGTGTCATCGAGGTCGAGGAGTGCGGTGAGATTCTCGATCTGCTTCTCAAGGGCCTCGTAGAATTCCTTCTCCATCTGCTCCGGGGTTTTCTTTTCCTGGGAGAAAAGCAGGACCGGCAGCAGGCAGGCGACGATTAGTGCGACAATCTTTTTCATACAGTCTGCAAATTTAACAATTTTTACGTAAGTTTGTACGTATGAAAACTCTCCGATTCTTTATCGCGCTTGTGGCCGCAGCCCTGGCGCTCCAGCCCAAGGCAGATGCCTGCACCAATGTAATAGTCACCCCAGGAGCCAGTATCGACGGCTCTTCTATGGTATCCTACGCCGCCGACTCCCACTGGCTCTTCGGCGAGCTGTATTTCCGTCCCGCCGGCCGTTTCGCCCCCGGCACGCTCCTTCCCATCAAGGAATGGGACTCCGCCAGGCCCCTTGGCAGCATCGCCCAGATTGCACAGACCTTCCAGACCGTCGGCAATATGAACGTCCATCAGCTCATAATAGGGGAGACCACCTGGGGCGGACGCGAGGAACAGGTCGACACCACCGGTATAATGGACTACGGCTCACTGATTTACATTACCCTGCAAAGGGCGCGTACGGCACGCGAGGCCATACAGACCATCGTGGACCTTGCCAATGAATACGGCTACCCCTCCGAGGGCGAGACCTTCAGCATCGCCGATCCCAATGAAGCCTGGGTGATGGATCTCGTGGGCAAAGGCTCCGACAACAAAGGCATAGTCTGGGTGGCCCGCCGCATCCCCGACGGCTTCATCTGCGCTCACGCCAACCAGGCCCGCATCACCCGTTTCCCCTGGAACGACCCCGAGAACTGCCTCTACGCCCCCGATATCGCCGAGTTCGCCCGCAGCAAGGGCTGGTACAGCGGCAGCGACGAGGATTTCAGCTTCCGCGAAGCCTACAATCCGCTCGATTTCGGTGCCGCCCGCGGCTGCGACGCCCGTGTCTGGGCCGCATTCAACATCCTCTGCGACGGCAAGTTCACTTATGTCGACGGAGGTTCGGAGGTCACCCGTCCCGCCTCCGACTGGCTCGATTACGCAATGGGATACGACCTCGCCGGCGAGATGCCCCTCTTCGTCAAGCCCGCCCGCAAGCTCAGCATGAAAGACGTCGCCGACGTCATGCGCGACCACTACGAAGGCACCCCGATGGATATGCGCGTCGATATCGGAGCCGGAGGCAACGCCTGCCCCTACCGCTGGCGCCCCATGAATTTCAAATGGGAAGGCAAAACCTACGTCAACGAAAGGGCAATCGCCACCCAGCAGACCGGATTCTGGTTCGTCGGACAGGCCCGCGGCTGGCTCCCCGACGAGATCGGCGCCCTTCTCTGGTTCGGCTGTGACGATGCCGCAACCTCCTACCTTACACCGATTTACGTCAACACCAAGAAGGTCCCCGAGTGCCTCCGCGAGGGCAACGGCGACCTGCTGCACTACAGCGCCACCTCCCAGTTCTGGATCAACAACCGCGTCACCAACACCTGCTACCGCATGTACGACGCCATGGAGCCGATGGTCCGCGCCGAGGTCGACACCTACGAGAACCATATGATGACCGCCGTGCGCGAATTCGACGCCTCCCTGCTCAAGATTTACAACGGCCGCGGTTCCCATCCCGGCCGGCGCCCGGCCGTCCGCAAGGTGCTGCGCAAGCTCACAGGCTTCACCGTTGACAACGCCCAGAAGCAGTTTGCCCACTGGGCCGGACTGGAAGAAATCCTCACCGTCAAGTTCATCGACGGCAACGTCAAGGCCCAGGCCGCCGACGGCTCCTTCCTGCACACCAAGTATTCAGAAGGCATTCCCGAAGGCCTCACCCAGCCCGGCTACACCAATCGCTGGAAGGCTGCCGTTGTCAGGGACAACGGCGCCGTGTTGGAAGTTCGTTGACGAACTTCCAACAGACTATAATCCCCCTGCACCCCCAGGGGACGGGGGATGTTTCCCCCGAAACGCTTCGCTCCCCCTCTGTCGGCCTTCGGCCTCCGACCGTTTCTTCGAACAAGCCGTCGTTTTGCCCGTTCTCTTGCCGCGAAGACAACGTGAGCACCCTCACATCGTCCTCGCGAACGGTTTTGCCGCCGTTTCGCCCGTTCTCTTGCCGCGAAGACAACGTGGGCACCCCCACATCGTCCTCGCGGACGGATTTGCCGCCGTTTCACCCGTTCTCTTGCCGCGAAGACAACGTGGGCACCCTCACATCGTCCTCGCGGACGGATTTGCCGCTGTTTCGCCAGTTCTCTTGCCGCGAAGACAACGTGAGCGCCCCCACATCGTCCTCGCGGACGGTTGGAGCCTCGTTTCTGTAAAAAATCCTGAAGCCTAAAGACTTCCGTTCGACGGCGACGGGCGGCTGTAGATCTTGAATCGCCAGGTGATGCCGAGGTCGAAGTTGTGGACCCTGTCGTGGTTGTCGCCGAAGTAGGCGATGTGGATGCGGAGGTTGTCGTTCCCCAGGGGGAAATACTCGAAGCCGAACCCGCCGTAGAAATAATCGTTGCCGGCGGGAAGCACCAGGTCGTACGAACCCCTGTGGCTGGCGGGGACCAGGGCGTCCCACTCGGGCTTCCAGCCCGGATCGACGTTCTCGGCGTCGTTGCGCTCATAACCAACTTTGGTGCAGATGCTTAGTTTACCCAGCGTAAGTATGGCCTTGCCGATGAGCGACCAGTCGGAGAAAGGATTCCTCTGCCCGAAGGCGACGCGGTCGATGAAGTCCACGTCAACCACCAGCTTTCCCATATCGAACTTGTTTCCCAGGGCCACCCAGTTCATCTTGCGGTGAAGCTCGTCCTCAACGAGGTTATAGCTCCAGATGGTCTTCCACCACGGCCAGATGTGTCCGTTCCAATACAGGTTGTACGAATACGCATTCTGAGTGACGGGGGAGATGGGCGAAGGGATGAACTGCGCCGAAATGGTCTGGCTCTCAGTGGGATGGAAACTCGCGCTCACTCCGAAAGCGTAGTACTGATACAGGTTGTTGCTGAACGTACCGTAGTAATAGACATCAATCGGCGCCGAGTCGATTTCGTACCCGCCGACCATAATGGGATGCTTGCCCGCGGTGAATGACCATTTCTCCAGAGGCTGCCAGGTGAGCCAAAGGAAATCGGTGGCGTTGAACGGGTTGGTATCTTCCACCTTCTTGTTGAGGCGCTGCCTGATGCGGAAACTCAGCCGGTCCGTCAGCTGCCCCTTGATGTGCAGGTTGAGGAAGTCCCCCTGGAAATGGGAATCGTAAACCCCGTCCATAGTCTGCTGATGGAAGGTGGCGCGGGTGTCGATGGATACCTCATCGACATGAGTTTGCTGCGCCCGTGCGGCAAAAGTGACGGCGAGCGCAGCAAAAAGGATAAACAAACGTTTCAAGGTTATTCTCCGAATATTTCTGCGAGCTTGTTTCCGAGAGCGTCACCGCGGAGGTCGCGTGCGACGATTATGCCCTCGGGGTTGATGAGGAGGCTTGAAGGGATGGAACGGATGCCGTAAACCTCGGCGGCCTTGCTCTGCCAGCCCTGCAGGTCGGACAGGTGGTGCCAGGGCATGTCAAGGTCGGCGATGGCCTTCACCCAGTCCTCTTTGTCGTTGTCGAAGGACAGGCCGACGATGTCGAAACCCTTGGCGCTGTACTTCTTGTATGCTGCCACCACGTTGGGCATCTCCCTGCGGCAGGGACCGCACCAGGACGCCCAGAAATCGACCAGGACCCATTTTCCGGTGCCGACATACTCGCTGAGCTTGTGGTTCTTGCCGTCTACATCGGGCTCCTCAAGGTCGGTGAACTTGCTGCCGATAATCTGCTGTGCAGCGGCCTCGGCGGCCTCTTCCTTGGCCTTCTGCTCATCCATCATCTTGATGAACTTCTGGGTGTAGGGATGCTTGGTGTAGGCGTATTCGGGCTTGAGCTCCTCGTTGATTTCCTCCTCGTCCAGGTATGAGAAGATGGACGGCATGAATGCGGCGGGGACGATGTTGTCGTGGTTCTGCGACAGCAGGTCCTTGTAGCTCTTCATGAACTCCTCGATCTTTGACTGTATGGACGCTGAATTCACCACCTGCGCTGCCGGATCAAGGTCTTCCAGGGAATCGATTGCGTCGTTGATGATGCTTATCGCCTTGGAGGAAGCCAGGTCGAATTCGGTGACCTTGCGGTTGAGCTCGGAGCCCTCGACGGAGTGGTCTTCGATGTTGACGCAGACGGGTTCGCCGTCGTTGAAAAGCAGGGTCTGCCAGTCCTCACCCTCTTTCTGGACAGCCAGGAGGGCGTTTTTGTCGGCCTTGCCGACCAAGAGGACCTCGTCGCCTTCTCCGGAGGTGATGACGTTTCCGGAAAGGAGGTCGATGACGTTGACGACTCCGCCGCCTGCCTCGGTGGCCTTGATGCTGAATCCGGTCTGGGAAGTGCACGCAGCGAGCACCACGCCTGCTGCTATTGCGATGATGGATTTGATTTTCATTGTGCTGTACTGTTTAACGTGCAAATATAATCAATTATCGGCTAATCCAACCGGCAATCGACTCTGCTTTGACGCGGAACCAGTTGTTCGGACTGTCCTGCAGCAGGCGGTACTCCGGATGGTTGCCCCAGGAAGCGGGGGCGTCGGCAATGAAATTGTCTTCACCGAGGTCGTTGGGGACGTATTGCCTCAGGGCGCTTTCCCAGTCCTTGATGCGGGCGGCGCTCGAGGCAACGCCGGTATATGGATTGTCCGTCGCAGAGAAATCCCTCAGGTACTGGGTGTACCTGTCGCGGAATTCGTGGAAAGACAGGAGTTTGGGCAGCAGGATGCATTCCTTCAGGCCCCAGTTGTACGGGTCGTGGCGGCCGGAATCGGTCTGCACGCCGCAGCGGTGGGAAGTGCCGAGGGTGTTGTCGTAATCGTAGGGGAGAAGGAACACCCTGTAGTTCTCCTTGTCGCGGGAGTTGAAGTACAGGTAGAAATTGTTCATGTTGTTCCAATAGTCGTCCCAGTGCCCGAGGGCGACGTTGGCGGCGTACATCTTCAGCAGCAGGTCGGTGTCGCAGACCTTCCGGATCCAGTCGCAGAACTCCGCGCCGCTGAGCGACCAGAGCTTGAAAATGAAGTCCTCGAGCTGCTCCACGGCGAGCGGGAAGGCTTCCGGATCGTCCTCTTTCAATTCGTATGCGTATGTGCCGGAGGAATTGTCGTCCAGATGATAGCGCCAGGCGTCCCGGTCGCGCAGGTTGGCGCCCCAGGCGCATTTCCACAGGAATCCGTCGGACCCGCCGAACTGCGGCCGGTTCTTTACGTACTGCCGGTCGATGGACTCCGTCATCAGGTACACCCCGTAGTTGACAGGGGCGTCGTCGCCTGTCTTGAGGTACAGCCGGCACCAGGAGGAACGGGGGGCCGTCCAGACGCCGTAGCGCATCAGCATATCGTAGCAGAAATGCTCCCGCACGTACGTGGGATCCTCTTTTGCGTACTTGAGGTTGATGCGGCGCACGCCCGCGAAATTCCCCGTTTCCGAGAACTTGCGCAGGTGCAGGCCGAAGTGGACGTGATGCTTGCGGCCGCCTCGGTCCTCCGGGCGCCTGCGGGATGTCTGGCCGCGGAGCCTGAGGCCGGCGTCCGTTGAGCGAAGGACCTTGTCGTCCCGCTCCAGCGTGGCGCTCCCGCAGCGTATGTATTCGTGAGTGTGATTGTCCTTGTCGAACAGGGACAGGAGGCGTCCCCATTCGTCCCGGCTCACCTCTATGCTGAGTTTCGGGACGACGGTGTCGTCGAAGATGTACCCGGGGCCGAAGGTCTCGGGCTTGTCGCCTCCGGAAACGTCAATCCTGTCCGGACGGCAGCAGATTGCCAGTGCGGACAGGATCAGAAGTGCCGGAAGGCGGAGTCTCATTATTTCTTGACGAACTCCACGCGGCGGTTCTTTGCGCGGCCCTCGTCGGTGCTGTTGTCGGCGACGGGGACGTGGGAGCCCTTGCCGACTGCGGAGAGGCGCTCTGCGGCGATGCCCTGCTGGACGAGGGCGGCGACAACGGCCTCGGCGCGCTTCTGGCTGAGGGAATCGTTGACGGCGTCGGAGCCGGTGGCGTCGCAGTGGCCCTGCACCTCGAAGCTGAGTTCCGGATGTTCGGCCATCAGCTTGGCGATACGGGCGATCTCTGTCATCGACTCAGGCTTGAGGTCTGCCTTGCCTGTTGCGAAGGTGATGCCGTAAGAGGTAATCTTGCCGTCGCTCAGCAGGCGGTCATACAGGGGAACCGCTCCCTTTGCGATGCGGACGTTGCTGATGCCGCTGTACTTGTAGAAAGCGCCGCTGTAGATATAGAAATAACCCGGAGCCCGCATTGCAGGTACATTGATGAGGCGGATGCCGTTGATATATCCTTTGAAAGCCCGCTTGTTGAAGGAAAACGCGAAATGATTCCATTCTCCGGGCTTGAGCGGGTTGTCTTTTACGTTGTAATCACTAAAATCGGAACTGAGGCCCAAAGCCTTTTCTCCTGATGCGAAATCTTCGACATCGGGTTTGAGCAACCACCAGGACAAACCCGAAGAGCCGTCTTCCCTGAAAACGTATTTGACGAGGCTGCTGGCGTTGTAATAGTCTGAATGGCCGGGCATTCCAAATACTATCTCAAGATTCATTTCCGTCGCTTCCTCATCGGTGAGAGGGGACAGGAAAAGGTCGAATTCCAGAGTGAAGACTTCGGGAAGCCAGTTCCACTTGTCTTTCATCAGGGGCATCACCTGCCCGAGGCCGTTGTCGGTGAAAGCCAGCACCTTGCGGCCCTGGACCGAGGCGGTCTCGACATATCCGTCAAGCAGGTCCCAGTGAAGAGGGAATTCTCCCAGCTTTTCATTTTCGAAGGTATCGTCGAAGAAAATCTCGTCACCGGGTACGAAGTCGGATTTGGCGTAAGCGGTTGCGACATCCTGTTTTTTTGCCGCAGAGGCCTGCTGGCCGTCTGCCGATGGCTTGGGTGTGCCGCATTCAGAGCAGAATTTGCCGGTGTTTCCGGCGTTTCCGCAATCGGGATTGGGGCAGGTCCAGCCCTCCTGGGCGAACGCTGCGGCTGCGGTGAGTACGAATGTGGTCAGTACGGTTGCAATTCTTTTCATCGTATTGTCGTTTGGTTTGAAAACATAAAAGCGAGGTATCACCTTGCAAAGGTCATACCTCGCAAATATCGTCAATTCAGCGGTATTATGCAATACTTATTGCCTGATGACGGGACCGGTGGAATCGGCGTCGACCTTGATGGCGGAGCCTTTGTGGATGCGTCCTTCGAGGATTTCGCGGGCCAGGCGGTTGACCAGCTCGCGCTGTATGAGCCTCTTGACCGGACGGGCGCCGAAGTCGGGGTCGTAGCCGTTCTCGACGGCGTAATCTTCGAACGCCGGGGTGTATTCGAGCATCACGGAATCGTCTTCCAGCTTCTTCTGGAGGATCGACATCTGTATGCGGACGATCTGCCGTATGTCTTCCTTGCCGAGGGCGTCGAACTTCACGATTTCGTCGATACGGTTGATGAATTCGGGCCTCATGCGCAGTCGGAGCTCATCTTCCTTCAGGTTGGACGTCATTATCAGTATGGTGTTCTTGAAGTCAACCGTGCGGCCTTTGTTGTCGGTCAGACGGCCGTCGTCCAGCACCTGCAGGAGGATGTTGAAGACGTCGCTGTGGGCCTTTTCTATCTCGTCGAGCAGCACCACTGAGTAGGGCTTGCGGCGGACGGCTTCGGTCAGCTGGCCGCCCTCGTCATAACCTACATATCCCGGAGGGGCGCCCACCAGACGGGAGACGGTGTGCGCCTCCTGGTATTCGCTCATGTCGATACGGGTCATCATCGATTCGTCGTTGAACAGGAACTCCGCGAGAGCCTTGGCGAGTTCTGTCTTGCCCACGCCGGTCTGGCCCAGGAAGAGGAAGGATCCGATGGGACGGTGCTCGTTGCTCAGGCCGGCACGGCTGCGGCGCACTGCATCGCTCACCGCTTCGATTGCCTTGTCCTGTCCGACCACCCTCTTGTGTAGCTGTTCTTCCATTCGGAGGAGCTTCTCCTTTTCGCTCTCCAGAAGGCGCCCGACGGGGATTCCGGTCCAACGGGCCACGATTTCGGCGATGTCTGTAGGGGTGACGGCTTCGGTGATGATTGGATCCTTGATGGCCGCCTGCTTTTCGCTCAGTTCCTTGAGGCGCTGCTGGGCTCCGGCGAGCTTGCCGTAGCGTATTTCGGCCACCTTGCCGTAGTCGCCCGCGCGCTCGGCACCTGCGGCCTCGCGCTTGAGGTCCTCTATCTGCTGGCGCAGGTTGTTCAGTTCGGTCACGATGCCCTTTTCCTCGTTCCAGCGGGCTTCCAGTTCGGCCTTCTTCGCCTTGGCCTCGGAGAGTTCGGTGTCCAGTTTTTCCGATTTCAGCGAGGTGCCTTCGCGCTTGATTGCCTCCTTTTCGATCTCCAGCTGGCGGATGCGGGCGTTGAGGTCGTCGATGGGTTCGGGGACGGAATTCATCTCCAGACGCAGCTTGCTTGCGGCTTCGTCGACCAGGTCGATGGCCTTGTCGGGAAGGAACCTGTTGCTGATGTAACGGTGGCTGAGGTTGACTGCCGCGATGAGGGCGTCGTCCTCGATGCTCACCCGGTGGTGGTTCTCGTAGCGCTCCTTGAGGCCTCGCAGGATTGCGATGCTCTCGGCGGGCGAGGGCTCGTCGACCATGACCTTCTGGAAACGGCGCTCCAGTGCCTTGTCCTGCTCGAAGTACTTCTGGTACTCCTCCAAGGTTGTGCTACCGATGGTGCGGAGTTCGCCTCGCGCGAGCGCGGGTTTAAGGATATTGGAGGCGTCCATAGCGCCGCTGGTACGGCCTGCGCCCACCAGGGTGTGGATTTCGTCGATGAAAAGGATGATTTCGCCGGCGGAATCGACCACCTCCTTCACCACTCCTTTAAGACGTTCCTCGAATTCACCCTGATACTTGGCGCCTGCGATCAGTGCGCCCATGTCCAGGGAGTAAACCTTGCGGCTCTTGAGGTTCTCCGGAACCTCTCCGTTTACGATCTTGGTGGCGATGCCCTCGGAGATGGCGGTTTTGCCGACACCCGGTTCACCCACCAGGATGGGGTTGTTCTTGGTCCTGCGGGAAAGTATCTGCAGGACACGGCGTATCTCGTCGTCCCGGCCAATGACCGGGTCGAGCTTACCGGAAGCTGCGGCCGCGTTCAGGTCGACCGCGTACTTGCTTAAAAATTCATACTTGTTGTTCATATTCTATCCTCCCGGGCCCCTCGGCTGAGGAACCCGCATAGGATGAGGTCAAATAACATTCCAGTGACAAATTGTCAGATAAATGATTATATTTGTATGGACCAACGAAAGTTTATATGAAACGACTGAACCATTTCCTTGCGCTTCTGGCCTTTGCGGCCGTTGCGGTGTCCTGTATAATAGAGAAGAGCGTCAAAGTGGAGGGAATTGATATTTCTCCCGCCGTCATGAATCTCAAAGTGGGCGAGACGGCGTCCTTTACGGTGACGGTGAGTCCCGAAAACGCTACGGTTAAGAATTACAACATCACCACAACGGACCCGGAGATGGCAGTTTTCGCCATATCGGGCACCACGGTAAAGGCCATTGCGCCGGGAGACGGCAGCATCATCGCCACCTCGGTTGACGGCGGCAAGACGGCGATATGCAGGGTGGTGGTTTCGGCAAACGACCCGACAGATCCCACGGATCCCACAGACCCCACCGATCCTACCGACCCCGTAGTTCACGTTGCCTCCGTTATGCTGCTGCCCTCGGAAGCGAACATGACCGTCGGTGATGAACTCGTCTTCGAGGTGATTATCGAACCCGACGAAGCCGACGACCATTCCCTCACCTGGAGTTCCTCCGACGAGTCGGTGGCCACCGTAAGTGATGGCAAAGTGACGGCCGTGGGCCCCGGCAAAGTCACCATTTCCGCAGTTTCCGTTGACAATCCGGAGGCTGCAGGCCGCTCTGAGATAACGGTTGTAGCGGCACACATACCAGTTACCGGAATAGTCCTCTCTGATATGGAAATCACAATACATCCCGGAGATTACTATACGATTACCGCCACCGTAGAACCGGCCGATGCAACCAACCCGGACATTACTTGGGAATCCTCCAATCCGGCTAAGGTACGATGCCTTGACGACGGCGAGATAATCGCTTACGGGGTGGGCACGGTTACGGTTACCGCACGTTCGGTGGACAATCCGGAAATCAGCGCCAGCTGCGAGGTTACCGTCGAGCCCATAGTGGTCGATGTTCAAGAAATCATCGTCAACACTCCGGCGTGTATCGAGATGAAGACCGGCGACGCCCCCTTTCATATCGACGTGACCGTCCTGCCAGAAGACGCCACCGACAAGACCCTCAAATGGGAATCGGACAAGACCGATGTGGCAACGGTCGACGGCGACGGCAACGTCACCCCCGTCGCTCCCGGTGAGGCCGTCATCCATATATCCTCTGTTTCCAAGCCCGAGGTCTATGCCGAATGCGTCGTCGCAGTGACGCCTTCCTTCGTCCCCGTTGAACACATCTATCTGGACCATAACTACATTGCCTTCTATGAGGGGGACCCCGCCGTGCAGATCGGATACACCGTCGAGCCAGAAGACGCAACGGACCCCACCCTGGTCTGGACCTCCAGCGACGAGTCGGTGGCGACTGTGGCTGACGGCCTTGTCACCCCCGTCGCTCCCGGCGAGGCCAAGATAACCGTTTATTCCGTCTCCAATCCCGAGATTACGGAATTCTGCAGCGTATCCGTCATCTCCACCGCAGTCAGCGTTACCGGCATTTCCATTTCGGCCTCTTCCATGGCGATGCAGGTGGGAGACCTCCGCAAGCTGAGCTGTACGGTCCAACCCTCCGACGCCACCAACCAGGACGTCAAGTGGTCCAGCGGTGACGAGAGCGTCGCCTATGTCGACGGGAACGGCGAAGTCGTAGCCATGGGCAACGGCAGTACCACCATTCAGGTAAGGACCGACGACGGAGGCATCACCGCCTACTGCTCCGTTACGGTCACGCAGTCCTATTTTGAACTGGAGTCGACGGTGAACAAGAAGAATTACGTTTACGACTTCGTCGACATGGGCTTCAGTTCGAAGACCTGTTGGAGCAACAAGAACCTCTATGCGGTCAGGCCTGCGGATTACGGCGCACGCTTCGCCTGGGCGAATCCGTATCCGGATATGTATCCCTTCACCTGGGACAGTTATATATGGGGCAACGGCGGCAACAAGCAGCTCACCCGTTATAACTGGGATTCCTCATACGGAACGGCCGACGGCAATAAGACTATGCTGAACGACGACAATCCGGTTTACTTTATCGTCGGGAACGCCTACCCGTGCGATACTCCCACGGCCGCACAGTTCCAGGAACTTATAGACAACACGACCCGCGTGCCCGCGACCATAGACGGACACAGCGGCATGCTGTTCAAGAGCAAGAAGAAGGACCGCGCCATATTCATTCCCGCCTCAGGTACAATCATCGGGGAATACCCTTCGATGGAAGGAATGAGCGGCCAGGTCTGGTCCAAGGAACTGTCGGACAGCAACCCCACGACGGCCAAGGCCCTGTCGTTCTATACGGACACCCAGGAATGCGCGGTTGCCTCCACGTCGCGATTCTTCGGAATCCCCATCCGTGCGGTTTACAACAGGCCGTAACGAAAAAGGGCTGGCCAATCGGCCAGCCCTTTTAAGTGTGCCCTGAAAATTACTCTGCAGGAACCTCGGCTGCGGGAGCCTCGATATCTACAGGTGCGGTGGGGAATGCGGGCTGCTCGTCGGCCGCTACATTCTCCAGGCGGTCGGTGACATCGACTCCGGCGCCGTTGGTGCCGGTGGAGAAGGATGCGATGATGGAAACGACGATGATGAAAGCCACGAGGCCCCAGGTGACCTTCTCGAGGATGTCGGCCGTCTGGCGGACACCGAAGGTCTGGTTGCCGGCCACGAAGTTGCTGGCCATTCCGCCGCCCTTGCCGTTCTGAAGCAGCACAACTACGATGAGCAGGATTGCCGCCAGGACGATGAGCACGGTCAAGATTGTGAATAAGGTGTTCATATCAGTTTTTGTCTAATTTTTCGATAAGGGATGCAAAGTAAACACTTTTTTCCGGATATAGCAAAATTAGTTTCGAATAAATTTGCTTTGCCTCATCGAAATAGCCCTGTTCTGCGTATATCTGGGCGAGGGTTTCGGTGCAGAGGTCGAGGTCTTCGGAGGGCGTCTCGAACTGCAGGTCCTCGCGGTCGGAAGTGGCGAATGAAGGGAAGATGTTGTCGCCCTCGCGGCGTGCAGCCTTGTATTCTTCCTTGGAGAAATAATCCCCTCCGACGACAAAGATGCGGCGGGCGAATTCCTGCGGCGTCTCCTCAGGTGCTGCAGGGGCCTCAGGCTCCTCCGGCTCAGCGGGTTGCGCCATGTTTTGCAGAAGCTCCCGCACCGAGGCGTCGGAATAATCGGCGCTGCGGCTGCAGCGGACGAGGTCGGACAGGATGCTGCGTGAGCCGACGTACAGCGCGGCCTCGCCGAGCTCGCGATCGCTGAGCGTCCCGGCCTTGGCCATGCGGGCGCACAGTTCGCGGCGCGCGCCGGCGTACCAGGGGTAGATGCTCACGACTCCCAGCAGTTCCTCGAGGTTGAGGCGGTGTATGTCTATCGACTGTCCTACCATTGGGCTACGGATGCATTGAATATGTCTTCGACCAGTTTTTCTATGATTTCCGCACACAGGGAGCTCTCTACGGCGTCCAGGGTGTTGGTGGAATCGTATTCGGAGTAGGCGGAGAAACTTTTGTCGAAGTTCTCCTCCGGGTGCTTCTTGTCCGTAAACTGGATCTTGACGGTGACGGTGAGCTTGTTGCGTGCGGCGACTTCGTCCGCGGTGACGGCTGCCGCCGTGACTTCGTATCCGGTTATCTGCCCGGAGAGTTCCATATCGCCGTCCATCTCCACCTGCTCAAGGCTCGTCATGCGGCGGAACTGGTTGCGGATGGCCTCCGTGAGGTCGTTGCTCAGGGCCGGGTTGACGCGCGGTGCGCGGTACTCTATAAAGTTGATAGTGATGGAGTTGACGTCGGCCTGGATGGACGTTCCGGAGAAGGAATACGTAATCTTGCACCCCGAAAGGAGCAGGAGGGAGGCCAACAGCGGTATGATGAGGCGGGCTTTCATTTCTTCTTTGCTGCGAGTTTGCGGTAGATGGTCCTTTCGGATATGCCGAGTTCCTTCGCCGCGGGCCCGACCTTGCCGCCGTGGCGTGCCAGGGCGCGCTCGATGGCCTCGTCGCCCAGCTGCTTCATGCTGACCTCGCGGGGCTCGGGCTCCTCGAAGGTGCCTATCTGCTCCTCGGGCTCGTCGATATGGGGAGGAATGATGTTCTGGGCCGGCGCCGGATTGCCCGAATGCACGAGGGCGCGGAGCTCGTCGACCTCGCCCTTGAGGTCTAGCAGGGCCTTGATTATCATTTGCTTATCCTGGTCGGACATGCCTCCGCCGGCATTTGCCGGACCGGCCTGTGCGGGAAGCAGGGAGTCCTGTTCGTCCGGGAGGTACCTGGCAAGTGCGGCGGCGCCTATCTCCACCTTCTCCACTCCGGCCCTGGCGGGACGGCTTTCGATGGCGGTGACGGTCTCCGCTACGTTCTTGAGCTGGCGGATGTTGCCCGGCCAGCGGTAGGCGGACAGCGCCGAGATGGCGGCCACGTCGAGGCTAACCCGCGCGCAGCCGTACTTCTGGGCGAAGTCGGAAGAGAACTTGCGGAAGAGAAGGTAGATGTCGCTCCGGCGCTCGCGCAGAGGGGGCATCTTTATCTGGATGGAATTGATCCTGTAGTACAGGTCCTGGCGGAATTTGCCTGTGGCGACGGCGTAGGAGAGGTTGACGTTGGTGGCGCAGATGACGCGGACGTCGGTCTTTTCCACCTTCGACGAACCTACCTTGATGAATTCCCCGTTCTGCAGTACGCGCAGCAGCATGGCCTGGGTCTCCTTGGGGAGTTCGCCTATCTCGTCGAGGAAGAGGGTGCCGCCGTTGGCCTCCTCGAAATAGCCTTTGCGCTCCGCCACCGCACCGGTGAAGGCGCCTTTCTCGTGGCCGAACAGTTCGGCGTTGATGGTGCCCTCGGGCAGGGCTCCGCAGTTGACGGCAAGGTATTTGCCGTTCCTGCGGCGGCTGTGCTGATGGATGATCTGGGGAATGGTCTCCTTGCCGGTGCCGCTTTCGCCCTCTATGAGGACCGTGAGGTCGGTGGGCGCGACGGCAACGGCGGTCTCCAGCGCCCTGGCGAGCGCGGGATCGTTGCCGATGATGTCGTAACGGTTTTTCAGCAGTTGAAGCTCTTGTGAGTCCATATCGGTGCAAAGTTATGAAAAAAACTTATCTTTGTGGTTAATATGAAAAGAATTCTCTCTTTCGCAGCGCTCTGCGCGCTCCTTCTCGTCGGGACATCCTGTGCCAAGTCCCGCATAGAGCAAATGCAAATGGCCAAGGACGTTACCATCTCCTGCAACCCCGAAGTCCTGGAAATCATCGCCGGCAAGATAGACGCCACCGTGTCGGTCACCGTCCCCAAGGGCTACTTCCACCCGCAGGCCACCATGGACGTCCTCCCCGTCCTCGTGTATCAGGGCGGCGAGCAGCCGGGCCGCCTTCTCCAGTACCAGGGCGACAAGGTCAAAGACAACTACAAGCCCGTCTCCTCCAAGGGTGAAACGGTAACGGAAAGGCTCAGTTTCAAATATGTCCCCGGCTGCGAGAAGTCCCACCTGGAACTTCGCGCCACCGTCCGCTACAAGGACCAGGAATATCCCGTCGATCCCATCAAGGTGGCCGACGGCTGCATCGCCACGTACCAGCTTGCCAACCCGGACGGCATATATGTTTACAAGCCCGACGGCTACCAGCCCATACTCTACCGCACCACCGAGGGCCGCATCCTTTATGATGTAGGTTCCGACAAGGTCAATCAGGACCAGTTCGAAACCAATTCGATGGTCAACTACAAGAACTCCCTCGAGTACCTGCAGACCGATGAGCGCACCACCATCAAGGACACCAAAATCGTGGCCTACACCTCTCCCGAGGGCGGAAAGGACTACAACGAGAGCCTCTCCGACAAGCGCGCCGGCACCGCCCAGAAGGCCTGGGACAAGGTTGCAGGCGGCCTGGAGCTCAACGGCGTGGAGACTGAAAGCATGGGACAGGACTGGGAAGGCTTCCGCGAGGCCGTCGCCAAGTCCAACATCCAGGACAAGGATCTCATCCTCCGCGTCCTCTCCATGTACAGCGACCCCGCCGTCCGCGAAAGCGAAATCCGCAACCTCTCCCAGATCTACGAAGAAATCAACAAGAGGGTCTTCCCCGAGCTGCGCCGCGCCCGTCTCGTCACCAGCACCGAATGGCGTAACTACGACGACGCCGAGCTTGTCGAGAGGGCTGAAAAGAACGGTCTCGACCGCTTCGACGAGCCCTCCATCCTGCATCTTGCCACCATTTCCGAGTCGGCGGAGAGCAAGGAGAGCCTCTACAAGCTGGCCATAGAGAAATTCAATTCCGACCTCGCCCGCTACAACCTCGCCATGCTCTACCTCGACCAGGGCAGGACCTCCCTCGGCGGAGCCTACCTCAGCAAGATCAAGGAGCCTGACGCCGACGCCCTCAACGCCACAGGCGTGGTTGCCATGCGCAACGGCGACTGGCAGGCGGCCGACATGTGCTTCTGGAAGGCCGGCAACGCCGAGGCCGCACAGAACCGCATCGCGATGGACATCCTGCGCGGCGACTATGCCCTTGCTGCCAAGGACGCCGAGGGCGTGAAGGGAGTCAACGCCGCTACGGCCTACATCCTCTCCGGCTCGCTCGACAAGGCATCCGCAGCGCTCGAGGGTGTCGATGGCGCCAGGGCCGATTACGCGCGTGCCGTCATCGCCGCCCGCCAGGGCAGGTCCGACGAGGCCCGCCGCCTTCTGGCCGCCGCAATCACCGCCGATCCATCCCTTAAGAAGCAGGCTGACAGCGATATTGAGTTCGCGGCGCTTGCCATTTAAGAATTTTTTCTTAACTTTGCGGTCCCTTTTTTGGAAAATCCATTTAAGGGACCGTTTATTTTATTTATTAACAAACACTTATGCCAACAATTCAACAATTGGTCCGCAAAGGACGCGAGACTGTCGAAGTAAAGAGCAAGTCCCGCGCGTTGGATGCTTGCCCTCAGAAGCGTGGCGTATGCCTCAGGGTTTACACAACAACCCCTAAGAAACCTAACTCAGCAATGCGTAAGGTTGCCCGTGTACGTCTTTCTAACGCGAAAGAGGTCAATGCCTACATCCCCGGCGAAGGCCACAACCTTCAGGAGCACTCCATCGTGCTCGTTCGTGGCGGTCGTGTAAAAGACCTTCCCGGTGTACGTTACCACATCCTTCGTGGCGCATTGGATACCGCTGGCGTAGAAGGCAGGACCCAGTCCCGTTCCCTCTATGGCGCCAAGAGGCCCAAGAAGTAGCCCAGGGTGTTTTAATCTTTTTAATTATTTACAACAATGAGAAAGTCAAAGCCTAAGAAGAGGATTCTACTTCCTGATCCCAAGTTCCACGACACGAATGTCACTCGTTTCGTGAACAACCTGATGTTGCAGGGGAAGAAGAGTATCGCGTATTCTATTTTTTACGATGCCATTGATCTGGT
>JAEEGL014730106.1_pt1 | contig 29291 bp, 28 predicted proteins | sample 9134231 | NCBI WGS metagenome assembly JAEEGL01 (sample SAMN16246548, study PRJNA631951) | gut metagenome | biome: gut microbiome; feature: rumen; material: fiber-attached | host: Bos | place: Iran: Karaj | collected 2018-10 | reverse complement strand
GCATGAGCAACACCCATACCAAAATCATAGCCTTTATCAGGTTTTTCAGTATTCTATCCATCCATTTCTCCATATAGAAAAGCAGGAAGCTGTCTTTCATTCTCAAAGTGAAACTTTTACAGAAACCATCAGTTTCAAAATGACAATTTAAAAATCCTCATCCTCCATGTGCTCTCTCATCTCGTACTCGGTATCCTCGTCGATGAGCTGGACCATCAGTTTGGCGTATAAGGGATCGAACTGGGTGCCGGCACATTTTTCGCATTCCTCACGGACTTTTGGCTGCGGAAGAGGCTCACGATAGCTTCGTTTTGAAGTCATTGCGTCATACGCGTCCGCAACCGCGATTATCCTGGCAAATTCGGGGATATCTTCTCCCTTTAGCCCCTCGGGATAGCCCTTCCCGTCATATCGTTCATGATGATATCTCGCACCCAGGCTCAGGAACGGATACTCCTTTACACTCTTGAGTATATTCGCGCCTGTCACAGGATGCTGCTTGACGATATCATATTCCTCATCAGTCAGTTTCCCCACTTTGTTTATTATGGATACAGGGACACCTATCTTCCCCACATCGTGAAGGAGACCGGCAAAATATATCTCATTACATTCCTTACTGGTCTTATTGTTCAGCTCAGCAAGCTTCATGGAATACATCGCAACCCTGGAGGAATGGCCATGGGTATATTTATCCTTGGCATCTATGGCATTTACAAGGGTAGCCACGGACTGCTCAAAAAGGCGCCTCAGCTTATTCTTTTCGTTTTCGATCTTTTTATGGCTGTTATAGATTATCACCACGATAAAAATGGTGGCTATGGAAGAAAACAGACCCGGCAGACTGCCATATGTGTGTTTTATAAATATACCGCTGATATATCCCGGGAACTGGAGCGAAAGCAATATGAACGAAACAACGACACCGACTTTTTTGTAATAAAGGACCAGCATCACTACGCAGATGTTGGCCAGGGCTGAAAAAACGCCGGTAAAACCGGATAAGGGCAGAGTATCCCCGAATATCAAGATCATTTCATCAGAACGGGACGATACCACGACCATACCGAATAAAACAAGATATAAAATTACAAATACCATCATTTCCCACTGGTTCGGTTTCATATGATCCGAAAAGCCAAGCGGGTCCGCATTTATATTGTTTTTCATTTTCTTACTCTCTACTGCAGCTGGGATAAGGGTACTGTCACTTCGCCCTCGATATTTCCGTTCACTTTTATCAGTACCTTATCATTTCCCACCATCGTTATGGTATAGTTCTTTTTATTCAGTGTCAAAGGCTTAGCCAGTCCGGGGAGCTTATACAGCAATTTTCCCTTAATGACGCCGTTTTCTACCTTTACAGGTTTTTTCACCGTAAAGTTTTCCGCTACCGCAACGGCCGGAGAGATCTTATAGAAAAACTTCATCTGTCCGAAGACCTTTTTCTCATCCTTACTGTATCCTTTACCCAGAGTCACCTTGATCTCGGGAGTTTTGTTGGAAAGAACATCGGAATTATTCTTGAATTTCAGTTTATATGTGCCGGGATCCAGAACCTTTCCATCCTTTGTGATGTTAAAGTCCAGGTCAGCCACCTGCTTGGAGTTTTCCTTCATTCCCTTAGCTACATGTTTTTTTCCGTCATAGACCTTTTCCTTAGTCCATTTAAGATCATAATTTGAACCGCCTATAGCGAACTTTTTCTCTTCAAGCTGCTTCTGAGAAGAACTGCTGTCCGTCATATCCTTATCGGACGATGAAGAGGCTTCTGAATCGGATGAACTCTTGTCCTTTCCGGAATCGGATGACGAATCATCCTTACGTGGATCCGAGGAACTGCCATCTTTCCCCGAGTCGGACGAGCTGCCGGGCCTGCTTGAGTCTGAGGAACTACTGGTTCTGCTCGAATCAGAAGAACTGCCGGGTCTGCTCGAGTCCGATGAACTGCTGGTTCGGCCTGAGTCCGACGAGCTACTGGTCCGGCCTGAGTCCGAGGAACTGCCGGTCAATGAGCTGCTGGACCCTCCCGAGCCATGACCGTTCATATCAGGGTATCCTACTCCGCCGTCTTTTTTCAGATAAGCAACATTGCCATCCCCATCACGATAAAGCGGCACATCATCCCATGAGTCATATGACTCAGCCAGATCAGCCAAAGCACTTTGTGCCAGACAGGGCACCAGATTTTCATGAAGCTCAGTAGTGGTTATATCACTGCGCTGATCGCAGCATTCTCTCGGAAGATAATGCGTTACACCGTCTATGTTATATATAGATATAAAAGATAGATATTCAGATGTAGGGGATTCAATATAAGGGATACATTTCCCGGGAGTATCGTGTTTAACTACAACAAATTCTTCCCCCACCTTTGCCCCGGACGAATTCAATACAGCCAATTTTATCAAATCATAGCCAAGAGTGGTCATATATCTGGGCTGAGCTACATAATCCGCATAAGCATCCAGGGTATGCACTCCATCCAGATAGCAAAGATTTATTTTCTTATTCGTTACTGTAGATTCAGACACATTGGGTGATGTACCCAGCTGGTAATACATCATTCCGTCTTCAAACAAAGCGCTGTAGATATATCCCTCTGTATGGGATATGATAGAATCGTTTATTTTTGTCAGATCCGTCTTATCAAGGAAAAATACACAATCAGGTAGCGTTATCAGAATAAAATCGCCTATAAGACCTATGCTGGAATAAACACTCGTATAATAGCCTGCCCCATTCCATACATCCCACAAAACACCAAATTCATCAGAATCCGTCGCTACACCTGTCACAAGATCATATGAATGAACCGTCACTTTATTTTCATAATCAGACCCGTCCCATTCAGCGGTATAATAATATAACTTATTTCCCTCCATGGGGATGTGACACGTCATATCTTCCCAGAAATAATCGTCGAACTCATCACCGGTGACAAAGGCATATGCATTATTACCATAGCTATCCACCCAGTCTGTGGCCTGCCCGTGCCTGCCTTCCGGACCGGAGGACTCTGCAAAAGCATCTTTGCTCTTAAGGAAATTTACATACCTGCAGAAATACTGATAACACCCCGTCGGGTCATCCCAGGTGCAGTCCACAAAATACTTTTTGCCTCCATAGGTCAGCACATTCCAGGCATGATTGATCCCCTTGCTGGATACTATATCACAATTAAAATCCGGATCGATCCTGTTGATCAGATACTCAAAAGCCAGACTGTAGCCCTGACACACACACTCACCTTCCACCAGCGCATTGTATGCATCAAACTTACTGTATGGCTGCTGACGTTCATACTGAATATGAGTCACCAGATAATCATGAATATAAAGTATCTTTTGAAGATCTGTCCAGGAAGGATCGATACCATCCATGATCTCGTCTGCCTTGTCGTAGAACACATCCAGGTCATCGGGGTCAAAACCATCCACTACGTACATCACCAATCTGCTGACACAGTCTACTCCGTTAATTTTCTTAGTATAATATGAACATTGTGAATTAATAAAGAAGCCCTGTGGGTTTCTGTTTATCGCTCCATGCCAAAATGTTTTAAAATTAGCATCCGGAATGGCATAGGCTTCCAGATCCACTACAATAGTGGTGCTTTCCCTGTCCCACTCATCGATGGCCTTGCCCACTTTCTTAATAGCATCTTCATAAGAAGCCGCATCGGTTCCTAGGACTTCCTCATCGCTATCATTATTCGATGCGCCCTGTAAAAGGCCGCCAGCCTGCAGTATGCCCTCAGATCCATCAAAAACAAAATACCCGTCATCTGCCGGATCACCGCCTTTAACAGGATCAGTTACCGAATGACTGTCATCGCCTGACGGGTTCTCCGTAGCCGGAACCGTCAGCAGCGATCCCACACACAGAAACGCAGATAAAGCAACAGCTGTCAGACATCTCAACTTACTTTTCTTAAACATATCTAATCTCTCCCCACTGCCTTTCTAAGCCCTTGCTTCAAAAGCTCATACCTTTCCTTTTTTTCCGTCTTTACAAAATGAACCTCACGGCTCTGAACAGGATCGTCCTCACTGTAAATCAGTTTCTCATCGCCAAACTGTTCACTGGTCAGATCAAAAACACTGTCTCCCACCACGTTATAGCAGTGAAAATTTCCGTCTTCCCTCGGGATCCCCCGTACGATCCCGCCAAAAATATCCTGTACCAGGAATGCGGTTATGGAGCACTGTCCCCAGGTCCTGTTATCCATACTCCAACTGTCTCTCATCCTTGGAGCACAGGTCCTTGCACACCATATTTCAGCCAGCAGGTCATACAGTTCCCGCGGACTTTTTATCATCATATATTCATCCGAAACCGGGACAGCATCTGCCGTTTCCCAGCCGTAAAATCCATATTCATTCATGCTCAATACCACATGACCGTACCCTTTTCAGGCACTATGCCCTTGTTTAATTCATCACGCTGCATACCTTCTTAGCAAGTCATAGTCTATATGCGCCGCCTCATAGATTCATGATGAAATCCTCGGCGTCCTTGATATACTCATCGCACTTTTTCAGGGTCTGGTGTTCCACCATGATGCGGATGAGAGGCTCGGTGCCTGATTTGCGAAGCAAAAGTCTGCCCACGCCGTCCAGTTCCTTGTTGATCCTGTCGATATAGTCCAGGACCTCCTTCTTTTCCATGATCTCATCCTTATTTGCCACCGTTATGTTCTTAAGCTTCTGGGGCAGTATGTTGAGGCCGTTGGTCAGATTGGAGAATACCGTCTTTTTGTCCACGCAGATCTGGGTCATCATAATGGCGGTCAGGATACCGTCTCCCGTACATGCATAGCGGTTAAAAATGATATGTCCCGACTGCTCGCCGCCCACCGAATAATCATGCTCCTTTATCTGGGCAGATACATATTTGTCTCCCACATCCGTAGTGACAGTCTTGATACCTTTATCCTTTAACGCAAGGAAAAGTCCCAGATTGGACATCACGGTGACAACTGCGGTATCATCCACCAGCTGTCCCTTTTCCTTGAGATAATTGGAGGCGGTATAGATGATCCCGTCGCCATCCACTATATTGCCCCGCTCGTCCACGCACAGACATCTGTCGGCATCACCGTCAAAGGCAAAGCCCATATCCAGGTTATTGTCTGTCACAAACTGACGGAACTTCTCCATATGGGTGGAGCCGCAGTCCTTGTTGATATTGAAGCCATCCGGCTCATTACCGCATACATAGGTGTCCGCACCCAGCATGTCGAACACAGTCTTGGCCAGTGTCGAGGCGCAGCCGTTCGCGCAGTCCAGTCCGATACGGTAGCCCCTGAAGGAATGCTTGGGTATGGAAGAAAGATAACTGATATATTTGTTCCTGCCCATGAGATAATCCTGACAGCGGCCTATACCCTCCGAAGGAGCAGCCTCTATGGATATCTCCCCGTCTATATACTGTTCGGCCATAGCCAGGACTTCCTCGTCCATCTTATAGCCGTCCTTGTCTATTATCTTGATCCCGTTGTCATGATAAGGGTTATGGCTGGCGGTGATCATGATGCCGAAATTAAATTTCTCGGTCTTGGTGATATAAGAAACCGACGGGGTGGATGTGACATGCATGAGATATGCATCACAGCCGGAACTGGTCAGGCCTGCGGCAAGGGCATATTCAAACATATAGGATGAGCGTCTGGTGTCCTTGCCTATGACGCATTTAGGGTTCTTATTACCCGAATGAGCGCCAAAATACCAGCCCAGGAACTGCCCGATCTTAAGGGCATGTTCCACACACAGATTCTCATTTGCACGGCCTCTGAAGCCGTCGGTTCCGAAATATTTCATGGTTATATTTACTCCTTTTATAAGATCCTTCGCTTCGCTCAGGATGACATTCAATGTGATTTCAGGATGACATTCAATGCAGCTGTATCTATTACAGCGTCGCATCAAAAGCATCTATGAATTTAGTCAGTACATCAACGGTGCCGTCTATTCCCAGCCTTGATGAATTAATGCACAAGTCATAGGTGGATGCGTGTCCCCACTTGGCAGTGGAATAATAGTTGTAGTAGGAGGAACGCTCCTTATCCGTCCGGGCTATCCGCTCCTTTGCCTTGCCCTCGGGGATATCAAACTTTTCACAGATCCGCTTAACCCTGCATTCCATATCCGCATCGATAAATATCCTCAGCAGATTCTTTCGCTCTGCCAGAGCATAATCGGCGCACCTGCCCACGATGATGCAGGGGCCTTCCTCGGCCAGCTGTTTGATGGCGTCAAACTGGGCGATAAACACCTTATGGGATATGGGCATATCCACATACGCCCCGGTATGATTACCGAAAGAATACGCATCCATTACCAGATTATACAGAAAGCTGCTGGTGGGACGCTCGTCATGATGCTCAAGGATCTCCTCGCATAAGCCGGAATCCTTGGCGGCCCTGGAGATGATCTCCCGGTCATAGCACTTGATCCCGTAATGATCAGCAAGCTTCTCCCCGATCTCATGTCCTCCGGTTCCGAATCTTCGACCTATCGTGATGACTGTTTTCATGCAATACCTCCCAATTATAAGATTCTTCCTGTTGCTTCGCAACCCCTCGCCGGGGCGGCATCACATCACTTCGTAATGTGATATGCGTCGCTTCGCTCAGAATGACAGCAGGTAAACTACATTCAAAATGACTACACCGAATGTCATCCTGAGGCTTTAGCCGAAGGATCTTTTTCATAGATCACTTTACGCTATCATAAGATCCTTCTATCAGACAACAATTTCTACTTCAGTTCCTCCGGATCCACAGTCTTACCATCCTTCCAGATCCTCTCCAGATCATAAAACAGACGGTTTTCCTTATCAAAAACATGTATGATCACGTCGGAATAATCCATGAGTATCCAGCTGGAGCTCTTATTACCCTCCATCTGCTTCATGTTTGCTCCGGCTTTGTGCATTTTCTCTTCCACATTATCGGTCATAGCCTGAACCTGATTAGGCGAAGAAGCGGTGGCTATCACGAAATAATCAGCCATTACAGACACGCTGCTTATATCTATGACCTTGATATCCTCTCCTTTTTTCTCATCAAGGGCCCTGTAGGCGATCAGCATTTTTTCTTTTGAATCCATAAACACTCCTATGTCAAAGTTTTGTAATGTTCCAGCACCGGATAGATCCGCTCATCTATGGTCTCCCCGGATCCTTCCAGATAACTGAGGGTATTCTCTATAACGGTCAGCATACACTTTTTGATATCAGTAAAGGCCAGGGCTCTGATCTGCGGCAGATTGGGGGCTTTATCCCGTCCCGGCTCCATGTAATCGGCGATAAAGACTATCTCCTCCAGAAGGCTCATCCCGACCCTGCCTGCGGTATGATTGGTAATGGCGTTCAGGATATCCTCATCCCTTATGTCAAAATCATGTTCCGCTATCTTTGCGCCCACGGCCCCGTGCAGCATGTCCGGGTTCTTTTTGTCAAAATCGGTTATCTTAAGCTTATATTTCCCGGCGGCCTTTAACAGCTCCTTATCCGAAAGATGCTTGGCCACATCGTGAAGGAGTCCTGCCGTATAGGCCTTATCCATATCCGCGCCGTGTGTCATGGCCAGGCACGCCGCCGTATGGGCGACTCCCAGGGTATGTCTGAACCTGCCCTTTTTAAGGCGTCCCGCCACCCGGCTTTCCATTTCCTCAAAATATTTGTTTCTGTCACTCATAAATACATCTTGTTTTCCCTGATATATTCGGCCACTCTCAAAGGCACCAGGTGGTAAAGGTCAAGGCCGTCTTTTACTCTGTTTCTGATCATGGTGGAGGATATATCCATCACCGGCACATCCAGCAGTTTTATGTCCGCCCGGTATTCTTTTTGCAAAAATTCAAGCTGCGCTGTGACCTCAGGGGAAGTCTTTTCATGTTCCCTCATAATGGTCAGGATCCGGCAGCCTTCAAAGATCACCTCCGGCTCCTTCCACCTGTGCATGCTTAAAAGAGTGTCATCTCCTATTATATAACAAAGAAGGCACTCTTTTCCATACTCTTTTGAAAGTTCTCTTATGGTATCGCAGGTATATGAATTGCCCCCCCGCCTGATCTCCAGATCATCGGCGATGAGGCGCTCCTCGTCCTCAAGAGCCAGCTTGAGCATCTCAAGGCGCACGACAGCGTCGCTCACTCCCATACCTGCTTTCAGATATGATACACAGCTCGGTATCATCAAGACAAGATCAAGGCCGCATTCTTCCATTGCGCCCTTTGCCATACCGATATGTCCGTTATGTACGGGATCAAAAGTCCCGCCTAAGATTCCTATCTTTTTCATTTCGGCAGCGGATATTTCGTATCCTTGGGATCCGGCTTGAACAAAACTATCTTGCGGCCTATCACCTGGACCAGGGTGGACCTGGTGCGCTGGGCGATGGTCTCGGCCACTTCCTTCGGATCCTCAAAACAGTTCTTGAGCACGGAGATCTTGATCAGTTCCCGTGCCTTTAAGGCATCCTCAAGGGAGGCGGTCAGTTCCGGCGTAATGGAATTTTTACCCACATGGAAGGTGGCTTCCATGGTCATCGCCTTGCTTTTGAGATAGGCGCGTTGTTTCGATGTAAGATTCATATTTTATTCTCCAAATTTCAGTTAAATAATATGCCCGGTCTGTCAAGATTCTTCGCTGCGCTCAGAATGACATAGATAAGTACTCAGAATGACAAAAGGTGGGTGCTATCACTTAAAATACTCAAACTCAAGGTTATACATCCTGCAGGTGTCGCCTTCTTCGATCCCCAGCCCCTCCAGCTGCTCCAGGATCCCATTGTCCTTTAAGAATCTCTGGAAGAAAGCAAATCCCTTCTCAGACTCCAGATTGGTATAGCCCAGCATCTTCTCGATCCTGGGTCCCTCGATGACAAAGACCTCATCCTCCTCGTCATAGCTGACGGTGAAAGGCTCGCTCATAAGGCCTGCCTCGTAGGGATCAAACTCGCTCTCAAAGCTGATCTTCTCCTTAGGCAGCTCATCCAGTATCTTCTTTATCCCCAGCATGAGTTCATCTATGCCTTCACCGGTAACAGCCGAGACGGGATAGACCTTAACCTTGTCATCCTCAAACTGAGCCTTCAACCTGCCTATGGGATCTTCCACGCCGCTGCCCTCATATATGGCATCCGCCTTGTTGGCGGCGATCAGCCAGGGCTTTTCCAAAAGCTTTTTGTCATATTTCTCAAGCTCAGCACATATGGCTCTGATATCCTCCACGGGATCCCGTCCCTCAACGGAAGCGGCATCCACCACATGAACCAGGACTCTCGTTCTTTCAATATGCCGTAAAAACTCATGTCCCAGTCCCACGCCTTCGGATGCACCGTCGATAAGCCCGGGAATGTCCGCGATGACAAAACCGCCGCCGTCCATATCCACCACTCCCAGATTAGGGCTCAGGGTGGTGAAATGATAATTCGCTATCTTGGGTTTTGCGTTGGTCACCCGGGACAAAAAGGTGGATTTACCCACATTTGGATAGCCCACCAGACCTACGTCCGCTATGACCATAAGTTCCAGCAGGACTTCCAGTTCTATGGCGTCCTGACCGGGCTGGGCATATTTGGGCGCCTGCATCCTGGAGGTGGCGTAGTGCTGGTTCCCCTTTCCTCCAAGGCCGCCCTTAAGGACCACCATCCTTCTGTTCTCGCCGGACATATCCGCTATGACCTTGCCCGAGGCAAAGTCCTTTATCACGGTACCCTCAGGTACCTTTATCACTATGTCTTCACCGTCTTTTCCGTGGCAGTTCTTCTTTCCGCCCTCTTCACCGTTTTGGGCACAGTATTTTTTCATATTGCGGAAAGCGGACAAAGTATTCAGTCCCTCATCGATCTCAAAAATGACACTGCCGCCCCTGCCGCCGTCACCGCCGTCAGGTCCGCCGTTTATCACGTACTTCTCGCGTCTGAAGGATATATGGCCGTCACCGCCTCTGCCGCTCTTTATGAAAATATGTGCTCTGTCCTTAAAAGACATATCATTACCTCAAAAAAAAACCGGGCAGATAACTGCCCGGCAAATTTACGATCACTCGTTGGGATAAACGCTTGCCACCTTTTTGGTCTTGCCGACTCTCTCAAATCTGAGTACGCCGTCCGTAAGAGCAAAAAGAGTATCGTCACCACCGCGTCCGACATTGTGGCCGGGATGGATCTTCGTGCCGCGCTGTCTGAATAAAATATTACCGGCCTTTACAAACTGGCCGTCTGCTCTCTTTGCACCAAGTCTCTTGGATTCGGAATCTCTGCCGTTCTTGGTAGAGCCCACTCCCTTCTTATGTGCAAAGAACTGAAGATTAAGTTCCAGCATGATTACCTCCTGTTCTCTTTAAGAAAAAGTCACTGCTTATTTTCATTTCCGATGATCCTGACGTATTCGCTTCCGTATTTACCTTCCACACTGGTGAGTCCGTATAACATGGAATCGATCAGAAGCATCCCCTTTTCATCCAGCCCTTCCGGGAAAACACAGGTGATGGTGGCGCTTTCTTTATCGGTCTCGCACTCAATGTGATTGAATGTCAGCGTGGCCAGGCAGTTGATCGTATTCATCACCAGCATGGAAACTGCCGAACATACGATATCCGAGCCATCCTCGTCAAAATCCGCATGGCCGCTGCACGAAAATCCCTTCAGCGAACCATTTTCATCTTTTATCAAATCTACGGTAACCATCTTATGCGTTGATCTTGTCTATGGTTACTTCAGTATAAAGCTGTCTGTGACCGTTCTTCTTATGATATCCGCTCTTTCTCTTGTACTTGTACACAATGACCTTCTTAGCCTTGCCCTGTTCCACAACTGTACCGGTAACGGTAGCACTCTTAACAGCGCTGCCTACCTTTAATGAGCCGTCACTTACAGCCAGTACGGTATCAAAAGTGATGGAATCACCGGCCTCGCCCTCGAGCTTTTCAACTCTGATGACATCGCCCTCGGATACCTTATACTGCTTTCCTCCGGTTGCTATAATGGCGTACATCCTTACACCTCCTTTTACAAAAACTCGCTACCTGCGGTGTGTGCAAAGCACAGCTTATAACCTCGATATGCGGCATACTGCGATATGATATCACATCCTGCACCATAAAGTCAAGCAGAAATCTATCATCATAAATATATACCTTCAAAACCCGCAGATCACTTCTCTCCGGTCACCGTGATGAGCATGGTCACGGTCTTTCCGTTGTTGGTAGCGGCGATCAGGGCCTTGCCCGGTTTAAGAGCTGCCACCTTTCCTTTCTCATCAACCGTAGCCACGGCGTCCGATGAAGATTTCCATTCAATGGCACCGGGAGCAGCTCCCTTTAACTTGAGTTTCATGGTCTTACCCGCCTCAATGCTGTCACTGCCGACAATGGTCTGGTCACAGACCACCACATTTGTGGTAAATTTCTTTGTTCCTATGGTATAAGTCACCTTTGCCTTTTTACCGGCCTTAGCGCTTACTTTTCCGCTGCCGTCAACGCTCACTGCGGCAGGATCGGAGGACTCAAAAGATCCGGCTTTCAGATTATAAGCCTGACTGTTCTTATTGGTAAAGGTAACCGGGATCTGCGCGCTTTCTCCCTTGTTGACATAGAGCTTTTTAACGATCTCGGGCTCTGCCACAAACACCTTTATGGGTTCTGACTTCTTGCCGTTTCTGGTAACGCTTATGGTGATGGGCTTGTCATAAGGTTTCCTGGCGGAAAGGATGCCCTTTGCATTTATCTTCAGATAAGAAGGCTTTGACACACTGTATTCCACCTTATAGGTCTTGTCTCCCTTATCCTTTCTGGTCCCGGGGATAAAGGCCTTTGAACCTTTTACCACATAATAACAGCCATCGATCAGATCAGCCGAAACGGAACCGGCGGGAGGTGTCTCTTCCGAACCGGAAGGATCATCCTTACCTGGATCATCTTTCCCCGGGTCATCCTTCCCCGGATCGTCCGGACCGGGATCACTGCCTCCGTTCCCGGGGCCGTCATCCTTTTTATCCTTTTCAGAATCCTCCGGCGTAATGGATATGAAGCTCAGATTCGTGTCATCATCGGAGAACCAGACGACGGAGCCGTTTGAAACTATGGGATGGCAGTCGGTCACATATCCGGACCTGGTGTGGATATCCCCCACCTTCTTGCCTTCTCCGTCTATCCATACGTAGCAGAGTTTTCCGTTTGCCTTTCCCTCCTTAACCTCATTCCAGGCCAGAAGGAAACGGTTATTGTCATATTTTACCATCTGGGGAGCAGAGGCGAAGGTAGTGGAATCCGCAGGATAAGCGGTTATAAAATTCACACTTTTATTTTTAATGTCATTCCTGGCCACCACGCCCACGAAGATATTCCTGCCCTTGTTCTCGTCAGCCTCAGTCCATTTGCTGCTCTGATCCACGGAGGATCCGGCCACCAGATAATTCTTGCTGGAGTATTCAAAGCCGCCCAGCGCCACACCGGATGCATTGTCGTTCTTCAGATTCTTACCGGTTATGGTAAGTACCTCCACAGATTCATATTTAGAACCCTTATGGAAATTGGAATTGCCGGCCAGGGTGCCGTATTTACCCATGACTATGGCGCGGGGATTGGCATCACCGTGATCCAGGGCCACTATATTGTCTAAATCATCCACCAGGATATACTGGTCAAAGGAATGGCTCACAAAGCCATCCTCCAGATTGGATATCTCATACTGGGAATCCGTAACCTTCATCTCGCTTTTGCTTATCTCGATCATAAAATTGGACTGGTGATCGCTGTACATCTTGTGGGCCGTTCTGATATACAGGTAATCTCCCTTTTCAGCCACCCGCAGCGACCCGGACTTAAAGGGACAACGGGTATTCATACCGTTGATCTCGATCTTACCCTTTTCCTTAAGGTCCTTATCATACCTCACGATCTCAATCACCTTTTTGGAAAGGGACTCCAAGTTATCGGGCTCATTTTTGCCGTAGAACGCAAAATAATCTCCCGCACTGTCCCTGTAAAGGCCGCCAAAGATGAAAAGCGGATTCGTTATGGTCCGCTCCGAGCCTTCGATAAACTTAAGATCCTTGTCATAATTTTTAAAGGTAAGTTTCTCATCGGTGGCGCGAACGATCAGATACCCGCCGTTCTCGGGATAGATGTAGGACTTGATGGGGGAAGCCCAGCGGATATAATTCTGGGCGTTCAGGTTACCAGAAGGCACCGAGCCGTCATAGTCCCCGAGGGCAGGCTCTTCAATGATATCATCAGCCTGAGGCAGAGGATCATTATCTGCAGCCGGTAAGCCGTTCGGATTTCCTGTATCATCACCGTATGCGCCCTCCGCACTTTCCTCATCCGTAAAGACCTCGGGCTGTGCCACATCGGCCAGAACGTCCTGACCTGTGACCACCGGTACATACGCAGCATCGGGATACGCCTCGCCGCTGTCGGATGAATCTTCACCGTAAGGCGAGGGCATATCGCAGAAAACGCCCTGTCCTTCCTCCTGGGCAGCCATGACCGTCATACTTCCCAAAGCACCGGAAAGAGACATGGCGGCTGTCAGCAGAGCGCATATCCATTTTTTATATTGATTCCTTTTCATAATACATCTCCCATAACGACCTGTTTTTCTTGGGTCTTACGATCTCGCAGATACAAAGCGGGGTAAAATCAATCAACTTAGGCTTCAACGGATCTTTTTTAAACTCCTCTGTAAGTATATCTGAGATAACTTCCGTCTCATCCCCCTCAAGATTGATGAAATCTATGAGAATAATGCCCGAAAGATTCCTGAGCCTTATCTGTCTGGCCGCCTCCCGGGCCGCCTGTGAATCGATCCTTAATATAGTCTCCCTGTTATCTGTCTTTTTATCAAACTTACCTGAATTGACATCTATCACGTCAAAGGCCTCGGTGTGCTCTATGACAAGATATCCTCCGCAGTCAAGCCAGACCTTCTTTTTGAGAAGGCTTTCCACCTTTTCCTTCAACGAAAAAAGATTAATCAAAGAGAGCCTTTCATCCGAATACAGCCTCAGTACATCGCCAAATTCGGGAAGACTTTCCCTGATATCCTCATATATTTCCGTCTTATCTGTTATTATATCAGATATTTCATCTATTGTAACCGAATTTATGAATTTAATATAGTCTTTTTTCGCTTTATATAAACACGTATAGATAGTCCTGGTTTTAGCTTTCGAAAGGATCTCTTCTTCATTTTTCAAAAGCTTCATGGTACAGGCGGGAAGCTTTGTCTCATTTCCCTCCTTTTTTACCCGGACCACTATCTCGTCACCGCTCTTTGGAAGCACCTTATCAGGGCAGTCGTTCTGAGCCAGAAAGCACTTGGTATCAGGAGTGATGTTCACAAAGCATGCCTGTATATTTTTGACCACCTCGGTAACCTTGCCCACATAGATATTGCCCACCTTGAAAGAGGGCTGACGGACGCTTATCATTTCGATACTGCCGTCCTTAAGTGCCACGGTCAGGGTCTTTTCATTCAGTTCGGTTATTATTATCTTGAGCTTTGATATATCATCCATGCTCTTATTCCACCATTAGTCCGGGTCAAGGATCCACAGTATATTTCATTCACCGTCTGTGCCGGCTCCCTTCACATGATCCAGGGGCAGGCCTTCCTCGTCATACTGCTCCAGCCTGACTATGCCGTAGGAGAGTTCTTCGGGATCCAGGCCCTTATATTCAAAAAAAGCACCCATTACCTGCTCCGGCCTGATATTCAGTCTGCTTCCGGCTGCCACCTTCATGAATACGCTTTTATCTTCTTCCAGGCGAAGGTCATGGATCCCTTCCTTAAGGTCGATGGTCTTCTCGCCTTTCTTTGTCTTTTTAGTGATCTCTATCTTTTCCCGGGACATGAAGCTTTGGCAGTCTTCATCACTGAAACTTACCTTGTGAGGCTCATGGAATACCACCTTATAATCCGCTCCGTCAATGGTGGCCATGGCCTTGCCGCTTCCTTCCGGGAGGATGATCACCTTGCTGATCTCGAAGCCCTTTACATTCTGGGCGTTGAGCCTGTTTCGTATATCTTCACAATCAGTGATGGAATCAAGGGTCAGATCCATGTACTCCCCTTCGCTTTCGATGCCCACTCCCAGTGGATTTGCAAAGGACATGATCTGATGCGGGTTAAAGCCCTCGGAGTAAGCGCAGTCTATCTGTGCCCGCCGTAACAGCTTCTGAAAATATCTCATCACGTCCAGATGCCCGATGAACTTCATATCGCCGTATTTCTTGAATTTTATCCTGATCTTGATCTTATTTTTCATAATTTTTTATAATTTCCGCTTTCGGCACTTTCATCCCGACTCCGGCACTGCACGAACTACACTAAGCTCAAGCTTCGTCCTATACCGTTCGCTCATCGGCTACCACAAATCGCGACAAGTTTTTAATTTGCTATAATCTATGAGCGATTTGCACGCATTCGCTCTCATAGGACTCGCTTTCACTAAGTGTGTTCGGCTTTCGGTGCTCTTCGTCGGAACAAAAGCTGCCTCAAGCTCGACCAACCGAACGCCTCGCATGGATATTCACCAGCGAAAGCATACTTTTCGATCGTGAGTGAGCGTCTAAAAATAGGCCGGTACTTAACGAATCCAAGCGAAGCGCTGGATGAGTTTAGTATCCGCTGCCGTTCCGGCGGAGGGTTCCCAGGCACAACTCTGTCAAGGCCATATCTTTCAATGGGAGGCCGCCGGAATTTTGCCGGCGAGAGCCGGTAGCTCACGATGATCGGAAGGATGCTGCAGCGGAGTCCAAAGCAACCGCATCATCCCACAGGGCAGTAATCCCCGCTCTTGCACAGCCTCAGGATACCGCAGCCGCTGCATTTCGCCCGGCAGTTCGGCGTCACCTCTTCACGGCGTGCCTTCTCCCACTCATTCCACAGAAAGTCCCTGGTAATACCCGCGTCGATGAAATCCCAGGGCAGCAGTTCATCCTTCGAGCGGTCCCTGGCAGTGTAAAAAAGCATATCCACGCCCTCCTGGGCAAAGGCCTCAAGCCACTTGCCGTAATCAAAACACTCGCTCCAGGAGTCAAACATACAGCCCTTTTTATATGCGCGCTCTATAACGGGAGCCAGACGCCGGTCGCCCCTGGCAAAGACTCCCTCCAGCATGGAGACATCAGTCTCATGATACATATACCTCATGGACTTTTTGTTCAGCATACTCTCAAATTCATTCTTAACGATCCTGGCCTTTTTTCGGAACTCCTCATCGGTCCCCATGGCCGCCCACTGGAACGGGGTAAAGGGCTTGGGGATGAAAAATGAAGAGCTGGCCGTGATCTGCACCTTGCCCTGTCTTTTTTCCTTGGGCACCGTATCGTAATACAGCTCGGCGATCTCCTCGCTCAGATGGGCGATTTCCTTTATATCCTCTTCAGTTTCGGTAGGCAGGCCCAGCATAAAATACAGCTTAACCTTGTTCCAGCCGCCCTCAAAAGCCAGAGCCGAGCCCTTGAGGATATCCTCCTTGGTAAGGCCCTTGTTTATCACATTCCTCATTCTCTGGGACCCGGCCTCCGGCGCAAAAGTCAGAGAGGATTTCTTCACGTTCTGGACCTTGCTCATGATATCCAGGGAGAAGGCATCTATTCTCAGGGAAGGCAGCGAGATGTTCACCTTCCTTGCGCTGCACTTATCCACCAGCGCCGTCACCAGTTCCTTTATATGGGAATAATCAGAGGATGAAAGGGAACTTAAGGAAAGCTCCTCGTGTCCGGAAAAATCCAGCATTTCATCAGCGTATTTCAGCAAAAGTGCAGGGTCCTTTTCCCTTACCGGCCGGTAGATCATACCTGCCTGGCAGAATCTGCAGCCCCTGATACAGCCCCTTTGTATCTCCAGCACCACCCTGTCCTGAGTGGCTTTTATAAAGGGGACCACCGGATTCGTGGGATAGGTCAGGGACGGATCCGCAAAATCCGTGACCACTTCCTTTTGCACCTTTTCGGGAGCCCCTTCCTTTGCTTCAAAATAAGCAAGGGTACCGTCCTCATTGTACCCGGGCTCATAGAACAAAGGCACATATATCCCCTTAAGCAAAGCGGCTTTCTTCAAAAAGGTGATCCGGTCTTCGTTATTTTTTCTGGACTCCTTGTACAGGTCGATCAGGGCGTCATACCCAGTCTCTCCCTCGCCTATATAAAATATATCGAAGAAATCGGCAATAGGCTCCGGGTTATAGGCACAGGGGCCGCCGCCTATAACTATGGGAAACTCAAAATCCCTGCGGTCCTTTGCCCAAAGCGGGATCCCCGCAAGATCCAGGATCTGCAGCACATTGGTATAGCACATCTCATACTGCAGGGTGATGCCCAGAAAATCGAAATCCTTTATATCATCCCGGGATTCCAAAGCAAAAAGAGGGATGTTTTCATCCCTCATTTTTTTATCCATATCGGGCCAGGGCGAATAAACCCGCTCGCACCAGACATCATCGCGCTTATTGAACATATCATACAGGATCTGTATGCCCAGATGGGACATACCTATCTCATATACGTCCGGAAAGCACATGGCAAAACGCACATCCACCTTTGCCCTGTCCTTTACGACAGAGCCCACTTCGCCTCCAAGATATCTGGCAGGCTGGCTGACACTCATCAGTAGCTTGTCAAAATCTACGCTGTTCATCCTCATCGCTGGGCCATTTCCTTGATTATATCGTCCCAGGTCACATCCTTCTGGGCCATGAGTACCATGCAGTGATACAAGAAGTCCGCGATCTCATATTTCAGTTCCTCGGAGTCGGGATTCTTTGCGGCTATTATGATCTCGGTACATTCCTCTCCCACCTTCTTAAGGATCTTGTCTATACCCTTGTCAAAAAGATAGTTGGTATATGATCCCTCCTTGGGATTCATCTTTCTGTCCATTATCACATTGTATTCTTTCTCGAATACATGGATGGGATTGATGTCGTTGAATTCCTTCTTGATCACCTCATTGAAGAAGCAGCTCCTGTTTCCGGTATGGCAGGCCGCTCCCACCTGTCTGACTTTCGCAAGGAGAGTATCGTTGTCACAGTCGGCATACAAAGCCTTCAGATACTGGTAATGTCCGCTGGTGGACCCCTTTACCCAAAGTTCATTCCTGCTGCGGCTGTAATAGGTCATGACGCCGGTCTCAAGAGTCTTTTCAAAAGCCTCCTCATTCATATAAGCCACCATCAAAACTTCGGAAGTCTTGTAATCCTGAACCACCACAGGTACGTGTCCGTCGGTATTCTTCTTGAGCTCATCCCACTTGAGGGAAGGCTCATCCAGAACCACATCGATCCCCAGTCCCCTGCACTGCCATTTCAGTTTCATGATATCCTCGGGTTTGCGGTTTATGATTCCGCCGCACACGCCGTTCAGATCCTCGTGCTGACGCAGTACCGCAGCCAGGCCGTGAAGTTCCTTCTCATCCATCACACACTTTAAGAGCACGGGATGCACCGTGTGGATCAGGCCGCAGTCATACATCACCTGCATGGATGCGGCGATCCTGCTCTCATCCAGCAGAAACAGCTCCGAAGTGAAATTCTTGATCAGTACATCATAATTTTTGATCTCATTTTCATTCAGAACGCAGGCGGCTATCTTTTCACTTCCGAAACGGGTGGCCACCTCCTCTGCCAGCTGGACGTTGGATTCCTTGGAGAGATTGAGGGCGGCCTTTGAACAGCCTGCGTACAACAGCTTCTTCACATCCTCAAAACGTCTGATATTTCCGGCTCCGGTCAGAGGGATATCCACCAGACGGCTGATCTCCTTGATCTTTTCCAGGGAGATGGTATGCTCCTCATCGGTGTTTGAAAAATCAAATATGAGGATCTCGTCTGCGCCGTAATTCGAATAGGACAAGGCCAGGGACACCGGCTCATCGTCGATGACCGTCATATCCTTTATTCCCTTTACCGCTTTTCCGTTCTTTATGTAAAGACACGCCGTGATTGTTTTTCTGTTATCCATCTTATAAGCTTCCTTTCGTGGAAAGTACATCCTCTATGCGGTCATCAAAAGATACCGCTTCCCTTAAACTCTTTGCAAAGGCCTTGAACATGGACTCCGCAATGTGATGGTCATTTGACCCTGACAGCATCCTGATGTGAAGGTTCATCCCTGCGGAGTATGAAACCGCATAAAAGAATTCCCTGATCATCTGGGAATCCAGTTCACCGATACGATCGGAGGTAAACTGTGCATCAAATACAAAATAAGGTCTGCCCGACAGGTCCACCGCACACAGGCAGAGGGCCTCATCCATGGGAAGGATAAAATAGCCGTAACGCTTTATTCCCTTCTTGTCTCCCACAGCTTCTTTTATGGCTTCTCCCAGAACGATACCTACATCCTCGGCGCTGTGATGTGTATCCACATTCAGATCTCCCTTGCAGAAAACCCGCAGGTCGAAGAGTCCGTGTCTGGCAAAGCCCTCCAGCATGTGGTTAAAAAAACCGATGCCGGTATTGACGTCATATTTGCCGCTGCCGTCAAGGTTCAGGCCCAGAACGATATCGGTTTCGTTGGTCTTTCTTTTTATTTCGGTTTTTCTCATTATTATATCCTTTCAAAGATCCTTCGCTTCGCTCAGGATGACACTTCGGGGAGCAAACCCTTCGCTCAGGATGACACTTCGGGGAGCAAACCCTTCGCTCAGGATGACACTTTGCCCTATTCCTTAAACCTCACAGCCACGGAGTTTTCATGGGCGAACAGGCCCTCGGAACGGGCAAACATCTCTATATCCTCATGGAGAGCGGCCAGTCCCTGCTTCGAAAAAGCGATCACACTGCTTTTTTTAATGAAATCATCAACCGACAGGGGAGAGAAAAATCTGGCGGTACCGTTGGTGGGGAGTACATGATTGGGACCTGCCATATAGTCTCCCAGAGGCTCGCAGGAATACTGTCCCAGAAAGATGGCACCGGCATGCTTTATATGAGTCATGTTTTCCCAGGGATCCTTTGTCAGTATCTCCAGATGCTCGGGGGCTATGGAATTCACCACCTCATAGGCCTCATCCATATCCTTAGTCACTATGATGAAACCGTAATCATCCACTGACTTTTTCATGATCTCCTGTCTGGGGAGCTGCTCCATAAGCGCATCTATCTGCTCTGCGGTTTTGGAAGCCAGATCCGTATCCGTGGTGACCAGTATGGCTGATGCCATCTGATCATGCTCTGCCTGGGACAACAGGTCTGAGGCAGCATACAAAGGATTGGCATCACCGTCAGCCAGCACACAAACCTCGGAAGGTCCGGCCACCGAATCTATGCTCACGTTGCCATAGACTGCCTTTTTTGCAAGAGCCACAAAAATATTTCCGGGGCCCACTATCTTATCTGTCTTTTTTATGCTCTGAGTACCGAAGGCCATGGCCGCTATGGCCTGGGCGCCTCCTGCTTTGTATATCTCCGTAGCTCCGGCCACCCTGGCTGCAGCCAGGATCACGGGACTTATCTTTCCGTCCTTTCCGGGAGGGGTGCATACGCATATATCCTTAACCCCGGCCACCTTGGCGGGGATGATGTTCATGAGGGTGGATGAAGGATAAGCCGCCTTTCCCCCGGGCACATAAACCCCGGCTCTTTCTATGGGCGTGATCCTCTGTCCCAGGATACTGCCATCCTCCTTTGTGTCAAAAAAGCTCTGGCGGACCTGCTTTTCATGATACTCTCTTATCCGCTCTGCAGCTCTTTCCATCACCTTCAAAAGCTCCGGATCCGTATGAGCGACAGCCTCAGTGAGTTCTGCCTCGCTCACCCTTATACTGTCCGCATCAAGAGCGGCGCCGTCGAATTTCGCAGTATACTCAAAGAGAGCTTCGTCCCCTCTGTTTTTTACATCCTCGAGGATCTGAGCCACTGTGCGCTCGATCTCGGGACTGCCCCCCGACGCCCTTTCCTTAAGGGTATTCATCACTGTTTTTATATCATCTTTTGCAGTATTGATTATTCTCATTTTATACTCCGACAAGCATTTTCATCTTTATATTATGTATTAAGATTCTTCGCTTCACTCAGAATGACACAGCCTACTATCACCCCGAAATGCCAGTCATGAAAACCTTCTGTCATCCTGAGGCTTCAGCCGAAGGATCTTTTCATAATACATCTTCACTATTTATTATAGTTCCTCACAAACCTGATCCCATCCTCATCCACCACATGGACACAGCCGACGAAGTCCCTGTTCAGGGAAGAAACATAGGCGTCATAATCCTTGCCCCTTACCTCATCCAGAGGGATCAGTTCCACCATCTCATGGTTTTCCCGGCATCTGCAGGCTTCGGTTATGGCCTTTTGCGCACATTCATCCGTATTTTTGTACAGCAGTATGCGGCAGATCTTATGATCAAAATCTATCTTTTTCTGTTTCCTGACATCATCGGCACAGGTCAGGGCATCTATATCGATCACAAAGCCCACGGCCGCTGTAGGGCTGCCGAACCTTTCCATCAGATCGTCATATCTGCCGCCCTTTGAGACCTGTTCTCCACAGCCGCCGGCGTAGACATTGAAAATGATGCCGGTATAATACTTATACTTAGGGAGCATCCCCAGATCAAAGCACACCCTGTCCGTCGCCTTATAGTGCTTTAAGAGTTCATACAGATCATTGAGACGCTTTATGGCTTCAAGGCTCCTTGTATTCGATACTTCCTTTGACATTTTTTCCAGGATGGAAGGATCCGTCTCCATAAAGGGAAGCTTTGATATAAGAGCCTTGTATTTCTCATCCGTGTCAATCTCCTTAAGGCACAGATCAATGGCATACTGATCCTTGGCGGCTATGACGTCGCAAAGCCTGGCCTTATCATCTCCGTGGATCCCGGCCTCCTCAAAGATACCGTAGATAAGATCCACATGGGAGATAACGATCCTGAAGTCCTCTATGCCGCACTTCTCGATACACCTTGAATTCAGGGCGATGGCCTCGGCATCGGCATAGACGGAAGGCTCGTTGTAAAGCTCACAGCCCAGTTCTTCCTTTTCCTTGAACTTGCCCTGGAGATTGGAATAATTGTTGTATATGCTGCCGTAATAAAACAGTCTCACCGGCAGATCATCGCCTATAAAATATTTAGCGCAGCACCTGGCCACACCCGGCGTGAAATCGGATCTCCAGGCCAGGGTGGAATTATCCCTGTCCGAAAATTTATAAGCGTCATCCCTTACGGAAGAGTCGCTGTTTGACGAATATATGGAATAGTATTCAAAGGAAGGCACCTGAATGGGTGAATACCCGGACTTCCTTATCTCGTTTTCCATTTCAAGCCTGAGTCTGCGCCTCAGGTAGAGCTCGGCTCCGTATATGTCCCGAACGCCTTCGGGAGTGTGTATCAGATTATTCATCCTGGATCTTTTCCTTTAACCTTTTAATAATATCAAGTATCCGCTCATTCTGAAGCTGCATGGAAACCTGGTTTACCACCATGCGGGCAGACAGAGGCCTGATCTCCTCCAGCACCGTAAGTCCGTTTTCCCTCAGGGTAGAGCCCGTCTCCACTATATCCACTATCACATCGGAAAGTCCCACTATGGGCGCCAGCTCCACCGAACCGTTGAGCTTGACTATATCCACTGTCTGATGCTTTACATTTTCAAAATAATCCCTGGCTATCCGGGGATATTTGCTGGCCACCCTGATGAATTCATGGTGCTGCAAAAGCTCCCTGCTCTTTTCAAAACCGCAGACGCACATGGTGCATTTACCGAACTTCAGGTCCAGGACCTTATACAGATTCCTGTCCTCCTCCACCAGGGTATCCTCACCTACCACGCCTATATCCGCTGCGCCGTTCTCCACGTAGGAGGGAACATCCGGTCCCTTTGCTAGAAAGAAGCGGAGCTTCTTTTCCTCGTTGGTGAAGATCAGCTTTCGCGATTTTTTATCCTTCATCTCGGGGCAGAATATACCGATGCTCTCAAAGAGCTCCATGGTCTTATCCGCCAGCCTGCCCTTGCCCAGGGCAAAGGTCAGGTATTTTTCTTCATTCATATCTCACACCCTGTTGCATCATCATACTTATTATTAAAACCTTTGTCATTCCGATCATTTCCACCTTTGTCATTCTGAACGAAGTGAAGAATCCTGATAGATTCGGCAGAATATAAAATACCAGGAATAAAGATTCTTCGTCGCTTTGCTCCTCAGAATGACAATACTATACTCCTCAGAATAACAGCACTGTACAATATTAAAAACCAAAATAATATTATACCCTAAGCCTCACGCTCTGACAAGTCTTTGCTCAGCTGATCCAGGTAGGACACCATGAATCCGCTCTTTGATCTGATCTCATAGGAGGGATCCAGTTCGTCAAAGCGGAAGCTCTTCCTGCCCCCCGACAGCATCCGTTCCCAGAATACGAGCAACGTATCAAACTTTAGGTAGTACAGGAAATCCCTGTGGGTATAGTGGATGATGAAAAAGGCTATCCCCCGCTGCTCTTCCCACTCCCTCATGAATTCCACCTGATGCTCATGGATATTGGCCAGGGCAAAGGTATCCGTGGCGCATTCCTTTGCGTCAAAGCACACCGGCACTCCCTGTACGGTTCCGATATAATCCACCGTAGATTTCTGATCAAAATAAGCCAGGGTGATGTGTCTCGATTCCTTGTCAATGTTGATGGGGGTAATGGGTGTGGGAATCTTCTGGATCAGAGCCAGAGAGCTCTGCCTGTATTTTTCGTTGGTCCTGTTTATCATATCTTCCAGGGCCGAACCTCTCAAGCCCCGGGTATTCCACGTCGCCATAATATCACTTCAATCTCTCTAATATCCTCTTCCTGACCTGCTCATCAACCGCCTGGGTGCCTGTCTTTTCCCTGACGGAGCTTATCTTATCCGCAAGAGTCAGTATCCATCCTTCCTTGTATTTCGGCATAACGGGTTTTACGGGAAACATATGATTCTTTATGGAATCTATCACCCTCTCATCCTTTTCCCCGGTCACATTCATATATGCATCTACGGAATCAAGGGGATGCCTCACGTAGCAGACCGCATGGTTTGCATATTTTTCCTTCCTGCCCATGATCCCCAGATCATGGCACAGTGCAGAGGTCACCACATTTTTAAGGGTGGTCTCATCGGTATAGCCCCTGTCAAGGCACAGCTTCACCGCTTCCGCCGCCACACTCAGGGTATGGTCTCCCACTGTGGTGTCGATATGATGGGTCTGTTCAAAGGTGCGGCCGAATTCCTCGGATGCGATAATGTCTTTTCCGTATTTCAGTATGATCTGTAAGATGTTGTCATCCATGCCGATCCCTCACCGCGCCTTACATAAGGGGGGCAAAGACCCTGAGGACGCCCTGTCCCAGCCTGGTCAGGGGATCATGTTTTATATCGTCAAGACTCCGCTGTCTGCAATCATCCTGGGTTTTGATGAAGTCCTCCTTAAGGGAAGACAGGATATCAGCCTCATAAAAGATACAGTTGCACTCAAAGTGAAGGAACAGACTGCGATAGTCCAGGTTCACCGTTCCCACGCATCCGATCCTGTCATCGCAAAGACAGGCTTTTGCATGCACAAAGCCGGGCTTGTATTCATATATCTTTACCCCTGCCTTTAACAGATCCCTGTAATAGCTTCTCGACAAACTGTATACCAGTTTTTTATCCGGGATGCCGGGCATGATGATCCTCACATCCACTCCCCGGGATGCCGCCCTTATAAAGGCGTCAAAAAGTGAATCCCCGAGGATCAGATAAGGCGTATAGAACCATACATAATCCGTGGCCATGGACAGGACCTCGGTATAGAACACATTGCTGGTATGCTCGTCCCTGATGGGTGAATCATAATAGGGCAGACAGAATCCACCGTTATTCACAGTCTGCACAGGCGATCTCATGAAGGAAAGCTTTTCCTTTGAAAAGGCGTTCCAGAACTCGGTAAACATATAGGTGTAGCTGTTTACCGCTTCGCCGGTGATGCGGAAGCCTATATCCTTCCAGGTTCCGAAGGGATGTGTCTCGTTTATGTATTCATCCGCCAGATTCACACCGCCGCTGTAAGCCACCTTACCGTCTATGACCATGATCTTTCTGTGGTCCCTGTTATTAAGCTGGGACCTGATGAACAGGAAAGGATTAAAGGGTATGAACTTAATTCCCTTTGCCTTCCAATGCAGCACATCCTTTGCGGAAAAGGTGGCCACGCTCCCGAAGTCGTCATAAATGACTCTCACATCCACTCCGGCAGCAGCTCTTTCTGCCATGATCTCAGCCATGGTATCCCAGAATTTACCGCCGTGGACTATGAAGTATTCCACATAGATGAATTTTTCGGCCTTCTTTAGGTCCTCGCACATGGCTTCGAAGATCTGCTCACCGAAAGCATAATACTGCGCCCCGTCCATATGATACAGGGGAAAGCCTGTATCGGAAGCGATATGCGCAAGAACCTGACCTGTCCGAAGGTCCTTTTCCTTAAGCTCCGTAATGCTGTCATCCGGCGTAAGAGATCCGGACAGAGCCTCAGCGGAAGCCTTCAGCTTTTTCTTAAGCCCCCTTCCCGTACTTTTGTTTCCGAGAAAAACGTATAGAATGGCGCCCAAAATAGGCATCGCCACTATGACGATGGCCCATAACAGCTTATAAGAACTCTCATCCCGCTTTGAGATAAGGGAAAGCACAAAAAGCACTGCCAGCACGGAAAAGATCACGTTGATCACATCCGTCAGATGCTTGTGCATCACATTATCCATAAAACGGAATATTATGGTATACCACACGATCTGGATGGCCAGAGCGGGGATCACCGCGATCAGCCTGCCTATAATTTTTTTCATAGAAACATCATACTCCTCTGTAATCCATGAATTTTAAGTCTGAAAACACACCGGGGTCATTTCATCTTCCTGATGCTGAATATGGCCAGTGCGATGGAAAATACCAGGCCTGCCTCAGCCACAAGAGGTATCCCGTTAGCGGTCTTGGGCTGCATATCCACCAGACACAGGACACAGGAACCTAGGAACAGCACACAGGAAAAGACGGCAAGGACTATATGCTTTACCAGAAGGGACAGTCGATTCAGGGGCTCGTCGATGCCGGTTATCTCCATATTCACCTTTGCCCTGCCCTTGACCAGATCGCTTAAGGTCTGAGCGATGAGGTTTGGTATCTTTGCCGCCTTCTTACCTGCCTCGATCAGTTCTTTACCCTTGTTTATCAGTTCCTGCTTAAGGTCGATATTCCTCTTCATCCTGTCCATCATCTTGGACGAGATCAGTTCAAAGAGATTCAGTTCGGGACAAAGCTGCTCCACCACACCTTCAATGGCGGTAACGGAACGTACCAGCATGGTCATCCTGCCGGGCATCTGGATATGATGGGTGGAACATACATTCATGATCTCACCAAAGAGCACCGACACATCAAGGTCGCTGACGCTGGTGACAGACATGTATTTGTAAAGCAGCTGCTCCGCATCCTGCATGAGCTTGTCACGGTTGGTCTTGGGACTGGCGGTTCCCATGGACATGACGGTATTAACCAGACTGTCCGCATCCAGGTTTATCACCGAAAATACCATGGACTGTATGTCGTTCATGTCCTTTTCGCTGATATTGCCCACCATTCCGAAATCGATCCAGTAGGGCTTGCCCTGACTGATGATTATATTTCCCTGATGGGGATCGGCATGGAACGTACCCACTTCAAAGATCTGATGCAGATAATTATCCACTATGACACGGCCTATGGCCTCCACATCATAGCCTTCCTCTATCAGCTTATCCCGTTTCGTAACGGAGTATCCGTCCACAAAGGTCATGGTAAAGATACGCTCCGTAGTCAGCTCATCGATGACCTCGGGACAGGAAATGAGTTCGCCGTCGCCGATACAATTTTCCCTGAAATATCTGGTATTTTCAGCTTCTATCCTGAAATCCAGTTCCTCGTAGGAAACCTTTTCCATTTCCTCCACTACAGCCAGAAGATCTATGGAATCGCTGTCCTCACTGTCCGCCACCACATTTACCAGAGAGGCCAGTTTCTTGAGGAGCTCGTAATCCTTTCTCATCATATCGGCGATGAAGGGACGCTGGACCTTGGTCACCACCTTGGTGCCGTCCAACAGTACTCCGTAGTGAGCCTGGCCTATGGACGCCGATCCCAGAGGCTTTTTCTTAAATTCGCTGAAGATCTCGTCTATGGGCAGTCCGGTCTCCTGCTCTATGACGGCCACTGCGATATCGGGATCCAGGGGAGCCACATTCTGACGGAGTTTTTCCAGCTCCTTGCAATATTTTTCCGGCAGTATATCGGTACGCCCGGACATGATCTGGCCTATCTTTACGTAGGTGGGACCCAGTTCCTCCAGAGTCGTCCTAAGTTCCTTTGGAGACAGTCCGTCCGCATAAAAATTATGGGCGGCAAAGATCCCCATCATCTCGGCAGCACGGTTCTGCTTTCTGTAATCCTCTATCTCCTCCGCCAGAAGCTGCTTCATCTTCTCACTGAATTCCTGGGCTTTGTGGGTGAATTCCGCCTTTCTGAGGCGCAGCTCCTCCAGCCGCTCTTCCCTGGTCATGCTGCGCAGCTTCGCCAGCCGTTCTCTCCTGCGTGCAGCGCCTTCCTCTCTTTTTTTAAGAAAAGCTTCCCTCTTGTTTTTGAGCTGTTCCTTTTTATTCTGCAGTTTTTCTTTGATCACTTCGATCTTTTCATCCTTACCGGCAGGCTCGGAAACCTCTGCATCGGTTACAGCGGTCTCTTCCGCAATATCAGTCTGTTCCAAAGTCACCTTTTCAACTGCCATGTTCGCTTTATTCTCTGCCGGCTTGTTATTCCGGTTCTTTGATCTGTTCTTTTTTCCTGCCATTTTTTTATCCTCCTCAGCTGTTTTCCTTAAGTGGCCATATCCATATCATGCGAAGACCGCTGACGATACCGGAATAGATCACCATGGATCCGATGGCCTTCAAAAGCATATCCGTCATATTCCAGAAAGGATTAAAGAGCAGGATAACGCCGAACACAATTGAAAGCACAGACAGGATCACCAACAGTTCCCCGCCCTTCCTGCCGGAGCGGCGGGCACAGAAGTACGCGTAAAACAGACTGTGAAAGCCATCCACCAGAAGAAGCACCCCAAACAGAAGACTGAGGACCCTGAGTACGTCATCCCTGAACACCAGGACGCAGATACCGCCTATCCCGAGGATCAGGGCCGCCGTGAACAAAATACAATGTATGAGGGATTTCTTTCCCGTAAAGAAATCCAGTATCATCACAAGGCTCAGGATAAGCATGGCGTATCCAAACAGCGTGATCAGCGCACCGATATAAATCTCGGGACACAGCAGAATGACCACCCCCAAAGCCATGAGTATGATCGCCGTAATGATGGTAGTCCGTTTGATCCTGCCTAAAGATTGAAACAGCATAAAAATTACCTCCAAAAAAATTCAAGTTTAAAGATCCGCTTTGGAGCATACAATCGTTATAATGATATGGCATCCAGAAGCTTTAATATATCAACCTCACGGGAAGTGAGGGCATTTTCATCCCTTATATTTACCATGGTCCTGAATTTGGCGAAGAACTCCTCTTCGTTATCATACAGAAGGACCTTTACTTTCTTCAGGTTATTGTTTTCCAGCATCTGCTCCAGATGCTCCTTCATGATCTTTATATGGTGCTTATTCTGAGGGGTCAGGCCGGCTATAAGATCCGAAGATATAAAAAACAGACTCACATAATAACTGCCGCCGCGCTCTATGGTCAGTACGCTGTCGTAAAAGCAATGGGCCAGGGCGGACTTTTCCTTGCCCGCCTCCCTTATCAGCTCATCCGCCCTGTCCCTGATCCTTTGGTCACAGGATCTGAACCTCAGGAACATGATGGCATTCACCAGGGATCTGGCAGCAGGCAGCACCATCAGCACCGCAAATATGGTAAAGAAGTTTTCTTTTTTGAGATATATGACGTAGCCTGCGGCAAAAATGATCACCGCGACCAGAAACAGCACCAGCGTCCTTACAAGTGCCGTTTTTTTCATCTTATCGATATATCCGAAAGTGCCTTTTCTTTTTCTGAACAATTACTGTCTCCCGAATCCTGCCGTTAACGGTCCGGCTTTCATCTGATAAAAGATCACAACTTAATTATTTTAACATATCCGTATGTTTGAATTCAACACCGGCCTTCACATCTCAGAGCAGGCTGCGTTGCCACTACGATACAGGCCTGTCGTTCTTAAGCTTTCCGCCGGCTGCGCGCCCCCATCCCAGAGGGAAACCGTCACAGCTGACAAGGGTATGT
>JAEEGL017463068.1_pt1 | contig 29292 bp, 17 predicted proteins | sample 9134231 | NCBI WGS metagenome assembly JAEEGL01 (sample SAMN16246548, study PRJNA631951) | gut metagenome | biome: gut microbiome; feature: rumen; material: fiber-attached | host: Bos | place: Iran: Karaj | collected 2018-10 | reverse complement strand
CGGGCGGCGGCGTGCTGCTGCGCGCGGCCGCGACGCGGACGCGGCAGACTGCTCCAGGCGCGGCGGAGTGGAGCTGCGACTACAAGTCGGAGTGCGCTGGGGTGAAAGTGCGCCAGGAGGGCGATGCGCTCGTGATCGACGGCCTCGACCGGCCGTCCTCGGGGACGGCGGAGGCCTACCTCGACCGCATCGTGAAAGGCGTCCAGGGCGACTTTGAATTGACGGCCGAACTGGTCTTCCCGAGGGCCGCCTACGTCGGAGACGGCGCGGTGACTCTCCAGCTGGGCGTGCCGAACGGGGAGACCATCCTGGGCGTCGTCGTATCGGGCGGCTTCTGGGTGATCGGCCAGCCTGGCTACCGCGCCGAGGTGCTCACCCACACCTGGCAGCGCGCCGCGCCTGGCGCGGCCGTGCCGCTGCGCATCGTCCGCCAGGGAAGGCAGTGCGAGATCACCGTCGCGGGCAAGGTCGCCTACACTGGCAAGTGCGATCCTGGCGACTGCGCGAACCTTCGCCTCGCCGTACGCGGGCAAGACACCGCCCTGACCATCCGCCATCTGCGCCTGGCGGCGAAATGACCCAGCCCGAAAGATTCTGTGCCAGCCCGTTCTCGGGCTGGGAAGAGCGCTGCGATTTGGACAAGCCTTGAAATTTGATCCCAATGAACCTGAACCCCCGCAACAACAGAGGATGAATGAAGCAATGAAAACGCGGAACAATTGGCGAAATCCCTTCACATTGATTGAACTCCTGGTGGTGATCGCGATCATCGCGATTCTGGCCTCGATGCTCCTGCCGGCGCTCTCCAAGGCGCGCGAGAAGGCGCGCGCGGCGGCCTGCACCAGCAACCTGAAGCAGATGGCCCTGGGCCAGATGCTCTACGCGCAGGACTACAACGACTTCGTCTACATGGGCGACCTGTACTACCAGGGCGGCGTCTACCGCCCGCTGCAGTGGTTCATCCACCTGGGCTATGCGAACGGCCGCAGGGCGAGTTCCACGGACATCAGGATCAAGGGCACGCCCACCTACTGCCCCAGCATCACCACGAGCTACATATACTCCCAGGGCTACGCGCAGCGCTGCTGGTCCCAGGCGCCGAACGCGGTCTCCGGCGGCGACGGCTACGGCAGCAGCATCAACAAGTGCGCCAAGTGGAAGACCAAATACGGCATCATCGGCGGATACGGCGACGGCGACGGCGCCCACGTGCGCTGGTCGTGGACGGTCATGATCCCCAAGATCGCCGACCCCACCGAGTTCTCGCTTTACTGCTGCGCCGCCTCCCCGGGCGGTTCGCAGGGCTATATTATCAGCCGTCCCGGCAATGCGGACATGAGCTACGCGGGGCCGTATGCCGTCCACTCCGGTTTCTGCAACATGGCGATGGCGGACGGATCGGCGCGCGGCTTCAAGGTGGCGCAGTTGAACGAACTGGGCTACTCGACCTACTACGTGCCGGATACCAAGGCGCTCGCGCTGACTCCGGTCAACTGATTCGAGAGACGAATGGACATCGTGTGTGAAAAGCAATCCCCGGCGGTCCTCCAGGAACGTCGGGGGGGCGTCTTCGCGGACTTCGGGAAGGACGCCTTCGGGCGCCTGGAATACGCCATCGAGGCAACGGCGCCGGGCGAGGTGGAGATCGTGGTCGGAGAGGTGCTGGGCCCCGACGGGCGCATTGCGCGCGAACCAGGCGGCTTCCGCATCTGCAGGACGGAGAAGATCGCGCTGAAGGCAGGCGTGAACCGCGGCTTCTTGCACCTCCCGAAGCACCGCTCGCCGTACCAGGGCACCCAGCGCAGCAAGGTTCCCACGCCGCCTGCGTGCGGCGGCGAGATCGAGCCCTTCCGCTATGCGGAGGTCTGGGGGGCAGTGGCCTCGGCGCGACTGACCCGCCACGCCTTCTGGGCGCCCTTCGACGACCAGGCCGCATCCTTCGAATGCTCCGACGACCGCCTGAACCGCGTCTGGGAGTTCTGCAAATACACGATGAAGGCCACCAGCGTCTTCGGACTCTATGTGGACGGCGAGCGCGAACGGCAGTGCTTCGAGGGAGACGCCTACATCAACGCCCTCGGCGCCTACTGCACGGGCGGCGGCTGCGAGGTCGCGCGCCGCACACTGGACTTCCTGATCCAGTTCTATCCCATCACCGTCGTCGAGTACCAGCTGCTGACCCCGCGTCTTGTCCATGACTATTTCCTTTATTCAGGCGACACCGCGCGCTGGCGCGACTGGGGCCCCGAGATGCCCTCCAAACTGATGCCGTTCCTGATTTCGCCCGACGGGCTCTTCCGCTTCCCCGAACTGCTGCACTTCGGCGACGGACGGGACGGACTCAGCCCGCGCTGGCAGTACCTCACGACGGACCTCCAGGAATACCAGCTCCTCGTGGACTGGCCCTGGGACGAACGCGACCACTACGAGTACGGCGAGTTCAACTTCACCGCGCAGGCATTCTACTACGACGCCCTGCGCACGCTCGCGGAACTCGACCCGCAGGGCGGCTATGGCGCGCGCGCGGCGCTGGCGCTGGCGGACATCCGTCGGCTCTTCTGGAGGGACGGCCTCTACCGCGACAGCTGGAAGAGCGGCCACACCTCCCTCCATACCGCGATGTTCGCGCTGGCAATGGGCGTCGCCACCCCCGAGGAGACCGCGCCGCTCCTGGAGGTCATCCGCCAGAAGGGCATGGCCTGCAGCGTCTACGGCGCGCAGTTCCTGCTGGACGCCTGCTTCGCCAACGGCGCCGAGCAGCACGCCATCGACTTGATGCGCTCCGAGGGGCCGCGCTCATGGCTCAACATGCTCGCCCAGGGCGCGACCATGACCATGGAGGCGTGGGACAATGCGGTGAAGCCGAACCAGGACTGGAACCACGCCTGGGGCGCCGCCCCCGCCAACCTCATCCCGCGCCGCCTCTGCGGCGTGCGCCCCGTCGCCAACGGCTTCCGCGAGTTCGTCGTGGACCCGAAGCCCGGCGACGTGCGCGCCTTCCGCCTCGTCCACCCCACCCCGCACGGCCCGATCACCGTCGAATACGAAACCGGCAAGGGCTGCGAGGTGAAAGCCCCCGACGAATGCAGGCGGGTGGAGGCCCGCCAAAAGTAGGCCGCCCCCCCCCAAAAAGCAGGACCAATGGTGCGTCCATTGCTCCCGTATTGGCATTTCCCGCATCAGAAAAAGCGTCAGGCAGAATGACCGCTGGCACATGTCCAGCGTTTCCGGGCACGGAGGATGGATTATCCCGAAACAAAAGCCTTGTCTCGGCCCAATGTTTTTGGTCCAAGACAAGGCTTTCGGAATGATTCAGCCGTTGGGAATATTGTCGAGTTCATCGATGAACTCTTCCAGGTCATCAACAATTGCCTCAGCCGTTTTCTGTTGCATCTGTAGCAATTGTTCATGTTCCTGAACCTTTTGCTCACCCTCTTTTTTGAGTTGAAGAATCTTCTCGACATTGGCCTTGATCGACCCAATTTCGCCCATCATGCCTGCATCAAACTGCTCCAAAATACCATCCAATGCTTGACCAATTTTGTCAACCGCCTCTTCTGCTGTTGAATCAGCGGACTCAAGCATCTTTTCCTTGACTTTTTGCCCAAGAGTGCTTCTAAGTTTCTCCTCACATTTTTTATTACTGAAAAATGCAGAAAGACCACCCGTAGCAAAAAGCATCGGAATGAAAATCAAGGGATTTGTAAGACCAAGTAATCCCATCAAAAAAGCAACTCCTATTTGAGGAATAATGGACTTCGCAAGACCTTTGAAACCATCCTGCCCAGCCTGTATTACAGAACCGTGAGAGAGGAAAAGGAATCCCGCGCCAGCCGCAGTAATGCGCTCCCAGGCAGGGACATCTCGTTGATCGGAAGTGACCTCCCCAGCAGATAGCCCCGCATGGATTTCATCAATGATATTCAAAAAGGCAACCAAGTCAATTTGCGAGCTGTCATAGATGGCCTTGATCTGATCTTCAAGATTAGGCATCAGGACAGAATGAGACCATTCCTGCTGCCGTTTGGAAATGTCTGCTTCCAAAAGGGTCAACAACTCTTTTGAAAGATTTTCGCATTGCTTCTTCGTATTTGTCAAAGACAAAAAAGTGATCTTCGATTCAGCTTTGTATTGATTAACTAAATCAGGGATCTCTTTCGAAAGCGAAGAAATGAAGCTCTTGACTTCGCGACGAACATATTCCCGAATCCGGGTTGACTGATTGAGGATTTTTTCCCGAAGGAGGAGCCGCTTTCGCTCGGCCTCTTCAAGTTTTGGCTTCTCTTCCTCGTACTGTTTCATCACATCATTGAGATTATTCTTTAGCATTCCTTTCTGCATCGGAATAACCTCTCGTACAATTTTGCGGATCTGACGTTTCAATGCGCTGGCCGGACGACGGAGTTTTAAGTGCCCCCGGTCATTTACAAGGAAGGAAACCAGATCCTTTTCCAGTTCGGGGAAACCAGATTTTCCCAAGGCCGTCTCATCATGCTCTATTTTGGCATCCAGGGCATTCAAAGCCGAAAGAAAGTGAATCCCATTGGCGCCTAATGAGGTCTTATCCATCAAACGGTCCTTCGCATACTCCATGAGTTTTGGGCGTTCTCTTTCGCGAACTTCATCAAAACGGTTGCAGACAAAGAAAATTTCCTCATGGCCACTGGCAATGATCGAATCGTTGATGACCTGCAGTTCGGATTGAGACGCAAGCGCGCTGCATGACAAGACAAAGATGACCGCATCTGCCTGCGACAAGTAGTTCGTTGTGACTTTTGTCCGAGTGCCATGTTCATTCAGTCCAGGAGAATCGATGATTTCCACACGGTTTTTGCAAAGATCAATGGGCCAGAAGATCTCCACTAGGCTGAATGGAGATTCCGCAATGGATTCGGCCTGGTCTTTGCCTGGATCGGGAATGACCACAAATTCCTCAATCCGGTCGACTGGGATGTCCATCGGCGGAACCGATGCCTTCCCTTTATATTTCTTGATATGCTCCTGGACGTCTTTTGCCAACGCGGGCAAGGATTTCGGAAGAGGATTGGAAAAATGCAAAACGGCTTTCTTCTCCTCGGAGTATTTGATTTCATTGATCACGGCAGTGCATGGAATCGAGTAGGCGGGAAGAACCTCCTCTCCCAGCAACGCATTGATGAAGGTGCTTTTCCCCCGCTTGAACTCGCCAACCACCAAAACCTTGAATGCATCACTCGAAAGGCGCTCCTGATTGTCCTTCAGCGCACCCGCTTCAGATTTCAAGTCAAGAGCCGCCAGTAGTTCTTGCGCACGACAGAAGATACCCTGTAGTTTCTCTCTGTCGGCAGAGAACTTTTGAAACACATTTTCCAGATCCATGGTACAATCTCCTTTGGTTATTTGGTTTGTTTGGATTAACCTGCAAGTTCTGCCAGTCGCGTGGTAAACTCATGTAACTGCGTGCGCAAAATAACAGAAAGAAGTTTGTCTTCTCCCGGAACTTGGGACTGTGCCGCCTCGATTTTGGCAAGCGCACTTGAAAGGGCTTTCTCGAACTCCCGTTTTATGGAGACCGAAAGTGCATGGTAGCATTTCTCCAAGTAGTCATGCAACTGTTTTTCCAATGCCGCGAAAATCTCGGAGACTTTATCGTTCAGTTTTTCCTCAATCATTTGCTTCTGGGCTTCAATTTTGTTTTTCAAGAAAAACTCCGCCCCTAAGCCAACGACACCGGAGATGACCGCATAACTCAAGGTAATTGGCGCCAAAAAAGCTACTACTGGTACGGCCGCAATGGTGGCAATTCTACTCATCAATCGCATCCGCTCATAATGTTTGGTATCTGCATCAAGAAACTCCGCCTGCATTTTGCTATCCAGTTCAGGCAATGTGATTTCAAGGCCATTGCTGCCAAATACTTTGTTTGACTCATTGGCCAAAAATGTCCGATCCTGCATGACCTGGGCCATGACTTTACGAACCATGTTGTCACGCAAGGCCTTGACGCTTTTCTCGGCCATATACGGGAAGTCTCTTTCCACCCAGTCTTTGGGTGAAGGCGCACGCTGCAAAGAAATACTCCAGTCCTTGACCAAAGATTCCTTTGCCTCGCTTAAGTATTTCTGAAGGGTTTTCTCCGCTTCCAGCATCCGTCCTTGGCACTTTTCGTTCAGCAAGCCCCAGGAAGTGTTAAGGGAACTTCTGCTCTGGCGCAGTTTTTCCACCAATGCCTGCTTTTGGCCAATTTCCATTTTTTCAGCCTGCTCAATGATGGAAATTTCATTGGTTGACTTTTCCAGGATACGACCTACCCGAAGCAAAAGCTGCTTTTCACGCTCTTTCTGGAGTTCCGCGTCAGAAAGGAACATTCTGCAGATGTGTTCCTGAATTCTAACTATTCCGACTGCATTCACCATTCCGCTGTCAATTCCAGGCATTTCATGGGAAATCCAATAAGTGGCATTCGGGACAACGCCTGCCAACCTCTGTTTCACAAATGCGATAAGTTTTGCCCGTTCCTGTTCTTTAATTCTGTCAAGTTTGGTTATAAGGACAATGCAACGCGGAATTTCCTTCAGCAGGACATTTTCCTTTAGGAACTCGATTTCAGTCATGCTGCAGGGAGCTTGGGCCGAAACTGCCATAACCGTACAATCACAACGCGATATGACTTCACGAACAATGTCGGCACGTGCTCCGATTGCATCGCCAGTCCCTGGAGTGTCATAGAATCGAATCCGCTTGTCTTTCAACCATGGCATGGGATGATATAGCTGCAATACTCCTTTCGGGTCATTTCCATTGCCGTCGGCAACAAATTGCTCAAGTGCTTCCTTTGACAGGGGAATTGATTTCGGAACACCTTGTGCATCAATAAAATACGCCTTTTTCTCCTCGGAAGGGACGATTTTGGTTAGCACGGCAGTGGTCGGCAGGTCACTGACAGGAAGAATCTCCGTCCCGAAAAGGTTATTCAGGAAAGTCGATTTTCCCCTTGAAAATTCACCGATCACGGCAATTGAAAATTCCCCTCGGTTCAAGTCGCCTATGGCACTCTGCAGTTCAGCGGCTTCTTGCTGAAAATGCTTTTGCGAGAAAAGGGTCTGCAGTTCTTGAAGGAATCGTTTTGATTTTGCGGGAAGCAGATCAATGGAGGTGATTCGCATTTCTTTGGGAAGACGAATGGGCGCAGACGGGGAAACAGCTTTGATTTCTGAGAATAAGTCAAAGAATGGCTTCATGCCTTCTTCACAGACTTTTTCAAATGCACTTTTCCATTTTTCAATGTCTTTTTCATTGAAGAATGAATCGCATGACGAGTAGTATGCATCATATAATGCATTGCTTTCACTCAGTGACAGCCTGGATAAATGCGTGTTAGGATACTCGCCTATCACGTCGGTCGAGGACACCCCTGCCGAAAGGAAAAAAGGCGATGCGACAATGCTGACTATATTTCCTTCAGGATAAGAGGCCACGATTTGAATGATCGGCGCATGGATTTTACTTTTATCGTCTTTTTTTTCCAACGGATAGAAATAAAACCCCAGGCAAGCATTCCCGTTCCTATAGAAGGGGAAGGGAATGGAGCGGAAAGTCCATTGCGGGACAACCATTTTAAGAACCTGGTTGCCTGGAAGCGCCTTCACAATGTCAGCAGTTTTCATTTTTTTCCTCCTTATGCAATCGCAAATTCCTTCTCAGGGACAGTGATTAAGTCATGATTCCATGAACTTGACAGACGATCTACCTCGACCAGATGCACAGCATTTGGATGGTTGGAATCGGTGATATAATAGCCAGATATTTCATGCGAGTCTGGATCCAATCCGGCTCCCACAATTGCGACCGCATGACCAGATCCAGCGGGAATACTTGCATCTTGGTAAAACTCCCGTGCATCCACTCCGATGATGATGTCCTTATGTTCGGATAATGCCTTGTCAATGTCATCAAGATCTCCCGTAAAGCGTTGATGCGGTATATTAAAATGCTCCAACACCTTGGTCTGTCCGTTGACGTCGGTGCCGCAATCGGGTGAATACACCCCCCACTTTGCGGCCCTCCATTCAAGGTAATCTTCTGGAATGGACTGACCAATGTATCTGTGCACAAATTGCTCTTGTGCCATCAATGAGCATGATCCATGCGTCTGTTGATCGACGAAATGGAGGTCATGCTCGACATTTCCAACGACAATGAGATTGTTTTTCTTGTCAAATTTCCCATCCTCTGTGAAATCTTTTGAAGTAACCAGATCATTCGGGTTATCCGAGAACAAGGAGATGAAACCATCCATTATTTCATCAAAGAAATTGAAAACTGGAGTCAAGATGCTACCTTGCACATCGGGATTCTCCATTGCATCTGGAATCCCATTCTGATTCGCATCGATCTCGGGATCAAGCAGACTTCTGCCATTCTCGTCGACAAACGGGGTTACCATTCCGCCAGACACCTCCATTGCATCTGGAATCCCATTCTGATCCGCATCGATCTCGGAATCAAGCAGACTTCTGCCATTCTCGTCGACAAACGGGGTTACCATTCCGCCAGACACCTCCATTGCATCTGGAATCCCATTCTGATCCGCATCGATCTCGGGATCAAGCAGACTTCTGCCATTCTCGTCGACAAGCGAGGCTACCATGCCGTCAGAAATCTCCATGGCATCTGGAATCCCATTCTGGTCCGCATCGATCTCGGGATCAAGCAAACTGTTGCCATTCTCGTCGACAAGCGGGGTTACCATACCACTGGATGGCTCCATTGTATCCGATAGACCATTCAGAGTAGCGTCAACATTTGCTCCTGGCAGACTGTCACTCATAGAATCGCTTAATGGCTGGTCAATACTATCGCCGACTTCACCGTTTTCCTGCATGATACAAGCCGCCTGCGGCTCGACATTAGAATCAAACCCTTCAAACAAATCAAAAAGCATGATTGCATTCTCCTATGTATTATGCTGTTTTTAGAAGTTTTGATGGCGCAGACGCAAATGCATGCAGTAATTGCAAGTCTTTTTCAATTTTCGTTATTTGCCTCTTAAGCGAGGCTTGCTGGTTGCGTTCTGTTCTTATCAGTTCTTCAATTTGGGATTGATACATTCTATACTGTTCCATTGCCCCCTGAAGCCGAATGTAGATGTCACCAATCATTTTATCTATGGCGCCTGATATTTTCATTGTCAATTCATTTTCCCAAATGACAAGTCGACTATGCATTTGCACACGTGCTTCCTTTTTCAATTCCGGCAGCGATTTTCCGAACAAGGCCGCAAGCCCGCCTACCACTGCCGCACCAATCACCCCTATAAGACCACTCGCACAGAGGGCCCCGAAAAAAATACCACCGACCAAAGCCCCTCCAAGCATCGTCGTCTTCTGCCGATCAATTTCATGGCCCACTGAATCAGAACCGATATTGGTCCAGTCAAACAAAGCAGTCGTAGAATTTGAGATGACCAGTGAGGTCGCCGACTCATTGTGTTTGCCAAGATTGCGGAATTCGCGATTAAATTCCTCCGCAAATTGTTTGTGGGCATTTCTGGCCGCAGCGAGTATCCGTCTCCTCAGAGCCTCAATTTTGAGATCCAATTTTACTGATTTGACAATTTCCAATTTTAGTTGAATCGTTTCCGAAGCGGTAGCATTCTTCAATTCTGCTTTGGATGCCGCAGAGCTGATTCCATTATTTAACTCCTCTTCCAAGGCCAGTCTGACTTCGCGCGCGATTTGCGAAATTTCTTCTATCGACGGTTTCGTATGTAGAACCGCATCGCACGCGGTCTTCCTGCTTGTAGTTATAAAATCACTAAAGTTTCCCAACCTATTATTACATAATTCAGTATATCTATTTTGTAACTCATCCTGGGTTCTGGTGAAAAACGGAGAAAGTTGCTCTAACATAATGGAACGTATAAGATTTTGCAACTTTTGCTGAATGATGTATTTTTTTTGCTTCTTGATTTTTTTACTTATCTGTTCCACCATTTGATGAAATTCATCTTGAAACTCCTCGGCTTCATTGTTTTTTCGGAATTCATCGGCATGGAGAATGCTATAGGGGGAGACCGCAAAAACATCCTGGAACTTTACGTCTTCGCTGTTGAGACGACTTTTGACAAAGGAAATTACCTGTTTTCTTTCCTTTGCCTTGATTTGATCCATCAACGTGATGAGACCGATGCAATACTCCTGTGATTGCTCCAGCGAATCGTCAATAAAGTTCATAAGCGTTGTCGAGCAGGATCTTGTTGCTGGAATTACCACGATTGCAAGGTCACATGCCTGCTTGACCGTGTCACTGGCAACCCTTTGATGTCGTTCGCTGGCATTGATTCCAGGAGTGTCCACAATGACAATGCCTGCCTTGAAAAGTTGATTTTCACACGGCAAAGAAATCACCACCTTTGAAATACTTTTAGCATTGTTCTCTTCGGCAGTGTACTTGTGGATAAATGAACGCGCCTTCTCAATTTCCTTGACCAAATCAGCCATTTGCGGAACAGGAGAACATTTCCCTGTCTTGCCTGAGGAGTTTTTTTTGCATCCATTGTATGTGAATTCGAGTCTTCCGTCAATTGAATATATATCGACTTTAAAGCTCTTGCCATGGCAAAGATATGTCGGGGCACAAGTAGTCCCTGGGAGGATGTCCTCCTTCAAGATTTCCATTCCCAGCAAGGCATTGATAAACGTTGACTTTCCAGTGGAGAATTCTCCTACAATCCCAAGATAAAGATTTGGATCATTGTGCCGATTGATCAAATACTCCATGCTTTGGTCATAATGCTCAAGGTCGGACGCAGGAAACTCGTAATACGCCAGCCTCTGCCTGATATACTGTCGTAGTTCAGGCAGATTGCCGATTTCCATGTCAGTTGTTTTCCCCTTTTGCATTGTTGGCTTCCCACGATGGCTGAATATTCACGCACAAAAAAGAGCGCCTCATTTTCGTGGCTACAGAGGTTTAGCACGACCTTACGACAGCACGAAAACAGACGCTCATAGGCTTGAGCGTGCCCAACGTGTGCTGTCGTAAGTTCTGAAAGTGCTAATTTCTGTAGACCACAAAGCACATAACACCAACGGCCTTGCCGCTGGCTATGTCAGAAAGGGATATACGCTATTTTTATTGTGTGGCACTCCTTGGTTGATGGTATTCGGCCGCCCGTTCTGGCAACCACGTGATTTTTGCATAATATAATACCTCATGGCTCTTTTGCAACAGTTTTCCACAGGATTTTAATTGACTTTTACCATCCCCCGTAGGTCCTCGCCAATGGAGCCCCCAGGAAATACAGAAGAAGTGGAAGATCCAGAAAATCCAAAAGCGCGGTACCCAATCGCCGACCCGTATGGGGAACAAGCGTCCGGCTTTTCTGGCTCTTCCGGGTCTTCCGGGTCTTCCGGGTCTTCCGGGTCTACCGGCTCTTCCGAGTCTTCCGGCTTTCCCGGCTTTCCCGGCTTTCCCGGATTCGCGCTGTTCCCCAAGAGAGCAGGCGATTGCCTGATTGAAGATTCCGAAAATGGTTGCCACTCGTGGCAACAACTTCGGGCATGAAAATGGCGTCGATTGCCGACCCGTATGGGGAACATGGCGTCCGGGGATTATCCGGCTCTTCCGGCTTTTCCGGATTCGCTCTGTTCCCCCAAAAGGCAGGCGATTGCCTGATTGAAGATTCCAATGTTCCCAAAGAGGGGCGATAAAACCGCCATTTCGGGAAGCAAGGCGACTTCGTGAAATCTGGCAATGCGCGGCCACCGTGAAGAAGTGCGGCATTCCTGCCCAGGGAAGCCCCCGCAAGGGGGCGTCGGAGCATAGCCAGGGGTGGAGCGAGCCCCGAAAGCGGCGCGCTGAACCCCTGGAAGGGCGCCGAAGACAGGCTGGCGCCCGGAAAGGGATGCCATTGTCGGGGGCGGGGGCGGAGGGAGGGCGGAAGCCCGACTGCAGCCTCCGCCCCCGACAACGACAGCCATGGCAGGGCCGCGAAGCCGCGTCTGCAAGGCGTGCGTCCGCGTCTTCGGCGCTCCCTCCCCCACCTGGCCATGGTCCTTCCGCCCTTGCAGGGCTCTGAAAAACAGGAACCCGCCCTTCCAGGGGTTCCGGGCGCTGACGCGCCCTCCACCCCTGGCTATGGTCCAACGCTCCCGGGGGCTTTCCCAGGCAGGAATGCCACGCATCTTTTCGGGGATTGCACCCCACCTGCACGCTTCTGGCGTGTCGGCATTATGAGGGCTGTTACCGACCATCCTTGGGGAACCATAGCGTCCCGAAAAGATGCCCGGTGGCGTTTTTTTCCCGTCCGCCCGCAAAAAACTCCTCGTGGGATGTGGAAAAACTGGTGGCAGTGATTACATTTTGGCATCGTCTGTTTCATTATGGGTCGCGGGCGCCTCGGGGCGCCGCGGCACGAGTCAAGAACCCCAACAGGAGTCCCTACTGTATGTCAGGTCACAACAAGTGGTCGTCGATCAAGCACAAGAAAGGCGCCGCCGACGCGAAGCGCGGCGCGCTGTTCTCGCGCGTGTCCAAGGAAATCATCATGGCGGCGAAGGAAGGCGGCGGGGATCCTGACCTGAACGCCCGTCTGCGCGCCGCCGTCGCCGCCGCCAAGGCCGCGAACATGCCCAACGACAACATCGACCGCGCCATCAAGAAGGGCACGGGCGCGCTGGGCGGCGCCGCGATGGAGGAGTTCACCTATGAAGGCTATGCGGCCGGCGGCGTCTCCGTCATCATCAACTGCATGTCCGACAACAAGAACCGCACCGCCGCGGACATCCGCTCCTTCTTCACCCGCTACAACTGCAAGATGGCGGGGTCGGGCGCGGTCTCCTACAAGTTCCAGCGCAAGGCGCGCTTCGTCGTCGAAGGCGACGCCGCCGACGAGGAGAAGCTGATGAACCTGCTGCTGGAAGGCGACGTCGATGTCGAGGACATCTCCGTCGACGACGGCGTCGCGGAGATCATCGCGGCCCCCGGCGCCTTCAACGCCATCGTGGCGATCTTCGAGAAGGAGGGCATCACCCCCTCCGAGTCCACCATCACGATGATTCCCGACTCCACCACGATGGTCACCGAGCTCAACGTCGCCAAGTCCGTCCAGAAGTTCCTGGACGCCGTGGACGAATACGACGACTGCACCGCCGTCTACAACGACATGGAACTCGCCGACGACGTCGCCGAGGCGCTTGAAAACGAGGAATAGGCGCCCGCTTCCATCCCGCCTTTCTGGACAAGCCGGCCTGCCCCAACGGGCGGTCGGCTTTTTTCATTCCGCCGCCCCGCAGGCATCCCTTTCCACTTCCATGATCAAGGCAGAATATACCCGAGGCAACATCGCGGCCATGATGCTCAAGACGGCCGCCGCCATGCTGGCCAGCACCTTGGCGATGTCCGGCTACAACCTGGCGGACACCTTCTTCGTCGGGCATCTTGGCGGCACCGCGCCACTGGCGGCGATGGGCTTCACCTTCCCCATCATCATGCTGGCGGGATGCCTCTTCGGCGGCTTCGGCGGCGGCTGCATGGCGCTCATGGCGCACGCCATCGGCGAGGGCGACCACGACGGCGCGCGCCGCATCGTCAGCGCGGGCATGCTGCTGATCTCGATCATCTCCGCCACCATCGCCATCCTGGGCACCTGCTTCGCGCAGCCCGTCTACCGAGTCCTCGGCGCGCAGGGCGAGACCCTCCGCCAGCTCGAAGGCTACATGGGCATCTGGTTCCTCGGCTGCATCACGGTCGGCCTCTCCATGCCAGGCAACCACCTGCTCATCGCCGCGGGGCGCCCCAACATCGCCTCCGCCATGACCATCCTGGGCATGTGCGTCAACGTCCTGCTCGACCCCGTCATGATCTTCGGCGGCGCGGGCTTCCGCGTGCGGCTCCTCGCCCACACCCCGTCCTGGCTGCACGGCGCCCTCGCGCCATTGCTGCGGCTTCTGGAGCCCATGCCCGCGATGGGCATCCGCGGCGCCGCCCTGGCGACCATCCTGTCGCAGTGCGTCTCCATGGTCATCATCCTCCATATCCTCCGCCGCGTCGACCTGCTCTCGTTCCGCCGCATCCCGCTGCCTCGGCTCTTCGGCACCTGGCGCGACATCGCGGGCTACGCCCTGCCCTCCATCCTCGGCATGATGCTCATCCCCATCACCAACAACATCACCACCTGGGTCACCGCCAAGTTCGGCGACACCATGGTCGCCGCCGTCGCCGCCGCCAGCAAGATCGAGCACGTCACCTTCGTGCTGCCCATGGCCTTCGGCATCCCCCTCATGTCCATCATCGCCCAGAACTACGGCGCCAAATACTACAACCGCGTCAAGTTCGCCTACAACTTCGCCTCCGCCATCGCGGGCGGCTTCCTCGTCGTCATGGCCGTCGTCCTCTTCTTCGCCGCGCCCGCCATCGTCCCCTTCTTCACCCCCGTCGTCGAAATCCAGCGCCTCATGGTGCGCTATCTGCGCATCACCGCCTGGGGCTACAGCCTCCTTGAACTCACCCGCTACGCAGGCTTCGCCCTCACCGGCACAGGCCACCCGCGCATCGACGCCGCCCTCAAGGCCTTCCGCCTCCTCCTCCTGCTCATCCCCCTCTCCCTCCTCGCATACGCCCTCCACTGGCAGGACGGCGTCTTCTATGCGCGTCTCGTCGCCGACCTCCTCGGCGGCGCCATCTGCTTCACGGTCGCCTTCCTCATGCTGCGCCGCCTCCGCGAGGCGCCCCCCGTCAGCTGAAGAACTTCCAGTATCCCATGACGAAGACGGCCAGGATGATCAGCGGCAGCACCCAGCGGCAATACCAGTAGAAGGCCGCGGGGAAGCGCCTGCGCTGCCCCGCCTCCAGTTCCGCCTTGAAGCCCTGCATGCCCCAGCCGAACTCCTGCGTGCAGAAGACGGTGCAGACGAGCGCCCCCAGCGGCAGCAGGTTGTTGCTGACAAAGAAGTCCTCCAGGTCGAGGATGGTGCTGGTGCCGCCGAAGGGGTGGAAGCTGCCCCAGATGCTGAAGCCCAGCACGCACGGCACGGAGAGCGCCGCGATGCCGAGCCCCGTCGCCAGCGCCGCGGCGGGCCGTTTCAGGCCGCATTCCTCCATCAGCACGGCGATGATATGCTCGAAGACCGTGACGACCGTGGTCAGCGCCGCCAGCGCCATGAAGACGAAGAAGAGCGCCCCGTAGAGCCTCCCGTGCGCGAGGTGGTTGAAGGCGTTGGGCAGCGAGACGAAGAGCAGGCCAGGCCCCGAGTCGACCGCCACGCCGTAGGTGGCGCAGACGGGAAAGATGATCAGCCCCGCCGTGAAGGCCACCAGCGTGTCCATCCCGACAATCGCGGCGCCCTCCGCCGCCAGCGGCTTCTTCCAGCCCAGATAGCTCCCGAAGATCTCCATGGCGCCGACGCCCAGGCTCAAGGTGAAGAAGGCCTGTCCCATCGCCGCGAAGACCGTCTCCAAGAAGTTCTCGGAAAAATGGTTCCAGTTCGGCAGCAGGTAGAATCGGAGCCCCTCGGCCGCGCCTGGCAGGAACAGCGCCCGTACCGCCAGCGCCCCCATCAGCAGGAAGAGCAGCGCCATCATGTATTTGACCGACTTCTCGACGGTGTCGCGCAGGCTGCCGCTGCACAGGAGCGCCCCCGCCGCCGTCACCAGCAGCATCCACGCGAGACCCTGCCACGGCGAGCCGACCAGGCCGACGAAGAAGTCGCCGACCTCCTCCCGCCCCGCGCATTCCGCCAGCCGCCCCGACGCGGAATGCCATGTATAGGCGAAGAGCCACCCTGAGACCGTGGTGTAGTACATCATCAGCAGGACGTTGCCGCAAAAGGCCAGTTTCGCCAGCCGCACCCACCACGGCCGCGCGCGCCGCGCCAGCCGCCCGAAGGCCCCCATCAGGTTGCTGCGGCTCGCCCGCCCCACCGACAGTTCCATCAGCAGCACTGGCCAGCCCAGCAGCACCAGGAAGAACAGGTAGAGCAGGACGAACATGCCGCCGCCGAATTTCCCCACGATGAAGGGGAAGCGCCACACGTTCCCCAGCCCCACCGCGCACCCGACCGACAACATCAGGAAACCCAGCCGCGAGGCCAGCGTCTCCCGCTTTTCACCGAGGGACGAGGATTCCATCTTCACTTTTCCAGCATGATGCCTCGGAACTTCGCGATCTCCGCGTCGGTGAATCCCAGCGCGCGCACGTAGTTTTCGACGCGCTCATGGATGGTGCCGCCAGGGTATTTGTCGAAGGCCTTCACCAGCAGGTTGAAGCGCAGGCGGTGGTTGAACCAGTGGTTCTTGTTCCAGAAGCCAGTGGCCTCCCAGTCGCGGTAGAGTTCGTCCTCCTCAACGCCGAGCAACGCATTGAGGATGAAGGCGACGGCGCCAGTGCGGTCCTGCCCCGCGATGCAGTGGAAGACGATCGGGTAGTTCTTCTCGTCGAGGAAGACGCGGAATACCCTGGCGAAGGCCTCCTTGCCGCGGTCGGTGTTCATCCCCGCGTAGGCGGCCGAGGGGATGTGGAACCACTTGACCTCGGGCCCTGCGGGCGAGCCCTTCATGCCGTAGCACTCGCCATCGGTGCGCAGATCGATGTCGCTTTTGACGCCGAGCACCTTGACCAGGTAGTCGTGCATTTCGGGCGAGATCCTGCTCTTGCCCGCCTGGCGCCCGCTGGCCTTGCGCACGGCGTGGCGCAGCTGGCGCTCCTCGATGGCGATGCGCGCCGTGAGGGCCGCCTTCGCGTCGCGCTCAGGGGCGAGGACGCAGCTCCATTCCAGCGTGGCGCTGCCGCTGCCGACCGTCACCGCAATCAGGTTGCGGCCCTTCCGCACGGGGATGTCCAGCGTATAGGCGGTAGCGGAGTAGTCGCCGAAGATATTGCCGTCCCGCATCAGGTCGAAGACCTTCCTGCCGTTGACGCGGATGCACCAGAACCAGTCCGCGCCGCAGCCCAGGCGGACGAATCCCGCCTCGGGGCACTCGAACTCCTGCATCAGCACCACTGGCGGCGCCGTCGGCTGCGCGGGCTGGTTCCAGTTGCCGTTCTTCATCGGGGCGGGCTCCGCCTTCACGCCGTGGAACTCCGAGGGGATCACGGCCATCCCGTCGAGTTCAGGATAGTCGACGGCGGGCTTGCCCGACGGCACGCGGAAGACCACCCACTTCTCCGTCGAGGGGCCGCCCGCGACAGGCTTCAACTGCTCCGCAGGCAACTTCAGCCGCGCCTTGCACTCCGCGACCACCGCGTCCCGCATCGCCTTCTCCGCCTTCAGCGCGGGCTCCTTCTCGAAACGCTTCGTCTCATACTTGTACTTGACGCCCGCGTTGTTGTTGAGGCCCGCCGTCCGATAGACCAACCCCTGCTTCACGCGGCGCCCGCCCCAGCCTGGACGCCCCCCCAGGTCGCGCACATTGGGGACGCCGTCGATCTGCAGCAGGCGCGGCGCCATGTCGGAGGTGCGGAAGACCGCGCCGTGCAGCGGGTCGATCGCCGCGCCGTCCACATATCGCTCGCAGCGCCAGTTGTAGACGGTGCCGATCTTGAAGTTGACCGCACAGGTATTGCCCTTCTTGTCGCGGTAGATGCGCACGTAGTCGACGGGGAGGCGCGTGCCGTCCAGCTGCGTCTCGTAGATGATGATGTCCTCTGGCGGCAGGTCGCGCGTGCCGTCGTTCGAGACCAGCACCACTGGCTCGGGATACCATCCCTGCGACGCCAGCGTCTGGCGCGCCCCCCGCTCCGAGAAGCGCTTCACCCGCTGCGACCGCGGCAGCGCCAGGTAGTCGCGCTGGACGGGGCGCAGCAGTTCCACCGTGCTCCACGCCGCAGGCAAAACTGGCGACGGCGCAGGCGCCGCCTTCGGCTCCAGCAGAATCGAGCGGAAGAACTCGATGTCCATCCGCGTGAAACCGCACGCGAGCGCATACTGCTCGGCACGCTCGGTCAGCGTCGCGCCTGGATACTGCGCGAAGGCGTAGTCGAACGGAAAATGCTCCTCCACGCCCAGCAGCGCGCCCAGGGCGCACGCCAGCTCCCGACTGTTGGCACCGTGGAAGGCAATCGGATAGTTCGTGCGGTCGAGGAAGACTCGGAAGCAGTTGCGGAAGGCCGCCTGCCCCTCTGGCGTATTCAGTGCAGCGCCCACGACGCGGGGGACATGCGCCCAGCGCACCGCCTCCCCCGCAGGCGATTCCACCATTCCGCGGCACTCGTCATCAGGGCGCAGATCCAGGTCGGTCTTCACCCCCAGCCCCGCCGCCGCCTGCTTGTCCAGCGCATCCGTACAATAGACGAGCCGCGGCCGAATCCGCCGCCCGTTCAGGCCCGTTCCGCCGCCGAAGTCCCGCGCCGCCACGGACTGCGGGGAAGCCGCCGCCTTTGGCGGTGGATTGCGCAGTTCCGCGCACGACACGACCAGCGCCGCCATCATCACCAGCGACATCCATCGAACCATCCAGCGATTCATCTTTTTCTGCTCCTTGCTTTCACTAGAATCCCCGACCGTTTTTCAATCGGGACGTACTATAATACCCAGTCGCCCCCGCAAGCGGCGGGGCCTTGTCCCGTGGCGGGCCGTTCTCGGCCCGCACACCCTGCCTGCCCCGCAAGCGGCGGGAACTTGTCCCGTGGCGGGCCGTTCTCGGCCCGCGCGCTCACACCTTGACCTCGCCGCGGAGGACGCGCTGGTAGTCGTCGTAGTTCTTGCGGAGGAGTTCGGGGGTGTTGAGGTGGTAGGGGCACTTGGAGACGCAGCGCCCGCAGTGCAGGCATCCCTCGATCTTCTTCATCTCCGCCTGCCAGTGCTCGTTCAGCCACTGTCCAGAAGGCATGCGGCGGAGCAGCTGGATCATTCGGGCGCAGTTGCGGATCTCGATGCCCGCGGGGCAAGGCATGCAGTATCCGCAGGAACGGCAGAACTCGCCGCCCAGCTGCGCGCGGTCCGCCTCAATGAAGGCCCGCATCGCCTCGTCCATGACGGGCGGACGGGAGAGGTACCCAAGCCACTCCTCCAGTTCCGACTCGTGCTGGACGCCCCAGATCGGAAGCACCGTCGGCCATTCGGACATGAAGGCCGCGCAGGCCGCGGAGTTGGTCAGGAGGCCGCCGCAGAGCCCTTTCATCGCGATGAAGCCCATGCCCCGCTCCGCGCAGCGCCGCACCAGCGCCTGCTCGTTTGGCGCGGAAAGGTAGCTGAACGGGAACTGCAGGGTCTCGAAGAGCCCCGAGTCGATCGCCTCGTTCGCGATCGCCAACTGGTGGTTGGTGATGCCGATGTGCAGGATCTTCCCTTGCTCCTTCGCCTTCAGCGCCGCCTCGTAGAGGCCGCGCCCGTCCCCAGGACGCGGCACAAACGGCGGATTGTGGAACTGGTAGATGTCGATGTGGTCGGTCCTGAGGTTCCGCAGCGAGGTCTCCAGATCCTTCATCAGTTCAGCCCCCGTCTGCGCCCCCGTCTTCGTCGACACGCGGAACTCGCCGCGGCGGTCCGAAATGGCGCGCCCGATCTTCTCCTCGCTGTCCGTGTAGTAGCGCGCCGTGTCGAAAAAGTCCATCCCGCCGTCGAGCGCCCGCCGCAGAATCCGCTCCGCCTCCGCAAAACTGCGCCGCTGCACTGGCAGCGCGCCGAAGGCCTGCGCCGCCGCGACAATCCCCGTGTTCCCCAAACGCACCTGTCTCATCCTGGTCTACTCCGTCTGTTCGTGGAAAAGCTTGGCGTAGAAGCCGCCGCGCGCCACCAGTTCCTGGTGCGTGCCCAGCTCCGACACCACCCCGTTGTCCAAAACCGCGATCTGCTGGCAGCGGATCGCCATCGACACGCGCTGCGACACCATCACCGCCGTCCGCCCCGCCAGCGTCGTCTCCAGCGTCTCCTGGATCTTCCGCTCCGTGTTCGCGTCAAGCGCGCTGGTGCAGTCGTCCAGCAGCAGCACATCCGGCTTGGTGAGGAGCGCGCGCGCCAGCGACAGGCGCTGCCGCTGGCCGCCCGAGAGCGACTGCCCCTTCTCGCCGATCAGCGTCTCGTATTTCACTGGCATCTCCATGATGAAGTCGTGCATCTGCGCCATCGACGCCGCCTCCATGATCGCCGTGTTCGAGGCGTCGGGACGCCCGTAGGCGATGTTGTCGCGCACCGAGCCAGAGAAGATCTGCGCCTCCTGCGGCACCACGCCGAGATAGCGGCGCAGGCTCCCGAAGCCGATCTGGTCCAGGTCGATGCCGTCGTAGGCGATGCGCCCGCTGGTCGGCTCGTAGAGGCGCGCCAGGAGGTGCAGGAGGGTGCTCTTGCCGCAGCCCGAAGAGCCCATGATGCAGAGCCAGCTGCCGGCGGGCACAAACAGCGACACGTCCTTGAGCACCAGGTCGCCGCCACGCTTCTGCGCGAACTCCGCCTGCTTCGGATCCGCCCCCGCGAAGGTGTTCGCGGGATACGCGAAGGACAGATGCTCGATCGCGATGCCGCGCTTCAACGGCGCGGGGAACGGCACCGCGTTGGGCTGCTCGGCGATCTCAGGCACCTGGTCGAGCACGTCCGCGCATCGCCCCAGCGCCACTCTCAACGACTGCATCACCAGTTCCAGCGAGGTGAAGGTCGAGACGGGCTGGAAGAGCACCAGCGTCGTCGTCTGGAGGAACAGCATCTTGCCGAGGCTCATCTCGCCGTTCAGCACCATCCAGCCGCCGAACAGGAAGATCAGGCAGCCCATCGAGTGGGCGATCAGCCACGTCTGGAAGTTCATCTTCTGGAAGGTGAACTGCACCGTCACCGCATCGCGGAAATAGACCGAGGTCAGCCGCTTGAAAGCCAGCACCTCGCCCAGTTCGCGCCCGTACGACTGGATCGCCTTCGCCGCGTCGATCTTCTGCGTCACCAGACCGTACATGCACGCGTTCGTATGCCGCTGCTCCCGCTGGATATGCCGAATGCCAGGACGCTGACGGCGAAGCATCCACCAGTAGATCGGCATCGACACCGACATCAGCACCGCCATCCGCCACTCGGTCACAATCAGGATCACCACCCCCGTCACCATCATCGTGAAACTATGCGTGCCATTGACGATCAGCGACATCATCTCATTGCGCGCCGCCTCGACATCCGAGATGATGCGCGACAGCAGCCGCCCTGGACTCATCGCCTGATGGTACGAAAGCGACAACTCCAGCACCTTTCGGTGCAGGTCTTCGCGCAGCTTCCCCGTCATGGCCTGCCCCACCATGATTTGCCGCCGCGCCGCCAGCCGCCCCAATGTATTGAACAGGAAAAGCGTGCCGATGTAGACCACCCCCAGCCAGAAGAGCGTGCGCCCCGCCTCGGGCGGACGCACGCCGATCCGAACCCCCATGTCCATCTTGTGGCCGCTCCCCACCGCAGGACGCCGACGCGCCTCCGGCATCCGATCCCGCGCCGCGATCGCACCCTTCGGGGGCGGGGGTGGCGGCGTGCTGGACACCACCAGCACCTCGTCCACCACCAGCCGCGTCAGATAGGTGATCATATACTGGTAGTTCGAGTTCAATGCCACCAGCACCACGCACACCAGCAGCGACCACTTCATCTTCCACGCATACTGCTTCAGAAAGCGCAGAAAGAGCGAGCCTTCGCCGCCGCTCCGCTTCTCCTCCCGCATGGGCGGAAGAAACGGGTAGCCTCTAAAATGGTCCTTGTAGGTGAACACAGTGAAATCAAATCAACCCAAAACTACGCGGGGCATCTTTCAGGACCCCAGACCCCAGACCCATCGGAGACCCAAGACCCAAGACCCATCGTTCGGGACCCCAGACCCCAGACCCCAAACCCATCGTTCGGGACCCAAGACCCAAGACCTAAGACCCATCGGAGACCCAAGACCCAAGACCCAAGACCCCCGCGTTCTGTGCCGCCCCATTCTTGGGGCGGTGAATGCTGGCGTTCTGTGCCGCCCCATTCTTGGGGCGGTGAATGCCGGCGTCCTGGGGCGGCGCTGGTCAGTCGTCGAGCACGCCCTCCCCCATGTGCTTGGTGTAGAGGTCGCGGTAGCGGCCATTGGGGATGGCCATCAGTTCCTCGTGGGTGCCCTGTTCGCCGATGCGGCCGTGGTCCAGGAGGAGGATCTGGTCGGAGTTCTTGATGGTGGAAAGGCGGTGCGCGACGACGAAACTGGTGCGTCCATGCAGCACGCGCGTCATCGCGCGCTGGATGGCGGCCTCGGAATCCGAGTCCAGCGAACTGGTCGCCTCGTCCATGATCATGATGGCGGGATTCGCGCAGATGGCGCGCGCGATGTTGATGCGCTGCTTCTGGCCGAGCGACAACTCGATGCCGAAATCCCCCACTGGCGTGTCGTAGCCCTTCGGCAGCGACGCGATGAAATCGTGGATCTCCGCCGCCTTCGCCGCCTCGATGACGGCCTCCTCGGGCATTTCGGGATTCGCGTAGCGGATGTTCTCGCGGATGGTCGTCGAGAACAAGTGCGATTCCTGCAGCACGATGCCGAACTGCCGCCGCAACTGGTGCAGGCGCAGTTTGCGGATGTCGATGCCGTCGAGCAGAAGCGCGCCGCCCGTCACATCATAGAAGCGCGAAATCAGGTTCAGCACGGTCGATTTGCCGCAGCCCGTCGGTCCGATCAGCGCGATGGTCTGGCCTGGCTTCACATGCAGCGTCAGCCCGCGGATGATCTCGACCCCTGGCTCGTAGTGGAAATGGACGTCCTCGAAGTCCACCCGCCCCTCCAGGCGCGGGCACTCCACTGGATTCGGATCCTCGGCGATCTCAGGCACCTCGTCGAAGATCTCGTAGACGCGCCCCGCCGCGATCGCCACCTGCTGCAACTGCCCCGCCAGCTGCGAAAAGCGCACCGCGGGCCACAGCAGCTGCGCCGCATACTGCGTGAAGGCCATCACGTCCCCGTAGGTCATGTCCCCCTTCAGCACCATCCCGCAGCCCAGGAAGAAAAGCAGCGCGTTGCCGATGGCCTGGATCAGGTGGACGTTCATCCAGAAGTTGTTGTTGGTCACCCCCTGCAGCTGCCCGAAGGCGATCGTCTGGTCCGACTGCACGCCGAAGGCCTCGTTCTCCCGTTCGTCCGCGCCGAAGGTCTTGACCGCCAGATCCGTCATCAGGCGGTTCTGCACCCCGCCCGCCAGGCGATCCTCCGCATTCCGCAGCGCGCGGCTCGACAGGATGATCTTGCGCCGATTCAGACGGTAGTTCAGCACGAAGACCGCCAGGCTCAGCCACAGCACCAGGCTCAGCCGCCAACTGATCACCACCGTCGCGAAAATCGCGCAGAACGACACGATCAGATCCGAGATGATCGTCATCGTCTGGCTCGAGAACATCCCCTGCAGCGTCCCCGTGTCCGACATCAGCCGATTCACCAGTTTGCCCGCGCTGTGCTTCCCGAAGAAACGCAGCGACAACCCCAGCATGTGGCGGTAAAGCTGGGACCGGATGTCCGAGACGAAGCGCAGCCCCACCCACGTGCACAGCGTGCCCTGGTACAGCCCGATGAACAGATACACGATCCAGATGCCGATGTACCCGATCGCCAGCGGCACGAAAATCGAGGTGTGGCGCTGCGTGAAGACCTTGTCCACCAGCGCGCGCGTCACCAGCGGCGGCACCGTCGCCAGCACCGCCATCACAATCGTGAAGACCACCAGCCAGAACACCTGCCGCCGATAGGGCGACAGAAACCGCATCGTCTTCCGCAGATTGTGCGAACTCTGCTCCATCAGGGGTCGATGTTCAGCAGATAATACCAGAGGTTGCTGTGGCCGTAGTAGATGCGCGCCTCCGCCGTGGTCCCTGGCGGAATCTCGCGCCCCTGCGCGTCAAACGAGCAGTACGCGACCCGATACGTCGTCTGCCCCTCCGACTGGATGACGTTGCGCAGCGCCTCCACCTTCCCGCGGAAATAGGTGCTCAGCACCCCTTCCCGAACGCTGTTCAACTCCGCGCGGTAGCGCTGCCCCACCGCCAGGCGCGTCGCGTGGCGCTCCCCCACCCGCAGCTTCAGCACCTGACGGTCGCCGCCGAAGATCTCGTAGATGACCCCCGTCGGCTGCAGCAACTCCCCCACCACGAACTCGTAGCGCACCACCTGCCCCGCGATCGGCGCGCGGATCTTGCGCATCTCCACGCGCGCCTCCATCCGCTTCACCATGTCCTCCTGCGCCGCCAGTTCGTTCTTCAGCGCGTCCATCTCACGCGCGTATTTCGCCTTGTCCCGCACCAGCAGTTCCTCGTAGATCTTGAAATTCTTGTCCTGCAATGACTTCAATGTCACATCCGCGAGTTTCACCTGCAGCGTGTCGTCGATCAGGTAGCTGGAGGCCTTCAGCCCCTTCTCGACCAGTTTGCGCGTCTGCTCCAACTTCGCCTGGCGGTTCTTGAGTTCCAGATCCGCCACCTCCAGTTCGTTGCGGTGGTTGCGCTTCTTCTCCTCCAGGTCGACGGTGCGCCGCTCCAGGTCGATGGACATCTCCGCCTGGCGCCGCTCCATCTCCGTCTTGAGTTTGCTCACGCGCGCCTTCGCCTCGGAGAGCAGCGATTCCTCCTCCTGGCTGTTCAATTCCACCATCACCTGCCCCGCCTTCACCGTCTGCCCCGACTTCACCAGGATGCGGTGGACGATGCCCGTCACGGGCGGACGCACCTCGGCGTAGTCGATGGTCGTGACATACCCTGTCGCCAGGGTGTAGCGCGGCACGGGAACCACCATCCCCAGCGCAATCAGCGCCAGCAGCGCGCATCCCCCGATCAGCAGCCACTTCCGCAGCCGATGCTGCCGCTCCACCGGCGTCGCCGGCAGCCCATCCCCCGCAGTTGTCCGATAATCGCCCATGGCCGTCGCCTATTTCCTGCCCTTCTCGCTGCGGATGTAGTCCTTCGCCAGCAGCCGCATCTCGCTGGCGTCGTCGTCGTAGCGCTTCTGGCACAAGTTGCAGCCGTCGCAGTCCCGCTCGTAGCAGTTGCGGTGCACCCGCGCAGGATACATCTTGCGGAAGGCCTCGTAGCAGTCGTCCGAGCAGAAGCAGTAGCGCTCCTGGCTCGCGCCGAAAGCCACATGGACCAGGTGGAAGCCGTCCTGCAGGGGATCGGTCTCCTTGCCGCACCAGCCGCACTGCACCTTCAACTTCCGCTGCGCCTCCTGCTGGCGCTGCTCCAGCTCGTCCTCAGGCCACACGTACTCGACCCAGTTGTACGAGTTCACTGGAATCTGCGCGACCACGACGCCGTTGTGCATCACCAGGCACGCGCCGCTCTTGACCACATACGCACGCTCCCCCTCCACCACATCCGTCGAATCACGCAGGTGCACCCGAACCTTGCCGCTCTTCGGGCGGTCGTACTGGTGCCAGCCGCACGCGTCGCAGATGGTCGCCCCCATGTGCTGGAAGAGCGGCTTGCCGCACATCGGGCAACGCCCCAGCTCCACCATGCGGAAGTTCTTGATCGAATCCTCGACCGCCGACTGGACCGTCTTGTCCGCCGCCGCCTGCAGCTTCTGGCTGCGCGCCCCCCCCTTGTCGTCCAGCAGCGAGACGTCTTTCTGCAGCTGAAGACGCTGATCCTCAGGCAGATTGACCCCCGAAATCCCAGGGTCGGTCAATGGATCGCCCTTGTCCTTGTGCCCAAACAAATTCGACAGCAATGGCATCTTATTTCCCTCCGTTGACTGGACGCGCCGCAGGGACGGCATCCGGGTAGCCCATGGCGTAGTTCAAGTCCGCACGCGCCCGCAGCAGCGCCGCCGCCGCCGCAGTCTGGCGCTGCAGCACGGTCGTCAAGTTCTTCTGCGCATCCAGCACATCCTTCGAGGAACCCTCGCCCAGACGGAAGCGCTCCTGGTTCGCCGCGACCGTCTGGCGCGCCGCCTCCACCCCCGCGTTGATGATCTTCAGGCGCTCCAGCGCCGATTTGTAGTTGCGCTCCGCCACGCTCAATTCCGACGCCAGCGACACCCGCGCCGCCCGCAGCCGCGCCGTCAGTTCCCGCACACGCGCCTCCCAGCGCGCCGCCCGCGCCTCGCTGCCCGTGCGCCCCAGCGGCCGCGTCCAGCTCAGCACGACCTCGCCCCCCCAGTGGTGCCGCGTCTCGCCACGGTAGGAGGAATACGGCCCGCGGCGGCTGTCGTCCTCCCAGTTCACCCCCATCCCCAGGTTCACCTCGTCCCGCTGCTCCTCCTCGTAGAGACCGCGCTGCGCCTCCGCCGCCTCGATGTCGCTGGCGACGGCCTGGACGTCGCCGCGCCGCGCGAAGGCGACATCCAGGCTCACATTCGGCATCGCCTGGATCTCCGCCGCCGCCGCCAGGAACTCCTGCGGCGTGCAGGAGAGCCTCTCCAAAGGCTTCTCCAGCCCGACCACGGCGGCCAGCTGCGCGAGCTTCACCAGATGCGCCGAGCGGGCGACCTCCTCGTCCTCGCGCCCGACCTGCAGATCGCGCTCCGTCTCCTGCACCTGGTACTTCGGTATCGTCTCCAGCCCCGCCAGATCCCGCGCCTCCTGCGCCAGGCGCTCGAAGCGCGCCGTCGCGCCGCGCGTGACCTCGTAGGCGGCCAGCGCCTCACAGGCGTTGATATACGCCAGTTCGACCTGGTGGCGCACCGACTGGGCCACTCCGCGCAGCCGCCACACCTCGCCATTGTAGGTCGCCAGCGCCGAGGCGCGCCGATACCCCAGCATCGCAAATCCGCGGTCCCGCCACAGCGGCACCAGGAGGCTGACCCCCGCGAGATTCTGGTAGAAGGGATCGTAGGCGCCCTCGGGCTCGAAGACGCGCCGCGTCACCGCCCCCGCCGAGAGATAGGCGCCCGCCGCGACTGGCAGCACGATGCCCGCCTCCCCCTCCAAGGCATTCGCGCGGCCAGGCTGCTGGTAGCCCGCCGCCGTCGCTGGCAGCGATCTGAGCCGCGTCCCCCCGCCCGCCGACGCATACAGCGTCGGATCCAGCGCCTCCAGCAACTCGCGGTGCTGCAGCCTGGACTGCTCCACCACCTCGCGCTGCGCCGCCAGATCGGGATTCTGGTTCACCGCGCACCGCAGCAGCGTTCCAAGTTCATTGGCGCATCCCAGCAGCGCCGACAGCACAAATACTATGATTCCCCCTGTCCTCATACGGAAAAAAGGCTGACGAACGACCTTGGTTGCTGGTAAACGGCGGGTTCCCCTGGGCTTCACCTGGCTTGGCAGAAACTGTGCTTAATGTAGCCTCCTTTCATGGGACGGCAAACCATCCCGTGCAAAAAAACGCAAAATGCCCCCCTCGGCATGGACGACGGAGTGTCACCTCATCCCGCGCACGGTCACGAAGCGGCTGCGCAGATCTTGCCAGCCTTCGAGGAGGTCGAGGGCGCGGCGCGAGCCCGTCGCCTGGAAATGCTCCTGGAGGAGGGCCTGGATCTCGGCTTCCTCGGGCGAATCGGCGGCGACCGATTCGATGTCGATGGTGCCGAGGTTGCAGCGCAGGTCGAAGTCGTTGGACTCGTCGAATACGTATGCGACGCCGCCAGTCATGCCCGCGCCGAAGTTGACCCCCGTCGGCCCCAGCACGAGCACGCGTCCGCCAGTCATGTATTCGCAGCCGTGGTCGCCGATGCCCTCCACGACCGCCGTCACCCCCGAGTTGCGCGCGGCGAAGCGCTCGCCCGCCTGCCCGCACAGGAAGATCTTCCCCGCCGTGCCGCCGTAGCCCACCACATTGCCTGCGATGACATTCTCCGAGGCCGTGAAGCGCGCCCGCGCATTCGGGCGCACCACGATGCGCCCGCCCGAAAGGCCCTTGCCCAGGCCGTCGTTGGCCTCGCCGTTCAGCGTCAACTCCACCCCTGGCGCCAGGAACGCCCCGAAGGACTGCCCCGCCGTCCCGACCAGCGCGATCCGCACCGTCCCTGGCGGCAGGCCGCGGTCGCCATGGCGCCGCACGATCTCGCACGACAGCCGCGTCCCCACCGCGCGGTCGGTGTTGTCGACCGCGGCCTCGACCAGCACTGGCCGCCCCGCCTCCAGCGCAGGCGCGCACGCCGCCAGCAGCCGCCCCTCGTCATAGCCCCGAGGAAGCGCGAACGCCTCGCCCGTGCCATGCAGCACCGTCCCGGCGGCGGGCTCCAGCAGCCGCGACAGATCCAGGCGCGCGCTCTTGTAGAACTCCGCCGCGCGCGCCGACAGCCGCAGATGCCGCGCCTGCCCGACCGCGTCCTCCAGCCGCCGATAGCCCAGTCGCGCCAGCAGCCGCCGCAGCGATTCCGCCAGCAGCGTCAGGTAGTTGACAATGTACTCCGGACGCCCTCGGAAGCACCTGCGCCGCGCGGGATCCTGCGTCGCGATGCCAGCGGGACAGCAGTTCGCCCCGCACTGGCGGCACACCGAGCAGCCCAGCGAGACAAGCAGCGCCGTGCCGAAGCCGAACTCCTCCGCCCCCAGCAGCACGCCGACCATCACGTCCCGCGCCGTCTTCAGCTGCCCGTCCACCTGCAGCCGCACGCGGCCGCGCAGCCCGTTCAGCGCCAGCGTCTGCTGCGCCTCGGCCAGCCCCAGTTCCCACGGCAGCCCCGCATGCCAGATGCTGGAGAGCGGCGCCGCCCCCGTCCCGCCGTCGTAGCCGCTGATGAGAATGACATCCGCATGCCCCTTCGCGACGCCTGCGGCGACGGTTCCGACGCCGCACTCCGAGACCAGTTTCACGGAGATCCGCGCCTCGGGATTCGCGCAGCGCAGATCGTAGATGAGCTGCGCGAAGTCCTCGATGGAATAGATGTCGTGGTGCGGCGGCGGGGAGATCAGCGTGACGCCTGGCGTCGCGTGGCGCATCCTCGCCACGGTCTCGTCCACCTTCCCGCCAGGCAGCCGCCCGCCCTCGCCAGGCTTCGCGCCCTGCGCCATCTTGATCTGCAGTTCCTTCGCCTTCGCCAGATAGCCGATGGTCACCCCGAAGCGCGCCGAGGCGACCTGGCGGATCGCGCTAAAGCGCACCTCCCCCTGCGCGCCAGGCACCTCCCGCTCCGGCGCCTCGCCGCCCTCGCCGCAGTTGCTCATGCACCCCAGCGCGTTCATCGCGATGCCGATCGCCTCATGCGCCTCGGGCGAAAGCGACCCCAGGCTCATCGCGCCCGACACAAAGTGCTTCACCAGTTCCGAGGCAGGCTCGACCTCCTCCAGCGGCACGGGCTCGCCCCCCTGGAACTCCAGCAGCGCCCGCAGCGTCGCGGGCGCGCGCCCGTCCACGTAGCGCTCGAACTCCGCGAACTGCGCGGCGTCCCCCGACTGCGCGGCCTGCCGCAGCAGCCGCACCGCCTGCGCGTCCCACTGGTGCTGCTCGCCCTCCG
>JAEEGL017353787.1_pt1 | contig 29292 bp, 25 predicted proteins | sample 9134231 | NCBI WGS metagenome assembly JAEEGL01 (sample SAMN16246548, study PRJNA631951) | gut metagenome | biome: gut microbiome; feature: rumen; material: fiber-attached | host: Bos | place: Iran: Karaj | collected 2018-10 | reverse complement strand
TGTTGTAACAGCACCGGCATCTCCTAACGCACCAAGGTTCTTCCCTGGATAGAACGAATGTCCAGCAGCGTCACCGAGTGAGCCAGTACGTTTTGTGCCGAAACGACAGCCGTGCGCTTGTGCATTGTCCTCAATCAGTTTAAGATTGTATTTTCGGCACAAAATCCCGATGTTGTCTGTATAGGCGCATCGGCCGTAGAGATGCACTATCATGATGGCCTTGGTCTGATTGGTGATATGCTTTTCAATAATGCTGTCGTCAATTTCGAGTGTCTCGAGTCGTGGCTCTACCAACACAGGGACCAAATTGTTTTCAGTAATGGCGAGAACGGATGCAATATAAGTATTGGCTGGCACTATAATCTCATCGCCGTCGTGCATAACCCCCAACTCCTTGTATGCCCGCAGAATCAGCGTCAAGGCATCTAACCCATTACCGCATCCGATACAATAGTTTGTGCCGATATATTCGGAATAACAGCGCTCAAAAATAGCGTTTTCTTGTCCCAAGAGGTACCAGTCACTTTTCACTATGCGACTTATCGCCTCTGTAATTTCATCGTTATACCTTGAGGTAATGTCTTTTAATGGTAAAAAAGGAATCATTTTTCCGACATTTTTTTCCATTCTTCATATCCAGTTTTACTCCAAGGCATGCCTCTATCAAAATGATATGGCCATGGGTAATGAGGCTTTCCTGTTGATCGATCAATAATATCTCTCACATTCTTGATAGATTTGGCAGGTGTGCCTACCGCTAACATGTAATCATCAATATCTTTAGATACAAGAGAGTGTGCACCAATCACGCAGTGTTTGCCAATCTTCACGCCGGGAAGTAAAATGCTGCCTGTGGCAATCTGTGTATAATCATCGACGGAGGGCCCAACTAAATTCTCAGAAGGAGGAGTGGGGTCGTTGGTGAAAACCACATATGGATATACAAACACGAAATTCCCTAACTCAGAATGCATGCCAATATGGACGTTGCTGTGCAAACGACAGTAATCTCCAAATTGGGAATGGCCTTGTATGTCGTCCAAAGTGCCAAAACTGCAGTGTGATCCAATTATGGTATTTTCGCGCAGAGTCACTCTGTGTCCTGTCTGAAAATAGTCGCCTATGGTATTCCCTGCATATATAATGGTGTGACTACGTATAAGTGAGTCAGCGCCTATAATAGTTTGGGGATTTTCGTAATTGTCGCCATCTGTGTAATATGCATTTAATGGTTCTCCAATGATGCAATCATTGCATATAATGGTATTGTCACCAATCATGACGTTGTCGTATATGATGGTGCGGTCGCCAATGCGGACGTTTTTCCCTAATATGGCAGATGGACTAATTATTGCCCCAGTCCTTGTGAACATATCTAGTTCCATTTTTTCTTGAATGTTAGAAACTCACCATATTCCCTTATATAATCACGCTCATCGTATTTCTCAGAAGCTATTACTAAACATATTGCCCCAGACGAGAAATCAACAAGTTCACGCCATATACCGGGTACTATGAATAGACCTTGGTAAGGTCTATTTAATGTGACTGAATGTTTCGTCTTGCCGTCGTCCAACAATACGGTGAAACTACCGCTGGCAGCAACAATTAGTTGCTGCAGAGCCTTGTGGGCATGTCCGCCGCGTTCTGCTCCTCCAGGAACGTCGTAAAGGTAATAAACTCTTTTTGCCTCAAATGGGATATTAATATTGTTCTCTACAACGGACAAATCTCCCTGTCGGTCGCTGTGGTGGCGGTCAAGAGTAATTATTTTGCAGTCATTAATAGTTGTCATCTAATGAATTCTTAAAGAGGGAATAATCCCGAATATAATCTTCGGTCAAGTAGTGGGTGGAGGCCAATACAAGAGCCAAAGAATTGGTGGAAAAATCAGCCATCTCGCGCCAAATCATTTTGGGGACATACAACCCATAATAGGATCGGTTGAGGTGAAATGTCTGTCGCTCATGGCCATCGTCGAGCAACACGGTAAAACTGCCGCTAAGTGCCACAATAAATTCTTCCGTTTCCTTGTAAGCATGCCCGCCGCGGTTTTCACCACCTGGGACATCGTAAACCCAGAATGTACGCCTAATCTTGAAAGGAATATGCATCTGCTCTTCAATAAAAGTCAGATTGCCACGTTGGTCGGGTATTTTGGGCAGTTCTATGATACGTGCGTCCATGGCCTTTCTAAGAAATATGTGCTAATATCAAAATTTGGTTTCATTATTCCTGGAAGATTATTGAGATTATGTCCTTGGTTAGTATAGGTGTTCTCTATATGGAAATGATGCTCGTAGAATCCCCATAGTAAGTATTTCTGATTCTGCCCAAACCATAATCGTAAAGTGTAATTTCCCATATTAAGGGTGTGGGCTGGAATATCGAACGATACTTGGTAGAAGCCTTTTTGAGAATTGCCGTCTGGACTCAGCACCTTCCCTGTATGGAATACAATTACATCGTCAGCGGTACGTAACTCAAAAGTCGTGTCAATTATAATGTTTGCCGATGCATTATAAAAGACGAGATTAACATGTATGCCTGATTCTACATCGATAATGTTGCCATGTATGGGATTAATGGAAAATTCGCGGATGCGAATTTTGTCGTTTCCAGGAGCCAGGGCCATGTCTTCGTAAATAGAATTGTTGCTGTCTTTTCTGTTCCCTATATATGTCTCGACGACTTCATTTATAGGGCCGGTGGTTTGTATGTGACCATTATTGAGGAGTATGCCTGTATGGCAGAGTGCCTTAATGCTGGCCATGTTGTGACTTACAAACAATACAGTGCGGCCTTCTCCGCGGCTCACATCCTGCATCTTGCCGATGGCTTTCTTCTGGAATTCGGCGTCGCCGACGGCGAGGACTTCGTCGACAACCAGTATCTCGGGATCGAGGTGGGCGGCGACGGCGAAGCCGAGGCGGACCATCATACCACTTGAGTAGCGCTTCACCGGAGTGTCGATATAGCGTTCACAACCGCTGAAGTCGACAATCTCGTCAAGCTTCTTGTTGATTTCAGCCTTGGTCATGCCGAGGATGGCGCCGTTGAGATATATGTTTTCGCGACCGGTCATCTCGGGATGGAAACCGGTGCCGACTTCAAGTAGACTTCCTATGCGGCCACGGGCTCGGATGGTGCCGGTGGTGGGGGCGGTGACACGTGAAAGTATCTTCAGCAGGGTGCTCTTGCCAGCTCCGTTTTTGCCTATGATGCCAACCACATCGCCCTGTTCCACCTTGAAGTCGATGTCTTTAAGTGCCCACACGTAGTCGCTGTTGCCATGGGTGCTGCGGTCGTTGGATTCTCCCACTTTCAGGAATGGGTCTTCCTGTCCGCGTATGTTCATGGTCCACCAGCGCTTCAGGTCGTGTCGCAGGGTGCCGCTGGAGACCATGCCCAACCGGTAGAGTTTGCTTATGTTGTTGAATTCTATAGCCGTCATTATATGGTTTACGGTTTATGATTCGGATTTGTTCGGTTAGAGAATTTTGATAGTTTTTTTAGTTTTGATAGAAATCGGGTTTGAAAGACATTAGCTATATTGAGATATAGCGCGAGTTCTGATAGATTCGGATTTGTTCGGTTAGAGAATTTTGATAGTTTTTTTAGTTTTGATAGAAATCGGGTTTGAAAGACGTCAGCTATATTGAGATATAGCGCGAGTTTTGATAGATTCGGATTTGTTTGGTTAGAGAATTTTGATAGTTTTTTTAATTTTGATAGATATTGGATTTGAAAGACGTCAGCTATATTGAGATATAGCGCGAGTTCTGATAGATTCGGATTTGTTCGGTTAGAGAATTTTGATAGTTTTTTTAATTTTGATAGAAATCGGGTTTGAAAGACATCAGCTATATTGAGATATAGCGCGAGTTTTGATAGTTTCGGATTTGTTCGGTTAGAGATTCTATTGTTTATGCAGTATACTGCGAGGTTTTTCGGCATGCGAGGTGATGCTTGAAAGCCATAGCGTCATCGGACTGTCGCTGTATACCATGCGGCGTTTCCAGGCCAGGGCATTCCAGCGCTGGAACTTCCAACCCAAGCGGCCTATACCGTCTGCAGCATGGTCATCGACGCTGCCGTAGACAATGTCGCGCTCTATTGAAGCCCTGTTGGCCATGTCGTCAGGACTGTTGCTGCGTTGCAGCGGTAGGAGGATTCCCAGCTGATGTTCGGCGACGAGGCTCAATGCGCTTGCAAACGACGACATGCCATATTCGCTCACTATGTCCTGCACCTGGCTCCAGTCGACCTTGTCGTTCAATGCACGGCATGTGAGTGTCCAGTCGACCAGGTCGCGCAAGGTGATGCGGCTGGCGGCGAAGTGGCACGCCATGTGGCGCAGCAGAAAGAGTACCTCAAAGGTGGGCGACGGCGCCAACTCTTTGAGCAAGGCTTCGTAGCGGCGGTTGCTGGGCGGGTAGTGGGTATTGACGAAGTCGTAGTGGCTCTCCACCGTCACGCCGCGGTAGTTGTATTTGCTGTGATGATGGGCGTCGTTGCTGACATCAGCCTTGAGCACCTCGCGGGCAACGCGGTCGGCCTCGCCGTGCTTGTCGTAGAAGTAGAGGTCGAGGTCGCCGAATTCGCGGCATTCCGGAGTGGGGTAGAGACTGGCCAATCGTGTGCCTTTAAGCACCAGAGTGTCGATGCCGTGGCTTTTCATGGTGGAGACGATGTCTTGTTGCACTTCGAGTTGGTGGCGGAAACGGGCTTCTATCTTCTCCCGTTCTGCCAACCACGGGATGAGCACCTCGCGCGAAGGTTGCATTTCCTGCGGCAGGCGGCTCAATGCTTCGGCCGCCATACCTACCACATGGTTCTTCTGCATCAGCCGGAAGATGCTCCACCACCGGTGTGTGTCTGTCGGTTCGCTGCCCAGATAAGGCTCACTGCCGTCGATGGACGACCGCAGCAGGTTGAATATTATATTCGTCTCTATCATCGTTACACGGTGTCCATGAAGGTGCGCTGCACGCGGTTGAATACCACGATGCCTACAAACAGCAACACTACCATGAAGGCGAAGCTATAGCCCAGAAGGCCCCAGCTGAACACCCCTTCGCCGAGGAAGCCGTACTTGAAGGCCTCCACTATGCCCGTCAGGGGGTTTAGGCTCATGACGAAGCGCAGCTTCTCGTTGGTGATGGTGCTCAAGGGGTAGATGACGGGCGTGGCATACATCCAAAGGCGGATAAAGAAGTCGAGCAGCAACTGCAGGTCGCGGTATTTTGTCGTCATGCTCGAGAAGAGTATGCCGAACCCCAGCGCCAGTCCAGCCAGCATCAGCACCAGCACCGGCAGCAGCAGGGCATACCAGTTGGTGTGTATCTGCCCCGGGATGATGAATATCTGATAGATGGCGTATACCACCAGGAAAAGTCCGAGTTGTACACTGAAGCGCACCAGGTTGCTTAACACGTTGGAGACTGGTACCACCAACCGTGGGAAGTATACCTTGCCAAATATGCCCGCGTTGGCCGTGAAGGTGGACGATGTCTTGGTCAGACAGTCGCTGAAGTACTGCCAGAGGCAGATGCCGCTCAGGTAGAACAGCGGTTGCGGCAGGCCGTCGGTCGGTATCTTGGCGATGCCGCCGAAGACCACCATATACATAATCACAGTCAGTGCCGGCTGTATAATATACCATAGCGGCCCCAGGATGGTCTGCTTGAACTGGGTGGTGATATTGCGCCGCACGAAAAGTGTGCACAAGTCGCGGTAGCGCCACAACTCTTTGAAGTCTACCTGCAGCAGCCTCTCGCGGGGCTTTATGACAGTCGACCATTGTTCTTCTTCTTTCATGCTGAATGTTTTCTGTTGAAAATGATATTGCCTACGATGCCCCAGAAGTAGCGCCAGTCGGTGGCGAAGGGGTGCTTGAGGTAGGCTTCCACATAGCGACGCTCGCTTTCCTGCACCTCCTCGAGGGTCTCCGGTGTTTTACGGTCGTAGTAGAAAGGCGGCAGCAGACCGGGTTTGGTTTTGATACGCAACTGCTGCATCTCCTCGCTGTAGAGATTGAAATATTGTCTACTCAACGGACGCACACCCACCAGTTTCAAGTCTCCGCGGATCATGTTCCACACCATGGGCAGCTCGTCGAGCCACAGGCGTCGCAGCAGTCGACCCCACGGGTTGACGCGGTAGTCGTCCTTGAACTTTCCTCCGCGCTCGAGGCTCTGGTAGTGGTAGACATAGCTCTGTATGTATTCCGAGTAGGTGTACATCGTGCGGAACTTGTGCACCACTATCTCCTTGCCGTCTTTGCCGATGCGTCGCAGGTGGATGATTGGCGAGCCGGTGGGCTCTGTGTCGTCGACGGGCTCCTGCACCTTTCGGGCTATGACCACGAACTCTCCGTCGCGGAACGACTCGTCTATCACCTCGAAACCGGCACGGCAGATGCGCCCCAGCATCTCCACACGGTTGAAGGTGCGTTTCTTGCCACCTGTCACGGCAAGATAGAAACCATGGGTGAGACGCAGCTTCGGACACACACGGTGCCATAGGTAGTCCCAGGCCAATATCAGATGGCTTATGCCCCAAGGGTAGCGCGACTCTATCATCTTGCGTTTGAGGGCGGCCGTCATGGCGTGGCACCACATCAAGGCACCTGTCTCGAGGTTCCGGTTGGCGGCAAACAGATACGCGTCCAGCTTCTCTATGGTGTGCAGCGGCCTTGTGACAAAAAGTATCTTGGGATGTTGTCCGTCCATACGGTAGTTCAGTGCCTCCGGGGTGCGGGTGGTGATGGGCAGTATGGTCACCTTTTCGGTCTGCGGACGTCGCCACAGCCAGAGAATACCGTTTTTGTAGCCGCGGTTTTCCACTTCGCCCAGGGTCTCGCGCACTTCGGTGTCGTCGATGGCATTGAGGGGCAGTTTGGCCCCTGCGTCGCTCCCGGTCTCGGTGTAGCAACGCTCCTCGTCAAGTTCGTATTGAAGTCTGAATAGCGGTTTCTTCATGTTTCAACCTTCTTCAGCAGTTTTGGATGTATATATGTCGTGGCCACGGCTACCACACCGTTTATCGTCACCACCAGCCGCCGGTCTCGTTTTATGCGTTTGATATGCCCTTCGGCACCTTTGAAGGGACCTCCGGTCACCACTACACGGTCGCCTTCGTGGTATTCCGGACGGTCGTCACCCAGCAACTCCAACCCTTCGCGGCCGGCACTGACCACAAAACGGAATACCTCCATTTCCCGGTCAGGGATGACGGCAGCGTGTGTCCGCGCGGTGTTGAGGTAGGCCCACGTCTGGCTGCGGTGGGCAGACAGGAAATGTGCCAATGTCGCTTCGCCGCAATGCAGGAAAAGCAGCGACTTGATTATGTCGGTGGGCGCGAAAAACTCGATGCCAGTCTCTCTGCAGTCCGCTATCAGCGGTTGCACTCGGTTGTAGTAGACTTTCAAGGCATACCAGTTGTTTTCCATGCTTTCGCAACTCGCATTATCCACCCTCCTCCACCTTGTTGGATGGAGTCGTTCGGGGTTAGCCAGCGGGTGAATATATCTGACCGACGGACACTCCTATCGCAGGAGTGTTGCCGCAACCCTTTGGCAATCAGTGTCTATGATAGATTAGACAATATTATTGCCACCTGCAAATATACTAAATTTTTATTATTGTAGAATAAAAAAGTGAAAAAAAAGCGGGTGCCAATGCTGGCACCCGCTTCATTTTCGCGGTTTAAACAGACTGTGGAATCAGAGTCCAAGCACTGCTGCACCCTGTTTGTATACGATGTCGCGCGGAATGTTGGCATCGCGTATGGCATCGAGGTCGGCCTGCAGTTCGGGGCCTATCTTGCCGTTGCGGTCGCTGTATGCTTTGGCGGCGGCAGCGTCACCTTCGCCTTCCATGGCGATGATGATGGCGGCCCATCCGCGGGCGGCCTCGCGGGCTTTCTCAACGTCAATCACATACTTGCCATCCTCGTTGCGGCTGAAAGCACCATGCTCTTTGAAATAGTTGTAGCACATGATATTGGCAACACCGTGGGCCTCGGTGGCACCGAAACGCACCGAACGCAGTATGCCGGCAATGAAGGTGATATAGTTCTGGTTCACCGTGGTGTTGGTGATTTCGCCACGCTCGATGAGCTGCTCGGTGAGGAACAGTCCGCACACGTCGGCTTTGGCTTCCTCCCAGGCGCTGTATTGTGCACCGAGGGCCTGGCGGCAGGGACCGCGACCGGTGACGGTGTTCTTGATGCCCAGACCGTGGGCCACCTCGTGGTAGCAAGTGTTGCCAAAGAAGGCGTTGAAGGTGACGCTGTCGACCTGCTCGGCACACACCATCTGCTTCGCGATGGGCACCATGATGTTGTCGAACTTGGCTTTCATGGCGTTCTTCAGCTGCAGGCGGCGGCTGCCTTTGGCCAGCTGCACACGTTCGTCGTTGGGCAGGTTGATGGCGATGGTCTTCGAGCCAGCATTGCAGTCGCCGGCATAGTAGACCACGTCGTAGACGTTGATGTCGCAGTCTGTGCCCGGCACCTCCTGTTTGTACTTCTCGTCGCAGGGCAATAGTTTCTGCATTTCGGGGAGCATGGCGGCGAATTTGCTCAGATCATTGCTCCATTCTTCGTCCTTCACAAGCACGAAGGCCTCATGCGAGCACTTCAGGCCGTTGATGCCGTCGTCGTAGTTCTCGATGGGACCGACCACGAAGTCCAGCTTGCTGTCCTTCATGTCCATCCACACCATGTCGCTATTGAAGTAGTCGTCGGTGCGGAAAGCCTCGCGGCGGGCTTCGAGATATTTCTTCAGGCCTTCGTTCTCTGCCAGTCCTATGGCTTTGGCCAGCAGCTTGTCGACCTTTTTCAGCTCCTTGGCGTAGGCCTTGTGGTAGGGCAGGACATAGAGCTTGCCCTCTTTGTCGCGGCGGATGACGCTGTATTCGCTGTTCTTAAGGGTATCCTCCAGTGCCTCAAACTCTTCGGCTGTCATATCCTGCGGATAGAAGTTGCAGCCGGCGGGACGCTCGCCGTAGCCCGGCAGGAAGGGCTTCTCGGAGTCGAGACGGTCCCATGCACCGTACTGTATGCGGGCAAAGGCACGCATGGCGGGGTCGCACAGCGTGTCGATGCTCTCGCGGTTGGCGTAGCCGAAATACTCGTCCCAGTAGATGTCGTCCATCACTTCGCCGATTTCGATGAATATCTTCACCAGCTCTTTCTCTTTGGGTGAGAGGGTGTTGATGAGGTCTGATGTGAGCTCGAACTCAGCATACTCGTCCACTTTTTGTTGAATTTCGGGGTTGGGGTCACAGTTCTCGACTGCCTTTTTACCCTGGCAACCCACGGCCAGAAGCATTGTTGCGGCCATAGTGTAAATTGCTAACTTTTTCATTATTAATAGTATTTGTGATTGTTTGCACTGCAAAGCCAACTACAAAAATACATTTTTTTTGCCATATTTGAAAAAAGTTGTACTTTTGCACCCGATTTCGATGGCCCACAAGGCTGTCGGCCAACCATACGGAAAGATGCTCGAGTGGTTGAAGAGGCCCGCCTGGAAAGCGAGTAAGCGTTAAAAGCGCTTCAGGGGTTCGAATCCCCTTCTTTCCGCCCCAAAGGAGCTGCACTTAGGTGCGGCTCCTTTTTTGTTGCTTCCCCAACCCCCTTTGTTTCTGACGCTCCCTCCCGTCCGTGCTCGGAACCGTTGTATTCCGGTTTACCGCATCACCCTTTCCCACCCCGTCCGCCCCTCATCCCATCAATACTCTTACCACATCCCTCCCACAATTTCACCTCCACTCTCTCCAAATCTTCTCCAAAATCCCTCCGATGTTCCTCTGATGTCACTCTTATTTTCCTCCAATCTCCCTCCAATATTCTTCTGATACCCCTCCGATGTCCCTCTGATCTTTCTCCAATAGTCCTTTGATTTTTCTCTGATGTTCCTCTGATCACCCTCTGGCATCCCTCCGATGCAAATTGTTAAAATCTCCTAAATTTCACCTTGTATACGACTACTTAACTCTCACTAAACCAGGTGTTGAGTAGGCGTTGAGTAAGGGAAGAGTAAGAGTTGAGTAAGAGATGCTCGGTTAACAGCCTGGTTTTCAGTGGTACTTTTTTCAGTTATGTTAAATAGGATTCCGGTTGTGCTGTGGTTACGGGATGCCGTTTGGAGGTATGGACGGGATGAAACAAAACCCCCGCACGGGGTATACCGTGCGGGGGGGTATGGCTGTCGTTGTCGCAAAGGGGCGGTTCAGCCGTTAATGTTATGGCGGGCAAGGTCTATCATGCGGCTGTCGCAACCGAGGATATCGGCTATGCGGAGAGCCTCATGGGGTACGTCGTCGGCCTGGTCATCGGTGAGTGAATAGTCGATGAAACGGCTGATATTCTGTGGCGTTAGCGGCACGTCGGCCATGTCTTCCACAAATCCGCGTACCCGCAGTCGGCGGCAGGTGCTGCCCAGTTGGCCGTAGTGGGTGGTGATGAGGCTGACCGACGGCTCTTGCTCGAGTATGGTTATGATGGCCTGTACCAGTGCTTTGCCCTCTACGGGGTTGGTGGTGCGGGCGGGTTCGTCGATGAGTATGAGCAACCGTTCGTTGCGGCTGCGTTGCAGTATGTTGCTTATCTTTATGATTTCCGATGCGTAGCTGCTCAGGCCGTTCATCTCGTTCTGTTCATCGCCTATAGATGATGCTACGTCGTTAAATATCATGGTATCAGCTGTTTCGGCCGGAGCGTAGAAGCCGCATTGTATCATGGTCTGGGCGGTGCCCACGCTTTTCAGCAGCACAGTCTTGCCGGCCATATTGGCTCCGGTTATTAGCGTCACTCCATTGCTTATGTCGATGCTGACGGGTTGATAGCGTAGGTTGGCTTGAAGGTTGCGATCCCGCAGGCGTGGGTTGATAAGGTTTTGGAAATGGAGCCGGTCGCATATCTGCGGACGGCAGAGGTTCCATCGTGTGGCAAGGTCGGCCTTGGCAAGAAGAAAGTCTATGTAAGCCATTTGTTCCATGGCTGTTGTGAGTGCAGAGTGGTGGTTGCGGAGATTGTCGCTAAGCCTCACGCACACCTCTTGCTGTATGTCGTTCTGTTCGGCCAGCAGTTGGCTGATGCGCTGTGGGTCGCCGTCGTGTTCCTGTAGGGCCTTCAGCTCGCGGCGCAGTGGAGCGAGGCGGATGTCGTAAGAGTCATAGATATAGAAGTTTGCAATGCCAGTTGTATTTGGGTCGAGCAGTGAAAACACTTCGGTGAGATCGGGTAGGGGCAACATGTCGGACAGCGTCAGTTCGGCCAATGCGGTCCGAGCTTTGTTGCATAGGTGGGCAAGATTCTTGAGTTCAAATAGTTCCACTTCATTGAGGGTGGTATGGGACGAGAGTGACATAAGGGTTCCTTGAAGGTCGTGGAGCTGCATCAGGCAGTGTCGTAAGTCGTTGTAGCTATGCGTTGTGTCGGTGTTGGAGATGGTTTTTACAGCTCTTGCCAGCCTGTCCCATTCCGCTGCAAGCGCAGTCGCGTCGGTCATAAAGGGACTATTGAGCATCAACCGGCGTCCGGCCGACGACATCAGCTCCATGTTGTCAATCACATAGAGGAATCCGGGGTCTTTTTTGATTAGGTCTTTTATCTTCATTTCTCGAATGCTTCCGGTGGGCGGTTGTCAATCTTCATTACGTCGTAGACTGGAGTCTGGAGAGCGTCGGCGAGAGCATGGCAGGTCGATGCCGAGTCGAGCAGGAATCCCTGCGGTGAAGTGGGGTTGAGCGTGACGGCTATCAGCCGAGAGCGTTGCAGCACAGTTATTCTGTTGCCGCGACGAGTGTATTCGGCGTATGTCTCGGGGGTGATGAATAGTTTGGTGAAGTCTCTTGCTATCAGTGTGATATCTTTGCCTTTGGCGGCGAGGTATTTTAGCATCCGGTCGCTTACGGCCCCGGAGGCGAAGAGGGTGTGGCCAAAGCGTAGCAGGTCGCCTTGAGCTTTGTCGATAAGAAATACAGAGGCTATGCCGAGGTCGTGTGGATGATTGTCGCTGTCGATGCCCCAAAGGCCTGACTCTATGTTGCTGAGGCGAGTCTTGAGGTCGAGTGGAACTTCGTCGAGGTTGATGAGGTTGTATACGAAACGGGTCTTGCTGACAAGTTGCTTGATGCTGGACGATACGGCGGCGCCGGTGGCCAGTACCATGGCGTCGGTGACAGTGGGGGAGGCAAGACTGAGCCGCGAGAGTGCGCCGTCGACGATGGCGAGAGACGCTCCCATGTCGGTGAGCTGTTCTATCTGTGTGCGCAGAATGCCTGTGGTGGCAGCTCCCGAGAGCAGAACTTTTCCGCCTATCAGCACTCGGGCTGTCACCAGTGGGCCGAGGGCGGTGCGTCGGCTGTCCACGGCTTCGAGGCGGCTGACAACCTGGCGTTTAAGGTAGTGCTGTTCGGAGGTTATGAATAGCGTGCCGGGATAAAGTGTTATTTCCGGTTTCGCGGTGGCGAAGACGGAGTCGACCTGCTCGCCGTCGACTCCGATGGAGGTGACTCCGACAGATGTGCCCAGCTGGTTGAGACGGTGTAGTATATAGTTGAGACACACCGTCTTGCCAGTGTTCTTTTCGAGCCCCACGATAGAGAGGCTTTTATGCTTGAGTATGTCTGGTACGAAGGGCATTTACAAAATGCAAAGATACGACAAAAATATCATACGACAGCCAATATTTTTTCAACATCAGTTTTGCCGCAACTCTGAAATTGCATTTTTCTTGAATTTTATTTTGCGTTATTTGGAAAAAGGCGTATATTTGCAAAATGCACGATATTGGTGTATTGTGTGTAAGTGATTGACATTTAATATATAGCGGAATATAAACTTATATTTATGAAAACTAATATTATCAAATTCCCACTCATTGCCGCCGTTGTCGGCGCCGTACTCTTCGCATCGTGCGGTGAGACGATGGAGATTGCCTATGTGAAGGATGCACCGAGAGAGAATCCGCAGGAAGTGACAGCGGAGTTTTCCAAAGGTATACAGCCCAACGACCTGCTGTACATCTACGTCGAAAGCGAGACTCCGGAAGCCTCTATTCTCTTCAACCAAGAGACCAACAAGATAGCAACCTCTAACGGTGTCGTTATGAATCCAGGTTCGAATGCCGTGACAGGTTATTTGGTCAATCAGGAGGGTGACATCATCTTCCCCGTGCTCAAGAAAGTGCATGTGCAGGGTATGACCCATAACGAGCTTGCAGCCGAGTTGGAACGCCGTTTGGTGAGCGAAGGCCATATCCTCGACGCCGTTGTGACGGTGAAGCTTATGAACTTCCGCGTCAGCGTGCTGGGCGATGTGATGAGACCCGGCCAGATTGTTGCCAGCGGCGAGCGAATGACTATATTCGAAGCGTTGAGCATGGTGGGCGACATGACAATATACGGACAGCGTACAAATGTCACCGTTATCCGTGAGGAGAACGGTGTGCGTACCATCGGCGAAATAGACCTCACGTCGAAAGATGCCTTCAATTCGCCCTATTATTACCTTCACCAGAACGACGTGGTCTATGTGGAGCCCAACATGAAGAAGAAGAAAACCGCCGACCGTGACCCGATGATAATGACCTATATTTCCACCGGCGTTTCTGTACTTTCGATGCTGCTCTCGGCGTGGTACTACTACATCCTCTCGCAGCGTTATGCGAATAATAACAACTAATTTATGCCGGGATTTAAAGTAGTAAACAAGAAAACACTAACTCTATATGGAAAATATCAACAATAGTCAGGTTCAGAACGGCAACGGTACCAATGTCAACGAGAACGAGATGAACATCAACTTGCGCGACATCATTTTTCTGGTGTTGAACAATTGGTACTGGTTTGTCATCTCCATCATTGTGTGCCTGATTGCTGCAGGCTTCATCTACAAGGCTCAGCCCAAGACCTATACGGCTACGGGTACTATTCTGGTGCGTGACAATGGCAATAACATTCGCTATAGCAACCGTGCCATGGACCAGATACTCAACAATATGGACCTGGACAACTCCAGTCTTACGCTCTCGAACGAGATATATATGCTCAAGTCGTCGTCGCTGATGAGTCAGGTGGTGAAGCGTCTGGGTATCAACTATACCTGCACCCGTGACGACATGTTCAAAAAGATTACCTATTTTGAGGATGCACCCGTTGGGCTGGTGGTGCGTGACTATCGTGAGGACCGCGATTTGACGCTCACTATGCGTATTGTGCCCAGGGGCAATAACCGGTATTCATACAAGGTAAAGGAATACAAGGTTGCAGGTGAAGCCGACTTCAGCGACACGGTTTTTATCGATGATACGGTGGCCTTTATGGTGTACACTACTGCCAAATACAAGCCGTCGTTCGAGGGCGTGACCCTGAATATCGGCAAGTATGAGGTGTTCCCGCTGGCTCGTAAGATGCTTCACAACCTCAGTGTCACCAGAGTGGACAAGATGGCTTCGATACTCTCCATCAGCTATAAAGACAGAAACAAAGAACGCTCCAACCAGATTGTGGACACCCTGATTGCCGTCTACAATGACGATGCTGTGGAGGACAAGAACAAGGTGGCCCAGAAGACCAATACCTTTATCAATGACCGTATCTCGCTCATATCTGGCGAACTGGATGTGGTGGATGCCCAGGTTGAGAATATCAAACGTAGTTCAGGTATGCCTGAACTGACGGGCGCTGCCAGTCAGCTGCTGCAGACGGGTACCCGATACACAGAAGAGGTTACAAAACTTGAGACAGAGTTGACGCTTATCCGCTATTTGAAGAATTATGTCAACGACCCCATCAATAAGGACGACCTCATTCCCGCCAGTGTCGGCACAGAGGATGCAGGTATACAGGGCATGATAGCAAGTTACAATAAGTTGGTCAACGACTATCAGCGTCTGATTACTACTGCCGGTCCCAGCAACCCCCAGGTGCGTAATCTCAAGCAGCAAATGGATGCTTTGCTCGGCAATATCAATACTTCGGTCAACAACTTGCTTAACGCCACAACAGTGCGTCTGCAGGATGCTCGAGCACAGGAGGGCCGTGCACGTAGCCAGATTAGCGCAATGCCTACCCAGACCAAAGCTGTCACCGAGGTGACTCGTCAGCAGAAAATCAAGGAGGAGTTGTACCTCTATCTGTTGAGCAAACGTGAGGAGACTGCGATGAATCTGGCTGTCACCGTTGCCAATGCCAAAGTGGTGGAACCATCGATCTCGAAAAACACTGCTCCACGTCTGCCGATGTATGCTTTGATTGCCCTTTTGGCAGGTTTGGCAATACCGGGCGTGATTATGTTCGCCATTAGTTTCTTTGACGTCAAACTGCGTTCCAAGAGTGATGTGGAACGTGCCACGACGTTGCCGATACTTGGCGAAATTCCTGAGAAGCCTGCGGCTCGTGTCAACGACGAGATTATTGTCACTGCCAATGGTACAGATGTTGTTACAGAGGCCTTCCGATTGTTGCATAGCAATATTCCGTTCTTCCTCAAGGATGGGCAGAAGGTGATACAGACTGTGTCGACTATTCCCGGCGAGGGTAAGTCTTACACTGCACTGAACCTGGCTCTTTCGTTGGCATACGTGGGCAAGCGCACCATTCTGGTCGACTTCGACCTGCGTAAACGTAGTCTCTCGAAGACCATCGACCGTCATAACCGTATGGGTCTTATCCATTACCTGTTGGACCAGGAAGACAACTTCGAGAAGTATATCATGCACAGTGAGACCAGTGATCATCTCGACTATATTGTCTGCGAGAAGACTCCGCCAAACGCAACCCAGTTGCTCATGGGTGAAAAACTTGACCGCCTGGTTGCATATTTGCGACAGCATTATGACTATATCATCTTTGACTCAACTCCTGCACAGATTGTCGCCGACTCGTCGATTATCAACCGTGTTGCTGACCTGACGACATACATCATGCGTGTGGGTTACCTCAACAAGAGTTCACTGCCGTTTATCCAGGAGATGGCGGAAAAGGGTCGTTTCAAGAATATGGCGGTTATCCTTACCGATGTACCTCTCATCAAGAAGCGCTATGGTGGTTATGGTTATGGCTATGGCTACGGGTATGGCTACGGTTACGGGTATGGCTATGGTTACGGGTATGGCTATGGTTATGGCTACGGCTATGGCGAAGAAAGCGATGCATCGAGCGACAAGTAAGCAAATACAAGAAATATGAAAGGCATAGTATTGGCGGGAGGCTCCGGCACCCGCCTTTACCCTATAACAAAAGGTGTCAGCAAACAGCTGTTGCCTATCTACGACAAGCCGATGGTGTATTATCCCATCAGCGTGTTGATGCTGGCTGGTATACGTGACATTTTGATTATCTCCACGCCATACGATCTACCGGGCTTTAAGCGTTTGCTGGGAGACGGAAGTGACTTTGGTGTACACTTCAGTTATGCCGAACAGCCGTCGCCCGACGGACTGGCCCAAGCATTTATTATCGGAGAGGATTTTATTGGCGACGACTCTGTATGCCTTGTGCTGGGAGACAATATCTTCCATGGCAATGGCCTGGGGCAGTTACTTCGTAATGCCGTGTATAATGTAGAGGAGGAGAACATGGCCACTGTGTTTGGCTATTGGGTTGCTGACCCGGAACGCTATGGTGTGGCTGAATTTGATGCCGAAGGCCGTGTTTTAAGTATCGAAGAGAAACCCAAAGAGCCGAAGAGCAACTATGCTGTAGTTGGTCTATATTTCTACCCCAACAAGGTTGTACAGGTGGCCAAGGGTATTAAACCCAGCGCACGAGGTGAATTGGAGATAACTTCCGTGAACCAGGCATTCCTTGCCGATGGGCATCTGAATGTGCAACTGATGGGTCGCGGGTTTGCATGGCTTGATACCGGTACTCATGACTCTTTGGCGGAAGCGTCGACATTTATAGAGGTGATAGAGAAGCGTCAGGGTCTAAAAGTGGCTTGCCTTGAGAGCATAGGATATGAGATGGGATGGTTGTCGGCCGACGATCTAAGACGTGTGGCTCAACCGATGGCCAAGAATCAATATGGTCAATACTTACTCAAACTAATATGAATATAATAAAAACCGATATAGAGGGATTGATAATAGTGGAACCAAAGGTGTTTGGCGATGCACGTGGCTATTTTCTTGAGAGTTACAGCCAACGTGTTTTCAAAGAACAAACCGGGTTGGATGTACACTTTGTGCAGGACAATGAGTCACGCTCGTGTCGGGGTGTGGTGCGTGGACTACATTTTCAGTGTCCACCCTATGCACAATCCAAGTTGGTACGTGTTGTGGAAGGTTGCGTTATGGACGTTGTGGTGGACATACGCAAGGGAAGTCCTACGTATGGCAGATATGTCTCGGTCGAGTTGTCGGCCGACAATAAGCGCCAGCTATTTATACCCAAGGGCTTTGCACATGGTTTTGCTGTCATGAGTGAGACTGCTGTCTTTCAGTACAAGTGTGATGAATACTATCATCCGGAGTCGGAAGGCGCTATAGCATGGAACGACCCTACACTTGCAATAGATTGGAAGTTACCCAAGGAGTCTATAATTCTGTCTGATAAGGACCGTTGTCACCCGATGTTAAATGATTTTATAACACCGTTTGAATAGGATGAATATATTGGTCACGGGTGCAAATGGACAGCTCGGCAGACATTTTCGTCTGCTGGCATCAAAATCGCGGCATAACTGGTGCTTCACTGATATTGAGGAGCTGGATATAACCGACCGTACCGCAGTGAAATCATTTGTAACAGATCATGCGGTGAAGGTTATAATTAATTGTGCTGCTTATACCAATGTGGATCGTGCCGAAGGTGATGAAGCCACGGCAAAGCGTATCAATGCCGATGCTGTTGGGTATATGGCCGAAGCTATAAAAGCGGTGGATGGGCTGTTGATTCACTTCTCGACGGACTATGTATTCGGCGGCACGATGTACAACACTCCATGCACCGAGATGATGGAGGCCAACCCCACTGGAGCTTACGGGCGTACAAAATTAGCAGGAGAGTGTGCTGCCGCATCTTGTCGTCATCTTATTTTTCGTACATCATGGCTGTATAGTGAGTATGGAAAGAATTTTCTACTCACCATGCTTAATCTTACGGCCACCAAGCCCGATTTGCGGGTGGTGTTTGACCAGGTTGGCACCCCCACGTATGCTGGCGACCTGGCCAAGGCGGTCTTTACTATCGTAGAGAATGACGGGTACGATGGGCATGAGGGCATATATAACTATGCCAATGAAGGAGTCTGTAGCTGGTATGACTTTGCCAAAGAGATAGCCCGCCAGAGCGGTCACATGTCTTGCCGGATTACCCCATGCCACAGTAGTGAATATCCGTCGCCAGTGCGCCGCCCAGCCTATTCTGTGTTGGATAAAACAAAATTCAAGGAGACGTTCCAACAGGAAATTCCATATTGGACCGATAGTTTGTCTGTGTGTCTGAGGAATATTGCCATGGATAAAACTATTTAATTGCTATCAAATTAATTGTGAAGATATGAAGAACTTTGTGCTTATAGGTGTTGGTGGCTACATTGCACCACGTCATCTCAGGGCTATCAAGGATACGGGAAACAATCTAGTGGCTGCATACGACAAAAACGACTCAGTCGGTATAATGGACAGCTATTTCCCCCATGCGTCTTTTTTTACTGAACAGGAACTATTCGATCGCCACAATAACAGGTTCATCGCCGAAGGCAACAAGATAGACTATCTTACTGTATGTTCGCCTAACTATTTGCACGATGCACACACACGCTACGGCCTGCGGCTCGGTGCCGACGTGATATGCGAGAAGCCTGTTGTGCTCAGCCCATGGAATATAGATGCGCTGGAAGAAATGGAACGCGAGACAGGCCACAAAGCTTACACAATTTTCCAATTGCGCCTCCATCCGTCGGTGGTGGAGCTGAAGAAGAAGGTGGCTTCAGGCCCCAAGGACAAGGTGTATGATGTTGACCTAACCTATATCACACCGCGTGGCTACTGGTACTACATTTCGTGGAAAGGACAGATAGAAAAAAGTGGCGGAGTGGCTACAAATATCGGTGTCCACTTCTACGATATGTTGCAGTGGGTCTTTGGACCAGTACAGAAGAGCGTAGTTCATGTGTCAAGCCACGACCGTGTCGCTGGCTATCTTGAATTGCCTCAGGCTCGTGTGCGATATTTCCTCAGCATCAACGGTGACCACTTGCCCGATGGACACAGCGGCAGTTACCGCTCCATAACCGTAGACGGGGAAGAGTTTGAGTTTAGCAGTGGCTTCACTGATCTTCATACACGTTCCTATGAAGAGGTTCTTGCAGGCCGTGGCTTCCGTATCGGGGAAGCCAAAGAGTGTATCAAAACGGTATATGACATTCGCCATGCTACCCCAATAGGCCTCACCGGCGACTATCACCCCATGGCAAAATATCCATTAACCCCTCACCCTTTCGGATGGTAGAAGAAGTTTATATTCACGAGAGTTCTTATGTCGACGATGGCGTCTCGCTGGGCCGCGGTACAAAGGTGTGGCATTTCTGCCATATACAGAGAGGTGCTGTTCTTGGTGAACATTGCTCATTAGGGCAGAATGTCAATATCGGCCCCAATGTACATATCGGCAACGGAGTTCGTATACAGAACAACGTATCGGTATATGAGGGTGTGGAGATTGAGGATAATGTCTTTCTCGGCCCCAGTTGCGTGTTTACCAATGTGTTGATGCCTCGCTTGGATCGCCCCGCCAACGGTCATTATGAGCGCACGTTGGTCAAAGAAGGCGCCTCTATAGGAGCCAATGCCACCATAGTGTGTGGCCACACCATCGGTCGTCATGCTCTGGTGGGTGCTGGTGCCGTGGTGACAAAGGATGTGCCCGATTATGCAATAGTGGCCGGTGTACCGGCAAAAATAATAGGGAAAGTGGAAGAGTAAGATGCAGTTCAGAGATTTACACAGACAGTACGAGGCTATGAAGGCCGAAATGGACGAAGCCCTGCTGGGGGCTGCCCGCAGCGGTGCCTACATCATGGGACCCCAGGTGGCTGAGTTGGAACGGCAACTGGCCGAATATGTAGGTGTCAAACACTGCATCACCTGCGCCAATGGCACCGACGCTTTGTGGCTCGCCATGCGTGCCCTGGGGCTGCATTCTGGCGACGCTGTCTTTGTGCCCGACTTTACATTCTTCTCCACTGCCGAGGCCGCGGCCATTTTGGATATCTATCCTGTATTTGTTGACGTTGACCCCAATACGTACAACATGGACGTGGAGGACCTGGATCGGAAGTGGCAGCAAATATGTGATAGTGGCTATAATCCTGCTGCGGTGGTGGCTGTGGATCTTTTTGGACGCCCTGCTGATTACAACGCTATTGTCGACTTCTGCAGTAAAAAGCGTGTTCCCTTCATTGAGGATGGCGCACAAGGTTTCGGCGGTAGCATCAGGGAAAGGAAAGCCTGCTCTTTCGGCGATATCAGCACCACCTCCTTCTTCCCGGCTAAACCACTGGGCTGCTATGGTGATGGCGGTGCTCTCTTCACCGACAACGATGACTATGCCGACCTGCTGCGCTCACTCCGTGTTCACGGCAAGGGCAGCGACAAATACAATAACGTCCGTTTGGGTCTCAATTCGCGACTCGACACCCTTCAGGCCGCTGTACTTCAAGTGAAACTGCGTCATTTCGATGAAGAACTGAATGCAGTGAACCGTATTGCTTCGAAATACAACAATCTCCTTAAAGATAAGGTGCATATACCCGAAATACCGGACGGGACTATATCCTCGTGGGCACAATATACCATTCAGGTGGAAAACCGCGACGAACTGCAGGCACGACTCAAGGCAGCTGGCATCCCTTCCATGGTCTACTACCCCCGCACTATGAGCCGTCAGGCTGCTTTCTCTCATCTCGGCCAGAAGCCATGCCCAGTGGCCGACAGACTTTCTCAAACAGTTCTATCGTTGCCTATGCACCCCTATCTAACCGACGAAGAAATAGAATTAATAACATCCACGATATCATGAAGGGCTTTCTGCCCCGCAATATAATTGATGCAAGACTTAAAACTATAGTGATATGAATAAGTTTCTCAAGCGTATCAGCTTCTTCTTGGTGAAGAGATACCGCCACTCCACCATTCCGAAATGGATAGTTTATGCCATCGACGTGTTGCTCTTTGTGGCCGCTTACATACTCATGCTGGCGCTCAGCCTCCGTGGCTTCCAACACATAAGTTTCCGTGTGATGGGCATCAAGTTTATCATAGCCCTTGTGGTCACGTTGCTGCTCTTCTTCTTCTCCGGATCTTACCGCAGTATTATACGCCACGCAGGCATGAGCGACATAAACAAGATACTTGTGGTCACTATCGGTGCCGTGGCGCTCTTCTGGGGAACCAATATATTGAACAACCAGTTCCGCCCCCCGATAATTCCCTTCAAGTATCTCCTTTCATATCGCGAGTCGGTGACGGTATATATGCTGTTGGGCATGATGATGATTATCGTGCGTCTTGTCATGCAACGCATATACAATGAGTTCTTCCGCCACCGTCGCGACACCGAGAACGTCATCATCTATGGCGCCGGAGCGGCTGGCCTGATTGCCTACAACGCCCTGCATCAGGACGAGAACCATGACTACCATGTGGTTGCATACATTGACGACGATATGTCGAAGGTGAACCTGGCGCTCAATGGTGTGCCGGTTATGCGTGTGCGTAATGTGCTGAACGAGAAATTTGTCAAAAGTAAAAAGGTGAGCCAGCTGATTATCGCTATTCCCTCGATCCGCGTCATGCACAAGCAGGCCATCACCAACCGCGCCCTCGACCTTGGCCTAACTGTCAAGGCTGTGCCCCGTGTGACTACCTGGCTCAACGGCAGCTTCTCGTCAAACCAGATTGAGGATATAAAGATTGAGGACCTGCTCGAACGCGAGAGCATCAAACTCGACAACGTCAACATTGTGCGCGAGGTAGTCGACAAGGTGGTCCTTGTCACCGGAGCGGCAGGCTCGATAGGCAGCGAAATCTGTCGCCAGCTTATCACCTATATGCCCAAACGTGTCATCATGCTCGACCAGGCCGAGAGCCCGATGTATGACCTTCAGTTCGAACTGAAGAACACATACAAGGACCGTCTCGACCGTATGGAGTTTGTCATTGCCAACGTCAAAGACCGTGCCCGTATGGAGGAGGTCTTCCAGCTCTACCGTCCGCAGCTGGTCTACCACGCTGCCGCCTACAAACATGTCCCCTTCATGGAGGAGAACCCTTACGAGGCAGTGTATGTCAATGTGTTCGGTACCCGCAACCTCGCCGACCTTGCAATCAAGTACGGTGTGCAGAAGTTTGTCATGATCAGCACCGACAAGGCTGTCAATCCCACCAATGTCATGGGCGCCACCAAGCGCATGGCCGAAATATACATCCAGAGCCGCTCGACCGATACTACGCATTTTGTCACCACACGTTTCGGCAATGTGTTGGGTTCCAACGGTTCGGTTATCCCTCTCTTCAAAAAGCAGTTGGCAGCCGGTGGTCCCCTCACCGTCACCCACAAGGATATCATCCGCTACTTCATGACTATTCCTGAGGCCTGCAACCTCGTGCTCGAGGCTGGTGCCATGGGTGAGGGTGGCGACATCTTTGTCTTCGACATGGGTAAACCAGTCAAAATCTACGACATGGCCCGCAAGATGATACAGCTCAGCGGTCTGCATGGTATCGAAATCAAGGAGATCGGTCTCCGCCCGGGCGAGAAGCTCTATGAGGAGTTGCTGGCCACCAAGGAAAATACCATTCCCACCTACCACCCCAAGATTATGCGTGCACAGGTGCGCCGCTATTCGCTCGAGGCAATCGACACCGAGTACAACCAGTTGTGGGATGTCCTCGAATCGCTCGACGACATGAAGATTGTGGCCAAGATGAAGAGTATTGTGCCCGAGTTCCTAAGCAACAACTCGGTCTATTGTACCCTCGACCACCACGACGAGGGTGAGGGCAAATAAGAACCTGTATATCAAAGATTGTGGCAGGGGGCTCGATTACCGTTCGAGCCCCCTGCCGTTTTCTTTATGCATGGCTCGGGGTGAACCGCCATTCCCCCCGCCCCAACGCCGGCCGTTCTATAGTAGTTCTATAGTACTTCTATAGAAGTGTCGGAGAAAGGTCGGACTTGATACGGACCTGGTATGGACCTGGGTCGGTATCTTGGTGGTTAAGAGGCTGTTGCTGAGGTATGTGGTTATAATGTGCTATGCTCTAATATATTACGGCTATGGTGCGGCGGATGGTCTGGCGTTTGCCGCCAAGGTCATAGACGGTGATAACCAGCACGTAGTGGCCTTGTGGCACGTGGGTACCACCGGCGTCGGTACCGTCCCACTGCAGGATGCCATGGGTGCCGAGGAGGGCGTTGTTGAGCAAGCGGCGTACCATACGGCCCGTCGCGTCGTATACTTCGGCGCGTGCGGCGAGGTCGGCGTTGTCGAGGCGGTAGCCGATATTGAGCATGTCCTGGTAGCCGTCGCCGTCGGGCGAAAGCAGGGTGGAGGAGAAGTCGAAGGCGGCTTCCTCGACCAGATACTCGGTGCTTTGCGAGTTTTCGTAGCCTGGGGTTCCGTAGCCGCTAAGCGACGAGGCCGAGAACCAGTTGGCGTCGTCGTTTGTGGGACGGTTGAAACTTCGCCGTTCAAGTGCGACGCCGGCTTTGTTTCGCAGCAGGCGGCTGTGCATGTCGGGACGGTAGTCGAGGCGGTCTATCACGGTGCTGTCGGCAGTGGAGAGTATGGCGCTGCCACCACTGTTGGGATACGGTGGCAGGGTGCACTCCACCACTTTGTCGGCGTAGCGCACCGTATAGTTGGCTGCAACAGAGGCTGCACCGGTGGTGAGTACCACGTAGTCGTGCGGTGCCACGGTATGGGTTGGGAGGGGATAGTGGCTGCCGAGCGAGTCGCCAATCCATCGCACTATGTGGTAGGCGGCGAGGTCGACGGGGTGGTCGTTGTTGTTGTATAGTTCTATATATTCCGCTTCGCCGCTATGAGGCTGGAAAAGCAGTTCGCTGATGAGCAGGGGGCCTTGGGCGCGGACGGCTGCGGTGCAGGCCGTCAATGCCGCCAGTAGGGCTAACAGTTGTTTCATATACTGCTTTAACGCAGTGTGATATAAAATATTGTGCTGTCGAATGATGGGCCATGGGATACAATATCTGATAGGATGATGTAATAAAAAGGCGTTTTTGCCGTTACTATGGTATATTGTTCAAGATGGTTGGAATATGAAAAAGATGCTTTTCGTGGCAGCGCTTGTGTGCGGCATGGCCGCTCTTGGTATGTCGCCGGCCGTGTCGCAGACGGTGGGCAAGAAGACTGTAGAGCAGTTCAGCCAGATGGCAGATATGTGCACCGGCGTAAACCCGCCGGCTTTCACTGCCTGCAGTGCCCAACTGCAGAAGTACGGGTTCGTATACAATCCCGCAGGTGTGATAGATATGTTCACCATGAAGATGCACCACTTCTTCCGCGCCGAGGGCGAGGACACGGTGGGTTGCATGCTGGCGGTATATGACGACAAGGTGCTGTCGATGAGCGGTATCTTTAGCAGCATCGATGCCGGCCGTGCATTCGGGCTGGTGGCCAAGGCCTCGGACCTGCAGGCCCGGCGGGCAACGGCGATGGGATGCACCAAGTATGTGGGGTCGGTGAAAGGCAAGGTGAAGAAAGTATCCAGCAACCGCGATGATATTATGGCCGCCCTCGAGGGGGTCGATGCAGAGATGGTGAGCATGGTCTTCGAACAGTGGAAGAGCGCCGACGGCAAGAAAGTGGTTACCTGCATCTATGAAAACAAACGCTATGGCAAGAAGAAACCACGAGACAAGGACCGTGTGGAGTTGACTCTTGGAATGTCAAATACACCGGAACGTCAGTAAGTAAACATTTATAGCAGATATGAAACCGATAGTCAGTATCATTATGGGCTCGACATCCGACCTGCCGGTCATGGAGAAAGCCTGTCAGTTTTTTGAGGAGATGGAGATTCCCTTCGAGGTCAACGCCCTCTCCGCCCACCGCACTCCGCAGGAGGTGGGCGAATTCGCCCGCAATGCACAGGGGCGAGGCATACGTGTCATCATCGCCGGTGCCGGTATGGCCGCCGCCTTGCCCGGCGTCATAGCCGCTGAGACGCCGCTGCCCGTCATCGGCGTGCCCATAAAAGGCTCCTGCCTCGAGGGTTTGGATGCCACCTTCGCCATCATGCAGATGCCTCCGGGAATTCCCGTGGCCACCGTCGCCATCAATGGCGCCCAGAACGCCGCCATCCTGGCTATGCAGATGCTGGCTCTGGGCGACGATGCCCTGATGCAGAAGTTGGTGGCATATAAGTCCGGTCTCAAAAAGAAGATTGTCAAGGCCAACGAGGAACTGGCCAAGCTGGAGTATAAGTACAAGTGCTGACCGATAACCTGCCGTACAATATGAAAAAATTGTTTTTGCTGGTTGCTGCAGTGTTGATGACCGTTGCCGGCGTGCAGGCTCAGATACCGGCCGAGGTGAACGAGGTGATGTCGAAGTGCAGGAAAGCCATGGCGAACCCCAACGGACTGGAATACACTATGGACATGAAGTCCACTATGGGCCCTATCACACTGACCAACTCCAGGTTTGTAATCGGCGGCAAAGGCGATATGACGAGGATGGCGATGACCATGAAGGTTGTGGGCATAGAGGTAACGCTGGAGACTGGATACGACGGCAAAGAGACGTGGGTGACGGAATGTGACGGGGAGAACGACACTATACGCATCACGAAAGGCCGTAAGGCGAAGTCGGAAAACAAGGGTTTAGACCTCGATTTGGCCAAGGGCTTCCAAAAGGCTAAGATGAAACTCAAGGACGGATATTACGAGATAGATTTCTCTGACCCGATAGACAAAAACTCGGAAATCAAGAAACTAACGCTTATGGTATCGGCGAAGAACTATTATATCCGTGAGATGCGTACCAGCACCAAAGGGGCGAAGGTGACTATGACAGTCAGCAAAATCAAGGTGGGACTGCACGACGACTACTTCAAGGTAGACCTTGGCAAATATCCCAACGCTGTAATCATCAGGGAATAGAAAGAATCAAACAATAAAAATCAATGATAACAATAGGAATAACCGGCACGCTCGGGGCCGGTAAAGGCACTATCGTCGACTATTTGGTCAAAAACCGTGGCTTTGTACACTACAGTGTGCGGGCCTTCCTCACCGAGGAAATCAAGCGTCGCGGCTTAGAGGTGAACCGCGACACGATGACTGCCGTGGGTAACGACCTGCGGGCACAACATTCGCCGTCGTGGATTGTAGAGCAGTTGTACGAGCAGGCTTCTGCCTCGGGCTGCAACTGCATCATCGAGAGTGTGCGCACCCCAGGTGAGGTGCAGGCGTTGCGCGGCAAGCCCAGTTTCTACCTCTTCGCAGTCGATGCCGACCCGAAGGTGCGCTACGAACGTGCAGTGCTGCGTGGAAGCGAGACCGACCATGTAAGTTATGAGACTTTCATCGCCAACGAGCAGCGCGAGATGGACAACGACGATCCCAACAAGCAGAACCTCAAATACTGTATCGAGAATGCCGACTTCCGCTTCGACAACGGCGGTACAATAGACGACCTTAACCGCCAGGTGGAGGAGGTGTTGGGACATATTACTTATCGCCGCCCGTCGTGGGACGAATATTTCATGGAGCTGGCCAATGCCGCCGCCCGCCGCGCCACCTGCGACCGTGGCCGTTCGGGTTGTGTCATCGTCAAGGACAAGCAGCTGCTGGTGACGGGCTATGTGGGGTCGCCCGCCGGTTTGCCGCATTGCGACGAGGTGGGACACCTGTTCCGTCAGACCATCGATGCCGATGGTCATATCTCGAACCATTGCGTACGCACCGTGCATGCCGAGCAGAATGCCATCTGCCAGGCCGCGCGTCGCGGCATAGCCCTCGACGGCGCCACGCTCTACTGCCGCATGACTCCTTGCCGCACCTGCGCCATGCTCATCATCAACTGCGGCATCAAGCGCGTGGTGTGCGAGCGCAAGTACCATGCCGGCGCCGAGAGCGAGGAGCTCTTCCGCCAGGCGGGCATACAGCTGGAGTTCTTCCACGACGAGGTGCAGCAGTACGCCAACCAGTAACAGTGAGGCCCGCGCGCAGCGCGGGCCTCATTTGTTTATAGCTTTTGTAGCATCGGCGAGCGGCTCATGTCCGTCGGGTTGGTGCCGGGCACTCCTTCGGGCACCGGCATGCCGAGTTTCTTGAAATGCTCTTGCCAGTACTGTGGCAGGTTACCGTCCTTGTCGCGCCAGTTCATGGGCTTGGCCTCTATGAGGTGCTTGCCTTTGTCGCTGCAGTCGTCGAGGAAGACTTCGTAGACCAGCTCCGAGCAGTAGAGGGCGCCGTTGTCGGGCAGGAAGGCGTTGTCGTAGGGCTGGCCGATGAACGAGCGGGCGCGGGCAAGGACAGAGTCGATGGAGAAGCAGCCGGAATTGAAACGGTAGACATCAGGGAAGTCGCTGCTGCCATATTTTCTTGTGAGCGGCCGGCGGCTGACGCCGTAGCGCTGCGTGGCGTCGATGATCCAGACGGTGTCGTCCACGCTCTCCACCAGCGCCACGTGGGTGTACTCCCCCGTGCTCTCGCGCACGGCGCTGCCCATGCCCGTGGTGTCGCGGAAGAAAAGCAGGTCGCCCGGCCGCAGGTCGAAGAGGCTGTTGTTGTTCAGGAAGCGGCGGTGCATCATGCCCTCCGGCATCATGGGCCGTAGGGCCTGCCACAGCAGGGGCTGGTAGGTGACGAAGGCCATGTGGCTTCCCGCGAAGCGCATGGGGAGCATCCAAGGGAAGTAGTCGCCGCACTCCTCGTAGCTGCTGCCGTATGCCTGCAAGGTGTCGCCCTTGCCGTTGATGAAGAGAATGTTATAACCGGCGCCGCTGGTGCATCCGTAGGGCTCGTACAAGAGTGCTTTTTCCAGGTCCACATCGCCTTCCTGAAGGCCGAAGTCGGCGGGGGTGGGAAAGAGGCTGTAGGCTTTGCCCAGCCGCATCAGGGCGCGCTCCAGCGTGTCGGCAGGGAAGTGGCGGGAAACCCAGCGATTGCTGTCTATGGTGTTCTTCGTCTCGCGTAGGCGGTCGCCGTCGCGGGTGTAGGCAATGGTGTGGTCTTCGTGATGGAAGCATCCTGTGTAGTAGGTGGTTATCTGCACGCCCTGCAGGCCGCTTTCGAGGAAGCGGGTCATGGGTTGGCGGTAGGTGTAGGGTTCGATGCGTCCGGCGGTGTCGACGCTGTAGTTCTTTTCGCCGCGCAGGATGATGATGCGGTCCTCGCGGTCGGGGTCGGGGTGCATTGCGCTGATGCCAAGGGGTTTGGCTATGCGGTACCAGCCCTTCTCGTCCTTCAGGTAGACGCTGTTGTAGTCGTATCGCCATTGGTGTCCGCTGTGGGTGAAACCGCGATGTGGTGTGTATCCATAGGCCTCATACCCCTTTTCCATTTCGTCGAATGCCTCCTCCAGCGTCCGTTCCTCGGTGTAGAAGCCGCAGGTGTCCATGCGTCCGGCGGTGTCGATGGCCACGATGCCCCACGCCGTCAGGCAGTAGGCGCGCCCTTGGTGGATGCCTGCAATCTGCATGGCTTGCAGATCGAAGGTCTTCCACCGTTGAGGGCTGAAGAACACCACCATATGCCCCACGCTGTCGCGTGCCCAGAGGTGTCCGGCGGCGGTGTCCACCTCGAAGTCGGGCTGCAGGTTGAAGGGGGTGCGCTGCCAATGTAGGGTGTCGCCCAGGGGGGTGATGAAGCTCCAGTAGGCCTCATGCACCAGCAGGTAGTTTTGCCGGAAAGTATTGGTTCGCTCCCTATCGGTCGCGTTCCACGTCCGCATATTGGTTCGCTCCCTATCGGTCGCGTTCCACGTCCGCACGCGGTTCACCCAGTATTGGTCGTGCGGGTCGGTGACGATGTAGAGTTTTTGGTCGAGGGGTGTTGCCCATCGGCGTACGGTGCGCCAGTTGTCGGTGGTGGAATAGATGCGGTTGCCGTGTCCGGCAATCCATCCGCTGTCGGCGCTGAGCATGTAGATGTCGTCGATGCCCTGCTTGCGTTCGAAGGCGGTATCGCGCAGGGCGGTGAAGGTGCGTCCGCTGTCGGCGCTGAAGAGCAGCAGGCCGTCCTGCGAGCCTGCCCACATCCGTCCGCCCGCTCCGCGCCATCCGGGGTGGAACCACTC
>JAEEGL017240983.1_pt1 | contig 29294 bp, 28 predicted proteins | sample 9134231 | NCBI WGS metagenome assembly JAEEGL01 (sample SAMN16246548, study PRJNA631951) | gut metagenome | biome: gut microbiome; feature: rumen; material: fiber-attached | host: Bos | place: Iran: Karaj | collected 2018-10 | reverse complement strand
GATTGCGACCGTGGCCGCCGTGCAGGAGGCCGCCGCGGAGACCGACGCGTCGGAGGCCGAGGTGCTCCAGGCCGTGTCGGGGACGGGGGAGCCCGCGCCGGCGGGGCCGACCGCGACCGCCCCGGCGAACCCGATACAGGACCTCCACGACAGGATCGCCGACGTCACCATGCGCATCGCGCAGGTCCGCGCCACGATGGACGCGGGCGAGACGAGCGACGAGATGGTCGAGGAGTACCGCAGGCTCTCGGACGAGAGGAGCGCGCTCGTGCGCACGCTCGACGACGTGACGGCGCAGGGCGAGGACCCGTTCCTCGACGAGGCGCTCGGAAGCCGCGACACCTTCGAGGACGACGGCGAGGACCCGGACGGCGAGCCGGTCGAGGAGGAGCTCTTCTCGGTCGTCTCCGACGACGCGTCGAACAACGCCGTCGCGCTGGAGCCCGCCGAGGAGCCCGCGCGCCGCCCGGCGCGCTCGGAGCTCACGGACGGCGAGGTGAAGGGCCTCGCGCCCGTCCTCGCCCGGATAGGCCGCCTCGTCTCCAACGACGGGAACCTCGACCCGAACGCGGACGAGATGGCCGACCTCCTCCGCCGCTACGTCCCTGGCATCCGCAGGGCGGACGCCGACGCCATCGTGAACGCTTACTTCGCCGTGGACGCCAAGGCGAGGCGGGACGAGTTCGAGGACCTGTGGACGCTCCCCGACGAGACGGCGGACGACGAGGGCGCGGACGTGGACGGGGCCGAGCACTTCAACGACCGCTCCGTGCAGGCCCTGCGATCGAAGGCGCTCGGGAACCTCCTCGCCTTCGCGCAGCTCGTGAACCCGCACACGGGCAGGAACTTCCAGGCTTTCGTCGAGGACCTGCGCAACACGGTCCTCGCGTCGATGTCCGACGAGTCGCTGTCGCCGACCGCGAGGGAGGCGCTCTCGTTCGTGGACAGGCTCGTGAACCCGCGCGCCAACACGGCGCAGTCCGCCACGGTGCGCGACGCGATCTACACCGACCTCCTCGACCGGTTCGTCTCCGCCGACAACGCGCCGGTGATCGCGAGCTACGTGGACGAGCTCCTCGGCCACGGGGCCGACGCCGTGAACCGCAAGGCCGCGTGGCTCCTCGGCTACCTCGCCGCCATGCCCGCGAACGTGCGCCGCCAGATGACGATGCTCATCTCGTCGAGCGCGCCGTCGCGCCTCACGCGCCTGCGCACCTACGTCCGCCAGGACGAGGGCCACGCGGGCGAGGTGTCGATGGTGCTCGAGCGCAGCGTCGGCACGTCGTCCAAGCTGGACATCCGCGCCGTCTCCGCCATGTACCAGGCGTTCGCCGGGAAGTCGGCGGACGAGGTGAGGGCGGTCGCCAGGGCGTTCCTGGAAGACGCGAGGCGCATGGTCGCCGAGGGCGCCTTCTCCGAGTCGCTCGGCCTCTTCCGCAGGAACGGCCAGCCGAGCCTCTTCAAGTCCCTCGCGACGCTCGTCGGCAGGCACTTCGGCCTCGACTGCCCGCTCGCGTCCGTGCTCGCCTCCGGGTCGACCGCGGCGTACATCGGCTCCAACACGCGGCTCCACAACCCGATCCGCGCCGCGTTCACGACCATCGAGCGCAAGCTCTCCGGTGCGCCGTACATCTGCGAGACGCTCGCGTACGGGCTGAACCTCATGGCCGACTACGCCGGGAAGGGCGCGGTGACTCCGCAGATGGCGGACGTCGCCGCCGCGCTCATGGCGACGAGCGGCTCCGCGACCGAGGGGGCGGGCCTCCGCCAGCCGCTCGCGAGGGCCACGTCCTCCCTGCGCGTCCCCGACCAGGTGGCCATGCTGTTCCGCGCATACGCGGAGGTCATGCCCGAGACGGTGGCGACGGCGGAGATCGACCCGACCCGCACAAGCAAGCCCGCGTCCTCCATCGCCGCGACGCTCCGCGGCGTGGAGCCCGCCGTCCAGGTGTTCATGGACAGGCGCGACGACAAGGGCTTCCGCGCCGTCGCGCTCAAGTACTTCCCCGCGCTCAAGGCCCTCTCCGAGGAGGAGCTCCAGCAGACGCTGGGCCGCTGCCGCCAGGCGATGTGCTGGCCGACCGCCCTGCGCCCGAGCATCATCACGAAGTGCAAGTCGAAGTCCGCATACTCCGGCGAGATATACATCGGCTGCCGGACGGCCTACGAGCTCGCGGGCGAGCTCGCCGACGTGGCGGGCGAGACCCCGGAGCAGAAGGCGGATCGCGTCGCCGCCGCGACCGCGAAGCACGGCCCGCTCGCCGTGACCCGCTTCCGCGACGACAACACGTTCTACGTCCCGGTGTACTCCGGCGACAAGTCGTCCGCGATCATCATATCCGTCCCGCTCGCGAAGGAGTTCCGGGCGGAGGGCAAGACCTACGAGCAGGCGGCCCGGGAGGTCAGCTCGTGGATCGGGCTCGACCTCCTCGGCGTGGACGCGAAGCGCTCCGCCGTGTCGAGCCTCGAGGCGCCGGGCGTCGGCTTCATCGGGCTCAAGCACAACCCCGACGGCACGGTGAAGATGAAGAAGGCCGCCACGCACGACAGGAAGCGCGGCGACACGGTCAACGTCTGGTACGGATCCGGGGAGAACGCCGACTTGAGCAACCTCGCCAGCCGCCCGTTCGTCCACGACGGGCGCCGCTACCTGTCCGTCGAGCACGCGTACCAGACGCTGAAGTCCGGCACGTTCGACGCGGACACGTACGGCAAGTACACGAAGGCCGGCGTGAAGATCGTGGGCTCGCGCAGGGCAGACACGAAGACGAACGTGGCGCTGATGAACAGGCTCGTGCTCGAGTCGTTCCAGCAGAACCCGGACGCCACGAAGGCGCTGCTCGACACCGGCGACGCCGCGATCACGCATACGCAGGACCCCGGCATCTGGAAGACCGAGTTCCCGAACGCCCTCATGGCGGCACGCGACGCGCTGGCCGCCGAGTCGGAGGAGCCCGAGACGGGCGAGTGCCGCGTGAACGTCGTGTGGAGCATGGACGGCGGGAAGAACGAGTCGATGCTCGGCACGACCCTCGCCACCGGCTACGGCGTAGAGCAGCTCAAGCGCTGCGCGAAGGACCCCAAGTCCTCCACGCTCAAGTTCCACCTGATGAACGTCGGCGACACCGGGAAGTACGGGACGCACCTGTCGCTCCTCAAGTCGCTCGACGTCGCCCCGGCGGAGGGCTCCGAGACGGGCGACTTCCCCGAGCACTCCCCGGCCCGCGCGCTCATGGACTTCATCCGCTCGCAGCGCTCGTCCGACTCCGCCGACTCGACCTCCGTGCTGACGGACTTCGACTCGATCAAGCTCGCGCTCGCCAACTCCAAGATGATGGGCGTCCGGGTCGCGGGCAAGGTGAAGCCGCTCATGGAGTACGTGTTCGGCAAGCTGAAGGAGAAGCTCGCCAAGGGCGAAAAGCTCGCCGACTCCTACGAGGGCGACGCGCTCGACGCGCTCGTCGGCGAGTTCGACTGGGCGGACCTCGCGGTCCCGTCGCGGTCGAACGCGAAGGCGAAGCTCTCCGACATCCTCGACGGCGTGCGCATCGACGCGGTGAAGAACCTGTCCGCCCCGGCGTTCAGCCTCTCGTACCGCGACAACGACCTCATGGGCTTCAACGTGGCGAACGTGTCGCACGCGTCGAAGACGCCCGGCGAGTACGGCAAGACGCCGCGCAACTACATGACGGACGCGGTGGCCATCGCCTCCGTGATGGACAGGGGCTGGCACGCCGACGCGGGACGCGCCGAGGCCGACCGCCTGTTCCCCGGCCTCTCCTCCGTCACGGCGGAATTGCAGGACCTCGTCGCCGCGTGGGGCCTCGTCGCGACCGACATGGTGCGCAGGCCCGAGTCCGTCGCCTCGGTGCTCCGCGACTCCGAGGACGCGCAGGAGGCGGCGAAGAACGGCGAGACGGCGGGAGGCCGGTTCATGCGCGACATCCTCGCGAAGGCCCTCGCCACCGAGATCAAGAAGCGCCTCAACATCCCCGTCCACGGTATCGACGCCCCGCTCGTCTCCAACATGAGCTGGGTCGAGAACGGCGAGGTGAAGACGCACGGCACGTCCCGGATGTTCCGCGACACGCTGCGCGGCTCGCTCACGATCCCCGCGTCCGAGCGCCAGTTCTACAGGGGCGCCCGCCGCATGGCGGTCTGCAACGTGAACTGCTCCGACGCGTCGTTCCGCTACGGCATGTACATGGACGAGGCGAGGTTCGCGCAGGAGTTCGGCCTCGAGTCCTCGTCGCCCAAGGCGATCGTGGAGGCCCTCGACCGCGTGTTCACGGAGCTCCGCGACACGGAGGAGAGGCTCCTCGAGCAGGAGCGGAGGCTCCAGGCCCGCACGAAGGACGAGCGCCGCGCCGACCCCGGCGCGTACGTGGACTGGACGGAGGCGTTGTCGCTGCGCAAGCGCATCGCCTCGTGCTTCATGGACCACCACGGCAACTACCTCGACACCCGCAAGCGCGCCTACCGGCTGACGACCAGGAACGAGGACGGCACGCCGAACTCCCGCGAGTGCGAGGCCGACTGGTATTCCGAGGTCTCCTTCGAGGACCTGTTCACCAACCTGTCGAGGACGGCCGACGGCAAGCCTGCGTTCGACCGCACGGCGGTGTACTTCGACATGCACCTCGACAAGGACGGGCGGGGGCACGTCTACCTGGGCGGCACGATGTTCGGCCTCCCGCGCACCCCGTCGTACAACGGCTCGATGTGGCTCCAGACCGTCCGCGCCGGGCTTCCCGTCACGGAGTCCGGGGACGAGAAGTCGTGGAGGGCCGGCTACGACGCCATGGTCGCCCCGGACCCCTACACGCTCCAGATCCTCGGCTGCGACCACGACGGCGACAAGTCGAAGCTGTACATGCTGCACGCCGAGGCCGCGACGGCGGGCCTCAACTCCCGCGCCGCGAAGGAGCGGCAGACCGCGCCGAAGTACCTCGACGCGAAGGCCCTCGCGACGAGGGAAGGCCGCGAGGCGCTGATGGAGCGCCGGAAGGACTACAAGACCAAGACGCTCCACGAGTGGGTCGTCAAGCCCATCGCCGCCACGCAGGCGAACAACACGTTCGTCCGCTGCCTCTTCGACATGTCGCGCGCCCTGCCCGTCATGGACTCCTCGGAGGGCGAGGTCCCGTTCTTCACCGGGGACAGGATCGACGGCCAGACGAACCACGGCGCGGCCGCCGTCGCCACGAAGGCGTCGCTCGTGTACAAGGACCTGTGGGAGAGCGCGATCACGAAGAACGCCTCCGTCATCGCGAAGCCGCTCCTCGACCCGGAGACGGGCAAGACCGTGGGCGACCCGCGCACGGCCGCGAAGGTGGGCGACGGCGCGCAGAACGCCGCCGACGCCCGCGCCGTCGCCGTGTCCCTCGCGAAGTCCCTGCACCACGCCTACGCGTCCGGCCTCTTCGACTCGAAGCTCTTCCGCTTCGGGCGCGACGCCGAGGGCGCGAGGCGCTGGCTCGACTTCATGCACCACGTCGACGGCCTCTCGAACATGACGTTCGACGACATCAAGGAGCAGGTCTGCTCCCGCCTCGGCGTCACCGCCGGGATGATGGAGACGGTCATCGTGGACATGATCAACCACGGCCTCACGACGGCGGGGCGCGCGCCCACGACCGACCAGGAGTTCGTGGACGCCTTCGTCAAGTACGCGAAGGAGGTGAACGGCGACGGCCCGCGCATGTGGATGAACCGCGCCGCGAACAAGGCCGACGTCGTGATGCAGCGCTTCCTCGACGGGCTGATCTCCGCCGCGGGCGGGGCGCAGCAGTACTACGGCGTCACGTACGACGCGAACGTGAAGCACTACGTCCCGGCCGCCGGGGCGAGCGGAAAGGGCGCGGCGCTCGTCAAGGCGATCTTCGCCGCCGCGGGCGGGTTCAACACGAGGACGGGCCGCGCCGACGGATCGTACGTCGCCCAGCGCCTTGTGGACGCCATGGTGCGCGAGTCGACCCGCGAGCACAGCGTCCTCACCGCCTACGCGCTCCACTGCGCGACGAGGGGCGGAGGGGCCGCCGACCTGCTCCTCTGGTACGGGACGCTCTCCGAGCTGAAGCGCGCCCGCAGGTTCGCCGCCGGCGTCGACTACACGGGCGCCGACCCGGCGTCGCTCAACGCCGCGTCCGACGTGCGCCAGCGCGAGTCGTGGCTCGAGGGCATCGACGACGCGGACATCGAGTCCGTGCCGCCGGAGCGGTGGAACCGGCTCATGCTCATGCACGAGGCCGCCATGGACGCCTACGACCTCTCGGCGGCCAGGACGACGCAGAGGTACGCGGCGGAGTGCGTCGAGGAGTTCGACGACAACGTGTCCGCGTTCATCCAGGCGGCGACGGGCTCCGAGACGCCCGCCGCGACCGCGTTCGCCGTCCGGCTCCTCGCCGCCCAGCGCCTCCGCAAGGCGGACAGGCTCCGCGCCGAGGCGAACGCCCAGATGGTCGGGAACGCCGTCGCCGCGTTCCGCACGGTGAGGCAGGTCGCCGGGTCGAGGATCGGCTCCGGCAACGCGCTCGCCGTCATGCGCGCGATCGCCGAGGGCTCCGCCGCCGAGGTGCGCGGGAAGCGCAAGGCGAACGCCCCGCTCGACATGCGGCGCGGCATCGAGGACATGTTCGAGCTGATGCACCGCATGGTGTCCGCGACGACCGCCCGCCGCGACGTCCCCGTGTTCTCCTACTTCACCGAGCTCGGCGACTCCGGGGCGCGCGGGTACAGCCCGTCGCGGTACTACGGCGACGCCGAGGCCGCCGTCCAGATGGGCGACCGCGACCCGGGCCTCGGGCGCATCACGCTCACGTTCGGTGGCGTGACCGAGGCGCAGATGGAGGAGGTCCGCGCCATGTGGACCCGCGTCGTCGACGGCCGTGAGCTGGACGACGGCGTCGTCAAGGGAGCGAAGAACGTCATGTCCGGCGCGCAGGTCGGCTACGGCTTCTCGATCTCCGAGGAGTCCCTGGCGGCCTTCGAGTCGAGCCCCGAGTTCCGCTCGTCGGGGCGCGAGGCGCAGAGGCTCCGCAAGCTCGTCGCGGAGGCGCGCTCGATCCTGAAGGCGCTCGCCCCCGTGCTCGGCAAGGACGCGAAGATCGAGCCGTCCGCGATGTTCGGCCAGCTCCTCCCGCTCTACGCCTCGCTCGCGGCGCGCCTCGACCGCGTGCCCGACGCGCGCTCCACCTCGATCGTGACGGCGATGCCCGGCGTGTACGAGGCGTGGTCCCGCGAGCTCGCGAGGCTCGACGCCGACCCGGCGACCGCCGAGGCCCTGCGCCTCGCGACCGCCGTGAACTTCGCACCGCCCGTGCTGGGCGAGGAGAAGGCCGGGGCCCGCACGGACAAGACCGTGGACGAGGCGCTCGCCAAGGTCGCCAAGGAGCTCAAGGTGCCCGCGTCGGAGCTCGTCCTGTCGGAGGCCGGGCGGCGCAAGCTGCGCCGCGCGCTGCACCCCGGCGAGTGGGTGCAGGGAGACCCGGAGCGCCGGTATCTCCTCGACCCGTTCGGCAACAACGGGCTCTTCGGCTCGCTCCTCGACTTCGCGGCGAACCCGACGTGGAGCGAGAGCCAGGTCTCCGAGGGTGAGAAGATCGACGACGTGCCCGAGGGGCTCGCCCTCCTCCCGTCGGAGGAGAGGCCACAGGGGCCGGCGAAGGACGCCGCGCCCTCCAAGGACGCCTATGTGCAGAACCTCGCGACGCGCATGGGCGCGCTCCTCAACTCGTGGACCGGGGCGGAGGTCGTGTACGACGGCGGCGACTCGTTCGTCATAAAGGCGAGGCTCCACGGCACGGCGGCCGAGCACAGGAACCGCGACGGCGTCGAGACGCAGATCCGCGTCTCCGTCGTTCCGCAGCTCCTCTCCGACGAGGAGATGCTCAAGATATGGGACACGAAGTCGTGGCGCGAGTCGCACGCCAACCGGCGCGGCATACCGCTCGACGAGATGAACCGCCAGCTCGCCCAGTACAAGACGGACGAGCAGAAGCTCGCGTACCTGCGCGAGACGGGCACGAGGCCCGCAGGCGTCACCTCCAGCAACACGGACTGGACGGTCTCCGCCGAGCAGCTCGGCGTCCTCGCCCGCGAGATCACGCTCGAGCGCCAGGACAAACACCCGAACGTCGTGTTCCACGAGTACTTCCACGCCGTCGTCGGGTTCCTCCGCGAGGTCGGCACGTTCTCCAACGAGGACATAAAGGCGCTGCGCAGGCGCTACGGCAAGTCGTCTGTCCGCGCCAACTGGTTCAACGAGGAGAAGGCGGCGGAGGACTTCCGCAGGTTCGTCGAGTCCGGCGAGGCCCCGAGCGAGGGCGCGAAGAACATCTTCCAGCGGATCCTCGACGCGGTGAAGGCGCTCTTCCACGCGCTCCTCGACGGCGGGTTCTCGAGCGACGCCTATGACGCCGAGATGGCGGAGTCGCCGCTCGCCGCGATGATCCTCACCGGCAGGGCGGAGCTCTCCCGGAACGAGGACGCGAACGAGGTCGACCAGCTTCTCGACGAGGCGTTCGGCGAACAGCCCGCGCAGGAGCGGCCGGCGCCGGAGCCCGCGCCGCAGGCGACGCCGATGGCGGCGGACTCCGACCCCGTCCCCGACATGTCGATACCGACGAAGGACAAGGCGCCGGAGTGGCACAGCAACGACGAGCTCGCCTCCATCGTGTCCGACGCCGTGCGCCCGGGCGAGATGGTGTACTTCTCCGAGATCGCGCGCCGCACCGGGCTCTCGTTCCGCGACGTGAAGCACGCCTTCGCGGCGGCCCGGATCACGGGCGCGCCGCTCGGCCATTGGGCGAAGGGCCTCCCGCTCAAGAACGGGAACGGCGACGCGATGGACTCGCGCGTCCGCAAGCCGGTCGGGAGCGACGCCCTCTTCGACATCGAGGACGAGCTCACGCACGTGTTCCCCGACAGGATGAACACGCCGTACTCCACGTTCGACACCGTGTCCCGCGCCGTCACGATGGCGATCCGCAACGGGATGCGCGAGGCGGGGCTCGACGCGGAGGCGAAGGCCGTGCTGGACACGTACTCCGCCACGAACGCCCACGGCTCGCGCCGCCTGCGCGGCATCGAGAAGGCCGTCGCGGAGGAGGCCGTCCGCCGCGTCTCCGACGTGTACGGAGTCCGCTACGCGCCCGACTCTGTGTCCTTGCGGAACGCCGTGTTCAGCGCGCTCGTCGACGTGAACTCCGGCATCCGCGCCGTCGCCCGCACGTACGGGCGCGCCGCGGGCCCGATCAACCTCGCGCACCGGTTCGACCAGAACGGCGTGGACGAGGCGGGCGGCACCGCGGAGACGCGCGAGCCCCTGCGCGTCACGGCGGCCGACATGTCGGCGGCGCTTCTCGTCTCCGCCGGGACGCGCCCCTCCGACCTCGCGTGGGCCTGCGCCCGCGACATCCGCCTCATGCGCGCGAGGTACGTCGGGACGGACTTCGAGCAGGTGCTCGACAAGTACTCCGAGGTGATGGACTCGCTCGCGTCCGCCGACCCGACGGCGCTCCTCGAGAACCCGCGGATGCGCGAGGACATGCTCGGCTCCGCGATCCAGAGCGTGTTCGACGGGCTCGTCGAGATGCCCCCGGACGCCGACGGCACCGTGAGGTTCCGCCTCGCCGACGCGGGCTCGAGCCATTCGCCGTTCTTCGCGACGAACCTCGGGCTGTACGGGAACCACGTCGACCGCAACGGCGACGGCAACCCCGACTTCCAGACGATCACGCGCCGCGTCCTCGACACGCTCTTCACGACGCTCGCCGGGATGAAGTTCTACCGCTCGATGGGCTTCGAGCCCGGCGAGGCCGGCGCCGACCTCGCGACGGACGCCCCGGCGCCCGCGTCCGCCCTGGAGACCGCCGGGTTCCTCGGGATCGAGGCGCGGCAGCTCCTCGACCGCGACTTCGACGCCGTGGACTTCTACGACCAGCCGGCGTTCGTCGCGAACAACATCGAGTCGTGGCTCAAGTCCACGGTGCGCGACACGTTCGGCCGCGTGCCGATACACGAGCACATGCAGGCGATGAACAACCGGCACGCGAAGCTCGTCCACAGGATCTCCGACGCGGAGAACTGGCTCGCCGCGTGCATGGGCATGGACGTCCTCCCCGGCCAGCGGCTCCACGCCGTCGAGGAGGTGCGGGGCACGCACGCGATGGAGCACGGCGCGATCGTGCGCCGCGACGGCGGCGTGTACCGCAAGTTCTCCCTGTACAAGAACAGGAAGACGAACGTCGCGTTCACGGAGGACGAGGCCCGCATGGTCGACCTCGTCCTGAAGGCCGACAAGGTGTGGGCGAACGGCTCGCGCGAGGTCGTGACCGGCGTGGACGGCATCCGCTTCCTCGCGGGCGAGTCCGCCGACGAGGCATACTACACGAGGGAGGCGGTCGAGCGCCGCTTCAACTCCGCGCGCGAGTTCTCCGACTTCGACCGCGCGCTCTGGCGCATCGACCAGCAGCTCCCGGGCTTCGTCGGCGACGAGCTCCGCGAGCGGCTCGTCCGGGCCGCGTGCCGGGCGCTCCGCGAGGCGAACGCCAACGCCCGGCTCGCCGCCTCGACGACGCTCACGACCGACCACGTCCTCAAGGCGCTCGAGCGCGAGGGAATACTCGTCGCGCACGAGACGAACGTGCCCGGGCACGAGGAGCGCATGTTCGACCACGGCGTCCTCGTCCTGGACGTGGACGAGCTGGAGCGCAAGTTCCGCGGCAGCACCGCGTACGCGAAGCTCAAGGAGGCGGGCCGCGACTTCACCGTCGACGTGGACGGCAGGCAGGTCCACGTCCTCGACCGCGAGGCCCGCGTCGCGCCGCTCATGAAGGCGTACCGCGAGGCGTGCGCGTTCGTCCGCGAGAACCCGTGGCTCACCGACGGCGACGGCCGGTTCTTCAACAACTTCCGCACCCCGCTCCCGTTCGTGCGCGGCTCCGGCGTCTTCATGTACAACGCGAACCGCAGGGCCCGCGGCGCGCAGAAGGAGCTCGGCGAGCGCATGAACGAGTACGAGGCGACGTTCCGGGAGATGATGTCGATCCCGGCGCTCGAGGGCAAGACGCTCGCCGACACGAGCGACGCGCAGATCCGCCTCCTCGGCGCGGTGTTCGGCGTCCCGGAGAGGGACCCGGAGACCCTGCGGCGCATGGTGCGCGAAGGCGCGTACGCGAGGGGCACGGAGCGCTCCCGCCGCTACGGCCTCGCGCTCGACGGGACGGCCTCGCTCCTCGACGTCTCCAAGGCGATCTACGACCGGATGGTCGAGGCGGCGTGGCGCGAGATCGGCGACCCCGTCGTCGAGCGCGTCGGCGGCAAGTCCGCGCTCGCCCGGATGATCGACCTGTACGAGGAGTCCAGGGAGCGCGACGGCGCCCTGTTCGGCGCGGCGGGCGTGACGGACGCGATGATGTACCGCATGAACGGGATCCTCCCGGCGAACGCCCAGCTCGGCCACGCGATACACAACGTGGTGGAGGGCGTGACGAACGCGCTCGCGTTCCGCTCGACGCTGATCAACATGCTGATGACGCCGGACCAGGAGGGCGCGCCCACGTGCTACGCCGACCCGAGCGCGCTCGCCGCCGAGGCGAGCGGCGTCCCGGACGCCGTGTGGGGCACGATCGCCCGCTGGTGGGCGGACGCGAACGGGCTCAAGTACGACGAGACGAAAAGCGGCGTCGAGAACGCCCGCGCCGTGTACAAGCTCGTCCACGACCAGTTCACGGCGAGCAAGGGCACCGTGGGCGGCAAGTCGTTCGGCGAGATCAAGGGCGAGGAGATGGACTGCAAGTCGATCACCGGCTTCCTCGCGCAGCGCGACGACAAGGGCGAGGTCCTCAACAAGCTCGGGGGCGGCTACGCCCTCGGCTACGCGAGGCACCTCCTCCAGGCGTCGCGCAACCTCGGCTCGACCGCGCAGCGCGCCGTCATCCACAGGTCGCTCGCGTGGTCGAAGGCGCTCTCGGTGAGCTTCTCGTTCTTCTTCCCGCTCGCGACGAAGTGGGAGTCGCCGATCGGCGCCGTGGGCGCGATGGCGACGCTCGGGTCGAACATCTCGCCGGAGTGGGCGAGGCAGCACGCGGAGGCCCTCTCGAAGGTGCAGAAGCTGTTCGGCGGGAAGGGGTGGATAACCCACGACTTCCTCGGCTTCCGCGACATCGTGCGGATGATGGACTCGGACGACCCGTTCCTCGCGGAGCTGAAGGGCTGGGCGCACACGCTCGGCATCTCGCTCTCGGACTCCCGGATCAACCCGCTCGAGCCGCAGCGCTCCGTCCTCCAGAAGGACGTGCGCGCCCTCGTCGAGATGACCCGCGACAAGTTCGGCGCGGAGACGGCGGCGAGGCTCGACTCCGTGATGAGGACGCTCCTCCTCCGGGGCGGCGACAAGGCGTTCACCTACGCGCTCAACGCGACGAAGCTCGCCACGGTCGCCCAGCTCTACATGAAGCTCCGCAACGAGGCGGAGACGAAGGGCAAGGCGTTCGACCCGGTGCGCGACCTCAAGCGCTACGTCGGCTACATCAACGCCGAAATCGGCGGCATCGACCCGCTCAAGTACGCCTGGGCGCACCCGATGAACCGTGGCCTCATGTCCATGCTCATGTTCTCGTGGGAGTGGACGCGCGGCGCGTGGGAGGCCGGCGGGGGCGGCGCGATCGAGGACCTCGTCTTCGGCGGGCACAGCGTGACGGCGGAGGAGAGGAAGTACATCATGGGCCGCTGGGCGCGCATGTTCGGCGCGGTGATGATCGGCGTCCCCATGCTCTTCCAGCTCCTCTGCAAGGCGACCGCCCTCGCGCTCGGCCGCGACGACGACGACGACAAGTGGTGGACGTTCCAGAACGAGGACAAGGCGAAGTGGACGGCGTTCGACGTGACGCCCGTCCTCCGCGCCGTCGCCGAGCGGTTCCCGACCGTCGCCCAGTGGAAGAAGGACCACCCGGTGCTCGGGGCGGCCCTCCCGATGTACACGGGCACCGATCGCGCCAACAGGGCCCACGGGAACCTGTGGTACAACCCGCAGACCGGGAAGTGGGAGACGAACGGCCGCCGCTACTACATGCACTTCGGCAAGCAGGGCTGGGAGTTCTTCCGCTGGTTCAGCGACTGGACGGGGCAGTTCTTCTCGAAGCTCTCGATGCCCACGCAGCGGATGCTGGAGGGCGTGTTCGGGCGGAGCCTCTCGTGGCTGGACCACGAGCTCCCCTGGGCGAAGCAGGGGCCCGTGGAGCGCTGGCTCAACCCGTCGCTCGACTCCGCCACGGCGAACATGGTCAAGGCGTTCCTCCCGTTCACCCTCACGGGCTTCACCGACAGGGGCGACGCCGGGATCCTCTCGGCGTTCGGCCCGATCCAGATGGGCGCGTCCGACACGGCGACGCAGGACCAGATCAAGGCCATCCTGAAGGCGTACGCCTTCAACGACCGCCGGGGCTACGCGCCGACGAGGCTCCCGCGCACGAAGGCGGACAAGTTCCGCGTGAACATGGCGGCGCGCGACGCCGACGTGAACCGGCTCGTCCAGATCGCGATGCGCAACGGCGCGAGCGAGAAGCAGGCGCTGAAGCTCGTCGACAACGCGCTCGGCGACCTCACCGCGACGATGTACAACGACCTCCTCGAGGCGCTGCCGGAGAAGGTGGACGGGGACTTCGACGCCGCGAGGATCGCGAGGACCTGCCGCGCCATGAGCCGCCTCGGCCGGACGCGCAAGGACATGATGAAGAACATCGAGGGCCGCATCGAGAAGCGCGGCGCGCGGCTCTCGCCCGACATGCGCGCCCTGTGGGACGACCTCGTGCGGCAGGGCATGGCCGACGGCTACGCCAACCCGAAGAGGAGAAAGGACTACTGACATGCTTGAAGCCCTCAAGAAGCGCATCGGAGAGACAGGCGAGGTGCTCGACTACGGCCTTGCATGGATGGAGCGCCAGGCGGCGGAGACGGCGAACATGGACGTACCGGTCCTATCGAAAGTGGCGGATGCGGTCGTGAACCCGGCTCTCGTCGGGGCACGCGCCACAATCGCCAACGTGACGAGCGGAGGTGGCAAGTACTACCAGCCGGAGGTGCGCGACGAGAAGCACTTCTCGAGGGCCGCGCTGCGCGAGCTCGGCGAGTCCGTCAAGGGCATGCACGGGCGCACGGCGGGCCGCGCCGATGGCACGGACAACGCCGCGCAGTTCAACCTCACGCAGACCATCGGAGGCTTCACCGTGAAGGACGGGGCCGTCACCGACAAGTTCGACATCAACCAGCACTACCACGGCGTGCCCGACACGATGACCTCCGTCGCCCGTGCCGTACTGGGCCGTGAGGAGGACCCCGATGCCGGGAAGGTAAGGACGCGCATCCCGCTCACCGCGCTCGGACTCGACCCCATGAAGACCAGGACGCAGCAGGCGGACAGGGCCGGCGACCCCGGACGGTTCAAGATGTCCCGCAACGTCCTCGCGACGGACAAGGTGCCGAAGACAATTTTCGGCTTCGCGATCGTCAGCGAGAGGAAGGACTATACGCCGGAGGACCTCCGGTTCTTCCGGGAGAACCCGGAGGCCGGCGGGTACTACGACCTCGGCGACGGGGAGGAGCCAGAGCGGCAGGGCGACGTCCGGGGCGGCAGGCCGAAGGACGAGTCCGACCTGGACGCCTACGTGAACCGGATCAACGCCGCCGTCACGGACGCGATCCCGTTCATAAAGGAGCACGAGGGCTTCCGCGAGCGGGCCTACCGGAACTCGGTCGGGAAGTGGACGGTCGGCTACGGGCAGACGGAGATCGACGGACGCCCGGTGCGCGAGGGCGACACGATCACGGAGAAGGACGCGTCCGCGTTCGTGGAGCGCCGCGCCCGGGAGAACGCCGTCGCCCTCTACAGGCAGAACCCGTGGATGTCGAACCTCTCCCAGGGCGCGCTCTCGGCCCTGTACGACGTCGCGTACAACCTCGGCGCGAAGGCGCTCGGCGAGAGGCGCTCGCCGACCCTGAACTACGACATGCAGTCCGCCGACACGGACTGGGACTCTATAGTCTGGCGCGAGCTCCCGACCTACGTGAAGGCCGGGGGCAGGACGCTCGAGGGACTCGTCAACCGGCGCAACGACGCCATAAGGAAATGGAGGAACCAATGAAGAAGCTGATGCTCGCGGCCGTGCTGCTCCCGCTCGCCCTCTTCGCGAGGACGACATACTACGACCTCACGATGAGCCTGAACGTCCCGGTCATCGTGGACAACTCGCGGTCCCTCGGGAAGCGCGTGTACAGGAGGCAGAAGATAAAGGGGCGCGTCGTCGTGAAGCACGACAGGGACGGCGGCGAGCCGTCAGTCGAGTTCCGCGACATGGTGAACAAGTCCCACAAGACGTCGGGCGGCCAGTACGTGAAGTACGCGACGGCCGTCGAGGGCGGGGGCTGGCACGCGGTCGGGAACAACAAAACGGGCGTCTTCAAGAAGCCGTCGGTGTTCCTGTCGATCGAGGCGGAGCCGAGCTACGCGCTCGCGGGCGGCGAGGACAACACGCTCATAGTGACCCTCGCCGGAAGCGGGTCGAGCGCGAAGTGCATACGCGGCTACGTCGCCGGGCAGCTCGGCTGCGGGTGCTACGCCTACGGCCACGTGAGCCCGACGCGCATACTCGGCACCTGCACGGTCGTCGACACGGCGGCGGTGTGGGGCACGTTCACGATGAAGCGTACGATGGAGTGCGACTGACATGGCGAGGATAGTCATAAACCCGACCACGTTCGAGAACGAGAAGGACGCCCTGTGCGTCGCCGTGAACGAGGCGTTCCGCATCGTCATGGAGGAGACGGGCTTCGAGCCCGTCTCGGAGCCGACGGAGAAGCAGCGGAAGTTCTTCGCGCCTACCGCCTACGCGAACGACGAGGTGCAGCTGCGGCGGACGATCATCGCCCGCATCTGCACGTTCGACACGTCCGTGAAAGACCCGACCGACGAGCAGCTCCAGGAGTCCGTGGAGTTCCTCCGCTCCGTGCTGGAGGCGGGCTACCCGCAGAACGAGTGGGAGCAGGCGCTCGTCCAGAAGCTGCTCGACATCCTCTCGCGCGTGCCGACCGGGAAGCGCGGGGAGACGTCGGAGCCGGAGCCCGGCGCGGGAGGCGGACTCGAGACGCAAGGCGACGTGGCGGGAGGCGTCGCGGGGAACGCGGAGCGCGAGGAGGAGCGGGACCTGAAGGCCGGAGGGGCCGTGCTCGAGGACCCGAAGTACGACGCGCAGGGCGTCGCCGCCAGGCCGCAGCAGGACGCCGACGTGCCCCCGACCGTCGAGCGCCAGAACGAAGACAACCTCCGCGCCGGCGGGGCGGTCCTTGCGGACCCCCGGCACGACGCGGAGGGTGCGGAGTTCGACGCCGAGCGCCGGCGCGAACGGCAGGGCGCCTAGTCCTTCTTGGGCTCCGCCGGGGCGGACGTCTGCGCGATCAGCTCCGCCTGGAGGTTCGCCGCCACGAGCACGGCGCGGAGCGCGTCGCGCTGGATGCGAAGGAACTCCTGCTCGAGGAACGTGAGCGCCTTGAACCCCGGGGACTCGAGGAACCCGTCTATCTCCTCGTGCCGCTTCGAGATCGCCTCGCGGAACGCCGCGAGCGCGTCGGGCGACGCCGCCGGGCACGTGGCCCTCACGCCCTCGACCGTGATCTTCGGCGTGGCGTCCTGCTTCTTTTCTTTGTATGCTGCTGCCATAGTCAGCTCTCCTTGGCCGTTTCGAGTACCGCGATTACGTCGGCGACGCGGACGAGCCGGTACACTACCCCGTCCAGCATCACTCTCCGCCCGGCGTTCGGGTCCTCGACGAGAACCCGGTCGCCCTGGCCGAAATCCACCTGCTCCTCCTCCCCGACGCGCACCACGTAGAAGTCGTGGTGGTACGTGCCGAACTGCCGCCGGACGACGATGCCGCCCTCGACGGTCTCCGGCTGGTCGTCCAGGAGGAGGACGAACCGCTTGATCGGTCTGACGAACATCTACTTCGCCTTCCCGAAGCTGTTCTTCGCCCGGAGCGCGAAGTTCACTCGTTTCAACCGCTTCTGCTCCGCGGTGGTGCGCGTGTCCTTCGCGCGCAGCCTCGCCTGCTCGGCGCGGAGGGACGCCTTCGTCCTCCCGTCGAACATCCCCTTCGCCGACTCCGGCGTGTGCATCTTCGTCTTCCAGGCCATCAGATTACTCCGTATTCCTTGTAGAGGATCGTCATGAACTTCTCGAAGACGTACTCCTCGAGATAGGCGGCGGCCTCCTCGTGCTCGCCGTTTTCGACTCCGAGATACTTGAGCGCCGTCGCTACCAGGTGGTGCGTCTCGTGGACGAGCACCGCGAGGTCGTGCGGGGCGCTCTTGCCCCTCGGGTAGAACTGCGGTATGCGCACGAAGCGGAAGGTCGCGTTGTTGCTCGCGGTGATGACGATGTGGTCCGCGTAGCACCACTCGTCCAGCTTGCCCAGCTCGACCTCGCCCTCGGCGGGCAGCGCCTTCGGCCACGCCTTGCGCATCTTCTCGGTGAGCCACTTCTCCGTGCATCTCTCGAGCGGCCCCAGTATGAGGCCGATGTGCAGGCCGTACACGTCCGTGTCGAAGTGCCAGAACTTGAGGGGGTTCGCCATCAGTCCTCCTTCAGCTCCAGCCACCCGTTCGAGTTCACGATGACGTTGCTGCCGAACGGCCAGTAGTTCGTCGATTCGCACACGCGCTGCTGCGCCTCGCGGACGTAGTTCACGAGGATGTCGAACCGGTTCGTCGTCCAATACGACTCCACCTCCTGCACGTAGTTCGTGATCGACACGAGCGGCGTCACCTTCGGGCAGTCGCACCCGTAGCGCACCGGCTGCGGCAGCTTCTGCCACAGCGTCGACTGCCTGCCCGGCACGATCCGCTCCTCGTACCCCAGCTCGGCCATGCGGTGCATGTGCCAGCAGTTTATGAAGGTGCAGCCGAGCCCCATCAGCACGACGGCCAGCAGTATCGCCACGAGGACCGTGATCCAGAACTTCGCTTCGTCGTCCATGTCAGTCCTCCCAGTACTTGACGAGCTCCGGCGGCATGCGCCCGAGGACCCAGCCGGTATTCGGCTCGACCTGCACGACGCGGTCGTCGAAGAGGTTCAGCATGAGATAGTCCTTCTCGTGCGTGATCTCCGGGACGAAGCCGAGCGTACGCCAGCACCACTCCTGTATGAACTCCTTCGCGGTCCACCTGTCCGCGAGAGCCCACGGCATGTCGTTCGGGCTCTCGACGCACCAGTGGTTCTCGAGATACGGGTTCGCCATCGTCTCCGGGTTCGTGCGCGGGGAGACGCGGGCGGTGAGTATCTTGACCCGCAGCCCGTCCTCGTGCATCCGCTTCACGAGCCGCACGGTCTTCACGACCGGCGCGCCGATGTGGTCAATCCCGCGCCAGCGGTCGTACACCGCCAGCGTTCCGTCGAGGTCGAAGCCGTACCAGCCCTGACCCGACGCTCCATGTGTGTCATTTGCCATTGTTTCTCCTGTCTGCCTGTCTCTTGGCCCTTATGAGGACCGTGCCGTACCTGCACGCCGGGGCGAAGCCGTTGCACGGCGCGGCCCGGAGCGGGCACCACGTCCGCTTTCCGTCCCACTTGGGGCACTCGCGGCACTTCGCGGAGTCCTTCCTCGCGCCCGGCACCGGGTCGAGTCCGTTCTCCATCCCGCGTACCGGGCGACCCCTCGGCCTCTTGGGCACGAGATCGTCCGGCAGCATCGGTTCTTCCCCATCCTTGCATGGCATGGTACGTCGTCCTCCGTCTTGGTTCATGTTCCATGTACGTGGACCCTTCGCAGCTCGCGAATGTCCGCGTCCGGGAACTCCTCGGTGAACTTGCGCACCGCGTCGTTTGCGTTCTCCGCGGCGTATGACGTCGTCCCGAAGCGCGGAACGAGGCAGTCCCGTCCGCACTCTTCGTACTCTATCGTGTAGGTGTTCATCAGAACGTGCCCTTTATCCCTATCGTTATCTCGACTCCGCGCCCGCGCCGCCCCGGCCCGAGCTTCACGAACGGGCACGGGTCGGGCAGGCGGAACATGGAGGGCTGGCGGCCGAACGCCGCCTGCTCCTCCGGGGTGAGCGGCCTCGTCATCGCGTCCCAGACGGGCGTGATGTCCTTGCCGCTGTGCGCGTTCTTGAGCATGACCTCGTCGGGGCTCATTTCCCCACCTCGTCGTACTGCGACGCGAGCATGTCCGCCGTGTGCGTCGCGATGACCTCGAGCGGAAACTCGGAGACGGCGGCGTCGAGGTGACGGACGTCGTACTCCTCGCCCACGCGCCACGCGCCCATGTGGTACACGATGCACACCCGCTCGACGTACGAGATCGGGTGCCCGAGGAAGTCGGGGGCGAGCATCGCCGAGAGCGTGCCGTGCCCCGGGAACATCGGGCGCAGCTTCATGATCTCCTTGTCGCCGGCCTTGAAGTCGTACGCCTGCATCTTGCACAGGTCGTGGCACATGCCGATGACGTAGGGCGACCCCGAGTTCGACCAGGCGATCTTGAGGTCGCCCGTCAGCTGGAGGAGCCGGTCGGTCACGTTCATCGAGTGGATGGCGAGCCCGCCCCTCACGGCGAGGTGGTGGCCCGCCGACGCCGGGGCGTTCAGGTAGCACATCATGTACCCGCTGTAGTTCAGAAGGAGCGGCTGGCATACGCCGGCGAACGCGAGGTACTTGGCGAGCTTGTCGATCTGTTCCTCCGTGAACCACGAGAGGCCGTACAGTTCGCGCAGCCGCGCCTTGATCGCTTCGATGTCCACCATCACTCCACCTCCTCCCAGTCCTCGGCCAGCAGGTCGCAGGGCGTCGGGTGCCAGCCAGTGAGGATCGTCGGCACGCCGTCGACCGCGAGATACATGCAGACGGTCCCGAGTCCGTCGATGGCCCCGCCGTTGTCCTCCGCCAGCTTCTTCAGCTTGGGGTCCTTGCACCAGTCGGCCTGTATCTGGACCGGCGGCTTGAACCAGAGGAACTTGCGCTGGTCGCGCCACCCGCGGCGGCGCACCTTCTTCCCGAGCTTCAGGCCGCGTATGGCCCATCCTATGTCGAGAGCGCCCATCACTTCTCCTCCGGCTTGAAGTGCTCCCAGGCGTGGTCCGCGGTCTTTATGATCCGCTCCTGCGCGCCGCCGTTGTCGAGGTAGAGGTGGAAGAGGTAGAACATCGCCTTCTCCAGGTCCTCGACCGGCTTGCCCTTGAACTGGTAGCGCTGGACGTACTTGATCACGTTCCCTTGCAGGAACCCGTCGAACGCCCCCTTCCCCATCTGGTCCTTCATGTGCATGAAGGAGTCGCGTCCGTTGGGCGCGTAGTGGTTGGGGCGGTTCACGACGTCCTCGTTCGGGGACTGCTTGAGCCCCTCCTTCGTGCGTACGTGCGTCATCCGTGCCTCCCTCCGGCGATCCGGGCGGCTGCGTTGTCCGCGATGGAGACGGGCGAGGGCTCGAACCCAGGGAGGTCCTGCTGCCTCGGGTCGTCCTTCGGCTTCTTGGGGCCGAGCTTGCGCGTGTAGCCGTCGTTCAGCTGCCCGATGCGCTCTATGGACACGCTCATGTCGATGAACGCGGCCGAGAACCGGTTCATCGCCTCGCGCGCCGCGTCGATGAGGAGCCTCCGCCCGTCCTCGGACTCGCACCGGCTGAAGTCGTCCCACAGGTCCCACACCTTTTTGTACAGGCCCGCGGTTTCCCCGTGGAACTTGGCGAGCTTGGGCGCCTCCTCCCGCAGCGCCGTTATCACGTCCTGCATCTTCATTTCGCGGGCTCCTTCTTCAGCATGTCCGCGGCGTCGGTGCAGTCGACGAGGACGTCCACGAGGTCGTCCGCCGCGTCGATCCACGCGTCGAAGATCCGCATCTTCACGGTCTTGCACGTGACGAGCCTCCGCATCGCGGCGAGGTAGTCCTCCTGCCTGCCGGGGCCGTTGAGGCCCATCGCGACGTGGGCGACGTAGCTCGTCCGGGGCTTCCCGTCGAACTTGCCCGTCGTCTTCATGACGCGGTACACGTACATGTTGTCCCTCTTCGTCGACAGCCCCTTGACCGTCGACACGATCAGCTTCGACATCGCGGACTTCCTCGACACGGTCGCCCTGTCCACGTCGTCGAACTTGTGCTCGAGGTAGCACGGCTCCCCGAACACCATCAGCTTGCAGCTCTTCTTGCTCATTGTCACTCTCCTTGGTCTCCTACTCTGGTGAAGACGTCCGGGCGGGCAGAGTAGGAACCCCGCCCGGACGCCACGTTTGCAGAAGTCTTACTTCTTGCCCTTCTTGGCGCAACCGCCCTTGCCGCAAGCCTGCTTGGCCTTGCCGCCCTTCGCGGCCGCCTTGGCGGCCTTGGGGTCCGCCTTCGCTGCCTTCTTCGTAGCCATGTCCGATTCACCTCCCTTCTCCGCGGCTTCTGCGGAGGCGCCGGGTGCCTCGTCTGTGATGAAATACTCCTCGCGGATCTTGCGTATGACGAGGTCGTAGTCGCCCGACCACGCGTCCCACGCCGGAAGCTCGCGTTGCGCCTCCCCGTAGTGCGCCGACTCCCAGTCCGCGTCCGTGATCTGGCAGAACTGGAACAGGTGGCCCATGACCTTCGCGATCGCGGCCTCGCCCTTCTGCTCGAGCTCGATGCGGGCCTCCCTCATGCGCGCGGCGTAGTGGCTCTCGCACGCGATGAGCGCGAACACCTCGCCGTCCACGAGCGCGCCCACGGCGAACCACAGGTGCGACTTGTACCCGGTCAGCGCCTCCGCGAGGTTGATCAGGGCGACGGCGGCGCGCGTGCGGTGGTAGACCGCCACGTGCGGCGCGCTCTCGACGCGGTGGTGCTGCGCCCGGTAGTAGATCGCGGCCGACAGGTGCTTGATCGCGCACTGCGGGCACCCCGGCGTCATCAGTTCGTCCACGATGTCCATCAGTCGTCCAGTCCTTCCCAGCCGCGTCCCAGCGACCATATCACGTACAGGAAGAGCAGGACGACCACGACGAGCGCGACGCCCAGCACTTCGCTCGGGATGAGGATGACGGCCCAGTGCCAGTCCGTCCTCACCCACATCTTCACCGCGAGCATCGCAAGCTGGAGCGGCGTCCAGATTCCGACGACCCATGCCACTATTGTCTTCACTTCGCACCTCCGTTGTACTTCTCGAGATAGCGGCCCGGCTTGAACGCGAGCCGCCACGTCTCTATCATCGCCCCCGTCGGCAGGCGCCGGCGGTAGGGCTTCCACTCGAACACGCCGAACCCCACGAGCTTCGTGCGGCGGCGCGTGCTTATCACGGTCCACAGTCCGTCCAGAAGGAGGTCGACGCGCTCCTTGGACTGCCTCGTGACCTGCCGGAGGACGCACCGGTCGTCGTAGCCGACGCGCCAGTACTTCGTTATCCCGGCCTGCTTGGGGTCCCGGTTGCTCATTCGCCCTCTCCCCATATCCAGTACCGGACGCGCTTGTTCACGTTCGTCTGCTCCTCGCATCCCGCCTCGTAGTAGAGTATCTCGATGCGGTGGCAGACGCCCGTCGGGTAGTGCGTCCTCGCGTCCCACCCGTACAGGCGGACGCGGCCCTCCATCTCCGCGCACGTCTCCTCCATGCGCGTGGCGTTGAAGGGGGCGCGGTAGCTGAACCGGTCGCCGTGGTAGATGTCGATCACGTACGTGCTCGTGCCGCAACCGCACAGCGCGAACAGCATCGCTGCCATCAGTTTCTTCATTCGTGCCTCCTTATCGGCGGAAGGCCCCCGCCGACTATCACGGCGACCAGGGGCTGCTTGCCCTCCGCCTTCTTTTTTTCCGGCTCCTCGCCGTCGAGGTTCACGACCGCGCCCGCCTCCGACACGCCGACGAGCGTGTGCTCGACCTTGGCCGCGGCGGCCCATGCCTCGGTCGCGGACTTGACGCTCGTCTCGCCCTCCTTGAGCTTGACGATCGCCGTGTCCCGCAGCGTCTGCGCCTGTTCCAGCTGCTCCCTGACGATCTGCGTCCGCTTCTCGGCGCGGACCTTGGCGAGCTCCATGACGCTCTGCGCCTGCCGGGCGGCGAGCTCCTGCTTGAGGAGCCTGTCCCACCCGAAGGTGTACGCCCACATGGAGACCGTGCGCTCCGGGACGCCGATCTCCCCGGCGACGTCCTTGATGGCGCGGCGCTGGGTCACGTAGAAGAGCATGGCGAGCTTGCGCTTCTCGACGTCGGCGTACGACGGGTAGAGTTCGGCCACGGCCTTGTCGGCGTCGGGATCGCCCGTCAGCTCGGCCGCCGTCGACTTGAGCAGGGCCTCCCTGTTCTCCGCCACGGACGCCTCGGTCGGGGCGGGCGGCACGGACGAGTTGTCCGCCACGACGACCTCGCCGATCGGGGTGCCGTGATCCGTGAGGAGTATGGACTCGTTCGGGTTATCCATTGCGGATCCTCCGTGCGTACTCCGCCATCAGCAACGCTTCCGCCCGGCCATCGTGCGGCTTCGTGCATCTCTCCGTGCGGTAGAGGTTGGCGTTCGGGTACAGCCGCTGCGCGACCTCGATCGAGGTGTTCTTGTCGGACGTGCAGCCGAACTCCTTCTTCCACACCTGCGGGCGGACAAGCTGGTACGGAATCCGGTACGCCGTCAAGAGGCCGAGGATGAACCCGAAGTTCTTCCCGAACGAGAAGCAGCTCGTCACGCCCTGGCCGGGCATGGCGTTCACGTGCTCGACCACGGCGAACGTCTCGATGGCGTCGACGCGCATCATCGCGTTCAGCTCCTGCTCCGCAACCGTGCGCATCCTCGGCGACACGTGCCACAGCCTGTCCGCGTACACCAGCTCGTCGAACGAGACGATCACCGGCTCGGACGGTCTCCATCCGAGAAACGCCATCGCCCCGTCCTTTCCGGGATCTATGCCGACAAACACTTTCATGACTTCGCCCCGTATTGTATCATATCACCGCCGTCGGCGTCAAGTGCCGAAGTCGGATTTTCGGAAGATTTTTTCGACGCGGCCTTCGCCGCCTCGACCGCGTTCACCCGGGCGACGTAGGCCGCCCACTCCTGCGCCTCGTTCATGACGGCTCCTCCTCTGCGGTGAGCTCGATGGTGTGAAGGGCCCCGAGTTCCCCGCGGAAGGCCGGGGCCTCGTGGTCGCGCTCGACTGCGGTCGTGAAGTCCTCGTGCGCACCGGCGCACCTGTACTCGACGTCCGGCAGGCTGCGTATCGCCCGCGTCAGAAGCGCCCGCCATTCCTTCGCCACTTCCTTCTTCGTCATACGTCCGTCTCCTTCTTGTACCCGACGACGATGCGGTCGCCCTCCGCCCGCAGGGACAGCTCGCGGCTCCCGCCGCTCTCCTCGGACCCGAGGTCCGCGACGCCCCTCATGGCCGCGCAGAAGAACTCGATGTCCTGCTCGCCCGCGAACGTGAGCAGCGCGTTCGGCTGCGCCATCGCCTTTGCGGTCTTCGCCCTCATTTCTGCCTCCGCAGCACGTATGGTATCGACCAGCGGTGCAGCCGCTCGTCGTACCTGATGTTGTAGCCGCCGCTCTTGTGGAGCGTCAGCAGGTTCTGGTGCAGCGTCCGGGAGTCGATCACCTCGCGGGCGAGCGCGTCGTCCACGGACTTGATCCACTTGAACACCTTGACGGCCGGGCCCTCGACGACGAAGCCCTCGGCGTCGCCCCTGTCCTTGTCGTCCTTCGCGCCGGTCGTCTCCTCGATGCACGCGTCGAGGACGTCCACGAGAATCTGCGTGAGCCCGTTCTCGGCGGACGCCTGCGCCATGTCGGAGTGCTGCACGGCCTTGACGCCGAAGCGCTCGTCGCGGATCCCGGCGGGAGTCTTCCACCCGAGCAGGAACCGGGCGAAGGCGGGCAGCTCCTCGGAGAGCCACGCCTGGTTCTCGTCCGTGGTGCCGAAGGAGTACTGCGCGCCCCCGAGGCGAAGCATCGTGAACTTGTCGCGCGTCGACATGTCGAGGTCGGGCAGCACCGAGAGCGACTGCGAGTCCACGTTGGAGAGGATCACGACCCTGCCGGGCCACGGGAGCCCCTCGACCGCCGAGCCGAACTTCGCCTCGCACCGTACGCGCCCGTTCGCCGCGACGACCTTGAGCGCCTCGGTGAACTTGAGCCTGTCCCTGTGCGTCTTCGAGCCGAGCTTGTCGTCGATGACGTGGACGGGCTTCTTCACCGTCTCGGAGTTGAAGCGCGACCCTTCGAGGTACATCTTGTCGGCGTAGTCCCAGCCGCCCATGAGACGGCCCAGCAGCTCCGTCGCGAAGAACGACTTGCCTATCCCGGTCGGCCCGGCAAGGATGAGCACCGTGCCGGGGGAGGGAACCTCGGACATCTTCGCCGCGTTCCAGTAGAAGTGCGAGAGCCACGAGACGAGGTGGACGAGCTGCGGGTCCTTGAGGTGCTCGAACGGCTGGCCGTCGCTCGGACGGTGGAGCGGGAAGCCGTCGGCCGCCCACTGGTCGTACCGCTCCTGCCCGCGCATGAACATCGCGGTCATGTAGTGGTGGATGTGCGGGAACCCGGAGACGGCGAACGGGTTGTCCCACTCGCAGATCGACGGGTCCTTCTTGAAGCGCTCGGGGCACTGTGCCTTCTCCAGGTCCTCGGGCGTGACAAACGCGAGCCTCGGCGCGGGCTTCACGACGGTGATGAGGCTCGTGTTGAGGACGGAGCCGACGCCGCTCACCCGTATCTTCCCGGCCGGGCGGTAGATGACCGGGGCGACCACGTCCACCACGTTGCGCCTCGTTATCGTGTAGAGGGCCCGGTCGAGCTCCGACATGTCCTCGCCCTTCCCCGGCTTCGACGCGAGCTTCGCCTCGGCGATGAGGTCGCGGCGCAGCACCTTCTCGGTGCGCTTCTCGAAGTGGACGGGCGTGTCGTTGCGGAAGAACCGCCAGTACTCGTCCTTCGTGTGGCAGTACCATGTGTCCTCGAAGAACGGGGCCATCGACTTCGCCGTGTACTGCTCGCAGAACTCGGCGCCGAGGAGCCGCTTCCACCCGACGAACCCACCGTCGTGCGGCGTGTAGACGCGGACGCCGTCCTTCATGAACTGCGCCCCGGACTGGTTGTCGGCCGACGCGTCCCAGAAGCGGACGCAGCGCGTGCCGATCTCGATCCGCTCGGGGACGGGGTGCGGCCACTCGCGCTTTTTGATCTCGGCGGCGACGACGTCGAACGGGATGTCCACGACCTCGTCCACCAGCTTCTTCGCCCTCGCCTTGAAGAGGTCGGCGTCCCACTTGACGATCTCCTCGGTCGGGATCCGGCCGACCGCGCTGAACTCGTGCCACTCGCGGCCGATGTCCATGACCTGCGTCGGCTTCTCGGAGTCGGGGTCGTACCCGACGCCCCACCGGACCGCCTTGATCTTCGCCGCTATCACGTGGAGAAGCTCGGCGGCGTGGGCGTTCCCGGCGACCGCGATCGGGCGGTCGAACGCCCAGACGAGGTGCAGTCCCCCGGACTGCGAGACGCTCCACCACCTCGGGAGGAACCGGCTCGGGGCCTTTGACTTGGCGGCGTCGATTATGTCGGATGTGAACACGCCGTCGTAGTCCGCGGCGAACCCGTGGAGCATGGCGCACTGGTTGCCCTGCGACACGGTGAACGCCGCGTTCTGCCCCTCGCAGAGGGAGAACAGGCAGTGCCTCGTGTCGGGGCTGAACCAGCGCTTCTTGTACTCCTCCTTCGGGAGCGCGAGGACCGCCTCGTCGACCGGGAACTCCTTCCACGGTTCCTCGCTCACGGACACGTGGTCGGTGGCGAGATTGGGCAGGCAGAAGAACTTCATGGCCTGGGCTCCTCCGCCAGCCGCCATCTCACTGGCTGCGCGTAGCCAGGCGGCGCCTTCTCGCGCAGCGTGCCGTCCACCCTCGGCTTGAAGCACGTGTCGGACGGGCCGAACGACTCCACGATGTCGCCGAGCCATATAGTGTTCCCGGACTCGTCTTCGGAGCCGTCGGCATAGCGCCATGTCACGATCACCTTCGTGCCCTCGGGCAACTTGGCGACCTCGGGCAGCGGCTCGGGCTTCGGCAGCGGCTCGGGCTTCGGCAGCGGCTCGGGCTTCGGCGTCGGGGAGCCTACGGGCCTACCCGTCCTGTGCGCCATGACGATCACCTTGCCGTCGATGCACTGCACGTCGAAGCAGGGGAGCGTCACGGTATTGCCCATGTCGTCCGTTATGCCCACGTACACGCACGGGCGGCACTTCTCCTCGTGCGTGTCCACGGCATCCTGCACGTCCCACGGCGACACCGTCGTCGGCAGATCATCCCGCATGTGGTCCGGCGGTATGCACATGAAGAGGTTCGCGCCTACTTTGTCACTTGGCATCGTCGGCCTCCTCATTTGCAATAATGGTCCTCGATGCCGCCCTCGACTTCGAGCGCGAGACCTTCGGTCCAGTCCTTGATGTAGTCGCCGTGGCACATGATTCGCGGCACCTCCGCGTTGGCCTCCTCGGCCTCGGCCTCCGGCACCTCGAACACGATCTCGTCGTACACGCTGAACACGTACCGCCACGTCGGGTGCTTCCGCTCGATCTCCACGGCGGAGTACGCCATGATGTCCCGGCACGACGCCTGCACGATGTTCTCCATGACGTTCCCGCCCGTGAAGAACGTCGCGGGGTTCCCGCGCACCGTGGTCGCCTTGATGGCGATGCGGAACGAGGGATGCTCCTTGCCGTTCTCGTCGACCTCGACCGTCTCCTCCTTGCAGAGGTGCGGGTCGAAGTAGCGCTTCACGCGCCCGCTCGGCAGGCGGAACGCGACCGTGGACTTCCCGGCCGCGATGCGCTGCTTGAACACGTCCTCGTACTCGCGCCACTTGGCGACGATCCTCGAGTTGGCGTTCCGCCAGTCGCTCACGATCTGGAGCGAGCGGATGAGCTGGCCGACCTTGGTCCGGTTGCGCTCGGAGTACGGGTCCCCCTTGATCCTCGCCACGTTCCTAATGATGAAAGAAAGTCGGCGGTCAATCTCGGGCCACTCGTCGACGGGCACGCTCGGGAGCTCGAGACCCTGACTCTTGCAAGAGTCGACGAACTTGGCCGCTCCCATGCCATATCCAAGCCCCAGCACACAGCATTTCGCAAGTCGATAGACATCGGGCTTCTCCTTCTTGATCTTCTCGCCGGGCTTGCACCAGCCCATCATCACGGCGTTCGCCTGGTAGAGGTTGCCCTCGCGCCTCATCGCCTCCATCATGTGCGTGTCGTCCACGAGCCACAGGGAGAAGCGGGCCTCGATCTGCGAATAGTCGTACACGACGAACTTGTGCCCGGGCCTCGCCACGTACATGCCGCGGATGTCGACGCCCTTCCCGCCGAAGACGTGCTCGTCGCCCTGCAATATCGGCTTCCTCGGCATGTTGAGCATGTTCGTGTTCGCCCCGCCGGTCGACGACTTCCCCGAGTCGCGGCCCGTGTGCGCCCCGAAGTAGAGGAACGCCGGGTGCGACGCGCCGTCCCTGTCGAGCGAGGCGAGGATGCCCTCGACCCGGGCGAGGTGCATGTTGATCGCGACCGCCTTCTGGCGGGCGGCGATGAACGGGATGTCGCTGTGCTCCTTCTGCCAGTCGAGGAACCCGGGGTCGTCCTTCTTGAACGACTTCGGCGGCTCGATGCCCATCGCGGTGACGGCGTTGCGCAGGGCCGGGAGCGAGCCGACGGGCTTCTCCGGGAACCACGGGACGTCGCACACGACCTCGGCGTGGTAGCGCTTCAGCTCCTTTATGGAGTCCTCGACCAGCTTGCGGTCGACCGCGATGCCGCGCTTCGTCGCGTCGCGCTTCTGGTCGGAGATGGCGCGCTCGATCTCGGGCCACTCGGAAGAGTATTTGAGCCACAGGTCGTGACACTCCACGGCGTCGCTCCCGCCGTACTCGACGAGGGCCTTCCTGTCCTCGGCGTTGAGGTCGTAGTCGTGGCGCCCGTCCATTGCGGCGCGGACCTCCTTGGAGATCTCCTTGCCGAAGAGCTCCTTCATCGCGCCCTTCAGGTTGCGCGGGGCGAGGAGGAAGGCGGAGAGATCGGCGGTGCATTTCCACTCGGACTCGAGGAGCCACGCCGGTATCATTCCACGCTTCGCGAGCTCGTCGGTGACGACGGAATCGAACGCTCCGTTATGCGCCAGCAAGATGCGGCCCTTGAGGTTCTCCCAGTCCGGGAACTTCTCGGGGCGCCCGACGTAGAGCTGGCGGCCGTCGTCAAGGCGGCGCCACATCGAGCCGTCCGCATGGAACCGGGTCGCGGCCTTCGGCTCGCCTTCGGGCCCCATCTCGAG
>JAEEGL016926743.1_pt1 | contig 29295 bp, 25 predicted proteins | sample 9134231 | NCBI WGS metagenome assembly JAEEGL01 (sample SAMN16246548, study PRJNA631951) | gut metagenome | biome: gut microbiome; feature: rumen; material: fiber-attached | host: Bos | place: Iran: Karaj | collected 2018-10 | reverse complement strand
TGTCGATATTCATTCTACAGCGCATTTGCTTAGTACAGCGGAATATCCTTTTTAACGTACTTGGGTATACTAACACGTCATTTTAGATAATGCAACTATATTTTCAGGATTTATATCGCAGGCGTATGTATATAAACCTGAACACGAGAGACTCCGTCTCAGACGGTTCAGCCGAAACTGCCGAAATCACCTTCATGGCTTTCGTACCGGTCGACATTCGGCATCCATGCCTCAGTGTCTCCGCTAGCTCGGCATCCATGCCTCGCTCACGACGGCGTGACGCAGTTTCGTGAACCGATACTTCGACTGCGTATGCGTTTCAGGTTTACATACATTACGCCTTGCGATTCCCAAATTACATATGTTTTTTGCATAACAGCGCCACACTTACCTACCTAAAAATGAATGCGAAGTGACAGACAAAAATGATACCAAAAACGATAGCGAGGCGACTGTACTTCGCGAGTCACGTGCCGCTCGGGAGAGCGCACATGTTCGCTTGCGCTCGGGAGAGCGTGCAAATGTGACGAAGCGAAGAAAGGTAGACGAGCGTGTTTTCGGTATCATTATTTGTCTGAACAAAGCAATTCATATGGTTAAAATATATAATGTGGCGCGTACCAATGATAAATACGTTTCATTTGGATATAAGCACATGATAATGATACGACGAATGCCCATGTCCGAACTGTTCATAGAAGTTCTCCACATGATACACAGTCTCAACCGTAAAATCCTTCGTGAGTTCGTAAATCCCGTCATAATCAGCGAAGTAATGAGGCACTCCGTACTCGGGGCCTTCGGTCATGCAGGTCTTTGTGTTCGGGTCGATAAGCGGCCAGTCCGTGTTCTTAAATCCGTGAGTAGACTTGGAAGCGAGGGACAGGTAGCACTCTCCGCCTTTACGCAAAACACGGTAGATCTCTGAGATGGCTTTTTTTACGCCCTCTGTATCGGTGTGCTGGATAACGTTACGACAGAATATCGAATCAAAGGATGAATCCTCGTAGGGAAGTGCTAGCATGTCTCCGGTTTTACCATGGATAGTAAGCCCTTCTTTTTCCGCCCACTTAACTGTGTGATCAACAGCGTCATTCATCAGGTCGAAAGCATAAACATTAAAGCCGGCCTTCGCAAACTGAATACTGTGGCGTCCCATCCCGCATCCGAGGTCGAGAAAGTCGATGTAGTTTTTCTTGGTCCATCTGTCAAGCAGATAATAGCTTTCAATCGCAGGCTCGAGCCAAATCTTCTTTTCGCCTTCGGGAACATTGTTCCAATCCCATCCCTTAGATTCAACCATAAAAGACCTCCGGAAAGTTTTTTCAAACATTTGCGCATCCCCACTTGTATGAGGATGCGCAAATTATTTGCTTGTTTAATTATATCATACCGCTACTCATCGTGTCATCAGAATATACGATCGTGAAGATCCGGGAAAATTCGAAGCGTCCTCTCCAGCGTACCGGAAGCCATAGCAAGAGTTATCCCGTAATTTGTGAACGGGATGTTGTATTCCTGCGCTTTTCCGAGTCTGTAAGCAACTTCTTTGTCGCTCACCATGCAGGCACCGCAGTGAACAAGCATGCTGTACGCGGAAAGATCTTCGGGGAAGCCCTGACCGCTTGTGTATTCGAAGTTAAAATCCTTGCCCGTAAGCTTTTTGATCGCTTTCGGAAGCTTAACGGTTCCTATGTCGTTGCATTGTCTGTGATGAGTACAGCCTTCGCAAACAAGGATCTTGGCACCGTCATGAAGGTCTTTGGCGGCATTGATACCGAGAGCTGCTTCTTCAAGAAATCCTTTATAGCGTGCAAACAGTATTGAGAATGTGGTAAGCGGCACTTCGTCGGGGACAATGTCCTTGATCTGCATCAGCGCCTGGGAATCGGTAATTACAATCGTAGGCGCGGCTTTGAGGCTGTCGAGGGTATCCTTGAGTCCCACATCTGTGGTAACAACGGCAGTTATGCCGTACTCGATCGTCTCACGGATCGTGTGAGCCTGAGGAAGGATCATCCTGTCTTTGGGAGCCGATTCGTCAATCGGGCAAACGAGCACCGCAACATCGCCTTTTTTAAGTATATCGACAACGACTTTTGATTCTTTCTTAACATCGGGTAGCAATCCCGCGATAGCTATTTTGAGTTCTGTAATACCTTTTGTGCTTGTCGCGCTGACAAACACACGTGGTATCGGCTTTATCTCCATAAGCGAAGATATCTCATCAAGCTTTTTGCCGAGAGAAACACGGTCGTCGCCGTTACAAAGATCCTCCTTGTTGAAAGCAACGATAAAAGGAGTTTTGCCTGAAGTAAGGATCCTGATAAGTTCTTCATCGGAAAGTGTGATTCCGCTCGAAGCATCGATAACAATAACGCCTATATCGGTATTCGTCATCGTCCTCTTTGTTCTGGCAATTCGTTTTTCTCCGAGTTCGCTGTTGTCATCGAAACCGGGAGTATCGTAGAGTACGACGGGACCGAGAGGAAGGATCTCCATTGATTTGCCTACCGGGTCGGTAGTCGTACCTTTAACTTCTGAGACAAGCGCTACTTCCTGACCGGTAATAGCGTTGACCAGGCTTGATTTTCCGGCATTTGTGTTGCCGAGAAATGAGATTTTGATCCTTTGTGCCGAAGAAGTGTCGTTTAAGCTCATAAATACTCCTTTCCGACGCAACGCGTCATTACTCACATGATATAACTGGGATACGCTTAAGACGTTTTTCGGGTAAAACAAACAACTTTTTTAAATGTTCACATTACCTGCCGCTGCGCTTGGTTCGAATATGGATCTTGCTTCATCTTCCGTAATTGTCACGCCGAATATCTCTTTATAGTATGATACAGTTTCGGCTATGATGTCAATGTCCTTGAAGAGCGAAGGATAAATTGTTTTTGCCATCCACTTTAAGGTGACGGGTGTGTCGATACCCGGTGTATATGAACGATACATTCCGAGAGGCATCTTGAATACTCTCTTGTTCTTCACAGCGTCGATCTGTGACCAGTCATAATTTCCGACGGTGTTGTTATAGAGGTCATCCGGGTAGGACTTGTTAAAGTTCGTGATAAGGATCGTGTCCGGATTCCACTTGTAGATCTGCTCGAGAGTTACAGGAACCGAATTGTCCTTTTCGAGTTCTTCGGCAACATTTTTTGCACCCGCAACGGTAGCCCACCACTGACCGAAGAAGTTCTTTCCGGACGATACGATCGAAGAATCGCTGTACTGGAAAAGAACAAATACACGTGCTTTTTCTTCTTCTGAGAGTTTTCCGACTCTGCTGTTAATCAGATCGAGCGATTCCTTGCTGTATTTGTCTACAAGCTCTCTTCTGTTTGTCGCTTCGTCGGGGAATATGGTTTCAAGTAATTCAAGCCAATGATCAAGTGTCTCAATGCAGTCGTAATCCCACTTGTTTACGGAAAGAGCGACTGCGGCAAGACCAGCGTTGCGAAGCTTTTCTCCGAGTGCGGGAGTCGATGCGCTGTAGATTACAAGGTCAGGCTGTTGCTTTAATAATTCCTCTATATTGACATCATCGCCGTCAACTGCCGAAGTATCGACCTTTAAGAGCTCGGGATAAAGCTTTCCGAGAAGTGAATTCTGTGCTGCCGTCATACTTGCCGGAGCCATCTCCACGATCTTTTCCGCAGAATTAAAGAACACGCAAAGTACGGAAGGAACCGGGAATATGTTTGTAACGGCGATCCTTTTCACATTCTTTGGAACCTTGACTTCTATATCAAGATGATCCTTAACGATCCTGTAATCGGACGAATCCGAATCCTTTGATGTGCTGCCGCATGCACACAGACATGATACCGTAAGTGCAAGAACTAACAGTAAAGCTACGATTTTTTTCATTGTTTTGATACTCCTTAAAATATATATTTCAACCTCTTATTTTTACACATTTAATAACTTTGAATACCTGTAATACCGGGTTTACTGTAATGGTCATGACCCGGGGGGACGGGGGTTGTGGACCATTTTTACATGATCCGTCCGGAATATGCCCTGTGGTGAACTTTGATGAGTTCTGCGCCTTCGGGGCAGACAAACCTATACAGACCGTCTGCATATATGGTTTTGCATTTTTTGAGTTCGTCTTCTATCTCGGTTTCGCTTGCAGTCATGATATCTCCGGTACTTAATAGCGCTCCGATATTGGGACTGTCGACTATAGGCGAAATAACTCTCACTTTTCCGTTAATACTCATGTTACATGTGTTGTCATTTGATAAAACCGAGTTCTTTTCAAGCGCAAGGCTTCGGGCGGCTACGGGTTCTCCTATAACAACCGTGGCGGCGCCCCTGTCCGAAATATATCCGTCAAAAATGCTGTTACATTTCTTCGCTTTGATCGCATCTTTTAATGCAGTTGAGACAGCCTTATCGGTTACGGGCCCGCTCGGCAGTCCGATGACATAGGGAATTCCGTACTGCTCAAAAAGATATTTCGCTGTATCGATCCCGGTTACGGAAACAACAAGTGAAACCTCTGCACCTGAAGCTTTTGCAAGATCTTCAAACCGTCCTTTCATCGACCAGGACGAAAGAACATTGAGACCGCATCCTTCTATAACGGCTTTAACGTACTCAAATTGCCCGTCTTCGAGATCGAGCGGTGTTGCACCAAGGATGTTTACTCCGCCCGTTACAGAAGATTTGGGAGCGTTACAGAAGCGTTTTGCGAGCATGAGGAGCGCCATGCTCGCTCCGATCTCGTATGATCTCATTCCACTCACATCGAATCCGAACGAAGGTATGCCCGTTTTATCTTCAATCTCGGCAGCAGTGAGGTCTATATCGCTTCCTGTCATCCACGGTATCGGTGTCGAAGCGATCGCTGTGAAATTCGGCTTGAAATGCCTTGCGGCTTCGATCATATCTGCAGCCAGTCTGTCTCCCGATGTGCCCATGACCGCTTCTTCCTCGGTTACAGCCGAAACGAACACAAGTCCGTCGTCTCCGTACCAGCGCGGCTCGTCATGTGTCGTAAATGTTGAGTTACATCCCGATGCGTCGTGCATCACAAGTAAACCTCCGAGTCCGTACAGCGCGCTTATTACGCCGAATGTATCGGATGAATATGTGGAAAGTACTTTTCTTGCCTGATTCATATGCAGCTCTCGCACCCCCATCCTTTGATATCAAGTGTCTTTTTAAGGTCTTTAACGTTTATGAATGCGTCCGTCATCATCCTCGATAGTTCTACGATCCCGTCAAATCCGTAAAGAGGACCGTTCTCGACCATATCAACAAAATAAGGTGTCTGCGTAAAGTATGCTGCCTTCTGTCCGAGAGCAAGTAATTTTGCCGGAATAATATTGTTTGCATTACTTGCAGTGTTTGTTCCGCATGCTCCGAGAGGATTACTCTGAACTGTTGATTTATAACTGAAAGTTCTCATCTCTGGACTGATACACTTTTCAAACCTGATCCCTTTTACATTTGTTTTAAGCCATTCGTAATCGGTTTCTTCGCCTCCTACCGAATCCGAAAAGACAGCCGTTATGTTGAAGCCGTGCTCCGCGAGAAGTCTTGCGAGCGAATAAGGGCGTGTTGTGATCATTCCGTCAACAGCGATCTCACATTCACCGATAACTTTCATTGCTTTATCAAGCGCTTCTTCGGCGCGGGCTTTATCAACCTCAAAAGTATCATATGTTGTACCGATCTCATCAGCGAGCTTGCAGAGATTGTCTCTGATCTCTTCATAACCGAAGGAAAAAGGAAGCTGCAGGCTCTTTACTCCAAGTTTCTCTGCAAGCTCATCGGCCGCATCCTTTGCCACCGACAGATTTGATATGATCAGTCCCGCAGATCCGAGCTTTTTATAGTCACTGTAGTTATCTACAGACGGCAGTTCGAGAAGTCTCTTGCCGGCTTTTCCCAAAAGCACTTTGATATCGCTTGTGTCTGAAACAGAAAAGCAGTTACCGCAAAGCAGAACATCTCTCTCGTCTGTTTTCAGAGGTTTTATCGCGGCATAAAGACGCTTACGCATCATCTTGTCGGGATTTAAGGTGCTCTTTCGCATTGTGGGTGTCATATAACAGTCCACAAAATCGACATCGGGGAAACGATCGCTCAAGATCCTGAAACAGTCATCAAGATCCGTCCCCATAAAATGATGGATGCAGCTTGTGTATATGAGCACACAAGGAGGTCTCTTTTTTAATCTGTTAAGAATATCCGTAACGCCTTCTACGAGAAGCTCTTCCATGTCGCCGTCGGTGACATTGTGTTCTTCTATGGCAACAGTCGAAAACCTATCGGTCAGGTTCATTTCGGCCGCAGAAAGTACAACGCCTCTTAAACACCCGGCAGCGCAGACAAATATCTCATGCGCTTCCGGCACAAGCATGCCGACATGCACTATCGTCCAGCCGCCGCGGGCAGGTACACTGTATTCAAGTCCTGTTTGTTTCAGCATTTTTCAACCTCTTTTTGATCCGTTATACTAGGTGTTTGAATGATGTTCTTCTATGTTTGATCTTTTTTTCTCTTAATGCCGTGTAATGAGTTTTAAGATCCCGATATGTCAGGTTTCTTCGAGAATTTTCAACGCAAGTTCTTTGTATGCAAGCGCTTCGGCACTGTCGGGGAACGCTTCGGCAACGGTTTTTCCCTGCTCTGCCGCTTTGGCGATCAGTGCGCTGTGCTCTATTATCCCTGTGATCTTTGTATCGAAATCTCCGGCAAGCTCTTCAACTTTCTCAAGCTCTCTTTCAACATCGCGTTTATTAAGGATTATGCCGCCGAGCTTTGCGTATCCGCGTCCGTGGAAGCTTTCAACAGCCATGGCGATATTGGCTGCGGCATGGATGGCCATGTTTTCGCCGGAGGTTATCACATAAACCGAATCGGCATAACCGCCCCTCATGGGCATCGTAAAGCCTCCGCAGACTACATCTCCGAGGACATCATAGAAAACCACATCAGGCTTATAGACGTCATAAGCACCTTTTTCGGCAAGCTTATCGAAAGCGATTATGATCCCGCGCCCCGCACATCCTGTTCCGGGCTTGGGGCCGCCTGCTTCAACGCACAAGGTTCCCGCAAAGCCTTCGGTAACCATCTCGTCGAGAGTTATGTTGTTGCCTTTTTCCCGTGAAAGGTCGAGTATCGTGCCTGTAGCGGCACCTCCTCGAAGCAGTGATGTCGAATCGGCCTTGGGGTCGCATCCGATCTGCATGACCTTTTTGCCGCACAGAGCCAGCACGGCCGCCATGTTGGCAACTGTTGTCGATTTTCCGATTCCGCCTTTACCGTAGATAGCAATTTTCTTCATTTCGTTCCCTTTCTTAGTCGTTATAACCAACTTTTTTATCAATTTTTCGTAGTTTTGATTCAATCCGTATTTATCTCAGTTTTACGTATTATCGGCATACGGTATATTAATTATCATTAGTCATACTATCCCAATTTGGTTTTACGACAGTTCGCTTCGTTTTACGGGGATTATGTCCGTATATACGCCGGACGGGTCGTTTATGGTCCCTATTACAGCATCAACACCGTAAAATCTTCTCATGTTTTCTTCAGTAATGACGTTTTTGATGTCATCATAGACATATGACCCGTCCATCGCTATCATAAGCGCCTTGTCGGCCCAGCGAACTGCATTTCCGGGAAAATGAGTGTTAAAGATGCATGTAATTCCGTCTTTTGACAGCCTGTCTATCGTTTCGAGAACAAGCAGCTGGTTCTGGTAATCAAGGTTCGCTTCGGGTTCGTCGAGGATCATTACTTTGGGATTGTTTACTATCGCCCGGGCAATGAGCACCATCTGGTACTGACCGCCGCTTAACGCCATACAGCTTTTGTTCGCGATTGCGGTAAGTCCCATTTTCTCCATCACTTTTTCGGCGGCTTCTTTATCTGCCTTTCCGGGAAGGGAAAAGACCGAGATATTGCCGGCTCTGCCCATAAGGATCATATCATAGACGCTGATATCGGGCGGCAGGACTCTCTTTTGCGGAACATATGAAAGCACCTTAAAGAGTTTTTCGCTGCTCTGTGAACCGATATCTGTGCCGTCTATCGTCGCAGTGCCTTTATCCCACTTGAGGAAACCGCACAGACAGCGAAGAAGTGTCGTCTTTCCCGCTCCGTTCTGTCCCATGATTGCAAGCTTTTCGCCGGATTGCAAATCGAAGGAAATATCGGAAAGCAGAGGCTCTCCTTTTTTATCATATGAAAAATATCCGTGTTCGACAGTGAGTCTCATATCGATTTGCCCCCCCTTCTTCTGAGCATAAGAATGAAGAAAGGTGCTCCGATTATCGCTGTAAGTACCGAGATCGGTATCTCCTTGGGCGATACGGTTCTCGCAAGCGTATCGACTATCATCATAAAGCCGGCACCGACGCTTACAGATGCGGGGATGAGCTTTACATTATTGCTTCCGAAAAGCATTCTGCAAAAATGAGGAACTATGAGTCCGACCCAGCCGACCTGACCGCACATTGAAACACAGGAAGCCGTGATCATCGTTGCTCCGACAATGCAGAACGCACGGAGTCGTTTAATATTGACGCCCATGCTGCGTGCTTCGTCTTCATTTAGAGGCAAAAGGTTTGTTCTGTACCTGATTAGGAAAAAGAATATAAGACAAATGATTATGGGAGGTGCTCCCAGAGCCAGTGTTCCGTATCCTGCGGAATCCATCCCTCCGAGAAGCCAGTATGTAATAGCCGGAAGCTGTGATTCCGTGTCTGCGGTGAATTTTACAAGAGAAATAAGCGCTGAAAAAAGCGAACCGACCATGATACCGGCAAGTACCATGTTGATCCTGCCTTCGGGAGCTGCTTTTCCGAAAAGCGCTGTGATAACAACTGCGAGTATTCCGAAAGCCACGGCGAGAAGCTGGATCCCGGTCATGTTAAATCCGAGAAGCATTGCGAGAACCGCTCCGAAACCGGACCCCGAAGCAACTCCGAGTGTATCGGGTGTAGCAAGGGGATTCGAAAAGAGTCCCTGAAAGATCGCGCCGCTCACTGCAAGTCCCGCGCCGGCCAGAGCCGCCAAAAGGAGTCTCGGAAGTCGCATGGAACGAACGACCACATCGTTCATTCCCGCCGCTTCCTGTCCGGAAAACAGTCTGCCGATCGCACCGAATACATCATCAAGACCGATGCTGATACGTCCGACAGCCAGTCCGATGATAAGCACAACAAAAGGGAACAATATAAGCAAGACCTTCGATACTATACCGGGTCTGTCTTTGACATAAGTTCTGATCTTTTCCGCCATAAAAAAACCGCCTTTATCCCTCGCTCGAAACGTAAGATGGATACGGCGATCAAACACACGGAAAAAGCAATTGTTTCTGCTTTCCTGTAATCCGTATCTTTCGCCTCAAGTGAACGTTTCGGCGTCAGAGGGATGAATATTTATTGTTTATGCCGGTTCTTATTTTCCGGCTTTAAATTTGAAAAGGCATGTATCACATCACTTAAGCTTTTTGGTATGTAGCCTTGCAGGTAACTCCTTTAAGTCTTCCGATAGCGCCGGTCAGAGCATTGATCCTGTCTGAATCGGCTACAACAGCAATTGCGATAATGTTGATTTTTTTTTGAGGATACGGAATCCCCATTCTTCCGATCACATATTTGGCATATTCATGGAGAAGGCTGTTGAGCTCTTCAACGCTTTCAGGCTCCTCTACGATGATGCTGATCACGGCAACTCTTTCTTCCATATGAATTCCTTTCTTGCTCTGTCTCTTTGGTTTTATATGACCTTTCAAAAGGATCTTATTATCGATCGGGCTGTTTTAAGGTTATAAATAATAGCATTGAAACAAAGGAAATAGGAGCATCGATACTTCCGATGCTCCTTTAATATACTATTGCTTTTTGATTTTGTAAAGCGCTGCGTAATCTTAAGTTTATTGCTTTTTATGTTTCTTACGTACTTATTTGCAGAAAACAAACTTATCGATCTTGCAGAGTTCTCTGTTGTCGAACGCATATGCCATCCAGTTCTTACGTCCCGTCTCAACCCTGAAGTAAAGATCGTGTTTTCCTTTTGTGGGAGGAATGATCACTTCAAGAACAGTATTTACGGGTGAGATCTCTGCCTTTGCAACGGGTTCCGAATCGGGACTGTCGAAGCAGATGTTTATGATCCCCTTCTGACCTACACCTATCTGATTGATCATAAGCTTCAAGTGATTGCCGCACTCATTCTCACCGAAATCAAAAGTTTTGAAGCCGATAACACTACCGCCGCATATGTTAGAGATCGGTCTCGTAAACACATCAAGTTCTGTAATGAACGCTCCGCCCGTGAGGACGCATGCCGACTCAGCATATGTAACCTCAAAAGGTCTTAAGGAATCGGTAAATCCGCCGTGTGAGGTCATCTGTGCTTCAATGAAGGAACCGTCAGGATTCCTGTAGATTTTCTCCACGCAGCCTTTTCTCGACATTATCGTGCCGTTTGTCATCTTGTGATAGAAAATGTACCACTGATCTCTTATCTTGCAAAGCGAGCCGTGGTCGTTTCCGCCCGGAAAATCCTTGCCGCTGTCGATCAGCACGCCCTTGTATTCAAAAGGTCCCATGGGGCTCTTGGATGTCGCATAAACGAGCTGAGGACAGTTACGACTTGAATAGATGAGATAATATACTCCGTCGATCTTTCGTGGTGAGCATGCCTCGAAGAACCTGAAAGGAGTAGCTACGGGGATGATGTCCTTCTTGTATGTACCGGGGATGACCGTCCTCATGTCATTTGCATCAAGCTCAACAACAAAGGAATGGAGGTAGCCGCAGTAGCAATACACCCTTCCGTCATCGTCAACAAGAACACCGGGATCGATAAAGATCCTTTCGGTCATGTCCTTGATTGCTATCTCCCACTCGGTGCCCTGCTCCTCGTCCTTTTCAACGTTGGGACGTGCGGGATGGGGGATGTCGAACTCTTCTCTGTGTTCTTCCATGTACTTGAGCTGTGCACTTGTATCATACTGTCCGAGAGTTTTGAAAGGTCCTTCGGGTCTGTCACTGACAGCAACACAGCCGTAAGCGCCTTCTATGTAGCAGAAAAGGTAGTATTTACCGTCTTTACAGACAACATCGGGAGCAAAGATATGATTGCTTGTCCAGGGCGTTTCGCTTTTATGATCGCTGTCGTCACATGTATGGAACATATCACCGTGACATACCCAATGCTCAAGATCGTCAACCGAAGCAGACCATACCTTCATCTTTGTATCACAGAAGTATTCTTCGTGAGGTTTGTCATGCGAGCCGTAGATGTAGACTCTGTCTCCGAATACATGGGGTTCTCCGTCGGGAATATATTCCCATCCGGGCAGGTAAGGATTTGCCATATAAGACCTCCTATGATCGTTTTTTCTGTTTAAGAAATTCTTTTTTTATACGAAATAAATCGTTTGGAATTCTTAACAAATATAATAACAAAACGGTCGGAATAATCCAACCGTTTTGTTGACATGCTTTTTTCAAAATTTGTCTTTACAGGTAGTTGAGAAGCTCTCCCCTGACTTCGTCGAGTCTCTTATCGTTCAGACCGAAATTCATTTTTTTGTATGACCATGCTGCACGATTGATATGTAATTCTTCAAATGCCTGATGAATCGATTTGAACCAATATAATTCATCCTTCGGTTCGCAGTTCTCGATACATCCGTACTCACCGCAATAAAGCGGTACATTCAGTTTTTCGGCAAGCGAAACTGCCGAAGAAAAAATTGAGGAAAAGAAATCTTTTCCGAAAACGGGATCATCGCTTCCGCCGGGAACAAGGATTCTGTTTGCGTACCAATCGGGGAAGTCCTTACCGAATTCCTCATTAATCTGTTCATAAGTCTTACCGATTATGGAATATCTGTAATCGGCGGGCATCTCATCAATCCAACCTGCGCCCTGATGAGTAAAGATGAGCGGATCGTAGCAATGGAATGAATATATTATATGATTATCAAGCTTGATATTAAGATCGGAAAGCGCAAAAACGCTGTTATTCCAATAGCTTCCGACAAGAATATCCGTTTCCGGAGCAATTTTCCTGATCCGTCCGATGCAAAGGCGTGCAATCCTGTTCCATCTTTCGCAATAAGACTGTTCCGTAATTTCGTTCAGAAGTTCAAACGCAACACGTCCGTGGTACTTACCGAACCTTTCGGCAATAGCTTCCCACAATTTATAAAAACGATCCTGAAGACCGGCCTCATCAAAGAAACCGAATTCACCGTAGCTCTTGTCAAAAGAAAAACCGTAAACCCTGTGAAGATCTATTATGGAATTCAGACCATATTTCTCACAGAGATCAATGGCGTTTTCAAGTCTTTTAAAGCCGCTCTCAAGATGATTGCCCATTTCATCTTCAACAAGATGATAATCAATCGGAATTCTCACATGATCGATTCCCCACTTTGAAAAAATCTCAAAATCTTTCTCGGTTATGAACGTATCATATGTTTCATCCCGGTGATCGTTCTGAGAAAACCATCCTCCGAGATTGATACCTTTTTTAAAACCTTTCCATTCTCTCATACGCGCTCCTCTGTTAATATATCCTTAATCTGTAGTTTCGTTTCGGTTTTGAATGTCACGTAAATCATTGTTTTTAATTTCTGCGATCGATCGCAGAAATTGTTCTTCTTTTTTGTTAAGCACCGCATTTTTTAATAGATCGGGCCGAAGCTGTGCGGTCCTTTCGATAGAACGTTCTCTGCGCCATTTTGCAATATTTGCGTGATGCCCGGACAGAAGTACGTCGGGAACGCTTTTGTTCATAAATATCTCCGGACGCGTATATTGCGGATATTCCAGGAGATTGTCTTCAAAACTCTCTTCGCATGCCGACATATCATTGTTTAATACACCGGGTACCAGTCTTGAAACGGCATCCATTATCGCTACGGCAGGAAGTTCACCGCCTGTCAGGACAAAATCTCCGAGTGATATGGCATCGTCCGCTTCCAGCTCGATCACTCGCTCATCAATGCCTTCGTAATGACCGCAAAGAAAGATAAGATCATCATATTTAGAAAGTTCTTTTGCAATGCTTTGATCAAATTTTCTCCCGGACGGCGACATGTATATGATCCTGCCTTTTCCGTCACTGCAAAGACCTCTTGCGTGTTCGCACGCATCATATACCGGAGGAGCCATCATCACCATTCCGGCGCCTCCGCCGTACGGGTAATCGTCAACGTGCTTATGCTTGTCCTGTGAAAAATCTCTGATATCTATGACATTAAGGTTTATGATCCCCCCCGAAATTGCTCTGCCCATAATGCTGGTGTTCATGCATTCGCGAATCATGTCGGGAAATAATGTTAAAACCACAAAATTCATAAACCTTTCTCCTAATGCGAAATATTATATCATACCTTTTAGCAAATGAACAACTATGTTTTTGGAATTCATATCTATTGATATTATGCAATCTCGGATAGATGGAATGAGGATTTCTCTGCCTTCTTCATCGGATACAACATAAACGTCATTTGCACTTGAAGTAAGAACGTCTTCAAGCTGCCCAAGTTTCTCACCTTCATCACTGGTAACCGTAAAACCGATTATATCACATATATAAAATTCATCTTCTTCGAGCGGAAGAGCGTCTTCTCTTTCGATCAGTATGTCTGCCGAACGGTATTTTTCGGCCTGTGTTCTGTCTTCAATCCCGCTCAAAGTGGCTATGACCATGTTTTTAAAGAATTTGATCCCACTGATCTTCATTTTGGTCTGAGTTTTTTTCGTGTCAATAATGACCTTTTTCAATTTTGTGAATCGTTTGGGATCGTCCGTTGTGGGAAAAATATTAACTTCTCCGTGTATTCCGTGCGGCGATGTTATCACGCCTACTCTGAGTCTTTCTTCCATCTCTGTACCTTATATCATTTACTTCTGTAAAAAATCTGCACGCAACCGATGTTATAAAACATGTAAAACATTTTACTTCACATATACATTTATCACAATACGTAAAACCGTCCGACAGGGATAAATCAATAAACCTGCCAGACGGTCTTATGATAGATCAAACGATATCTACTACAACTTTTTTATCATCCTTAGCAGCTGCAGCTTTGGCAACAGTACGTATGGACTTTGCGATACGGCCCTGTTTTCCTATGACCTTTCCCATATCCTCCGGCGCAACCTTAAGCTCGATCACAATCGACTTATCGTTTTCTGTTTCTGTAACAGTAACCTGCTCCGGATGATCAACAAGCGATGTAGCAATGATCTTGATTAATTCCTTCACTGACTATCACCTACCTTGTCATTTTACGATGCCGGCCTTTTTGAAAAGCTTGCCAACGATTTCAGTGGGCTGAGCTCCGTTATTGAGCCACTTCTTAGCTGCCTCTTCATCGATCTTGTAGTCCGAAGGTTCCTTGTTCGGATCGTATGTTCCGATCTCTTCGATAAATCTTCCGTCTCTGGGAGATCTTTCATCTGCAACGATGATTCTGTAGAAAGGGTTCTTCTTGGCACCCATTCTTCTGAGTCTGATCTTTACTGCCATGTTTTTCACCTCCTGAATCTTATTTTATTCATTTGAAACATTTTGCGTTTCAAATTGCCTGCTAATTAATTGAGAAGTAGGCTTTTATAAATCGCCAAAGGCTATTTACAAACGGGTTAAACGTTTATGTGACAATCCTTGGGTGTCACATATCAGAATCCAAACTTTTTACCGAAAGGAAGTCTGAATCCCTTCTTTCCTTTACCGCCCATCATACCGGTGAATTGTTTCATCATCTTACGGGTTTCAAGGAATTGTTTTATCATTCTGTTGACATCGGCAATATCAACACCGCTTCCGCGTGAAATACGGTTCTTGCGTGAAGGATTCAAAAGATCGGGGTTGGCACGCTCAGCCTTGGTCATTGAATTAATGATGGTTTCCACAGTCTTAAGATTGTCTTCTGCAGCATCGGTATCGACATTTTTAAGATTCATACTGCCCATGCCCATTCCGGGGAGCATCTCCATGATCTTGCCCAGACCGCCCATCTTTTTCATGTTCTTTATCTGATCAAGATAGTCGTTGAAATCAAATTCCTGTTTGCGTATCTTTTTCTCAAGTTCTTTTGCCTTCTCTTCATCGAACTGTTCCTGAGCTTTATCGATAAGAGTAAGTATATCCCCCATCCCGAGTATTCGACTTGCCATACGGTCGGGATAAAATTCTTCGATATCGGTGAGCTTTTCTCCGGTTCCGACATATAATATCGGCTTTCCGGTAACCGCTTTGATGGAAAGCGCCGCACCGCCTCTGGTGTCACCGTCCAGCTTAGTGAGAATAACGCCCGTGACAGTGAGCTTGTTGTTGAATGTTTCGGCTACATTTACTGCGTCCTGACCTGTCATTGAATCTACAGTCAGTATCGTATGATCTATGTTAAGGGCTTCTTTAACCGTAACAAGCTCATTCATCATCTCTTCATCTATATGAAGACGACCGGCCGTATCAATGATGACAACGTTTTCACCGTTCTGTTCGGCATGCTTTAATGCAGCTTTTATGATGTCGACAGGCGGATGATTTGTTCCCATCGCGAAACAATCAACGCCGACTTTTCCGGCGTTTATCTGTAATTGTTCGATGGCTGCCGGACGATATATATCACATGCCACAAGAAGCGGCTTACGACCCTGTGACTTAAATTTTCCTGCGAGCTTTGCAGCCATCGTGGTCTTACCTGCGCCCTGAAGGCCGCACATCATAATGGTCGTAGTCTCGTTCGCGGGCTTAAGCTCGATCCTGGTGATCTCGTCGCCCATGAGTTTTTTCATTTCCTCATTTACGATCTTGATAACCATCTGTCCGGGAGTCAGCGAATTAAGTACATCCGTACCAACTGCCCTCTCTGTAGTCGAAGCTATGAAACTTTTAACAACCTTGAAGCTTACATCAGCTTCAAGAAGTGCCATCTTTACTTCTCTCATGGCTTCCTTGACATCGGACTCGGAGAGACGTCCTTTGCCGCGCAGCTTATCAAACACTTTTTGCAGTTTCTCGCTTAAGCTGTCAAATGCCATTCTGTTAACTCCTTTTGCTGCAATATCGATAATATCAGGAGATTATCTTTCTTATTTCCTCGATACTTGCTTTTATCTGTGTAAAACGTTTGTCTGACAAATCTGTCTTTGCTTTGCTTTCGTTGGAACTGAACAGTTCCTTCTCTATCTTGTCAAGTTCTTCGTTGATAATGTTATAACCCTCGACAAGCCTGAGTACTTCATCAATCTTTTTGAGCTTCTCATGAGATCTCACCAGTACATCTCTGACACCCTGACGACTGAGTCCCGTTTCGGCTGCCGTCTCACCGAGCGACATGTCGTAGATTACATAGGATTCAACTATCTTCTTCGACTTCTCACTCAGCAGTCCGCCGTAGCGGTCATAAAGCCTTGATAATTCAATGAATTCCAGTAATCTTTCGTCGCCGTCGTTCTTCATGTCTTATCTTTCACGGATATGTGTCCGATTTTCTGTTCTCAAGATTCAGGTCGCTTGGGTGTAAAGAACTTTTCTTTACAGGTGAATAATTTACAGTAAGAGAAGCTCTGTGTCAAGCATATTTATATATTTTTATATCTTTTTTTGTTTGTTTTCTTACACTCTCTTGTGAACGGACGGAAAAAAGTCATGAACACGATTGTTTATAAAGCAAAAGCCGGATGAATGTTTAATCCGGCTTTATACTTTATGCATCTCATATCGCTCTTATTATACCTTAGATTACGAAAAGAATTTGCATATTCAATTGTGTTATATCAGGCCTTGTTTTGAGCATCAACAAGTCTCTCTCCGCCGTACATCTTACGAAGCTTTGGCTTCTCGATCTTTCCCGTGGGATTGCGGGGGATCGTTGTAAAGATGACCTCGTGAGGTCTCTTGTAACGGGGAAGCTTGAGGCAGTATTCATCAACCTCTTCCTTTGTGAGCGTAAAGCCTTCCTTTACTTCGATTATTGCAGCCGTTGTTTCACCGAGTCTCTTGTCGGGGACACCGATGACTGCAACGTCCTTAACGGCATTATGTGTGCGTATAAAGTCTTCGATCTGTACGGGGTAGATATTTTCACCACCGGAGATAACGACATCCTTCTTTCTGTCAACAAGGAAGATAAATCCGTCCTCGTCTTCCATCGCCATATCACCTGTGTAAAGCCAGCCTTCTTTATCAAGGACTTCATCCGTCGATTTGGGATCGTTATAGTAGCAGATCATGACGCCGGGACCTTTAACAGCAAGCTCTCCGACTTCGCCTCTCTTGACAACATTCCTCTTCTCGTCAACGATCTTTGTTTCCCAGCCGTAGCCTGCCTTACCGATCGCTCCGACCTTGTCAAAATTACCGAGTCCGAGGTGTACGCAGCCGGGACCGATAGACTCCGAAAGACCGTAGTTTGTATCATAATCATGGTTCGGGAAGATCGTTCTCCAGCGTTTTATAAGACTCGGAGGAACAGGCTGTGCACCGATGTGCATGAGTCTCCATCCCGATAGATCGTAATCCTTGAGATTAATATCTCCTCTGTCGATCGCATCAAGGATATCCTGTGCCCACGGAACGAGGAGCCAAACGATAGTGCAATGTTCGTCAGAAGCTGCCTTTATGATGACATCGGGCTTGGTTCCCTTAAGAAGAACCGACTTGGCTCCCACAAGGAAGCTTCCGAACCAGTGCATCTTTGCGCCTGTATGATAAAGAGGCGGGATGCAAAGGAAGATATCGTCATGAGTCTGCTTATGATGTGCCTGCTCACAACGGCAGCTGTGCATGAGAGCTCTGTGCTTATGAAGGATAGCCTTAGGGAAGCCTGTAGTTCCGGACGAGAAGTAAATAGCTGCAAAATCGTCCTCTGTTATATCTCTTTTTTCAAAATGACTTGAGCAGTTGGCTGTAAGAGAAACATAATCCTCCGCAAATGAAGGACAGTTGCTTCCGACGAAGTAAAGAAGTCTCTTCTTTGAGATCTCGTCCGCAATCTCCTCGACACGACCGATAAATTCGGGTCCGAAAACAAGTACATCAACCTCTGCAAGATCAAGACAGTACTTGATCTCGTCGGATGCGTAACGGAAGTTGAGAGGAACAGCAAGGGCGCCTGTCTTTAAGATACCGAAATAGATAGGAAGCCACTCAAGACAGTTCATCAGAAGAATCGCTACCTTATCTCCTTTTCCGATACCGCGCGAAGCAAGAAGATTTGCGAAACGGTCAGCCTTCTCCTCAAATACCTTCCAAGTGATCTCACGCCTGTAGTGAACGAGTGGATCGGATTCGATCAGTTCGTACTCTTTCCAGGTAACTCTTTTCCTTTCCTTTACTTCGGGGTTGATCTCAACGAGAGCAACTTCGTTGCCGTATTTTTGGGCATTTTCTTCAAGTACATCAACTATTGTCATCTTGAATCTCCTCATCAGCGGCATTATTCTCCGCTTTTTCCCGCCCGAGACATAACCTTATATCGGGCTTGTTTTTTAATATATTTTAGTCGCGGACTTTTTGCAAAAAAATAGTAAGGAAGTCCGTGCGACTTCCTTACTATATCACTTTAACGCGTCAAAATCAAGTTCGTACAAAAACTAAAAACTTTCTCAGAATGTATGACGGATTTAATAATAAATTCCCGTCTCTGTCATATATGAATGAAGGTTTTTCTTCTTTATGTTGTTCTATATATGATGATAAAGGATTCAAATATTCCTTCGGAATCATATATCTTCTGTCAAAAATATTATCATCCTTATCATAATATATAAATTCGATCATTGTATCATATACATCTGTTTGCGGCTTTTCCTCAATAATCCTTTTGTGAAGGTCGTAAAATGCTTCCTTTATCTCAGCGTCTTCCGGCTCGGAATTGATATATATTGTTGACATTTCTCTTAACTGAAGTTCTTCTTCACGTTCGTTTTCAATCTTGACAGTAAGATACTTTGTATCATCAAAATCGGGAATATAATCTTTTATGCCGAATATGTCCGTTGCTGCCAAAAATGACAATACAAGCGTTACTGCCAGCACAGGAATAATCTCGAATTTTACTTTTTCAAAAATATTGAATTTCTTTGATACGATCATTTCCGCAATCATATATAGTATCAAAGAGAACACGATGAATGTTCCGCATATTATAACGTTTTTTAAAGTTGTGTTTTTCATGCCGTTTACAGTCGTGAGACCGAAAATAAGAGTCATAAATGCAGCCAGGCTTATCGAAAAACCCCACTTGAATATATATCTGCATGATTTAAATACAACTACCTCTCCCGAGCTCTCGCTTTTACGTTTCCGGTACATAACGTATGCAAGGATAAGCATAAGCGTACCGCATATGATTTCGGCAGGCAGTATTTTTTCGACATGAACAAACGAAAAAGTATTTTTAAATTGATTTATTGCGGGATTAAACCCGTATGACAGCTTGACCGTTGCACAAACCCTCAGCGGAGACAGGTAAATAAGACTGCCCGACGGAGTATTTACTGCGGTGTTTATATCCAGAATATGGCATAAGATAATGTCGGAGATAAAAAACATTATTTCTGTATAACAGAACAATATGGCTGTCATAGGAAATAATGATCCTTTATTACCAAAAAGCATTACCATCAGAATTGTAAATGCATAAACATAAAAGCACTCACATAAAAGTACGCCAAACAATTCAAAAATATATAAGGCAATGCCTGTTCCACGTATAAGACTGACAACCAGAGCCATTCCGGAGACAACAAGCATCGGTATAACGATCAGCGCAAAACCGATCAGAGCGTTAACTGCAAACAGCTTAGTCCTTGAATACGGAAGCGAATGGAAAAATGTTGTTGCGCTTTCTTTTGTAAGATAATCAAATGTTCTGATTGCCATTAACATAGATACCGGAATCACGAGATAACTGCCCAATCCAAAAGGCTCCGTGTAAATAACAGACGGGATTCCGGGATCGCTCATCATATGATTTATCGGTATGAGCCACATAATAATAAAAGTAAATGTAACCCATATCACACTTGTGTGTTTAACGATATACCCGATCAAAGGTTTTATACTGCATGAAGTGTTAGTTGTTTCAGCTCTCAGTACCCCTGTCATCTGAATCTCCCCCTTTTGTTTCTTTAATGAATTTGATCAATATATCTATGTCAAAGTTTAAGAAAACGAGTTCTCGGGTTACCTCCTTGAATTTTTCAAAAAGCATATTTGTGTGTGCTTCCGTCATCTCCGCTACATTTGAAGCAAAGGATCCTTTACCTGCCACTGAATAAATGTATCCTTCCGCTTCAAGCTCCCTGTATGATCTTGCTATGGTGTTGGGATTTATGGCAGTCTTGACCGCGAGTTCGCGCACCGATTCAAGCTTTTGGTCGGGCTTAATGATCCCGGCCATCATCATCCGCTTGATCTCGTCTTTAATCTGCTGATATATCGGTCTTGAATCTCTGTAATTTATGTTGATCAAGTGCTTTACCTCCTTTCGTGGTCATTTGTAATACGTCTCGGTTGGTACGATTTTGTCAACTAATATGCCTGCATATAATCGATACATGAAATTACGTAATGGAAAGGAACATAATACTCTCGAGTTATGTATGTTCCGTCTTTCATGTCATACCAAATGTGTACCCATGTTTTGTTATCTCCGCTTGATTTATACGACATCGTATCTTTATCGAATACCAAATTGCTGTATGTATACGAATCCGGATCACCGGCCGTTATGTATTTGTGAAGATCAATGAATTTCTCCATCAGCTCATATTCAGATGGTTTACCGTAATGCAAGCTGATGTAATGACGTGCAGAATATTGTTTTGATGAAAAAGTATAATATGATTCGTCTTTATCTATGTTTATATTTATGTTCATGTATTCAATGTCATCTCTGTCGGGAACATACCTTGTCGCACCGAATACATCAAACACCATCATCAGAGAGACAATAATACTTGCAGCAAAAGGCAGAAATATTTCAAATCTCAGCTTGTAAAATACGTTAAATTTTTTTTGTACGATCATCTCCGCTATCAGATATGACAGCAAAACAAAGAAGACAAAAAGACAGCTCTGAACGATGATCATTTTTGACAGATCAGATATATTTCCTGTAACGGTTTCTCCGAGCATTAATGTGAGAAATGCGCCAAAACCGAGAGCAAATCCCCATTTAAATACCATTCTGAAAGAATTGAAAGCTATTATCTCGCCTGATTTCTCGCTCTTTCTGTGCTTGTAAAGCAGGAAAGCCGCAGCGATCATTAAACCGCCTACAATCAGGTCCTCCGCAATTGTTATACCCAGATTGTTGAAATGATAAGAGTATCCGGTTGAAGTCCAGTAGTCATTGACGACATTGATATTAACCGCCATTGATATCGGGGAGAGAAACTGAAAGAATCCGTTTGGGAAAATAAAATTACCGATAACAGACGGATGTATGTTTGAATATAATGAACTATAAATATTTACGATTATTTCGGCATAGAAAAACAAGATACCGGTCATTGCGTAACCCGATACCTTCGTGCCGAAAATAATCGCCATCAGGATCGTGAAACCATATACATATATGCATTCACAGCAAATGATAAGGAACCATTCGATCATGAAAACAATGATATCGGTTCCCTTTACAGCCGCTACGATAACCGTAGTGATACCCACAAAGACAAGCGGAATGATTATCAATAAAAAACCTGTCAAGGCATTCACAACAAACAGTTTGGTTCTTGTAAAAGGCAATGAATGAAAGAATGTTGTTGCTTTTTCCTTTGAAAGATAACCGAACACTCTCATGGCCATGAGAATACATACAGGAATTATCAGGATCTTTGCCACATCGAAGGGTATCGAAATACTGATATACCGTCTGTCGAAAATATTGTCAAACGAAAGCGATACAGGAATAAGCCAGCACATGAAGAAAGTGCAAGCTGCCCATATCGGCCATGTTGTCTTTATGTCATGTATAATGAGTGCTTTTGCTCCCGGTGCTTTCCATGTATCAGATGATAATATCTTTGATTCCATAGTCTTCGCCTCCAAGTTCATATATAAAGATTTCTTCCAGAGTGAGCGGTATAACATCCACGATCATAGGCTGGAACGACTTAAAAACATCTTCGATCATCTTCCCTTCGCCTCTGATTATGTAGGTATAAACAGATCCGTTGTTCTGAACATGCAGTATGTCAAGCTTATCTTTAAGATCGGGCGCTTCGCCGTTATAAACCACCTGATACTTGATAACGCTTCCCTGAAGGGATGAAAGACTCTTTTCAAGAAGCATCTTGCCGTGACTCAAAATACCGACCGTATCACAAACATCTTCGAGCTCTCTGAGGTTATGTGACGATACAAGAACTGTAGTGCTCCTTTCAGCGACATCCTGCAGTAAGAGACTCCATACCTGTCTTCTCATAACGGGATCGAGTCCGTCAACAGGCTCGTCAAGGATGATGATCTCCGGATTGCAACAGATCGTAAGCCAGAATGCAGCCTGTTTCTGCATGCCTTTTGAAAGTCTGCTGATCGGCTTGTTAATGTTTATCGTTGCAAATACATTCTTAAGCTTCTCAAAACGCTCTATATCGAAGTTCTTATATATATTCCTGTAGAACTTCATCATCTGCTTAACGCTTGCTCTGTTAATAAAGAAAAGCTCGTCAGGAATATAAGATATCTTCTCTTTCACTTTCGGATTTTCATACACGGGCTCATCATCTATAAGAACCTCACCGTTGTCAGCTTTGTATACTCCGGTCAGATGCTTGATGATCGTGGATTTCCCGGCTCCGTTAGGTCCTACGAGTCCGTACACACTTCCTTTTTCAACATTGAGACTGATGCCGTCGAGAGCCTTAAGGCCGTCGAATGATTTTTCTACATTTTTTACTGTTATCAAAATGAGACCTCCTTTTTGTGTCAGCCGTGCGCTTAACATATGAATCGGGCTGAATCCCTTACAAAGTTTTCATATTTTCAACATCTATAACTGTACTATTACTACTAGTACAGTTATAACACATTTTTGCTATATGTCAATAGCCTTTCGATATAAAATCGAGTAGGCTGACTCCTACTCGATTCGACGGGACATCTCGCGTACAAGTCCGCTATAGGAAGGGCTGCGCCCTTCTGAGATGACCGTTCACTCAGCCGTCTGTTCACAAGCAAGCTTGCAACAGACGGCTTTCGTTTATCGCACAAAAAAGAGACTTAAGAAAATCCTAAGTCTCTTTATATACTGTATTAATAATATCGTCATTACACAGCACCGTCTGAATCCTGTCCGCAGAAGCAATCTTTTGCAAGAGCCACAAGATTCTCGTCAAGCTTGCCCTCTCTCACCATCGCCTCAAGAATCGAGAAGATCTTCTCATTACTGAGTGACTCTTTTCGATAAGGTCTGTCGCTTGACGAAAGCGAATCGAAAACATCCATGATCGTGAGGATACGTACTTCGGTAGGAATATCCTCTGCAGTAAGATGCTTGGGATATCCGGATCCGTCGAGGTATTCGTGATGCGCGGCTGCAATAAATTTAACACGCTTATATTTATCACCGAATGCGATTTCGGAAAGGATCTTGTCCGTATATTCAACATGCTGTTCGATAATGTGACGTTCTTCGGGAGAAAGCGTTCCTTTACGGATACGGAGCATTGAGAGTTCGTCATCCGTAACAAGGTCTATCTTGTCTTCGCCCGAGCAGTAAGAAACACCCTCAAGCGCATTGACTTTCTCAAGGAGATCGTCGGGAAGGAATCCTGCCGTGTTGACTTTTTTAATGAGTTCAATCTTCTCGTTAAGATCTGCCAGCTTTTTCTCGTATGCTTCTTCGTCAATATTTCCGCCGGCGACCTCTGTCTTAAGTACCTGCGCGATAAGCTTGAATCTCATCTCCATGATAGGAAGTCTGTCCGAAAGTCTGTCAGCCTTATTCATAACGTTAAGAGGCGTGATCATCTTTCCGACATCATGAAGCTTTGCGGCCATGACCAGCTCTTCGCGATCTTCGTTGCTGATGTTGTACGGAGCCTTGTTATCAAGATAAAGGTTTTGCAGATATTTGCAGAATTTATCACAATAATCCGCAACGTGCATCGTATGGTTCGCATTATAGGGAGTACGCGAGTCTATTGCGGTAACCATCGCTTCCACAAAGGAATTTAAGAGATCTCTCAGCTCTCTGATCATGAGCATGTTTGAAAGAGAGATTGCTGCCTGTGAGGCAAGCGATGAAGTAATAAATTCGTTGTTCTCGCTGAAATTGCAAACATCCCCGTTAATATCGAGCGCGTTAATAAGCTGAAGCACTCCGATTACTTTTCCGTCGTGATTCTCAAGAGGAATGACCAGCATTGAACGTGTCCGGTATCCGGTCATACGATCATATTCACGCGGACCCTTCCAATCAAATCGTTCGTTTGTATATACGTCATCGACGTTGATGGTTTCGTTATGCAACGCACAATATGCACACACGTATTGCTCTTCAAGCTTAACGGGAGGCATATTGATAGGTTCGCCGTTACCTCCCTGATATACGTTCATAGTATTGTTACGCATGATCATGAAGTGAAGCTTGCCTTCGTTAAAGATGTAAAGCGTACCGGCATCGCAGTTTGCGATTTCCATCGCCTCACCGATGATGTTTTCAAGCAACTTAGCGTAATCTTTTTGGATTGTGAGCTCTCGACCGATCTCAAGGATCCTCTCCATGTCGTCCGTGACTTCCATGTTGATTCGATTACGCATATGGAAAGGATAAAGACAGTTCTTGATGAGATAGTTATACGACTTCATCAGCTTTTCTTCGTCACTTACCTCGATAAGAAGAGACGGCTTGTTTTTAATGAGCTGCCTGTAATTCAGTATAGACCAGTCTAAGCTCCCGGTTCCGATCGCCATGTGGGAATCCTGGTCTTTATGATTGTCATTTGCATGAATGTGACGTATATAAGGTGCAAGCTCGTCGATCCATTCTTTCAGGGGCACTTCCCACAGATATGCATGCGCTACGTCAAAACAGATGCCGAACCTCGGCTCGTCTCTTAAATTTTCGGCAAGTCTTCTGATAAGCTCGGGTGTATCATCGTACATATTCTCGACATAAATATCGATCGAAGGGAAATCTGCAATGAGTTGCTTATAGAATGCAGTCATATCACGAACCCATTTGTCTCGGTATGAAATATTTTTGAAGCCGACGATATAATTTGTGTGGAATATGACCGCACGACATTCAAGCCTGACCGCCGTTTCACAGCTCAGATATACACGCTTTATACTTGCTTCTCTGATGGCAGGATCGGGAGAATTGAGAACAATGTCATAGAATACACCGTGGAAGGTATCTTTTGTTCTATCTCTTTTAAGAGACAGATATTTTTGTACTGTTGCTTCGTATTCTTCTTTATTTTCGATTAAATCGGGATCAAAAAAATCGTTGTATTCAAATACAGCTCCCAGTTCCTTTGCAATACGCGCCCAATTATCTACATCATTTCTGTTGGGTATGATGTGTAATAGATTCATCCTTCAACTTCCTCCTCTTTTATACCGATAACATTGTATACCATGATATGCTTTGATTTACCTTTAAGAGGAATGGCACCGATCTCTTCTACTGATATCCTGCCTTCCAAACGTCTCAAGACTTCTTCGCTGATAAGTAACTGACCTGCTTTTGCATTTGACTCGAGACGTGATGACGTATTTACGGTATCGCCGATCGCCGTATAATCCATTCGGAATTCACAACCGATATTTCCGATGACTGCTTCACCACAGTTTACTCCGATACCGAAATTGATCGTACGACCGTATTTTTCCATAAGCGTATTTTGAAGCTGCTGTCCGCTCTGCAGTATGTCCCAACCCGTATGCACGGCGCGGAAAACATAATCATCCAGATCGAAAGGTGAATTAAATACCGCCATACAAGCATCACCGATGAATTTGTCTATCGTTCCTTTATTCTTGAATACTGCGGCTGTAACAACCGCGAAATATTCATTCAGTATGTTTACGACTTCTTCGGGACTTAAGTTTTCGGACATGGTCGTGAATCCTCGGATATCTATGAACAGAACGGCTATGTCTTTGTTGCGCCCACCGAGGTTGAGCACGAAATCACCCTGCCCCGCAACTTCTTCAACGATCTGCGGAGCAACATACATTTTAAATGCACTCGAAATCTTGTTTTTGGCAGCTCTGGCTCTGAGGTAATGATGAATTACCATTCCTATGTACGAAAGAATGGAGGCCATCAGGAAAGAAAACTGATTTATTACCGTTCCGTTATCATAGAGCGACTTTCCGATGAGCAGGTTGCCGATCACCACCAACACAAGGATTATTGCATCAATCTGCAGAGGGAAGAAACACATTATAAAGAAGATGATTCCTGCCAATATACCGTATATGACACCCATCATTGTATGATCGGCATCCGTTTGGTATGCACCGTCATAAAGAGCTTCAAGAATATTGGCGTGGATCTCAACTCCGTACATTGTATGATTGTGATCGGAGGGGGCATAAAAATCATCCATAAAACCGTTTGAATAACCGCCTACAAACACTATCCTGTTTTTGAATGCTCTGTAATCTATTTCTCCGTTTATAACATCGACAAAGGAAGGATGCTCTATATTTCCCGCGCCGCCCGAATATGAAAAACGTACTTGTTTGGGTTGGTCTTTGGCTCTGAAATCGACATAATCCAATCCGTTTTGTTGGCAATAAAGTTTATATGCCGCATATGAAAGACAATCACCCGTATATTCTTCTTTTGTGAAGCAAGGAATAAAGGTTCTGACATATTTATCATAAACCATAGTGTTGTTGGTAAATGCTTTTATGGGATTTGTTGCTTCGAGCTCGGGATACAGTGTTCCAACAGTTACTATCTTGGCGGTATCAAGTCGCTTTGCACCGTTTTCCTCGGTAACGACACTTTCATCAAAATCGAGTCGGATGCCTAATACACACTTCCCGTATTTTTCACAAATATCGGCAAATCTTTTATCACCTTCGGGTGATTTCGGACCTGAGAATACAACATCAAAAACTACCATCGCCGGTTCGGAATCTTCACGGCAGATTGTTTCGAGCAATTGAGCATAATAATTTCTGTCCCAGTATTTATAGTCACCGAGTCCGCCTTTTTCTGTATTTTCGAGTGTGTCTTCGTCAATTGCTATAATAGAGATCGGCAAGTCGACCACATTATCATGCATATAAGCAATATCAAAAATGTAATTATCAATTACCTGGAAAATGCCAAAATATTCAAAAATAATGACAGATATGATGATACCGACAGATATCAGAATTCTTATGATCAACGATGTTTTCTTTACCTTGAATCTCTCTTTCATGAAACAAATCCTCTTCTCCCTTTATATACGCGGTACATACCGAACGTCCACGAAACCAATTATATATCAAATTGTGTATAATATCAAACAAAACGTAAAAAAGGTCCGATGCAGATTATTATCTGCAACAAACCTCTTTTACAAATCATACTTTTGTTATTTGGAATGTAGATTAATCAGTTTTCAGCACTTTCCGTTATCAAATGCTTCCTGTACCGCAACAGCAACAGCAACCGTAGCGCCTACCATGGGGTTGTTGCCCATTCCGATGAGACCCATCATCTCTACATGTGCGGGAACCGATGAAGAACCTGCGAACTGTGCGTCACTGTGCATACGTCCCATAGTATCCGTCATACCATAGGAAGCGGGACCTGCTGCCATGTTGTCGGGATGAAGTGTACGGCCTGTGCCGCCGCCCGATGCTACCGAGAAGTACTTCTTGCCTTTCTCGTTGCATTCTTTCTTGTATGTACCTGCAACGGGATGCTGGAAACGTGTGGGGTTGGTTGAGTTACCTGTGATGGATACGTCAACGCCTTCCTTCCACATGATAGCTACGCCTTCCGTAACATCATCGGCACCGTAGCAGTTAACCTTTGCGCGGGGACCGTTCGAATAAGCTGTACGCTTGATCTCTTTAACTTCGCCCGAGAAGTAGTCCATCTCTGTCTCTACGAAAGTAAATCCGTTGATACGGGATATGATCTGAGCTGCGTCTTTTCCAAGACCGTTAAGGATAACTCTGAGGGGCTTCTTACGTACACGGTTAGCCTTCTCAGCGATACCGATGGCACCTTCTGCGGCTGCGAATGACTCGTGACCTGCAAGGAAGCAGAAGCAATCGGTCTCCTCTTCAAGGAGCATCTTGCCGAGGTTACCGTGTCCGAGACCTACCTTGCGGTGATCTGCAACTGAACCGGGGATACAGAAAGCCTGAAGACCTTCACCGATAGCTGCGGAAGCGTCAGCCGCTCTCTTGCAGCCCTTCTTAATTGCGATTGCTGCACCTACGGTGTATGCCCAGCATGCATTCTCAAAGCAGATGGGTTGGATCTTTTTAACAAGCGCATATACATCGATACCTGCGTTCTTGCAGATTGTTTCGCACTCCTCGATGGAGGAGATGCCGTACTCTTTAATGACCTTGTTTATCTGGTCAATTCTTCTCTCATAAGATTCAAATAAAGCCATTATTGTCTCCTCCTATATCATTCTTTTCTGGGGTCGATGATCTTAACCGCATCGTCAACACGTCCATACTGTCCTTTAGCCTTCTCCCAAGCTGTTGTGGGATCGTCGCCCTTCTTGATGAAGTCAGTCATCTTTCCGAGGCTGACAAACTGATAACCTATGATCTCGTCGTTCTCGTCAAGGGCGATTCCGGTAACATAACCTTCTGCCATCTCGAGGTATCTGGGACCCTTCTTGAGTGTTCCGTACATTGTACCAACCTGGCTTCTGAGACCTTTTCCGAGGTCCTCAAGACCTGCGCCTACGGGAAGTCCGTCATCCGAAAATGCAGACTGTGTACGACCGTAGATGATCTGAAGAGCGAGCTCTCTCATAGCGGTGTTGATAGCATCGCAAACAAGGTCAGAGTTCATGGCTTCAAGAACTGTCTTGCCGGGAAGGATTTCTGCTGCCATAGCAGCCGAATGTGTCATACCGGAGCATCCGATGGTCTCTACAAGAGCTTCCTGGATAACACCGTCCTTTACGTTGAGTGAAAGCTTGCATGCTCCCTGCTGAGGCGCACACCAGCCGATACCGTGTGTAAAGCCGTTGATCTCTTCAACCTTCTTGACCTTGGTCCACTTTCCTTCCTGAGGGATCGGAGCGGGATCATGCTTTGCGCCCTTGGCAACGGGGCACATCATTT
>JAEEGL015440009.1_pt1 | contig 29297 bp, 27 predicted proteins | sample 9134231 | NCBI WGS metagenome assembly JAEEGL01 (sample SAMN16246548, study PRJNA631951) | gut metagenome | biome: gut microbiome; feature: rumen; material: fiber-attached | host: Bos | place: Iran: Karaj | collected 2018-10 | reverse complement strand
TAAGAAACACAACAACTCACCATACGCTGCTATCCGGGCCTTGTTCTAAGCACGGACAACTGCTATATGGCAATCGCTGAATAGTTACTGGGCGTGTTCTAAGCACGGACAACTGCTATATGGCAATCGCTGAATAGTTACCGTGCGCAAATTGTTTGTAAAAAAAACATAAAAGAATTGTTTTTTTCTTCTTAATAAGTGTTTTTTTCGTACTTTTGCATTTAATTCCTCGTTTGCAGAGCAATTTAGATGCTCAGTTTGGCTTCATTCAGCTTGAACTCGGCGAGGCTCGACATAGGATTTACGATATGAACGCGTTGAATAATGCTAATATCGCAGATTGTTATTGCTTGGGACTTTCCTCCTTTGCCTTCCCCCCAGTCAAGAGCACGAAAGGGGAGTCGGTAGAGTACGCTTTCGGCGGTACCAAAAGTTGGTACATACTCCGCATTGAGTAAGTATAATAAGGCCCAAAAAGTTTCTGATTTCCTCATCGGCTGTGGCACCTATTCTTACCTTGCCATGGTGTGGAAGGACATCTATAGGAACGGGAAGCGGCGCCGCATGAAAAAGCCTTTCATGAATCTTCTCTTTGCCTATATGACGGGTGCGGAGGCCGATTGTTATGTTAAGGAATCTGCCGAGTCGCCGTTCATCACCTATATTACGACCATTTTACCAAAGATGGCTTTGGGAAGAATCCTCCCCTTATCGCGGAGGGCAAAGACCTGAAGAGCCTCATCATCGCCATTTCGCTCGACGACGAACACGTGATGGAGGTTGACATGAACAAATGCCGATTTGATTCTGACGATTTCGTGCTCGTCACCGATGGCCCCTTCAAGGGCGTGTGTGGCCGTGTGGCCTGCGTTGCCCGTCAGAAGCGTGTCGTGATCACCATTAAGAGCCTCGGTATCGGCATCACCACTGCCTACATCCCTCCATACTGTCTGAAGAAGATTGCAGAAGACGAGGCGTGCTCTTTAAACTAAGAAAATACGGGTCAGCGCGCACCTATTTTACTTCCACACCTACTTACTCCACACCTAAAGTAAGTTGAGCGAATGCGAAACTTATATATAACTATGCAAACAAACTCCAACTCCTATGAAGCGAAAACTTATTTTATTAATGCTGTTCTTATCCGTCATTGGAACGACAACAGCTCAGAAGGTTAACAATCCGTACAGTTTTAGGTACTTCCTGCGCCTGATGTCTTTCGGCTACAAGGGTCAGTCTCTGGATGACTATAAGCGTTACGCCGAGAAGAGGGGGCTAAAGCTTATTTACCATGAGGTTGAGAACCGTGAGATATACATGGTCTGGGCCGACCAGGTGGCATATGCTACCGGCCACATGACCGAGACCTACACCCGGCTAGGCGACCGTCCGCGCTGCATAAATATGGACCTCACACCCAACGGAAAGGGACGGTACAGCCCCATCGGTGTGACCATCGTCTTCCCTGACAAGGAGCAACAGCGTGAATTCTGGCAGCAGGGACTGAACACGAACTGCTTAGAATGTAAAGAGATGGAGGATACCGACATCGATGCCACCTGGAGCAACGTCAGCTGTCTTCGCTACAACATGGCTCCGGGCCGGCTGCTCACCTGGCATTACATTTTTTTCTACGAAAAAGACGGTATGTCAATGTGTACTTTCCTGTTCTGACTCTAATCACACCAAAGCATCTATATGAACACACTCAAGGTTTTGCTCATAGTAATGACTGTCTGCTGGTCGGCATTCGTTCCGACGGCAGCACAGGAGAACGACAGCATTTGGGCCACGGCCCATTCTGACAGTACGCTTCTCGGGCCTAACATCAAGGACCACGACGAGGCGCTCATGTTCTACGACTACTTGTTCCCCGACAACTGGTTCTACATGCTCCACGTGGGAACGTTTATCAACTGGGGCAACAACCAAAGCCACGGCTCACTGGCAGGTCGTTTCCGCCCGGCCATCGGCGTGTCGGTGGGCAAATGGTTCTACCCCACCGTGGGCGCTCGCGTCCAACTGTATTTAGGCAACAACCGTGGTCTGACCTCTGAAACGCACAGGGAGTACCATTGGCAGACAGCTGGCCTGGCCGTCGACGGTCTGGTCAACCTGTCCAACCTCCTGGCTGGCTATCGCGAGGGACGCAAGTTTGGGCTGTTGGCCTATCTGGGCATGGGCGGCGACCAGACATTCGGCTTCAGCAAGCGCGACTGGAACACAAAGAGCGGCTCCCGCGACGGCTATGAACCAAACTCCCTGTCGCTGCTCACTTTCCGTGCAGGCTTGATGGCCACGTGGCGTATCAGCCAGAAGTGGGATGTGCAGCTCGAGGCCACCAACATATGGGTTGACGATGCCTACGACGGTATCGTGAACGACAACCGGTGGGACGGCCATGTCAACTTGATGCTGGGCCTCGTGCATCGTATTGGCAACCGTGACAAGACCCACAACTTCTATTACATCAGGCGCGATGGCTCCATACTCACCGAGGCCAACGCGGAGGCTAATCGGCTGCGTGCTGAGGCACAGCGGCTGCGCGACCTGCCACCGCTGCCCCCCGTCAAGGCACGACAGACCTACGTCATCGTCTCGTTCCGAAACGAACAGAGCACTATCGACGAGATGCAACAGGTGAACGTCTATACCGCCGTGCAGGCGATGGAGCAGCGCAACAACAAGGTGAACCTCTACATCACCCCGCTGGGCAAGGCCTCCGACAAGGCTCTCTTCCACCAGCGGGCATCCATCGTCAGAGAGCAGCTTACCGCTCGCTACGGTTTGCCTGCAGAGCGCATCATCGTCGACGACGACAGCAAGCGCGTGGAGCAGAACAAAGACAAAGACGGCTGCGTCATCATGTATATCAACCAGAGCCGCAGCACCAACAACACAGAGAATGAAGACCGAAGACTAAAAGACCACCAATGAAACACCAAAAGCATATTATCCTGCTGGCAGCTGCCATCCTGCTGGCAGCCCTACCTTCCAAAGCCGTCGCCCAGGACTACGGCCATCAGTTCCCTTCGCTTAGGAACGACACATTAGAGTCCCTGCGCCACTACCATTTCTTCGACAACTGGTACGTCGGCGCTCATTATGGCCTGAACGGCACCCTGACAGAGAACATTAGGCCCAGGGACTGGACGCACGTGCAGAATCCGTCGTTCTACGTCTCTCTGGGCAAGTTCTTCGTGCCTACCTTCGGACTGCGGCTCACCGCCGGTTTCTTCCGTCAGGAAAGTAAGGTGGAACCCGACATGTATAACTATGTCAAGAATACCTGGCCCGAGAGATTCGACAGTTACGGCAAAGGCTATTACAAGTTCAAGAACTTCAATGGCTGGCTCGATGCCATGGTCAACCTTACCAACACCTTCTACCGCTACCGTGAGGACCGTAGGTGGAACGTGCTGGCGTTCTTCGGCATAGGCTACAACAACACCTACGGGTTTAACACCCGCGTCACCGACCTTTGGGCTGCGCCCAATCCCGACAACCCTAACAGTCCGAGCCGGTTCCTCATCGACACCAAGAACCGATGGTACCTCGCCGTCAGGGCCGGCTTCATGGTGAGTTACATGCTTAACGAACAGCTCGACCTTGACCTCGACTTGCACATCGATGCCACCGACGATGGCTACAACGGAGTGCGCTACGACGACAAGTACGACGGCTACAGCGTCATGGCCCTCGGTCTGAAGTACCATCTGCGTGATCACTACGGCAAACATCGGTTCCGCTATGCGCTGGTGTCTGACTTGCCAGACGTAGAGCTGGCCAATCGCCGCATCAACGCTGCCCGCAACGACGTGGCCCGCGCCGAGGCCGACCGCCAGCCCACAGTGGAAGCCGACAGGTTCCTGGAGATGACCGTCTCGTTCGTCGTCGACCGATACAACATCACCGAGGTGCAGCGGCCTAATGTCGAGGCTGTGGCCAACTACATGGAGGCTCACCCAGACATTAACGTCACCATCTGCGGCTTTGCCGACGTGGAGACAGCCTATCCAGCCCACAACATGAAGTTGTCCAAACGACGCGCCACGGCCGTCTACAGAATGCTCACCAAGCAGTTTGGCGTTGACCCGGCCAGGCTCAGCATCGATTACAAAGGCGACTTTGTGCAGCCCTACCAAATACAGAACGAGTGGAACCGTGTCGTCGTGTTCAAGATTAACCCCAACAATGACTACAAGTTTATGGAAGGGGAATAACCTGACGTGACATATGAGCAGACAACATTCATTTCACAAAAAAAATGAGAACAAAACTCTTTAAAACATTTCTCTTCCTGCTTGCGGCAACATTTGTCGCCTCATGTGCCACTCGCAAGCAGATGATCTATCTGCAAGACATGGATGACACGGTAGACTATCCTGTCACCCAGAAATATGAATTGAAAATACAGCGCGACGACCGGCTGCAGATTACTGTCAGCAGCAAGGATCCGGAGCTGTCGCTGGCCTTCAACCTGCCCGGTGTTAGCGGTTACAGGGTGACTTCCGACGGTACGGTCGACGTGAATAGCAGCACATCGTCGTCGAAGGCCCAGGCCTATGTCGTCGATGTCAATGGCGACATAGAGTTCCCCATCCTTGGCCGGCTGCATGTTGAAGGGCTGACGCGCTCGCAGCTCACAGCCATGATTAAGGACCAGCTGGAGAAGCGTGAACTGCTGAAGAACCCGCTGGTGCAGGCCGACATCTTGAACTTCAGTTTCTCCGTTCTTGGCGAGGTGGGCCACGTGGGGCGCTACACCATCGATGGCGACCGCATCACCATCCTTGAAGCCATCGCCATGGCCGGCGACCTGAAAAACACGTCGCGCATAGATCGCGTAGCAGTAGTACGCGAATTTGGTGGCAACCGCCGCGTCATGCACGTCGACCTGCGCTCAAAGGATGTGTTCCTGTCGCCGGCCTACTATCTGCAGCAAAACGACATCGTCTATGTAGAACCTAACGGACAGCAGGCGTCCGAACAGTCCAACCGACGTCTGCGCAACTGGATGTATGGTGTTTCGGCCGTCACGACACTGCTGTCGCTGTTCTTACTGATAAAGAAATTATAACCTTATGATAAAAATGAGCAAACAGGAGGACCTGTCGGCGAGTGCTTCGCCAAGGTCCACTGTAAAGACCGCCTCTAAGGGACTGAATCCTTTCGACGTTCTGCGTTTCTTCCTCTCCAACTGGCTGTGGTTCCTGCTGTCACTGGCTGTCTTCGTGGGCTGGCAGTGGTATCAGTATGCCACTACGCAGCAGGTGTACGTGGCCGATGCCTCCGTCATGTTCAAGGATGCCCGCACCAGCGCACAGCAGGCCCGACTCGACCGACTCGACAACCCGCTCTATCAGGTGAATGTCTCTAATGAGATATTGCAGTTCAAGTCGCCACAGCTCATGAACGAGTCTGTATGGCGTCTCCATGCCGAGGTAAACTACGAGGTGAAGGACTATCTGCGCATACGCGAACTCTATTCGCTGACACCTGTCAAGGTGAGCTTCGAAGATGCCACACAGGATTTCCGATGCTCGTTCAGAATCATGGTGAAGGACACTACCAACGTCCTCATGTCATCGTCCGACGAAAACGACACCAAGTGGGAGACGCTGCAAATGGGAAAACTGATGAACACACGCTTTGGCAAGCTGCGCATCACCAAGACGCTCCATTTCTCTGAAGAATGGTACAACGTGCCCATCACCATACGTAAGAATGATGTGAATTCAGTGGCCAAGCGTCTCTCCCGCAACCTTGTCATCAATCAGGCCAAGGCCTCGGGCGAGAGCGGGCAGTCGTCAATACTGGACATGTCGCTGCGCGACGTGTCGCCTCAACGGGCTGCCGACGTGCTGAACATGCTTATCACCATCTACAACGAGGAGACCATCAAGGACAAGAACCAGGCGGCCATCAACACCTCCAACTTCATCAGCGAGCGACTGGGCATCATCGAGAAGGAGCTGGGTGGAGTGGAACAGCAGATTCAGGACTTCAAACAGGCCAACGATATGATAGACATTGGTCAGGCAGCATCGCTGTCCCTTGGTCAGCGCGAGGAGTTCTCGGCTCAGGCACGCGACTTGCAGATGCAACAGCAGATGGGACAGTACATCAAGGAGTATCTCACCGACCCGGAGAAGGAAACCGACCTCATACCTGCCAACACTGGACTGGCCGACCCAAGCGTGGAGGCGCAGATTGCACAGTACAACGCCGCCAAGCTGCGCCGCGACAAGCTGCTTGAGGCCAGCAGCAACAAGAACCCCGTCGTCGAGGATCTGAACAACTCGCTCAACGCCATGCGGCAGAGCATCATCCGCTCTGTCGACAATATGAACGTGAACACTGCTGTCAAGCTGCGCGACATTAGCAGCCGTGCAGGACAGGCGCGCGCTCGTGTGTCGGCCATTCCCCGCCAGCAGCGTCAGATGCTCACCATAGAGCGCCAACAGCAAATCAAACAAGAGCTCTACCTCTATCTGCTCAACAAGCGTGAGGAGAACGCCCTCAGCCTGGCCATCACGGAGTCGAACGCGCGAATCATCGAGACGGCGAAGAGCTCGGGTGAACCGACAGAACCAGTACTGAAGTCCATGCTGCTCACCGGGACGATTGCCGGACTGGCATTGCCAGCCGCTATCCTCATCTTCATCATGCTTTTCGATACGCGCATACGCGGCAGGAAAGATATTGAAGACGCTACCAGCGTTCCGTTCCTTGGCGAAATTCCAAAGCACTCGGGCGCGAAGACTGCCAAGGGTGGCGTGCTCCTGCTCAACAACGACAGCGACAACGCAGTAACCGAGGCATTCCGCATCGTGCGTACCAACATGACTTTCATGCAGGTGAAGACTGAGAAAGTACAGGTCATCACCGTCAGCTCGTTCGGCTCAGGCGCAGGAAAGACCTTTGTGTCGAGCAACCTTGCAGCCTCTTTCGCACAGACGGGAAAGAGCGTTCTGCTCATCGACCTCGACATCCGTAAAGGCACGTTGTCTCATCACTTGAGCCAGCGAAAGCATCAGGGCATCACCTCCTATCTGGCTGGACATGTCGAGCTGAATGAGATTATACAGAAGGATGCGCTCTGTGAGCATCTCGACACTATCCCAGCCGGACCGCTGGCCCCCAATCCGGCCGAACTGCTGCTCAGTGAACGCCTCGACCAGATGATTGCTGAGCTGCGCAACCGCTACGACTATATCTTCATCGACAACGTGCCTTATGGGGCCATTGCAGATGCCACCATCACCAACCGCATCGCCGACCTGACCGTGTTCATCGTGCGCGTCGGGCGTTTGGACCGTCGCATGTTGCCCGATCTGGAGAAAATCTACCAAGGTGGACAGCTCAACAACATGTCGCTCATACTGAACGGCGTGTCTCTTCATAAGCATGGCTACGGTTATGGCTACGGTTACGGTTATGGTTACGGTTATGGCTACGGTTATGGTTACGGCAAAAAGAAGCACCGCCCGTGGAGGAAGAGGCTTAAACGATAACCTTAACGCTAACGTTAACCTTAACCTTAACGATAACCTTAACGTTAACCTTAACCTTAACGATAACCTTATCCTTAATATTAAAGCTAATGCTAATGACTGTTTACTGTTATGACCGAGAATGCTAGGAATTTTAGAAATTATAAGGTATGGCAGGATGCTGTCGAATATGCAACATAATATATAAGGTTACTGAAAGTATGCCTTGGTTTGAAAAGAAAGGGCTGTGTGACCAACTTCAGAGAGCAGTTGTCTCTATCAGTAGTAATATTGCAGAAGGGGCTGCAAAGCCTTCCGATACTGAATTTGCTCATTTCTTGGATCATTCTTTAGGCTCTGCTTTCGAGGTGGATACTCAATTGCTCATATCAAGAAACGTAAACTATATAACACTCGAACTTTACGAACAACTTCTTTCAAAACTACAAGAAATAGAGAAACAACTTCATGGCCTAATCAACGTCCTCCGCAAACGTTAAGGTTGGTTAGGGTTAAGGTTATCGTTAAAAGTTAAGGTTAAGGTTATCGTTAAAAGTTAAAGTTAAGGTTATCGTTAAAAGTTAAGGTTAGGGTCATCGTTAAAAGTTAAGGTTAGGGTTATCGTTAAAAGTTAAAGTTAAGGTTATCGTTAAAAGTTAAGGTTAGGGTCATCGTTAAAAGTTAAGGTTATCGTTAAGGTTAAAAAATGACAGACTGGACCATTGAGATAAAGCCCCGTCGGCGTTGGTTTGCCATCGACCTGCATGCACTGTGGCGTTATCGTGACCTGTACCGCATGTACGTGCGGCGCGACATCGTCACTGAGTACAAGCAGACCATCCTCGGTCCATTGTGGTATCTCATTCAGCCGCTGCTCACCACCATCATGTATATGTTCGTCTTCGGCGGCTTGGCTGGCATCTCCACCGACGGCGCCCCGCAGCCGCTCTTCTACATGTCGGGCATCATGCTGTGGAATTATTTCAATTCTGCATTTTCGGTATCGTCCAATGTGTTCACGGCTAATGCCAGTGTCTTCGGCAAAGTGTGGTTCCCCCGTCTCGTCGTCCCTCTGGCCGGCATCACCAGCAATTTGCTGAAGATGCTCATCCAGCTCCTCCTATTTATAATAATGTATATAGGATATCTTGTGGCGGGCACCTCGCTCCACGTCAACTGGACCATGCTGCTTTTTCCGTTTCTGGTGTTTCTGCTCGCCTTCCATGCCATGTCCATGGGCCTCATCATCTCCTCGTTGACCACCAAATACCACGACCTGAAGTACCTCGTCAGCTTCGGCATGCAGCTCTTCATGTACGCTACGCCCATCATCTACCCATTGAGCCTTGCCCCAGGTAAATATCGCTTCCTGTTGGAACTCAACCCACTCACCCCTATCTTCGAGGCATTCAAATATAGCTGTCTTGGCTGTGGTTCTCTCTCCTGGGGAGGCTTGCTCTACAGCACCCTCTTCATGCTCGTCATGCTCTTCCTCTCCGTCATCGTCTTCACGCGTGTGGAGCGTAATTTCATGGATACGGTGTAGTATAACGATAACGTTAACGATAACCTTAACCCTAACGAAAACGCGAGCAAAAACTATGGAATTAAAACAATCTTCACGTAATTTTCATAGTTGATGTCGCGTTAGGTTCATCCAACGAAGTTGAGACACAACTCATCATACACGAAACCTTAATTACATAGACATTGCTCAATTCAACTCACTCATGGCGAAACTTAGTGAGATACAAAAACAGCTAACAGGAATTGTTGCTAAAATCAGAAGGTTCTCACGGTGAGGCTAATATGTTGTAAATAGTTAACGTTCCCCCTATCGTTAACGTTAAGGTTATCGTTAAGGTTAAGGTTTAAGGTTAAGGTTTAAGGTTATCGTTAAGGTTATCGTTATCGTTAAGGTTCACCCCTATGATTGCAATACAATTTGACAACGTTGGCAAACTCTACCGTCTCGGCACTGTAGGCACAGGCACCCTCAGCCACGACCTTAATCGTTGGTGGAAGATGCGCGTGCTCCATCAGGAAGACCCTTTCATGAAGGTCGGTGAGACCAACGACCGCGCCACACATGGCCACTCCCACTATGTCTGGGCCTTAAAGGACATCTCCTTCAATGTAGAGCAAGGTGATGTCGTAGGCATTATCGGCAAGAACGGTGCAGGAAAATCGACATTGCTGAAACTCCTCTCCCAAATCACCTCCCCCACCACGGGAGTCATCCGTGCCCGTGGCCGCATCGGTTCCTTGCTGGAGGTCGGCACTGGCTTTCATCCCGAGATGACCGGCCGCGAGAACATCTACATGAACGGTGCCATCATGGGCATGACGCGACAGGAAATCAACCGCAAGCTCGACGACATCATCGACTTCGCCGGCGTGGCCCGTTACATCGACACCCCCGTCAAACGCTACTCCTCTGGCATGACCGTCCGTCTGGGCTTCGCCGTGGCCGCCTTCATGGAACCTGAAATCCTCGTCGTCGATGAAGTCCTCGCCGTCGGCGATGCCGAGTTCCAAAAAAAAGCCATCGGCAAAATGCAGGATGTCTCCCGTCATGAAGGCCGCACCGTCCTCTTCGTGAGTCATAATATGGCGGCAGTGCACAGTCTCTGCAAGAAAGGAATTGTGCTGAAGGATGGAATGATGGCATTTGCCGGCACTACAGAGGATGCCATTCATCATTATTTAAACGAAGACCAAGAGCAAACAGGCAAAACCATAAAGGAATGTATAATGTGGAAAAAGGACTTCCTTACCATTAACAGCATTAAAATCAATCATTCTGAAAGCACCAGCACAATTATATCTTCCAATCAGAAGACCCTAAATATCAGACTTGAAGGAGAAACCTTAACTGAGATGAAAACGGATTTGATGCTGATTATTAAAAATCCAGAAGGAGTCCCAATGGCCGCACTAATAGAAGGTCATTATAAAGGCAAAATAGATATCATTAAAAAAGGTGCGTTCGTATTGGAAAAGAATATTATTTTACCCAAATACTTAAGCAGGGGTGACTATTATGCCGATTTATTTCTCCACCATCCCATGTATGAATATCAGTTAAAAGCACCTCATTGCATTGATATTAGAGCCGATGGATCACAAGCTGATTACGGTCGTCCGATACGTTGTAAATATTCAGGTTTTGAAGGATTAGAAACAATATAGACAAGGTGGGGGTATGCATTATTATGATGAACTGTTTGTGGAATCGTTGAATCACTTCATATATCTGTAGGCAAATACTATTTCTTTCGTAATAAAAACTGGATTCAGAAATATCCACAAAGATGAAACTCTCAATAATAACCATCAACTACAACAACCGGGATGGACTTGAACTTACAGCAAAGAGTATCATAGAACAGTCTTTCCGCGATTTCGAATGGATAGTAGTTGACGGAGGGTCAGATGATGGCAGTAGAGAAGTGTTGAAGAGATATGCCTCCCACATAACATGGGGTGTAAGCGAACCTGATGGTGGTATATATGAGGCAATGAACAAAGGACTTGAGAAAGCAAAAGGAGAATATGTGCAGTTTCTCAATTCTGGAGACTCATTCATTAATGAAAGTGTCCTAAAAAAGGTATTCATTAGTGAAAGGTTAGCTGACGTTAATTATGGCAATCAATGGTGTGTTCTTGATGGCAAAATTATAGAGAAGAGGATGTATCCCGATAATATTGACTTATTTTTCTTGTTCCGCAATCCTCTTGGACATCAAGCATCCTTTATTCGAACAAGTTTGGCAAAAGCTCATCCTTATCGCATAAAGTATAGTATTTCTGCCGACAGGGCTTTTTTTTTGGAACTGTATCTCTCCGGAGCTAGTTTTTTTCATCTGCCTTTTCCTATTGTTTATTTTGACGCAGGAGGTATTGGGTCAAATAGCAGCACCTTCGATTTGCGACGCAACCAACTCAAGCAAATAAAAGAAGAACTATTTTCAATTCAGGCGGCTGAGGATATTGAGAAAATGATTTCCAAGTCTGAAGAATTCGACTTCGTTATGCGTGTAACTCCGCTTAGATGGACTTATAGTTTTTTTAAATGGCTTCAAAAAGTAAGATATAAATTACGATGGAACAACCTTTAATATCTGTCATAGTCCCAGTCTACAAGGTTGAGCCATGGTTGGAAAGATGCGTTAGAAGTATTATAAATCAAACATATAAAAACCTTGAGATTATCCTTGTCGACGACGGATCCCCTGACAAATGTGGAGAGATTTGTGATTATTTAGCCCAGGAAGATAATAGAATTAAGGTTATTCACAGGGAGAACGGCGGGTTATCAGCTGCGAGAAATACGGGAATCGAAGCATGTAGCGGTGAATTTATAGGATTCGTTGATAGTGATGATGTCCTCCATCATATGATGTATTCGCTCTTATATGATGATATATGCTCGTTTAACACACGCTTGGCATTCTGCCAACCCTTAATGTGTAATGGTTCTCATATCTCTTTCCCAGCCCCATTTGCCAATTCTGAATGCTTGTATAGAAAAGACCTCATTCACAAGGCTTTGGAGAAGAATATATGGTATTCAGCATATACTAAGTTATATCATCGTAGTTTATTCGAAGGGATACGCTATCCAGAGGGAAGGACAAATGAAGACTATCCAGTTACAATAAAGATATTCGACCGATGTGACCGTATCGCCGTCAATTACAACAAATTATATGCCTATTGCAAACGTGAGGGAAGCATTACAACAGCACCTATCAATGAGAGTTCTTTTGATTGCATAACGAGTGCTGAAGAAGTTTATCTTTTTGTAAAAGAGTCATATCCAGACTTTATCCCATACGCAGCAAAGAATCTTTTATCGGCCTGTATTAGCCTTTTGCTGAAGACCGATGGTAAGTTTTCCCATAAGTATGAGGCCTATCGAAAAGAAATCTTTGAGGTTATAAGGAAATACTATCCAAAACATAAATGTAACCACTTGTTGAAGATTTCACAAAGATTCCTGCTTTCTGCCGCTAATGCTGGTAATAATTATTATGCTTGTGCATCTACATTATACAGAATTCTAAAGTCACATCAATTTGATTGACTCTATTTCACAAGACAATCTTCATAGGATGAAGTTCGAATTTTGACACTTCTTCAGACTTTAAAATGCCAACACCCTTTATAAGTGTTATAATCCCCGTCTTTAACAACGCTAAAGACATTGGACGATGCCTACAATCTATTTTAAAGCAGCCATTCGATGATTTGGAAGTGCTCGTGATTGATGATGGTTCCACAGACGGAAGCATCGATATCATAAAATCTTACACTACAGAAAATGCGAGTATAAAATTTTACCAAGAACAGCATCGCGGTGTCTCTACAGCCCGCAATGTGGGAATAGAAGCTGCACAGGGTGAATATCTCCTTTTTATTGATGCTGATGATGAAATTGAAGATAATTACATACCGAACATAGCAGATAAAGCTAGAAGTTCTCATGCAGATATCCTGTTGTGTGGGATTAAACGCTGTTTCGCAGACGGTCATACAGAGGAATGGAAACTGGAAAGGAATAGAGGTTTTAGCCGTAAGGATTTTCTTGAAAACCTTCCTTCTGAACAGTATGGACGACACAAAGGAATATATGGCTTCGTATCGAATAAATTGGTTAAGAGAGATATTGTAAATTGTTTTCACCTTCGCTTTGATAGGACGCTGAACTTAATGGAAGATTATTCTTTTTTCCTAGACTGTTATGCTCACTGTGAAACTTTCATGTGTTTATCAGAAACTGGTTACAGATATAAAATACATGATAATCATTTGGAAGGACATAGACCCAGAGATGTTTCCTACATGCAACTGATAGATGTCCAGACAAAGTGCATCGACTTGTTGAAAGAAGAAGGAGTATGGACGACTTCTAACGAACAGATTTTATATAGAGTTATTGGTAATTTTGTTTTAGCGATGTTTCTTGAAATGAAAATTGTCAATTCATCATTGATTAAAGAAAATCTTTCCTTTGTAAGAAAAAGCCCTTATAGCATCCCTGCCCTACAAACACTTAACACAAAAAGGAGACTTCTAAAACATCTCATTCTCATGAAAAGTGTTATTAGTTTACTATTGTATGTAAAAATCTGGAGATTCTATTTATTTGTCCGAACGATGAGGTTATCATGAAAATTGGTTTGTATGCGCATGGGGGGAGTGGGAATCATGGTTGCGAGGCTATTGTACGCTCAACTCTAAAACTGCTGGGCTGTAATGAATATACAATCTTTTCGGAACGCCCTGGGGATGACATCTGCTATGGATTGGACAAGTTAGCAAGGATTGTTCCTTCTCAGGCAGGTTTGCCTAAAGGTATTGATTACATTTTCTATATGGCAGAAATGAAACTACTAAGAAATGACCAAGTGTACTGGCGCAAACAGTATCGTACTTTTAAGAAAAAGATAAGGGGATTGGATCTGGCGTTAGCTATAGGAGGAGACAACTATTGTTACAGCGGTTTTACCGAGCGGTTTGCCATCTTGAATAAAGCACTCATACAAAAAGGAATTCCTATCGTACTATGGGGATGCTCTATAGACAAAGAGCGTATCTGTCCAAATATGCTGAAAGACTTGCGTCGATTCAACCTCATTATAGCTCGTGAGAGCATTACATATAATACTCTGAGACAAGCAGGTTTAAGTAAAGTGGTAGTAATGCCTGATGCAGCCTTTCTTTTGGAAGAGAACGGGACAAGTTTTCCCAAAGGTTTTGAACTGGGTAACACGGTCGGATTGAATATAAGCCCTCTTGTCATTCGGCAGGAGAAAGTGAATAACATAGTAATGAATAATTGCTACAAACTTATTGAATTCATTTTGGACGAGACAGATATGCACATAGCATTAATCCCACATGTTGTATGGGAAGGCAATGACGATCGAGAGCCGTTATGCAAATTGTACGAGAAATATCACTCTACTAATCGTATCATTATGGTTGAAGATGCCGACGCACCTACTCTCAAGACTATTATCCATAATTGTCGCTTCATGGTGGCATCGCGCACACATGCTTCTATCGCCGGATATTCAACTGGTGTTCCTACACTCACGATCGGTTATTCCGTCAAGTCTATGGGTATTGCCAGCGACTTGTTTGGTTCTGCAGAGCACTATGTGCTGCCTGTGTCTGACATAAAGGATGAAGAAAAATTAAAAAATGCTTTTACGTGGCTGATAGAACATGAGAATAACATCCGCAAACACTATGAACTTAAACTCGGAGATTATTTATCCCAACTGAAAAAAGACATTTTGGATGAACTCCTATAGACAAGCAAAGGTTAGTATAATTGTTGGGCTCTTCAATGTATCTAAATATCTTGAGGAGAAGAGGTTGTCATGTGTTTTGTCACAGACTTGGAAAAACCTTGAGATAATTCTTGTAAACGACGGATCCACTGATCAGACTTGTGACATTTGCAGAGAGATCGCTTCGAAAGATTCGCGCATTGTTTTAATTGACAAATCTAATGGTGGTTTAGGGAGTGCTCGCAATGCAGGACTAGATGTTGCAAGCGGAGAGTTTATTTGGTTCTATGATGTGGATGATGAGGCAGATGTAAATTTGGTGAAAAAAAATGTTTTATGGATGCAGGAATATGCTACAGACATGACAGTCTTCGGTACATGGTTCATTTATCCAAATACTAGTCACAAAGAATCTTCTCATTTCAAGGAAAGACTATTAGAGAGTAATGAAGGTTTAAAAAACATTTTTCTTGATGAATTGTTTCTGGTACCAAACGGGAATGGGTTCGTATGGAACAAATTTTATAGACGCGATTTCATTGAGAGGAGTGGTATCCGTTTCGGTGAACAATATATTCAGCAAGACGAACTTTTCAATCTAAAACTATATCCTTACGCCGAGAGGGTATATATTTCATCTGAGTTGCTCTACCATTATTACATATACGATAAAGGCAATAGTCGCTCTCACTATATTCCAAACAGGATAGTAATATATGAATCAATCTATGACGGGATTAAAGACTTTCAAAAACAATGGGACATAAATGATAAAAGATTGGAAGACTATGCCTATAAGCGATTTTACCAAGGAATTAACACTTCAGTCTTGTATAATACGTTCCACCAAGAAGCGCCTTCTTCCGTTAAATGGAAACAACAAGAAATCAAGAGGATTTTGTCTCGTCCAAAAGTGTGCTCATGTCTGAAATTTGTTTATACTAATGACCACTTGAGACTTGAGGATAAAATTCTATTGCGTGCTTTCCAATTTAAAAACTACTATTGTATTAACTGTTTGAGAACTATATTCAAAACGCTTCGTTATCTAAAACGTAAATTCTCCTGAATCATTATATCATGAAATTCCTAATGCAAAAAGTATCATAGAGGAAACTCTATTTATATATGAGCTGATATACGATGACTTGCGCCAATAGAGTCTTGTCTTATGATTGTCTTAGGATTCTAGCTTGCGTGATGATAGTTTGTATGCACTCCCCATTGCCAGGTAATGAAGGGAATGGATTGTTTCTTTCTTCATTGAGCTATATGACTGCACCCAGCATTGGGCTGTTCTTCATGGTTTCGGGAGCATTGCTGCTGCCTATCAAGATGGGTACCTCATCATTCTTGAAAAGGCGATTCATGAAAGTCGCCATACCTGCAGCAGTGTGGACTTTGTTCTATTTGGTATGCAACGCTTGGCTGAGGGATGAAACGTTCACCCTGCGCTCTTTGCTCTCATTGCCCTTTTCGGCTCAGGGGAATCCCGTGCTGTGGTTCATCTATACCTTGTTGGGACTTTACTTGTTAGTTCCTGTCCTGAGCCGATGGCTGGAAAACTGTTCTCGCCGAGAATTGGAGTTTTATATTTGTCTATGGGGCATCAGTCTTTGTTATCCACTTTTACAGTTAGCCGTGGATATTAATACTTCCAATACGGGCATCCTGTATTACTTCACGGGCTATGTGGGCTATTTCATCATGGGTTATTATTGCCGCACCTATCCAGAACGGCTGTCATTTCAATGGTTGCTACCTGCTATGATGGTGGTGGTGGCTGTGCCCGCCATCTTTAAGCTGCAGGGGGTGCATGTGGATTTCTATGCCGTGTTCTAGTATCTATCGCCATTTGTAGCTGTTCAGTGCCTGTTCTGGTGGAAGATGGCGTGTAGCTTTTCGGCAGAACGGTTGGGTAAACGAGTCTGCCCAGTCCTTTCAAAGGTAGCCCGGCTCACCTTTGGCGTTTATCTCATCCACATTTTCATCATGCGTTATGTGTTGTGGCATTGTGATTATATCCTCGGTATTCAGTCATATATTTTGCAGACTATTGTCATCATTATTTTAACGCTGGCTGGTTCGTTTATTCTTTCTTGGCTCATCAGTTTGCTGCCTTTCTCTAATTATATAATAGGATATCAGAAAAAGAGAAATGGTTTTGACCACAAACAAAATATTATTTGACGTTTTAATATTTATATGAGATTTCTTCTATGATTGACTTCAACGATATTCCTGAACGGTGGGCGGTGTGCCTGAACGACAACTGCCCGAATGCTGGCGAGTGTCTGCGGCGCATGGCATGCAAGGAGATGCCACAGACGGTGACGCGCTGGATGTGCGTCATGCCCAGCGCGCTGCAAGATGGTGAATGCAAGTATTTCGTGGAGAAAGAGAAAATACGGATGGCACGCGGATTCCGCTCTCTCTTCGACGGAATGAGCAGCCGCGACGCACGCCACGACCTGCGCATGAAGCTGAGTGCGTTTTTCGGTAGCAAGGGTGCTTATTACCGCCATAAGGACGGAGAGAGACTGATTCCGCCCGAGCAACAGCGGCAGATCGTGGCTCTGGTGGAGCACTATGGTTATTCGGCAGAGGCGATTTTCGATGAGTTTGTTGATACTTACGATTTCGAAAAATAACGGAAGCAAAACATTAATACAAACAAAAAGAAAAAACGGCCACAAAACGACTACCCACCCCCTGTTCCAACGTGATGGGACTATTATTCCTAAAAAATTCCGTCATCTGGGACAAAAGTCCCACCACGTGGGACAAAAATCCCAGCCGATGGGAAAATGCTGGGAAAAACTATTATAAAAATGAAACCTCGCATTCTGTTCGTCATGCACTACCTGGAGCTGGGCGGAGCCGAGAAAAGCCTCGTGGGGCTGCTACGGGCCATCGACTATTCGCGGTTCGATGTGGATTTATTTCTTTACAGTCATCGGGGCGAGCTGATGCGGGAGATTCCCAAGGAGGTGAGACTGCTGCCTGAGACGGCAGCATACGCCTGCATCGAGTGTCCGGTGAAGGATGCGTTGCGAAAGGGACAGTGGGGCGTGGTTTGGGGACGGCTGAAAGCCAAGTGGCAATACAAGAGGTACGCACGACGAATGCATCCCAAGGACGGGAGTGCCATTTTTCAGTATGTGATGAACGCCGTGGAGCCTCATCTGCCGTCTCTGCACCACTTGGGCGAGTACGACTTGGTGGTGAGTTTCCTTACGCCACATAACGTTGTGTTAAAAAAGGTTCGGGCGAAGCGCAAAGCCTGCTGGATTCACACCGACTACACACAGATTGACGTAAACACAGCGTTGGAACTGCCCGTATGGAGTGGCTACGACCATATTGTGTCCATTTCGGCAGACGTGACAAAGGCTTTTCTGAGCGTATTCCCCACGCTGAAAGACAAAATAGTGGAGATTCACAACATTCTGCCCACAGATTTTGTCAGGAGCCGTGCAGAGGAGATGACCGCCGAAGAGGTGGCACGTGAGATGCCACGCGAGGAGGGTGTCATCAATCTGCTGAGCGTGGGGCGCTTTAGTCATGCCAAGAACTACGACAATGTGCCCGCCATCTGCAGAATTATCAATTCTCAATTATCAATTGCCGATTGCCAGTGTCGCTGGTATCTCATTGGTTATGGTGGCGAGGAGCCGCTCATCCGCCAACGTATTGCCGAGGAAGGAATGGAGGGAAAGGTCATCATTTTAGGCAAGCGCGAGAACCCCTACCCTTTCATCAAGGCATGCGACGTTTACGTGCAGCCGTCGCGCTACGAGGGAAATGCGGTTACGGTGCGCGAGGCACAGATGCTTTGCAAGCCTGTGGTGGTTACGAGCTATCCAACAGCAACCAGTCAAATACATGACGGTGTCGATGGCATCATCGTGTCAATGGATAATAAAGGTTGCGCTTTTAGCATTACTTATCTTATACAAGATTATCGCTTACAACAAGCTTTCCATGAATATCTGGAAGTACATGATTATAGCAATTGTGGTGAGATAAAGAAGTTGTACAACCTTATAGAACCATAATGAAAAAACGGATTTTGCTTATTAATGGCTGCCTTGATTCTGGAGGAGTTGCCAAAAGTTTCGTGACATTATTAAATGTAATAGATAAGGCGAATTATGATATTCATATACTCATCCTATCTTCCGTACGTGGTCCGTTTGCGTCATATCTACCATCCGACATTACTATTCATTACGACGAAAGAATTGAAGGACTTGTTGATGGAATTGCAGGATTAAAGAACTTGTTGAGAAAAAAACATTTTTATTTGGCTTTATTATCTATTGTCCGTATGTCGCTATCCAAAATCAACAAGTCGACTGCTGGAGTTTTCTTAGCTCGACTTATGCCAAGACTCGATTTGGGAGAATTCGATGTAGCCGTTGATTATGGTGGGCAGCATTTGCTTTATTATATGGTCAACAAGGTGGAAAGTAAAAGGAAAGTTTCGTATTTTCATGACGATTATTCAAGTTGGAAATATTATTATTCAGCTGATAAGAAATATTTGAAGAAAGTAGACCAAGTTGTGGTAATCACTGAAATATGTAAACGGTCTATTTTACAATTCTTTCCATTTTTGGAAGGAAAAATTAGTGTCATAGAAAATATCGTTTTGCCTTCTATACTGGAAAGCCAGTCGAAGTTGCCATTTCCTGAACAAGATTTCTTTCTCAATCATTTTGTTTTAGTTACTGTTGGGCATGTAAGCGATAAGAAGGGATTTGATTTTGCTTTGGGTGCAGCAGACATCTTAAAACAACGTGGAATAGATTTCCAATGGGTGTTCATCGGTTCATACGAGAAAGTGCATATCAAATTTGTTAAAAACAAAGGATTGGAAAACTGTGTGCATTTTTATGGTGTCAAAGAGAATCCATATCCTTATATGAAATACGCTCAAATTGTAATACATCCCAGTCGGTATGAGAGTCAGGCTATAGTAGTATCTGAAGCCAAAATATTATGCAAGCCGATCATAGTTACACGCTTTTCTACAGTACCAGATATATTGCTAGAGGGTATTAATGCTTCTGTATGTGAAATGAATGCACAGAGCCTTGCTGACAGCATAGAAACATTGATTACACATCCAGAGATTAGGAAACAATATCAGAACTATTTGGAAAAACATATTGTAGACAATCGCTCTGAAATCAACAAACTTTATAATTTGTTTTAGTAATGGTGCCCAAGATTATTCATTATTGTTGGTTTGGTCGACAGCCAAAACCAAAAGATGTTGAATATAATATCACTACATGGAAAAATTATTGCCCGGACTATAGACTTATAGAATGGAATGAGGATAATTTTAACATACAAATCAATACTTATAGCAGGCAAGCCTATGAAAATCGCAAATGGGCGTTTGTTAGTGATGTTGCTAGGCTCTATGCACTCGTGAATATGGGTGGTATTTATATGGATACTGATGTTGAAGTAGTGAAACCTTTTGATGACCTATTGGACACAAAAGGTTTTTTGGGGTTTGAAGGGACAAAATGGATTGCTACGAGTACTATGGGTGCAGAACCAGACAATCCAATCATGAAGCGTTGTCTTCTAGAATATAATGACCGATTATTTATCAATGAAGATGGTACTCAAGACAAAGATACTAATGTCGTTATTTTGACTAAGTTATTGGAGAAAGAGCTGTATCTTGTTTTAGACGGGAAACGTCAATCACTTCCTTTCTTTGACATCTATCCAAATGATTATTTCACTCCTTATGATTATATATCAGGTATTCTGAATAAGACAGAAAATACACATACGATTCATTGGTTCAATCGTTCATGGTTAAACTATTCACCTTTACGACTAAAATTCTCACAATTCTATCACAGGTTAGTCGGGAGAAAAATAAAATAGGAAGGACATGGAGCCAACAAGAATACTGATGCTATTCACCATTCTGAACCGGGGCGGAGCTGAGACAATGGTCATGAACTATTATCGTCAGATTGCTCGAACCAAGGTTCAGTTCGACTTCGCGGTACATCGCAAGGAGCGTGGAGCATACGAGGATGAAATAGAGGAATTGGGTGGCCATATCTACCGTTTCAAGCCTTTGCGTCCTTGGACAATCCCTCAGTATAAGAAGCAAATCAAACATTTCTTTGATGAACATCCGGAATACAGGATTATTCACGGGCATTGTTCTGAATCTGGTTATTATTTTTATAAAGAGGCATCGAAGCGGGGAGTGCCAGTGATCATTGCCCATGCACACAATTCCAAAGCCTGCTTTGATTTGAAATGGCCTTTCCGCACCTATATGAAATACATGATGCGTCCTTATATTACCCATCAGTTTACTTGTGGCGCGGAGGCAGCGCTATGGCTATTTGGAAACGAAAGAGCAAAAAGAGCGACTCTACAGCACAATGCCATAGATACCATGGAGTTTCAATTCAGTCAGTTGTCGAGAGTATCCAAAAGGACAGAACTGGGAATAAGCGAAGATACGTTGGTAGTAGGCCACATTGGCCGTTTCGAACAGCAGAAGAATCATCATTTTTTGGTAGAAGTGTTTCAACAGTTTCATGCCAGGCATTCAAACTCCTTGTTGTTGTTGATAGGAAGCGGTGGCGACAAAGAGAAAAAAATCAGGCAGTTGGTCGCAGACTTACACTTGGAGCAATTCGTCATGTTCCTTGGTTCACGCAGCGATGTTCCGCACTTACTCCACTCAATGGATGTGTTCCTTTTCCCTTCTTTTATGGAAGGATTCCCTCTATCTCTTCTTGAGGCTCAATGTTCGGGCCTGCCTTGCGTTGTTTCCAATGGCGTGCCACAAGAAGCCTGCATAACCGATTTGGTGGCCCGTCTCTCGCTCAAAGAAAGTGCAGAGCAATGGGCAGAAGCAATCATCCGCCAATCACCCTTCAGCAGCGACCGTGCCGACTATGCCAGGCAGATTGACGAGGGTGGATATGACATCAAAAAGAATGCGCAGTGGCTGCAGGATTTCTATTTATCATGCCTATCCTAACCATTTTCACCCCTACCTATAACCGTGCAACGACGTTGCACCTCTGTTATGAGTCGTTGTGTCGGCAGACCAGTAAGGACTTCTGCTGGCTGGTGATTGACGACGGTTCGACGGACAATACCCGTGAGTTGGTGGAAGGGTGGAAGAAAGAAGGGATAGTGCCCATCACCTATTTTTATCAGGATAATCAGGGTATGCACGGAGCTCACAATGCGGCTTACCGGCTGATTAAAACAGAGTTGAACACTTGTATCGACTCCGACGACTACATGCCTGATGATGCCGTGGAAAAGATTGTTGATTTTTGGAAGGCAAACGGCAATGGCAAGGTGGCAGGCATCATAGCTTTGGATGTGGATTTCAACGGACAGCTAATAGGCACGAAGTTTCCACAAGACATGAAACAGACAACCCTGAACGGATTCTACTGTCATGGCGGACGGGGCGACAAGAAACTGATTTACCGCACAGAAGTCATTTGCAGCTATCCGGAATACCCATTGTTCAAAGGGGAAAAATACGTGTCATTAGCGTACAAATATGAACTGATTGATCAGGACTATAAATTGCTGACGCTAAACGAGCCTGTCTGCTGTGTCAATTACCAGCCTGACGGCTCAACGATGAACATGTTCCGGCAGTATATCCGCAACCCGCAGGGCTTTGCCTTCATCCGCAAGCAGTCGATGGTGCTGGCTCCCACTGCCAAGCGTCGCTTCATCGAAGCCGTCCACTATGTGTCGAGCAGCATCATGCTGCACAACAAACATTTCATCAAGGAATCGCCACGCCCGTGGATGGTCATCTGTGCTATCCCTTTCGGAATTCTATTGCACAGATACATCAAGTTCAAAGTCCACGGCTCATAGTTTTCATTCTCCCCCCCGTTTGTTTAGTTTTAGCCCCTTGATAATAAGATATGATAAGCATCGTTGTTCCGGTTTATAACACAGAATCATTCCTCCGGCAGTGCCTCGACTCGTTAGTAAACCAAACGTACAGCGACATTGAAATTATCTGCGTAAACGACGGAAGCACGGATGGTTCGTTGGAAATACTGAAACAATATGCAGAAAAGGATTCGAGGATAATAGTCTTAAACCGAGAGAATCGTGGCGTATCAGAGTCAAGAAACGATGGAATCCATTACGCTAAAGGTGATCGGCTGATGTTTGTAGATAGCGACGACTGGATAGACACAGACTGTTGTAAGAAAGTGATTTCCAAGAGTAGTGTGGCTGATTTGGTTATGTTTTCATACGTCAGGGAATTTAGGTCTTCATCAGCTCCGAAATATTTATTTGATTGGCAACCCAAACTGATTGAGAAAGATGAAATAGATAAACTTCTAGAACGTTTTGTCTCTCTCAAGGGAGATGAGTTGCGCAACCCAACTAAATTAGACAGTCTTTCCACAGTATGGGGGAAATTGTACAAGACAAACATCATAAAACAATATGACATTAAGCTTGAATCAACTCGGAAGACAGGAACGTTAGAAGATCTTTTATTCAATGTGGAATATCTCATCCACGTTAAAAAGGTTTCCTACCTCCCTGACTGTATGTATCACCAAAGAAAAGCGAACACAGAGTCCATCACTTATTCTTATAAGCCTAATTTGGAAAACAAATGGTTATATGTGTTTCAAGAGATAGAATCAAAAGTGAACAAATCCGTGTATCCTTGGTTACCTGCAGCCCTAGAGCGACGCAAGGCACTTTGCCTGTTCGGACTTGGATTGAACATTTCTTTCTGTCAAATATCGTGGCACAAAAAGAAGCAGTTACTGGATTCTATTATCACTTCCGACTGGTATTCTGAAGCTGTTGCTCATTTGGATATCAGCCCGATGCCCCGCCATTGGCGTTGCTTCTATGGTATGGCTAAGAAGAAACAGACATGGGCAGTCATGCTGATGCTGAAGGCTATGAATAAGATCATTAGGAGATAAGAAACACATAATAACAATAGATACTGAAACATCAAATAATCTTTGAAAACATGAATCAGAATCTCTCAGAAATACAGCAAAAGTTATTGGACGTTTTCAAGGAGTTTACTAACTTCTGCGCAGACAATCATCTTCAGTATTATGCTGCATTCGGTACTCTTATTGGTGCAATAAGGCATAAGGGATTTATACCTTGGGATGATGATATAGATGTATTTATGAAAAGAGATGATTATGACCGTTTCATAAGCCTCAGAAACACATTAAAAGGTAATTATAAGATAGCCACCTATTTGGAAGGGAAAAGCCCATACCCCTTTGCCAAGTTTTATACGACAGAAGGCACAATATGGGAGTATTCTCATTTCCCTTTTATCATTGGTCCATGGATAGATGTTTTTCCTTTAGATGAATGTGATGGAAATGAAAAAGACAAAAAAGCATTCGAAAGTTTCCATTATGCAACCTGGAAATACAGGAAAGCTGTTGCCTATGCCTCTTGGAAAGAAATAGGCATGAATATCTGCCGTGGCGACGTTATGAATGCTGTAATAAAAATTGTGAAGAAATTAAGATATGCACCATTTAAGAAAAGATATATCAGACAGATACAGTCTTCTGAGAATATGATTAGAAATGTTCATGGAAACTTTTTGGGCGACTACACTTTTGCGCTGACAAACGAAGTGTTTCCTAAATCTTGGTTCGAAAATATTATAACAGTTCCTTTTGAAGATACTACCACATGTGTTCCTAATGGCTATCATAATATTCTTTCTCACTTATATGGCGAATACATGAAATTACCGCCAGAAGAAAAACGGAAGTCACATAAACCTTTATTTATAGATTTAAAACGTAGTTTAACCAAAGAAGAAATTTTAAAGGAGAATAAGCACTTGGTAAAGGAAAAACAAAGTTTTCCTTTGCAGTTAATTATTGAGGAAATGCGACACCGTGCAAAAGGCTGGGAGAGCTCACGTAAATAATATATTAAACAATATGGAAAAAGAGGCACTTGTCAGCGTTATCGTGGCTGTCTATAATGTAAGGAATTATTTAGTGCACTGTCTTGAATCAATCGTTCGACAAACTTACAGAAACCTTGAGATTATTATAATTGATGATGGGTCAAAAGACGGCAGCGAGATAATCTGCGACACATATGCACAAAGAGATAGAAGAGTCACTGTTATCCATCAGCAAAACCATGGTCTTTGGACAGTACGAAACAGAGGACAAAGAGCTGCAAAGGGAGAATATGTTTTGTTTGTTGACGGGGATGACTATATGCATTTGGATGCAATTAAAACTCTTTTGCATGCTATTAACCATTCAAAAAAATATGATATAGCTATCATCGACTATAAAGAAACAGATAATCTAGATGAGGATACCACATGCCCGTTAGAAAAATCTTTTGAAGAATTACAACAAAGTTGTTTGGTACCCTATTTGATAAGTAGCAGGATAAATAGACAAGTATGGAATAAACTCTACAGAAGGACTCTTATTGAAAATAACTATACCAATAATTATCCTCGAGCACAAGATTATGATTTTAATATACGAGTTTTTCTAAACACTAAAAGTGCAATTTTCATACACTGTAAAATGTATTTTTGGGTACAAAGATCAACTTCGTTAATGCATCAAACTGATTTCTTTGATATCGCCTACGAATGTCATGTCAGGATGTTTTATGAGAATTATACAAACCTTACAAATAGCCAAAAACACCAATATGGTTATTGTTTTTTGAGCTTTCTATATAAGAGAATGGTCTTTTATAAAAACAAGAATTATAAAACAGACAAAGAACCGCAAGTATTCAAACAATGCAAAGAATATGAACTAAAAACGCGAAAAGACTATATGCTGAACTGGCGCATCAACCCATTAGAAAAAATCGTTGTGATCATTCTTCTGCACAATCCGCGCTTAACCCGCTGGCTGATGAAAGTAACAAAGAATTGCTGAGAATGGTGCTGCTGTATCAAATTGTTTATGAGTGTTTCTTTTGATATCAGACACCGTGTTTGACTTTGTAAGCTTAACGGACTATACGCCGGTTTTTAACTATGGGGTGTTGCTGCTGCTCATCCTCGCATTGGTGCAGTGCTTTACCGGGATAGCGCTCCAACGCGACATGGCGCGGATGAATGCAGGATGGGGAGTCATTGTGCTTGTCGTCTTGACGCTATACATGGGATTGCGTCCAGTTTCCAGCTGGATGTTTGGAGATATGGGAGCGTATGCGGCAGGATTCCGAAAATTGGTGGAGGCAGATGAGCCGCTCAGATGGAGCTTTGAGGGGGAATGGGCCTTTGGCAATATGACCCGACTGCTGGCGAAGCTGGTGGATGAGCACGGCTATTTCCTTGTCTGTGCTGCCATATATGTGGGTTCGCTCTGGTTAGCGATGGTGAGGATGTTTCGGTCGTATTATTATGTGCCGTTCCTAGTCATCGTCTTTATGTTCACGTTTTGGAACTATGGTACGAACGGCATCCGTAATGGCATGGGGGCATCGCTGTTTATCCTGGCGATGACATACGTGGAGAACCTACCCGTGGCATTTCTGCTGTGCGTCACGGCGGCAGGGATTCACCAGTCGATATGGCTGATGGTGGGCACGTCGTTGCTGGCCTATTTCGTGAAGAACAGCTATTACTATCTGGCAGTGTGGTTCCTATGTGTCGTTGTGTCCTATTTTGTCGGCGAGACCATTCAGGCCTCTATTGCGGGCATGAGTATCTTTGGTGGCTACGACCGTTTTACCGACTACCTGACGGTGAGCAATATTGACACGGATGAGGTGATTATGGAGATCGGATTCCGCTGGGACTTTCTGATTTATAGTGCCATAGCTGTCGCCGTGGGATGGTATTTCGTTTTCAAACAGAATTTTGAAGATGAATACTACCACTGGATTTACAACACATATTTGGCCACCAATGCCATCTGGGTGCTGGTCATCAGAGCCAGTTACTCGAACCGCCTGGCCCAGATCTCGTGGTTCATCATGCCAGTAGTGCTGATTTACCCCTTCATGAAAAAACGGTTCTGGGAAAACCAGGAACAGATATTGGGCTATGCGTTGATTGTATTCTACGCATTTACTTTCTACTACAACATTTTAAAATAGCAATATGTTTTTATACGGAGCAGGAGGTCATGCCAAGGTCGTGAGAGACATCTTAGAAGCGGGCGGGTTGACACTGAGCGGTATAAGTGACGACAATCCGGAGCTGCGGCAATGGATGGAATTCGAGGTGACTTGTGGGCTGCCGACCGACGAGGCGGTGATAATCTGTGTGGGAAATGCTGAGCACAGGAAGGCAATAGCTGAACGTCTGAAGCAGCGAGGCTACTGCTTCGGCACAGCTATCCACCCGACAGCGGTGGTGTCGCCTTTCGCCAGCATTGGCGAGGGAACCGTGGTGATGGCCGGAGCAGTCGTCAACAGCGGAGTCCGCATCGGGCGCCATTGCATCATCAACAGCGGTGCGGTGGTGGAGCATGAGTGTGTCGTGGACGACTACGTTCACATCTCGCCCAATGCCACGCTGTGTGGAGGCCTGGCTGTTGGCGAGGGAGCATGGGTCGGTGCCGGTGCCGTGGTGGTGCAGGGGGTCAGCGTTGGCCCTTGGAGCATCGTCGGGGCCGGAAGCGTGGTGCTGAAGGACATCCCTGGCGGCGTTGTGGCATACGGAAATCCATGCCGCGTTATTAGAAGGCTAACAGACACAAACACTGGACGATATGAAAAAACTTATTAGGGTGACTACCTCTGACATTAGTCTGGACTTGCTGCTGAAGGGTCAGCTGCGCTTTCTCAGCCACTACTATGAGGTGGTCGGGCTGTCAGCAGACACCGGTCTGCTGCATCAGGTGGCCGAAAGAGAAGGAGTAAGGGTGATAGAGCTGGCCATGCGCAGGAATATTTCGCCGCACCGGGACCTTGCTTGTCTGTACCACCTTATCAGAATCTTCAAAAAGGAAAAACCCTTCATCGTCCATGCCAACACACCGAAGGGCAGTCTGCTGGCCATGATGGCGGCAAAAGTGACAGGTGTTCCTCACCGCATCTACACCGTGACGGGGCTGCGCTATCAGGGGGCGCAGGGCATGAACAGACGATTGCTGATGGCGATGGAGAAGCTGACTTGCTGGTGTGCCAGCAAGGTGATACCCGAGGGCGAGGGCGTGAAGCGCACCCTGCAGCAGGACAATATCACGCACAAGCCTTTGGCTGTGGTTCACAATGGCAACATCAATGGCATAGATACTTCGCACTACGATGTCGCGGCGTGTGAAAAAAGCCGCAAGGAAATAAGAGAAATGATGAAGATTGCTGACGATGAGTTCGTATTTGTGTTCATTGGAAGAATCGTCAGAGACAAAGGCATGGACGAGCTGGCTGAGGCCCTGATGAGGCTGCACTCGTCGAAAAGAAAGTGTAGACTGGTGCTCGTCGGATGGTTTGAAAAGGAGCGGCCCGGAATCAGCGAGATACATGAGAATTTCTTTAGGAACAGCAACAGTGTGGTGTATGTTGGATATAAGAAAGATGTGCGCCCATACTTGCAGACTGCGGATGCGCTGGTGTTCCCCAGTTACCGGGAGGGCTTCCCCCGTGTGGTGCTGGAGGCCGGCTCCATGGGGCTGCCTTCCATCGTCACCGACATCAACGGCTGCAATGAGATTATCGTCGAGGGCGAGAACGGCATCATCATTCCTCCGAGAAATGTCGACAGGCTCTATGAAGCCATGTGCCGCTTCATCGACAATCGTGAAGAGACGGCGGCCATGGCCGGAAGGGCAAGGGCCAGAATACAAAAGTGCTACGAACGCAGCGACGTGCACCAAGCACTCCTGAAGATGTATCAGGAGCTGGAACGAGAATGACGAGGAAAACACAAGGGGCCAATCCAGACGCTCACTACCTGAATAATCAGAGAGTTACGAAAATGGCTTTCTTTTCCTTGCAACATGGTATAGAGTAACCACTCATAGAAGTACCCCCCCCCCATCAAAACGACAGCGCAAGCCCTCTAAGAATAAACAAATTACCAACCAGGTTTTGCTGCTGCCCTCCTTTTTCACCTGCTACCAAGCATAAACGAGTTGCCGAGATGCAGCTCGTTTTTTTGTGCCCATCAACGCGGGAATAAAAAAACTGGCAGAAAAGCGCGCTGTTTTCAGTTTTTGTTGCTACCTTTGCAGGGCCTTTGAATGTATCATGCAACATCCAGACATAGAAAAGTATTACACACCTTATAATAACAATGAGAAACAGGAGAAATATCTTGATGGTGATGTGCCTGCTGGCCATCACAACGGTATGGGCAGGGCCCGTAGGCGAGCGTCAGGCTCGCAAAATTGCCGAGAAATTCATGTCTGACCGCTCCATGCAGTCAACCACGCTGAAAAAGGTGCGCAAGGCTCCCATGACGGCTGCCGCCAACAACGAGAAGGCCGCCTACTATGTGTTTAACGCC
>JAEEGL014061708.1_pt1 | contig 29297 bp, 38 predicted proteins | sample 9134231 | NCBI WGS metagenome assembly JAEEGL01 (sample SAMN16246548, study PRJNA631951) | gut metagenome | biome: gut microbiome; feature: rumen; material: fiber-attached | host: Bos | place: Iran: Karaj | collected 2018-10 | reverse complement strand
TGGCCCGCGCGCTCGCGGCCCGGCCCGAGATCCTCGTGCTCGACGACGCCTCCAGCGCGCTGGACTACGCCACCGACGCGGCGCTGCGGCACGCCATCGCCGCGCATTACGCGCAGTCGACCAAGATCATCGTCGCCCAGCGCGTCAGCTCGATCGCCCACGCCGACCTGATCCTCATGCTGGAGGACGGGGAGGTCGTCGGCCGCGGCACCCACCGGGAGCTGATGGAGACCTGCGAGGAATACCGCCTCATCGCGGAAACGCAGCTCGGAGAGGGGGCGACGGAATATGCGGGCTAACCTGCCCGGCACCGCGAAGAACCGCTACGACGCGGCGGACACGAGCGGCGACCGCCGGAAGAACCGGAACGCGCCCGTGGAGAAGAAGAAGGTGCTGCTGCGGCTGTGGAGATATCTGCTGCACGGCAAGCTCTACCTCATCGGCGCGGTCGCGCTGGTGATCTCCGCCGACCTGCTGGCCCTGTGGGGCCCGAAGCTCTCCGGCAAGGCCATCGACGCCTTCGGCCTCGGCGCCGGCGCGTGCGACTTCCCCACCGTGTTCTACTACGTGCGGCAGATGCTCGTCTTCTACGGGCTTTCCGCGCTGCTCTCCTTCGCGCTGTCCGCCCTCATGATCGCGCTCAGCCGCTCCACCATCACCCGCATGCGGCAGGACGTGTTCGAGCGCCTGTCCCGCCTGCCGGTCTCCTACTTCGACCGCCGGCCCGCGGGGGACATCATCAGCGTGCTCTCCTACGACATCGACACGGTGAACGCCACGCTGTCCAACGACGTGGTGACGGTGGTGCGAAGCGCCATCACCGTCGTGGGCGCGTTCGTCATGATGTGCACCATCAGCGCGAAGCTCGTGCTGGTCGTGCTCGCCGCGACCCCGCTGACCCTGATCTCCACCCGCATCATCACGAAGAAGGTGCGGCCGCTCTTCCGCAAACGCTCCGAAAAACTCGGCGAGCTCAACGGCTTCGTCGAGGAGATGGCGGGCGGCCTGAAGACCATCCGCGCCTACGACCGCGAGGCGGAGATGCTGCGCCGGTTCGACGAGCGCAACCGCGAGGCGGTGGCGGCCTACACCAAGGCGGAGCGCTACGGCACCATCCCCGCCCCCGTGATGAACTTCGTCAACAACGTCTCCCTGTCGCTGGTCAGCCTGTTCGGCGCGCTGCTCTTCCTCAACGGCTACATCAGCATCGGCGACATCTCCTCCTTCGTGCTCTATTCGCGCAAGTTCGCCGGGCCGATCAACGAGATCGCCAACATCACCAGCGAGCTGCAGTCCGCCTTCGCGGCGGCGGAGCGCGTCTTCCGCCTGATGGACGAGATCCCCGAGGCGCCGGACGCGCCGGACGCCGAGACGCTGACCGACCCGCGCGGCGAGGTGCGCTTCGAGCACGTCCGCTTCGGGTACGTGCCCGAGCGCACGGTGCTCAACGATTTCTGCCTGGAGGCCCGCCCCGGCCAGCTCGTCGCCATCGTCGGCCCGACCGGCGCGGGGAAGACCACCGTCATCAACCTGCTGATGCGCTTCTACGACCCGCAGAGCGGGCGCATCACCATCGACGGGAAGGACATCTCCGGCGTCACCCGCGACAGCCTGCGGGCCGCCTTCACCATGGTCCTGCAGGACACGTGGCTCTTCCGCGGCACCGTCTTTGAGAACATCGCCTACGGGCGGCCGGGCGCCACCCGCGAGGAGGTGGAGGCCGCCGCGAAGGCCGCGAAGATCCACTCCTTCATCCTCCGCCTGCCCGAGGGCTACGACACCGTGCTGCAGGACAACGCCGTGAACATCTCCAAGGGCCAGAAGCAGCTGCTCACCATCGCCCGCGCCATGCTCTCGGACTCCCGCATGCTCATTCTCGACGAGGCGACCTCCAACGTGGACACCCGCACCGAGCAGCGGATCTCCGCCGCCATGGAGAAGCTCATGCAGGGGCGCACCTGCTTCGTCATCGCCCACCGGCTCTCCACCATCCGCAACGCCGACCGCATCCTCGTCGTGGAGAACGGCGACGTGGCGGAACAGGGCACCCACGAGGAGCTCATGGCGCGGAAGGGCCGTTACCGGGCGCTCTACGACGCCCAGTTTGAGGGCTGAGGGCGAAAAAAGCGAAAAAAATTCGGGCCGCGCGAAAATCGTGCCGGATGAGTTTTCAACATCTGTGCACAACGCGCGGCCCGAAACACAATATATGGACGCCCCGCGCGAGGCGCGAAAAAAACCGGAAAAAAGCGGAAAATTTTTGCAGATCAGGGGTTGACACACCCGGCGCGGTTTGATATAATAACCGAGCGTCACTGGAAAAGCGATGATGCGGGAGGTTGCCGCGAAAGCGGGTTTTTCCGCGGAGTATGTCCGAAAATCGGGCGGTCAGGGAAGAATAACGTCTTTTAGTTGCCGTACACGGCCGTAGGGGCCGGCTTGACGGTGGACACCCTGCCGGATCGTCTTGCGACGACCGGCTGCTTTTATGCAGACGGGATGACACACCCGGCTGAGTGTTCTTAAAAAGAAAGCACGGTCCTTCCGAACAATACCCGTCCGTACGCAAACGACGCTTCCAAATTTATATACGGGAAGCGCCGGCCGTACGACAAGGAGGAAACACACCATGGCAAAGGAAACCATTCGAATCCGGCTGAGAGCCTACGACCACCAGCTGGTCGACCAGTCCGCAGAGAGGATCGTGCAGACCGCGATCCGCACGGGCGCCAAAGTATCGGGCCCCATCCCTCTGCCCACCAAGAAGGAGATCATCACGATCCTTCGCGCGGTGCACAAGTATAAGGACAGCCGCGAACAGTTCGAGCGCCGCACCCACAAGCGGCTCATCGACATTTCCAACCCCACCGCCGACACCACCAAGGCGCTCATGGCGCTGGAGATGCCCGCCGGCGTGGACATCGAGATCAAACTCTGATCTGAAAAGAAGAAAACAACCCTGCGGGGCACGCGGAGGCATCTCCGCGGGATAAGCCCCGAATCCGGCGGCCCGTGCGCGGCGGCCGGAGGGTCAAGTTGGCGGCTCGCCGTCAACCAATAACCTTTTGAGGAGGAAAAACATGTTGACAAAAGCGATCATCGGCAAGAAAGTGGGCATGACCCAGATCTTCGACGAAAACGGAAAGGTCATCCCCGTCACCGTCATTGAAGCGGGTCCCTGCACCGTCGTTCAGAAGAAGACGGAAGAGAAGGACGGCTACGTCTCCGTACAGCTCGGCTTCGACAGCGTTCCGGAAAAGAAGCTCAACAAGCCCCAGCTCGGACATCTGAAGGCCGTCGAGGGCACCTTCGTAAAGGTCCTCAAGGAGTTCAAGCTGGAGGGCGCCGCCGACATGAACGTGGGCGACGTGCTGAAGGCGGACGTGTTCGCAAGCGGCGACAAGGTCGACGTCTGCGGCATCACCAAAGGTAAGGGATACGCCGGCGTCGTGAAGCGCTGGGGCAATCACGTTCAGCGTCACACCCACGGCGTGGGCCCCGTGCACCGCTCTCCCGGTTCCATGGGCTCTTCCGCCGACCCCGCCCGCGTCCTTCCCGGCAAGAAGCTGGCCGGCCAGTTGGGCGTCGAGCAGGTCACCATTCAGAACCTTGAGGTCGCGAAGGTGGATGCGGAGAAGAACCTCATCGCCATCCGCGGCGCGGTCCCCGGACCCAAGGGCGGCATCGTGTTCATCAAGAACACGACCCGCGTCTGAGCCGGACAGAGAGAGGAGAACACATCATGGCTAAGATTCCCGTTTATGACATGACCGGCAAGCAGATCGAGGAGATCGAACTCTGCGACGCCGTTTTCGGCATCGAGCCCAACAAGCCCGTCATGCACATGGCGGTGCTGGCGTACCTCGCCAACCACCGTCAGGGCACCCAGAGCACGCGCACCCGCTCGGAGGTCTCCGGCGGCGGCCGCAAGCCCTGGAGACAGAAGGGCACCGGACGCGCCCGTCAGGGCTCCATCCGCGCGCCCCAGTGGACCCACGGCGGCATCGCCCTCGGGCCCAAGCCCCGCGACTACAGCTACAGCCTCAACCAGAAGGTCCGCCGGCTCGCGCTGCGCAGCGCCCTCTCCGAGAAGGTGCTGGAGGGCAACCTGGTCGTCGTCGACGCCCTGCAGGCCGAGACCCCGAAGACCAAGCCCTTCGCCGCGTTCCTCAAGGCCGTCGGCGCCGACTCCGCGCTGATCGCCACCGCCGAGGCCAACGAGAACGTGAAGCTCTCCGCCCGCAACATCGAGGGCGTGAAGATCACCACCGCCTCCGTGCTGAACACCTACGAGGTGCTCCGCTGCGGCAAGCTCGTGGTGGACAAGGCCGCCGTTGCCAAGATCCAGGAGGTGTTTGCGTAATGAAGACCGCAAGAGACATCATCGTGGCGCCCATCGTCACCGAGCGCAGCATGGAAGGTCTCGCCGACAAGCAGTACGCCTTCCGCGTGCAGAAGTGGGCCAACAAGATCGAGATCCGCAAGGCCGTGGAGGAGATCTTCGGCGTCAAGGTGGAATCGGTGCATACCATCACCGTCCGCAGCAAAGCCAAGCGTCTGTCCGCCGGCCGTCCCGAAGGGACCGTGCCCGGCTACAAGAAGGCCATTGTCAAGCTTGCGGAAGGCTCCAAGAGCATCGAGTTCTTCGACAGCTTGATGTAATCGGAAGAAGAGGAGAAACACAATGGCTATTAAGAAGTTCAAACCCACGACGCCTTCCCGGCGCAACATGACGGGTTCCACCTTCGAAGAGCTCGCGAAGGTCAAGCCGGAAAGAAGCCTTCTTTCCAAGAACAAGAAACACGCGGGCCGCAACAGCTACGGCCGCATCACCGTTCGCCATCAGGGCGGCGGCAACAAGCAGAAGTACCGCATCGTCGACTTCAAGCGCGAAAAGCTCGGCATGACCGCCGAAGTGGTCAACCTGCAGTACGATCCCAACCGCTCCGCGAACATCGCCCTCATCCGCTATGAGGACGGGGAGCTGGCGTACATCATCGCCCCCAACGGGCTCAACCCCGGGGACAAGATCAGCGCCGGCGCGGAATCCGACATCAAGCCCGGCAACGTGCTCCCCATCGAGAACATCCCGCTGGGCGCCGTGATCCACAACATCGAGATGCACCCCGGCAAGGGCGCCCAGATGGTCCGCTCCGCCGGCACCTTCGCGCAGTTGATGGCCAAGGAGAACGGCATGGCGCAGATCCGCCTCCCCTCCGGCGAAGTCCGTCTGGTGGCGCTCAACTGCACCGCGACCATCGGACAGGTGGGCAACCTGGATCATGAGAACATCCAGATCGGCAAGGCCGGCCGCAAGCGCCACATGGGCATCCGTCCCACGGTCCGCGGCTCCGTCATGAACCCCTGCGATCACCCGCACGGCGGCGGCGAGGGCAAGAGCCCGGTCGGCCGTCCCGGCCCTGTGACGCCCTGGGGCAAACCGACTCTGGGCTACAAGACCCGCAAGACGAAGAACCGCACTGACAAGTTCATTGTCAAGCGCAGAAACGGCAAATAAGGGGGCATACAGATGGGTAGAAGCGTAAAGAAAGGTCCTTTCGTAGAACCTGGTCTTATGAAGAAAATCGTTGCCATGAACGAGTCGGGCGACAAGAAGGTGCTGCGGACCTGGTCCCGTGCCTCCGTCATCTTCCCGCAGTTCGTGGGACATACGATCGCCGTCCATGACGGCCGCAAGCACATCCCCGTGTACATCACCGAAGACATGGTCGGTCACCGGCTGGGCGAGTTCGCCCCCACCCGCACGTTCCGCGGTCACGCCGGCAGCAAGACCTCCAACAACGGTAAGTAATGCGGGAGGAGGACCGAATAATGGAAGCAAGAGCCAATGTAAAATACGTCCGGATCACCACCCGCAAGGTGAAGATCGTCTGCGATCTCATCCGCGGCAAGAAGGTGGACCTGGCGGCGGCCCTCGTGGCCAACACCGGCAAAGCGGCCTGCGAGCCCGTTGCGAAGCTGCTCAAGAGCGCCGTTGCCAATGCGGAGAACAACTACTCCATGGATCACGACAAGCTGTACGTCAAAACCGTGTACGCTTGCCCCGGCCCCATCCTCAAGCGGATGAGAGCCGTGTCCAAGGGCAGAGGCCACCGCATCAACAAGCGCACTTCCCACATCACCATCGTCGTGGGCGAACAGGAGGAGTAATCAATGGGACAGAAAGTGAATCCGCACGGCCTTCGGGTCGGTGTCATCCAGGACTGGGACTCCCGTTGGTTTGCCAAGAACGAGAGCTTCAGCGACACGCTGGTCGAGGACTTTAACATCCGCAAATATCTCAAGAAGCTACTGTTCGCGGCCGGCGTCGCGAAGGTCGAGATCGAACGGGACAACACCCGCGTGCACGTCAAGGTGCACTGCGCCCGCCCCGGCATCGTCATCGGCAAGGACGGCGAGGAGACCGAGAAGCTCAAGGCCAAGCTGGAACAGATGATCGGCAAGCCCACCGCCCTCACCATCGTCGAGGTCAACAACCCCGACATGAACGCGCAGCTCGTCTCCGAGAGCATCGCCGCTTCCCTGGAGAAGAGAGTTTCCTTCCGCCGCGCCATGAAGCAGGCCATGGGCCGCTCCATGCGGTTCGGCGCGAAGGGCATCAAGGTCACGGTTTCCGGCCGCCTCGGCGGCGCGGAGATCGCCCGCACCGAAACCTATCACGACGGCAGCATCCCTCTGCAGACGCTGCGCGCCGACATTGATTACGGCTTTGCCGAAGCGAAGACCACCTACGGCCGCATCGGCGTCAAGGTCTGGATCTACAAGGGCGAAGTGCTCACCAAGAGCCCGAGAGAGCATCGTCTGGACGAGGAAAAGCGGAACGCCGAGCGCCGTCCGCGCCGGAACGACCGCGATCGCCGCGGCGGCGACCGCCGGGACAACCGCGACCGCCGTCCGGGCGGGAACCGTCCTCCCTACGGAAGCCGCCCCTACGGCGACCGTCCCTACGGTGACAGACCCCCCAGAAGAGAAGGAGGAGCGAACTAATGCTGCTGCCTAAGAGAGTGAAATACAGAAGGGTCCAGCGCGGCAGGCTGACCGGCCGTGCCAAGCGCGGCACCAAGATCACCAACGGCGAATTCGCTCTGGTGGCGGAGGAGCCCGCGTGGATCACCTCCAATCAGATCGAGGCTGCCCGTATCGCCATGACCCGCTACGTCAAGCGCGGCGGACAGGTCTGGATCAAGATCTTCCCCGACAAGCCCATCACCGAGAAGCCGGCCGAGACCCGCATGGGTTCCGGTAAAGGCTCGCCCGAGTATTGGGTCGCCGTTGTCAAGCCCGGCCGTGTCATGTTTGAGATGGGCGGGGTCACCGAAGCCGACGCCCGGGAGGCCATGCGCCTCGCGAGCTACAAGCTTCCCATTAAGACCAAAATCATGAAGAAAAGTGATTTAACCGCGACGGGTGGTGAAGCGTGATGAAAGCCAAAGAGTATAGAGAAATGACGCCGGCCGAGCTTTCCGAAAAGCTGGGCGAACTGAAGACCGAGCTCTTCAACCTGCGGTTCCAGCACGCGACCAAGCAGCTTGAGAACCCGATGAAGCTGGTCGAGGTCAGGAAAGACATCGCCAAAGTGATGACCGTTCTCCACGAGAAGAACGCGCAGGCGAAGGTCTAAGGAGGTAGGGCACAATGGAAAGAGCGTTTAGAAAGACCCGCATCGGCAGGGTCGTGTCCGACAAGATGGACAAAACGATCGTCGTTCTTGTCGAGGATCGCGTCACGCATCCCCTCTACAAGAAGATCATCCGCGAGTCCAAAAAGTACAAAGCGCACGATGAAGAGAACGCCGCCCATATCGGCGACCGCGTTCGCATCGCCGAGACCCGTCCCCTGTCCAAGGACAAGAGATGGCGCCTTGCCGAAATCATCGAGAAGGCGAAATAAGGAGGTTTAAGCACCGTGATCCAGCAGGAAACACTGCTCAAGGTCGCCGACAACAGCGGCGCCAAGGAGCTTAAATGCATCCGTGTTCTCGGCGGCTCTGTTCGCAAATACGGAAACATCGGCGACGTCATCGTCGCCTCCGTCCGGAAGGCGGCCCCCGGCGGGGTGGCCAAGAAGGGCGAGGTGGTCAAGGCCGTGATCGTGCGTTCCGTCAAGGGCGTGCGCAGAGCGGACGGCACCTACATCAAGTTCGACGAAAACGCCGCGGTCCTCATCAAGGACGACAAGACCCCCAAGGGGACCCGTATCTTTGGACCGGTGGCGCGCGAGCTGAGAGATCAGGACTTCACGAAGATCCTGTCGCTCGCTCCCGAAGTACTGTAAGGGGGCCAGGCAATGAACACTTTACACGTAAAGACCGGCGACACCGTCGTGGTGCTCTCCGGCAAGAACAAAGGCCAGAAGGGCAAGATCCTTTCGGCCGACCCCGCGAAGGGGACCGTGATCATTGAGGGCGTGAACATGCGCACGCTGCACAAGAAAGCCCGGAGACAGGGCGAAGTCGGCAGCATCGTCAAGAGCGAAGGCCCCGTGCGCGCCTGCAAGGTCATGCTGGTCTGCCCCCGCTGCGGCAAAGCCGCCCGCACCGGACGTCAGGTCCTGGCGGACGGGACGAAGACCCGGGTCTGCAAGGCCTGCGGCGAGAACGTTTAAAGGAAGAGGAGGACTTATTGATAATGTCACGCATGAGTGAAAAATATATCAAAGAAGCAGCTCCTGCCCTGATGAAGCGTTTCTCCTACAAGAGCTGCATGCAGATCCCGAAACTCGAAAAGATCGTCATCAACGTGGGCTGCAGCGAAGCCCGCGAGAACCCCAAGGTGCTGGACGCCGTCTGCTCCGACATCGCGAAGATCTCCGGTCAGAAGGCGGTCATCACCCACGCGCAGAAGTCCGTTGCGAACTTCAAGCTCCGCAAGGGCATGCCCATCGGCGCGAAGGTCACGCTTCGCGGCGAGCGGATGTACGAGTTCCTGGACCGCCTGTTCAGCGTGGCGCTGCCCCGGGTGCGCGACTTCCGCGGCATCAACCCCGACGCGTTCGACGGCCGCGGCAACTATTCCCTCGGCCTCAAGGAGCAGCTGATCTTCCCCGAGATCGACTTTGACAAGATCGACAAGATCCGCGGCATGAACATCGTCGTCTGCACCACCGCGAACACCGACGAGGAAGCCCGCGAGCTGCTGTCCCTGATGGGCGCTCCCTTTGCAGCGAATGGAGGTAACAAGTAATGGCCAAGAAATCCATGATTCTCAAGCAGCAGGCGACCCCGAAGTTCTCCACGAGAGCCTACAACCGCTGCAGGATCTGCGGCCGTCCCCACGCGTACCTGCGGGACTACGGCATCTGCCGTATCTGCTTCCGCAACCTCGCGTACCGGGGCGAGATTCCCGGAGTGAGAAAGGCCAGCTGGTAAAGAGAGGAGCCGCGCGCTCCGTCTCTTGGAAAAGTGGGGATGCGACGACCGTGATCCCTAACTTCTGAAGGAGGAAAAAGATCCTATGCAGATCACCGATCCCATCGCGGATATGCTGACCCGTATCCGCAACGCGAACTCGCAGAAGCATGAGTCCGTGGACGTACCCAATTCCAAAATGAAGAAAGCCATCGCCGAGATCCTTCTGGACGAGGGCTTCATCAAGAGCTTCAACATCATCGACGACGGCGCGCAGGGCACCATCCGCATCGCCCTGAAGTACGGCCCCGGCAAGGAGCAGGTCATCACCGGCCTCCGTCGCGTTTCCAAGCCCGGCCTGAGAGTGTATGCCGGCGCCGACGAGCTGCCCCGCGTTCTGAAGGGGCTGGGCGTCGCCGTCATCTCCACCTCCAAGGGCGTCATGACTGACAAGCAGGCGAGAGCCGAGCACATCGGCGGCGAAGTTCTCGCGTTCGTCTGGTAATCGGGGAGGGAAGAGAAATGTCAAGAATCGGCAAAATGCCCATCGCCATCCCCGCCGGCGTCACCGTCGAAGTGGCGGAGAACAACGTCGTCACCGTCAAGGGCCCGAAGGGCGAGCTTTCCCGCGCCGTGCGCCCCGAGATCGAGATCAAGGTCGAGGACGGAACGGTCCGCTGCGCCCCGAGAGACGAGTCCAAGCTCACCAACACCTACTACGGCCTGACCCGGACGCTGGTGAACAACATGGTCGTCGGCGTCACCGAGGGCTACTCCAAGGACCTCGTCATCGAAGGCGTCGGCTACAGAGCCCAGAAGAACGGCAGTCAGCTCGTGCTGAACATCGGCTTCTCCCATCAGGTGATCGTCGACGAAGTGCCGGGCATCACCATCGAAGTGCCCGACCCGATGAAGATCACGATCAAGGGCGCCGACAAAGAGCTCGTCGGCCAGTTTGCCGCCGACCTGCGCAAGAAGAAGGTCCCCGAGCCCTACCACAGCAAAGGCATCCGCTATGCCAACGAGGTCATTATCCGCAAAGAGGGTAAGACCGCAGCGAAGAAGTAAGGAGGTTGTGTCAAAATGGTTTCTCGTGTGGATTCCAATAAACAGCGTCTGAAAAGACACAAGAGAGTACGCGGAAAGATCAGTGGCACGGCCGAAAGACCCCGTCTCTGCGTTTTCCGCAGCCTGTCGAACATCTATGCACAGGTGATCGACGACGTGGCCGGAAAGACCCTTGCCTCCGCCTCCACGCAGGACAAGGAACTGGCCGGCGTCTACGGCGGCAATAAGGAAGCGGCCCGCAAGGTGGGCAAGCTCATCGCCGAGCGCGCCAAAGAGGCGGGCATCACCAACGTGGTGTTCGACCGCGGCGGTTACGTCTATCAGGGCCGCGTGGCGGAGCTCGCCGCCGGCGCCCGCGAAGCCGGACTTGAGTTTTAAGGGGAGGATATGAGAATGGCTAACAACATCGACGCCGCGACCCTGGACCTCAAGGAAAAGGTCGTTGCCACCAACCGCGTATCCAAGACCGTCAAGGGCGGCCGCATCTACAAATATTCCGCCGTGGTCGTCGTCGGCGACTGCGCGGGCACCGTGGGCATGGGCCACGGCAAGGCGCAGGAAGCGCCCGACGCCGTGCGCAAGGCGCTGGAGGACGCCAAGAAGAACCTCGTGAAGATCACGCTTCTCGGCACCACCATCCCCCACGAGGTCATCGGCGAGTTCGGCGCGGGCAAGGTCCTGCTGAAGCCCGCTCCCGAGGGCACCGGCGTCATCGCCGGCGGCGCGGTCCGCGCCGTCATGGAGATGGCCGGCATCCACGATATCCGCACCAAGAGCCTGCGCTCCAACAACCCGCAGAACGTAGTTTCCGCCACCATGGTTGCGCTGCAGTCCCTGAAGGATATCTCCGAAGTCGCCCGTCTGCGCGGCAAATCCGCCGAGCAGATCAAGGCATAAGGAGGCAGAACGATGGCGAAACAAAAGAAACTGAAAATCGAACTGGTCAAGAGCATTTCCGGCCGCAATGCCAAGCACATTGCCACCGCGGAAGCGCTGGGCCTCCGGAAGCTCCACGACGTCACTATCCAGCCCGACAACGAGGCCACCCGCGGCAAGATCCGTGAGATCTGCTACCTGGTCAAGGTCGACGCGGCTGAGTAAGGAGGAGCAAAGAAATGAAACTGCACGAACTTCCGTCCGTTCCCGGCTCCACCAAGTCGCGCAAGCGTCTGGGCCGCGGGATCGGCTCCGGCACCGGCAAGACGGCGGCCCGCGGTCACAAGGGCGCCGGCCAGCGTTCCGGCGGCAACATCCGTCCCGGCTTCGAAGGCGGACAGATGCCGATCTCCCGCCGCATCCCCAAGAGAGGGTTCACCAATCACTTCGCAATTCGCTTCGCCCCGGTCAATGTTTCCGATCTCGAGCGCTTCGAGGCAGGCTCCGTTGTCACGGTTGAGGAGCTGAAGAATGCCGGTCTTGTCAAGAAGACCTACGACGGCGTCAAGATTCTCGGAAACGGCAATCTGACGAAAGCGCTCACCGTGAAGGCCGCGGCTTTCTCCGGCAGCGCCAAGGAAAAGATCGAGGCGGCAGGCGGGAAAGCTGAGGTCCTGTAATGCTTCAGACCATTCTGAACGCCTGGAAGATCAAAGAGCTGCGCTACAAGCTGCTCTACACGCTGTTCATCATCCTGATCTTCCGGGTCGGTGCACAGATCACCGTTCCCTACATCAATCAGGACGTCGTCTCCCAGGTCCTGGGCTCCACCGACAACGTGTTCTTCGGATACGTGAACCTGCTGACCGGCGGCGGCTTCCAGAACGCGACCATCTTTGCGATGTCCATCACCCCCTACATCAACGCCTCCATTATCATCCAGCTGCTCTGCATCGCCATCCCGGCGCTGGAGCGGCGGGTGAAAGAGGGCGGCGACGGGCAGCGCTTCCAGATGCAGCTCACCCGTTACGGCACCGTGATCCTCGGCGTGCTGCAGGGCCTCGTGTACTACATCACCCTGTCCTCCAAGAGCATGTCCATCACGAATGCCAACGGCGTGACCCAGTACGTCATCGCCTCGCCCAACGCGTGGAAGGCCATCGTCATCATCCTGACCTTCACCGCGGGCACCGCGTTTATCATGTGGCTCGGCGAGCGCATCACCGAGAAGGGCATCGGCAACGGGATCTCCATCCTGCTGTTCGCGGGCATCATCGCCCGTGTGCCCAGCATCGCCTATACCACCTATCAGAAGGTGGCCAACGGCGCGCTGTCTCTGTGGGTGCTGCTGGTGCTGCTGGTCTTCATGGTGATCGCCGTCGCGTTCGTCGTGTACTTCGACAACGCGGAACGCCGCATCCCCGTGAACTATGCCAAGCGCCAGATCGGCCGCAAGATCTACGGCGGCCAGAGCAGTTACATCCCCATGAAGGTCACCATGACGGGCGTCATGCCCATCATCTTCGCGTCCTCCATCGTTTCGCTGCCCATGATCATCTTCGCCTTCGTGCCCGAGCCGGCGGCGGGGTCTTTCTGGGCCGTCGTGAAGGCGTGGACCTCCACGGAGAGACCGCTGTATCCCATCGTCTATTTCCTGCTGATCATCGCCTTCTCCTATTTCTACGCCTACACCCAGTTCAACCCGCTGGAGGTAGCCAACAACATCAAGAACAACGGCGGCACGGTGCCCGGACTCCGCCAGGGCAAACCCACGGCGGACTTCATCTCGCAGGTCCTGAAGCGGCTGACCCTCATCGGGGCCTTCTTCCTCGGGATCGTGGCGATCGCACCCATCCTCGTCAGCTACGGAAACGCCAACCTGAGCGGTCTTGCGCTGGGCGGCACGACCCTGCTGATCGTCGTCGGCGTTGCGCTTGAGACGGTGAAGACGCTGGAAGCGCAGATGATGATGAGACACTACAAGGGCTTCCTTGAATGAGCAGGTGCGCGAAAGCATGAGAATCATTCTGTTCGGAGCCCCGGGCGCCGGAAAAGGCACCCAAGCGGAGCGGATCTGTGAAAGACTGCAGATCCCTTCCGTTTCCACCGGCAACATCATCCGCGAAGCCATCCGGAACGGCACCCCGCTGGGCCTGCAGGCCCGGAGCTATACCGACAACGGCAAGCTGGTGCCCGACGAGGTGGTCATCGGGATGATCCGCGAAAGACTCGCCGAGGAGGACTGCAAAAACGGTTTCATCCTCGACGGATTCCCCCGCACTGTACCTCAGGCGGCGGCTCTGGATGCCATGGGCGTCGGCATCGATGCGGTCTTGAGCATCGAGGTGGACGACGAAGACATCGAGCGCCGCATGAGCGGCAGAAGAAGCTGTCCGGTCTGCGGGACTACATTCCACCTGCAGAACAATCCCCCGAAGAAGGAGGGCGTCTGCGACAAATGCGGCGCCGCTCTGGTTCAGAGGAAGGACGATGCGCCCGAGACGGTGAGGGCCAGACTCGCGGTCTACCACGAGCAGACCGAGCCGGTCAAGGGCTACTATCAGGGCAAGGGCAAGCTCCGCTCCATCGACGGATCGAAGTCCATCGACGAGACGACAAAGCTCGCATTTGCTGCCCTGGGTATCTGACCGCAAATGATAGCGATCAAATCACAGCACGAGATCGAGATCATGAAGATCGCCGGCCGCATCGCGGGCACGGCGCTGCGGGAAGCCGGAAAGGCCGTCCGACCCGGCATTACGACTGCCGAGCTCGACGAGATCGTCCGCTCCTGCATCGTCTCACAGGGAGCCACGCCCTCCTTTTTGGGCTACAACGGGTTCCCGGGGTCCGCGTGCATATCCATTAACGAACAGGTGATCCACGGCATCCCCTCCCGGCACGTGACCGTGCGCGAGGGCGATCTGGTGAAGATCGACGTGGGGGCCTGCTACAAGGGATATCACGGCGACTGCGCGGCGACGTTTGGCGCCGGAAAGATCTCGGAGGAAGCGCTGAGGCTGCTCCGCGTCACGCGGGAAAGCTTTTTCGCAGGTATCAAATTCGCGCGACCCGGCTACAGACTATTCGACATATCGAGTGCCGTTCAGACCTGCGCGGAGCGCGCCGGATACGGCGTGGTGCGCAAGTATGTCGGCCATGGTGTGGGAGCGCATCTCCACGAAGATCCGGAGGTCCCCAATTTCGGGCAACCGGGAAAGGGACCGCGGCTGATCCCCGGAATGACATTGGCGATCGAGCCGATGATCAACGCCGGCACGGCGGACGTGATCACCAAGGACGTCTGGTACGTGACCACGGCGGACAAGAAGCTCTCCTCACACTATGAGAATTCCGTTCTGATCACCAGCGGCGATCCGATCATCCTGACGGACAGCGGCGAAGGGCCCATCGTGGCCGAAGAGCTGCTGCAGGCATGACGGAGGGATCGCATGGGACGGCAAAGGGATCCAACCCGACCCGCCGCACGGATGCGGACCGGGGACGGGAACGATTGAGAAAAGGAGGATAGGATTGTGGCGAAAGACGATCTGATCGAGCTGGAAGGCGTCGTGGTAGAGGCGCTGCCGAACGCAATGTTCACGGTAGAGCTGCCCAACAAGCACCGGGTGCTTGCCCACATCTCCGGAAAGCTCCGGATGAACTACATCAAAATCCTGCAGGGCGACAAGGTCACGGTGGAGATCTCCCCCTACGACCTGACGCGCGGAAGAATTACCTGGAGGACCAAATAATCAAGCCGCGGAGAGTCGCGGCGAAAGGGGAACCATCATGAAAGTCAGAGCATCAGTCAAGCCTATGTGCGACAAGTGCAAGGTGATCAGACGCAAGGGTGTGGTAATGGTGATCTGTTCCGACCCCAAGAATAAAGCCAAGCACAAGCAGAGACAGGGCTAAAACAAACAGGAGGTACGTAGGAAAGTATGGCACGTATTGCTGGTGTTGACCTGCCCCGCGAGAAGCGGATCGAGTACGGTCTCACATATATTTACGGCATCGGTGTGAGCACGTCCAGAAAACTGCTCGCCATGACCGGGATCGATCCCGATACCCGCGTCAAGGACCTGACGGAAGCGGAGACCTCCAAGCTCCGTGAAGCCATTGAACACAACGTGACGGTGGAGGGCGACCTGCGCCGGAACATCGCCATGGACATCAAGCGCCTGATCGAGATCGGCTCCTACAGAGGGACCCGTCATCGCAAGGGCCTGCCCGTCCGCGGCCAGCGCTCCAAGACCAACGCACGCACTCGCAAGGGTCCGAGAAAGACCATTGCGAACAAGAAGCAGTAAGGAGGGCATGAACAGTGGCTGCAACGAAGAATCCGCAGGGCGGCAAAAAGCCCGTTGCCGTGAAGAAGCGCCGCGAGCGCAAGAATATCGAAAAGGGGTCGGTGCATATCCGCTCCTCCTTCAACAACACGCTTGTCACCGTCACCGACGTGCAGGGCAACGCGATCTCCTGGGCCTCCGCCGGAGGACTGGGCTTCCGCGGCTCCCGCAAGAGCACGCCCTACGCCGCGCAGACCGCGGCGGAGACCGCCGCCCGGGCGGCCATGGAGCACGGCCTGAAGTCCGTCGAGGTGTTCGTCAAGGGCCCCGGCAGCGGACGTGAGGCGGCCATCCGCGCCCTTCAGGGCGTGGGGCTGGAAGTCACCATGATCAAGGACGTCACCCCCATCCCGCACAACGGATGCCGCCCGCCCAAGAGACGCCGCGTCTAACACAAACGGAGGTGTAAGCAAATGGCAAGATATACGGGACCCTCCTGCCGGCTTTGCCGCAGAGAAGGCCAGAAACTGTTCCTCAAGGGCGACCGGTGCTACAGCGAGAAATGCGCGCTGGCCCGCCGCGCCTACGCCCCCGGCCAGCACGGCCAGGGCCGCATCAAGACCAAAGAGTACGGCCTCATGCTCCGTGAGAAGCAGAAGACCAAGCGGTTCTACGGGCTCTCCGAGACCCAGTTCCGCAAGTACTTCGATATGGCGGAGAAGAAGGAAGGCGTCGTGGGTGAAAACCTGCTCATCCTTCTGGAGACCCGTCTGGACAACATCGTCTATCGCCTCGGCCTCGCCATGTCCCGCGCCGAAGCCCGTCAGCTCGTGCTGCACGCCCACTTCTCCGTCAACGGCAGAAAGGTCAACATTCCTTCCTACCTGGTGAAGGCCGGCGACGTCGTCGCCGTTCGCGAGAACGCGCGTCAGAGCGAGAAGATCAAGGCGGTCATCGAGGCGAATTCCGGGAAGCCGGTCCCGCAGTGGCTGGAGTTCGATCCCTCCGCCATGGCGGGCAAGGTCGCGGCTCTGCCCACGCGTGCGGACATCGATCTGCCGGTGGAAGAGCACCTGATCGTCGAGTTGTATTCCAAATAATTGACCCTTTCCAAACGATCGGTTCCATTCGAAACCGGCGGGCCCCGGCCCGCTGCCACTAAGGGGGAAATAATTGAATGATTGAGATGCAGAAGTCGGCGCTGGAGTGCGTCGAGTCCTCGTCCGATGGTTCGTACGGCAAGTTCGTCATTGAGCCGCTGCAGCGCGGATACGGCAGAACGCTGGGCAACTCGCTTCGCAGAGTGCTGCTCTCCAGCCTGCCCGGAACGGCCGTCACGACCATTAAAATCAGCGGAATCCAACATGAATTTTCGACGATCCCGGGAGTCAAGGAGGACGTGACGGAGATCATCCTCAACGTCAAGTCCATCATCGCGAAACTTCATTCTCCCGGCGTGAAGGTCACCTATATCGAGGCGGACGGCCCCTGTGAGATCACCGCCGGCGACATCATCGGCGACAGCGAGGTGGAGATCATCAATTCGGATCTGCACATCGCGACTCTCGCCGAGGGTGCGCACATCTCCGCGGAGCTGACCTTTGCCCACGGCACCGGCTACGCCCCCGCGGAGCAGAACAAGCCCGCCCAGTCCGTGATCGGGCTGATCCCTGTGGATTCCATTTACACGCCCATCCCCAAGGTCAACTACGTGGTCGAGAACACCCGCGTCGGGAACGTGACCGACTACGACAAGCTGATCCTCGAGGTGTGGACGGATAAGACCATCACCGCAAGCGAGGCCGTGTCCCTCGCCGCAAGGATCCTGACGGAGCATCTGCAGATCTTCGTCAACCTTTCGGAGGATCTGGACAGCCGCTACACCGTCATCGACCACTCCGATGAGAAACAGACCACCGTCCTGGATATGACCATCGAGGAGCTGGATCTGTCCGTGCGTTCCTTCAACTGCCTGAAGCGCGCCGGCATCAACACCGTGGGAGACCTCGTATCCAAGACCGAGGACGAAATGATGAAGGTCCGCAACCTCGGGCGCAAGTCTCTGGAGGAAGTGCTGAACAAGCTGACCGCCATGGGCTTATCGCTTGCCAAAGAAGAAGAGTAAGCTGCGAAAAGGAGGAATAGACAATGCCCGGTACCCGTAAACTGGGAAGACCGACCGATCAGCGCATGGCGATGCTGCGCGCGATGGTCACCTTCCTTCTGGAGAACGGAAAGATCCAGACCACGGTCTCCCGCGCCAAGGAAGTCCGCTCCCTCGCCGAGAAGATGATCACCCTCGGCAAGGAGAAGGAGAACGTTCTGAGCGCGAAACGGCAGGCCATGGCCTTCATCACCAAGGAAGACGTCGTCAAGAAGCTGTTCGACGAGATCGCTCCGAAGTATGCCGACCGGAACGGCGGCTACACCCGCGTGATCCGGCTTGGCGTCCGCCGCGGCGACAACGCCGAGACCGCTCTGCTGGAGCTCATCTGAGCCCAAAGGGACAAAACACACCGACAGACTGAAGGAAAAAACCTCCTTCAGTCTGTTTTTTTGCGCACCGTGCGAGCCGTACGCGCCGCCCCGGCGCACCGCCTATCTTGTCCGGTTTTTCGGAAACGCCGCGAAAACGCACAATATATGGGTGTAAAACCGCGTTCCGAAAAGGGCTTTTGTGCAACTTGACGAAAGATGAACGGAGAGACAGACCGCAAAAATATAGATAAAACGAATAAAAAACGGCGGGAGAGAACAGAGAAAAAAGTGCGAAACGCATAAAATCGTTTGATGCGCTAAGAAAATAAAAATAACGGGAAAGGGCGCCGGTCCACACCCGAAAGCCAAATTGTGAACAATTTGAAAACAATCGCGCAAAGACGGCCCGCAGGGCATTTTTTCGTTGACAAAAAGCACGATTTACAGTATCATATACTATGTCTGATTGTCAATTCCGACGATCGCGGCGAGCGTTCCGGCAGGCCTGAAAACGGCAACATGGACCCCACGGGACGGAAAAAGAGGCCTTTCAGCGCGAAACGATTCCTTTTTCTGTGCAAAATGACGAAAAACGGTTGATTCCCGCCGATGGCCCGGCTCGCAAAAACGTTTCCCAAGGAAAGGGTGGAGGTATGGAGAACAAATCTGGAAAAACCCGCAGAGCAGTTCTGCGCACAGGGCTCTCCGCGCTGCTGGCCGGCGTGCTGATCCTGTCGCTCTGCTTTGCGTCGTCTGCGGACACGCCCGCGGCGGATCTGGATAGCCTTTCCCTCTATGCGGAGGGGAGTTACGGCTACTATCTGGAGAACGTCGTGGCGGGCCGGCAGCCCGGGACCGGAGAGATCGTCATCCCCGGCGCAAGCTACGTGCCGGAGGAGGGCGACGGCCACGAGATCGTGACCGATTTCGAGGGCGTGGCGGGGGAGTCCCTGCGCACGGCCACGGATGGCTCCGCCACCTGGAACTTTGAAGTCGCCTCCGAGGGCTGGTACAACCTCGAGTTCCTCTACTACCCGGTGGAGGGCACGGGCTCCAGCATCGTGCGCGAGGTGCGCATCGACGGCGAGCTTCCCTACACGGAAGCCGGCAACGTGTCGCTCTACCGCCTCTGGAAAGACTCCGTCGCGGTGGGCACCTCCGTGGACGACGCGGGCAACGAAGTCCGTTCCCGCCAGGAAGAGGTCCCGGAGTGGGTCACGCTGTACGCCAAGGACGAGGCCGGCCGCTTCTCCGAGCCGCTGAAGTTCTACCTCACCGCGGGCGCGCACAGCCTCACGCTGACGGCGGTCAAGGAGCCGATGGTCATCAACAAGATGACCTTTAAGATCGCGCCCGAAGACCGGACCTACGCGCAGGCGCTGGCGGACTGGAAGGCCGCGGGCATCCGCGAGACCTCCGGGCAGAGCGTCCGCGTACAGGCGGAGAGCAGCTACCGGAAGTCGCACATGTCCATCTACCCGGTGAACGACCGCGCGTCCGGCAAGTCCGAGAACTTCGACGGCAGCGGCTACGACTACTCCCGCACCACGCTGAACACCATCGGCGGCGACAAATGGCAGGTCGTCGGCCAGTGGATCGAGTGGGAGGTCGACGCGCCGGAGGAGGGCCTGTACAACCTGACCATCCGGGCGAAGCAGAACGTGGTCGACGGCAAGATGGTCTCCCGCGCCATCTACGTCAACGGCGAGCTTCCCTTCCGCGAAGCGGCGTTCTGCAACTTCCGATACAGCACGAGCTATAAGATCTACACCGTCTCCGACGACGAGGGCGCGCCGTACCTCTTCTACCTGAAGAAGGGCCGCAACGTGGTCCGCATGGAGAATGTGCTGGGCGATCTCGAGCAGGTCGTGAAGATCGGCAAGGCGAGCGTTCAGAGCCTCAACGAGTGCTACCTGAAGATCCTCATGATCACCGGCACCTCGCCGGACCTCGACCGCGACTACCGCTTCCACCTGATGATCCCCGAGGTCATCGAGGAGCTGCAGAAGCAGGCGCAGGTGCTCAACGCGCTGGCCGACCTCTATCAGAGCATCATCGGCGAGTCCAACTCCACCATGGCTTCCATGCGGCAGATCGCGACGCGCCTGCAGCGCATGCACGACCGGTACGACCGGATCGCGGAATACTACTCCGCCTTCAAGTCGGACCTCGGCACGCTGGCCAACAGCGTCAACGACCTGTCCAAGGAACCCCTGCAGGTGGACTACTTCGTTTTCACCTCCCCCGACGTGGCCAAAGAGACCCGGGGCGAGGGCAGCTTCTTTGCCGGCATCATCCATGAGATTCGGCTGTTCATCTCCTCCTTCACCACCGACTATACGAATATCGGCGCCACCTCCCAGTCGGAGGACGCCATCACCGTCTGGTACGCCGGCGGCATCGAGCAGTGCAAGATCATCAAGCAGATGGCGACCGACGACTTCTCCCCCAACTATCACGTGCCCGTCAACATCCAGTACATCAAGATGGACGCGCTGCTGCCCGCCACCCTGGCCGGCCGCGCGCCGGACGTTGCGCTGGGACAGGGCGCGGCCGAGCCGGTCAACTACGCCATGCGCGACGCGGTGTACGACCTGTCGAACTTCAGCGACTTCCAGCAGGTGCTGGACGCCTTCCCCGAGTGCGCGACGATGCAGTTCCAGTACAACGGCGGCACCTTCGCGCTGCCCGAGACCATCACCTTCCCGATGATGTTCTACCGCACCGACATCGTCGCCGAAAAGGGCTGGACGCTGCCGGAGACGTGGGACGACGTGTACGCGCTGCTGCCGGATATGCAGAAGATCAACATGAACTTCGGCTATATCATCTCCAGCACGATCGACGCCTCGCCCTACGTGAACTTCCTCTACCAGAACAACGGCAACCTTTATAAAAACAACGACGAGCAGTCCGGTCTGGACAGCCCGCAGGCGATCGACGCCTTCATCGAGTGGACCGACCTGTATACCACCTATCAGTTCGACCGCGTGCTCGACTTCTCCAACCGCTTCCGCCGCGGCGAGCTTCCCATCGGCATCTACGACTACATCAACGGCTACAACACGCTGACCCTTTCCGCGCCCGAGATCCGCGGCCTGTGGACGATGACCGTTCTGCCCGGACACCGGCGGGCGGACGGGACCGTCAACAACACGGCGGCGGCGACCGTCACCGGCTGCGTCCTGCTCAACCAGTCCAGAAACAAGGAGAACGCCTGGAAGTTCATGAAGTGGTGGACCGGGACCGATTCGCAGGTGCGCTACAGCCAGGAGGTCGAGAGCGTGCTCGGCGCCGGCGCCCGGAACGCGACGGCGAACATCAACGCCCTCCGCCAGCTGTCCTGGACCAACAACGAGCTGTCGGTCATCCTTTCGCAGCTGGAGCACACCAAGGGCATCCCGCAGGTGCCCGGCGGCTACTACAGCTACCGCCACATCTACAACGGCTACATCAAGGCGGCCGTCAACGGCGAGGACCAGCGCGAGACGCTGCTGGACCTCGTGGAGGACATCAACAACGAGCTGTACAACAAGCGTAAGGAATACGGCCTTTCGCTGCCGGACAGAAATTGAGAAAGGAGGCGGATGAACCTTGAGCAACGCATTGAAACTGCTGAGCAACTACTTCAAGTATAAGTTCAGCGTCATTCGCAAGAACAAGATCAATTACCTCTACGTCGCTCCCTTCTTCCTCCTGTTCACCATCTTCACGCTGGCGCCCGTGGGCGCGGCCATCGTGCTGAGTTTCACGCACTACAACGTGCTGCAGGCGCCGACCTGGGCGGGGCTGGACAACTACTACCGCCTGTTCATGGAGGACGACCTGTTCATCATCGGCTTGAAGAACACGGTGGTGTTCGCCTGCATCGTCGGCCCCGGCGGATATCTCCTGTCCCTCATCTTCGCGTGGCTCATCAACGAGCTGCCCCCGAAGATCCGCGCGGTCTTCACCATCCTCTTCTACACGCCGTCCGTGGCGAGCGCGGCCTGCGCGACCGTGTTCAAGTACCTCTTCAGCTCCGACTCGCAGGGAATGGTCAACTCCATGCTGATCAAATGGGGGATCATTTCCAGCCCGATCCAGTTCTTCGCGGATGCGACCTACATGGCGCCGACGGTCATCGGCATCATCCTGTGGAGCTCCATCGGCACCGGCTTCCTCTCGCTCATCGCCGGTCTGCAGAACGTCGATCGGGCGCAGTACGAGGCGGGCATGGTGGACGGCATCAAGAACCGCTGGCAGGAGCTCTGGTACATCACCCTGCCGAACATCAAGAGCCAGATGCTCTTCGCCGCCGTCATGTCCATCACGAGCGCGTTCGGCATCGGCGCGCAGATCACGCTCTACGTCGGCTTCCCCTCCCCGAACTACGCGATGCACACCATCATGCACCACATGGAGGACTACGGCGTCACGCGATTCGAGATGGGCTACTCACTGGCGATCTCCACGCTGCTGTTCCTCGCGATGATCTACAGCAACAAGGGCGTCCAGTATATTCTGAGAAGGGTGGGTAAGTAGAATGGCAAACTTTTTGAAAGCGCATGCCGGCACGCGCGCCAACCGTTCGACGATCGGCGACATCGTGCTCATCCTTCTCCTCGCTCTCCTCGCGGTCATCTTCGCCTTCCCGCTGTATTTCACCATCATCAACTCCCTGAAGCCCCCGGATGAGTTCTTCCTCTTCCCGCCGCGCTTCTACGTCATCAAGCCCACCGCGCAGAACTACCAGAACCTGTTCCGGCTGATGTCCACCTCCTGGGTGCCCTTCTCCCGGTACATCTTCAACACCGTCATGGTGACGGTGATCGGCACCGTGGGCCACTGCATCATCACCTCGCTCGCGGCGTTCCCCTGCTGCAAGTACGTCTTCCCCGGCTCCCAGTCCGTGGGCAAGCTGACCCGCATGGCCCTGATGTTCAACTCCACGGTCCTGAGCCTCGCCGTTTACATCATCATGAACGCGCTGGGCTGGATCGACACCTACTGGGCGATGATCATCCCCGCCATCGCCGGCCCGCTGGGCTTCTTCCTCATGCAGAGCTTCATGGTGGTCGTGCCGGACGCGCTGCTGGAGGCGGCCATCATCGACGGCGCCGGCTTCCAGACCCTGTTCTGGCGGATCGTCATGCCGCTGGTGAAATCCGGCTGGCTGACCCTGGCGATCTTCAAGATCCAGGAGCTGTGGAACCTCACCTCTTCTTCCTTTATTTATAGTGAGACGCTGAAGACCCTTCCGTACGCGATCTCGCAGGTCACCTCCGGCGGTATCGCCCGGCAGGGCGCCGCGGCGGCCGGCTCGGTCATCATGCTGATCGTACCTCTGATCTTCTTCATCATCATTCAGAGCAACGTTCTGGAAACCATGGCCACCTCCGGTATGAAGGACTAAGGAGGAAGCAACCGATGAAAAACCGAATTCTGAAAACGGGTATGGCGCTGCTGATGGTCGGCGTGCTGCTCGCCGGGATCGTGATCCCGGCCGGCGCGGAGGCCCCCTACCAGTCCTACCTGTACGACACGAAGAGCCAGCCGGTCGGGTCCGCCAACGCGTACTCGGCCACCCGCCTGATCACCGGGCAGGGCGTGGGGCTGAACCGCTTCTACCACCTGTCGGATATGGTCTACTACGACGACCATCTCTTCGTGCTGGACAGCGGCAACACCACCGGCAGCGGCGCATCCCTCACGATCCTCGACAAGGATCTGAACCTCGTTCGCCAGCTCACGGAGTTCCGCGACGCGAGCGGCAGCGTCACCACCCTCAACCAGCCCGAGGGCATCGAGATCTACAAATATCTCAGCACGGAGGACGCGGGCAGATACGACATCGTGATCTGCGACACCGGCAACTCCCGCATCATCCGCGTGGACATGGAGGGCAACCTCGTTTTCGAGTATCCCGAGCCCGACCTGTCCATCCTCAACACCGAGACCAACACGGTGACCTATAAGCCCCGCAAGGTGGCGTTCGACAGCACCAACCGGCTCTACATCATCGCCGAGAACGTCAACCAGGGTCTCGTGTGCCTCGACCCGGACGGCGAGTTCAACTGCTTCTTCGGCGCGCCCGAGGTCACGGCCGACGCCTTCACCAAGCTCTGGCGCCGCATCATGAGCCTCGCGGGCGGGCAGGGTCTGATCTCCTACACCCCCACCGAATACTCCAACGTCGTCTCCGACGACAAGGGCTTCATCTACGGCACCATCGCCATTCCCGACCAGGAGTCCTTCCAGCTCGCCTTCGACACGCAGCCCGGCGATGAGGCCCGCTCCGCGGCGCCCAACATCGTGCGGCTCAACAGCGCCGGCGAGGACGTGCTGAAGCGTCTGGGCTACATCCCGAACAACGGCGACCAGCTGCTGGAGATCAAGCGGCTGATCAGCTACGACAAGATCGCCAACGACGCGGTCTACACCGGATTCTGCGACGTGGCGCTGGGCGGCAACGGCGTCTACTCCTGCGTGGACCGCACCTACGGGCGCGTGTTCACCTACGACACCGACGGGAACCTGCTCTACGTCTTCGGCAACGGCGGAACGCAGGTCGACTGCGCGCAGATGGGCACCGTTCGCAACCCCGCCGCCATCGCCTACATGGGCGACAACATCCTGGTGGCCGACGGCTGGTACAACACCATCACGGTGTTCACCCCCACCGACTACGGCGCCAAGGTGCTGGAGGCGGCGAGCCTGTACTACCGCGGCGAATACGAGGCCTCCGAGGCCATCTGGACCGACGTGCTGAAACGGAACTCCAACATGTTCTACGCCTACATCGGCGCGGGCAAGGCGCTCTACCGCAACGGAGAGTACGCGGAGTCCATGAAGTATTTCAAGGAGGTCGAGAACCGCACCTACTATTCCAAGGCGCGCAAGCTCTACCTCAAATCGGTCACGGGCAACTGGTTCACCATCATCTTCCTTGTGATCGTGGTGCTTGTGCTCGGCTTCAAGATCTTCAAGGGCGTCCGGCAGTTCCGGTCATTCATGAAGAACGGCGTAAAGAAGGTGATGTGACATGAGAGAATTCTGGAACGAGTTCAAATACGGTTTCTACGTCATGACGCACCCCTTCGACGGGTTCTGGGATCTCAAGCATGAGCACCGCGGCAGCTTCCGGGCCGCCACGGCGAACGTCATCCTGATGATCATCGTCATGATCCTCTCCCGGCAGGTCACGGCGTTCTACTTCAACACGAACGACCCGATGACCTTCAACCCGATCGCCGAGATCGGCAACGCGTTCCTGCCCTTCATCCTTTGGGTGGTGTCCAACTGGTGCTTCACCACGCTGATGGACGGCGAGGGCACCATGCGGGACGTCTACATCGCCTCCGGGTACGCGCTGCTCCCCTACTCGCTGATGAACGTCATCGCGATCATCGCGAGCTACTTCCTGACGGAGGAGACCGCGTCCCTGTACCACCTGCTGGTCGCGATCGGCGTGATCTGGCTCGGGGCGATGCTCTTCTTCGGCATGATGGTCACGCACCAGTACGAATTCGGAAAAGGCGTGGTCACGGCAGTCCTCACGATCGGCGGCGTGCTGGTCATGATCTACCTCGGCCTTCTGTTCTGCCGGGTCATCGGAAACATCACGTCGTTCATCTCCTCCCTGATCTACGAGTTCAGGATCCGATTTCTTGCGTAAGGAGGCGGCATAAAGTGAAGAAATATCTGGTTTCTCTGCTTGCGTTCATCCTGGCGATCGCCATGATGACGCCCGTTGCCGCCACCCTCGGAGAAGGGGAGACGGACGGTTACGGTTACGACGATCCGATCGCCACGGACTATGACACGACGGCGACCGCACCCGCGGACGACGCGGAGCCCACGGGCGACTGGCACAAGGGCGATGCGTGGACGGCCGCGCAGCTGGAGCGGAAGTTCCAGTCGGGCGCGCAGTCCGTCCGGGTGGGCGACAAGCTTCTGCAGGCGGACGCCTACACCGGCAACGTTCGTCTGACCGACCTTTCGACCGGCGCGCGGATCGACACCATCCCGACCCTCTTTGAGGACGGCGTGGAGACGATCCTCGACACCACGGCCCGCGCCGATCTGTTTGCCGACATCATCGTGGATTATTATTACAGAGCGGACGTCGCCAACGACGAAGTGGGCGAGAACTCCGCCGCCGGCACGACCTTCGACGGCTGGCGCGGATCCAACAGCGTGGACAGCTACTCCTCCTTCACCCACAGCGTGGCGAAGGACCAGCTCCGCGTGGAGCCCATCGAGAACGGCTTCCGCATGGTGTACGATTTCAACGTCATCGGCATCACGGTCGAGCCGCTGGTCTTCAGCGAGGAAGACTTCCTGAAATGGACGGAAAAGATCGAAGACCCGGCGGATCTGGAGATCACGCTCGGGCGTTACGAGCGCTGCGACTTCAAGGAGATCCGTGAGGCGCGCACCAAGGCGTACAACGACCTGAAGACCGACAAGCAGGATCCCGTTCTGCAGGACGCGGTCAGCGTCGCGAACCAGAGGATGACCCCGATCAACTCCTACGCCGCGACGAAGAAGCTCTTCGAAAACGGCGAAAAGGGCGTGTACTACATCTTCTACGGCGCGGGCGAAGGCATCGGCTTCACCATCCTCACCCGCCGGGAACAGCAGGCGATCTGGGCGAAGACCGGCATGACCGTAGACGACTACATGGAGATCTGCGAACACGTCAACAATTTCTCCAACCCCTATCAGGAGGGCGGCTTTACGCTGGTCATCTCCTATACGATCGACGAGCAGGGCCGGCTGCGCTACACGCAGTATAACGACGAGATCACCATGAAGGCCGGCTTCTATCTGGTCAACCTGAACGTCTGCCGGTACATCTGCGGCACCTTCACCGACGAGGAAGGCTACATGGTCGTTCCCAGCGGAAGCGGCGCCCTCATCGACAACGACACGACCAACTGCGCGACCACGCAGGCCAACTACGTGCTCTACGGAAACGACAACGCGAGCACCCAGTACAAGGGCATCCCGTACCGCGAGATCAACGGCCTTGAGGTGTACGGATGCGTGCGCAACGGCATGGCCGTCACGGGCATCATCGAGAACGACCCGGCGCACGTCACCCTCCGCACCGACCTCAACTACAACGTCGGCAACCGGCCGATCAACGTGCTCTCCGTCCAGTACAGCATGACGCTGTACGACTCGCTGAGAGTGTCCGGCGACACCCTCAGCATGGACTATCAGCTCTTCCCGCGGCGGATCGTGGACGGAAAAGCCTACGGCCTGATCCCCGGCGGCAACTATTCGATCGTCTACACCCTGAGCTACGGCGACGAAGCCGACTACGTCCACATGGCGGATCTGTACCGCGAGTACCTCCTCGGAAAGGGCATGCAGGCCAAGGTCGACGCCGACAGCTCGCTGCCGCTGTTCCTGGACCTGTACGGCGCCATGGAGCGCAAGAAGCTCTTCCTGTCCGTGCCCTTCACGATCACCCAGCCGCTCACCACCTTCGAGCAGGCGCAGGAGATCATTGAATATCTCAAGACCGAGTGCGGCGTTTCCGATTTCGCGGTGCGCTACCTCGGCTGGATGAACGGCGGCATCACCTCCACCGCGCCGACCAAGGTCCGGCCGGTGGGAAAACTCGGCGGGGCCGACGGCCTGAAGGCGCTCTCGAAATACGTCACCGAGAACGGCTACGACCTCTATCCCGACGTCAACATGGTCTACGTCTTCCGCGACGAGATGTTCGACGGCTACGATCCCAACCGGATGACCTCCAAGCGGCTGGACTTCGTGTACGCGATCCTCTCCGGCACGTCGCTCGTGTCCGGCGATACCGACTCGAAGCTCTGGTCCTGCTACGTGCTGAGCCCGAAATCGTATGAGACCGTGTTCAACGCCTTCCGCACCGAGGCGGACAAGAAGCTGCCCGACCTGAAGAGCTACGCCTTCTCCGAGAGCGGCCGCAGCATCTCCTCCGACTTCACCATCAACGAATACGTCTACAAGGGCGACAGCGTGAAGATGGTGCAGAAGTTCCTCGGACAGCTGGAGGACGAGGGCTACGATCTGGCCACCGAGAACGGAAACAGCTGCGTGCTTCCCTACGTGTCCACGGTGTTCCGCGTGCCGATGTCCTCCTCCAAGCTGCTGGTGGAGACCGAGCCGATCCCGCTGGCGCAGATCGTGCTGCACGGCTGCGTCCGGTACACCGGCGAGTCCATCAACGAGTATCAGGACGACGGCCGGTACCTGCTGAAGTGCCTGGAATACGGCATGTCTCCCTACGTCCGCCTGATGTACGAGGAGGATACGATCCTTCGCGACACCGTCATGAAGGACTACTACTCGCTGAACTATAAGGACTGGACGGAGCCCGTCAAGGAGATCTATGCAGCGGTCAACAAAGAGCTGGCCGGGCTGCAGACCGAGCGCATCACCGCGCATGAGAAGCTGGCCGAGAGCGTCTATGCCACCACCTACGGCGGAAAGACGACGATCGTCGTCAACTACACCGACGCGGCATTCGACTACAACGGCACCGCGGTCGCCCCGATGGGCTACGCGGTCGTGAAGTAAGGAAGGAGGGAAGAGAATGGAGTCCAATCCCGTGCAGGCGCCCAAAAAGCGCGGGCGCTTCCACATCCCTCTGGAACGCAAGCGGCAGCTGGTCGGATACTGGTTCATACTGCCGGCCATCATCGGATTCTTCTGCATCTTCGTTCCGGGCATCATCACCACCATCAAGTACAGCGTGTCCACCGTCTGGTTCAACACCGAGACCTTCGAGATGGACACCATCTTCGTCGGGCTGGACAACTTCAAGGCCATCTTCGATGAGGTGGATTACATCTCGGAGCTGGTGAACACCCTGAAGGAGATGCTCATCAACGTCCCCGTGATCGTGCTGTTCTCCTTCTTCCTCGCGATCCTGCTCAACCGCAAGCACTTCCCCGGACGCACGTTCTTCCGCGTCGTCTTCTTCCTCCCCGTGATCATGGAATCCGGCGCCGCCTCGACGGCGAACGCCGCGTCGATCAGCCACTACGCGAGCTTTTCGGCGGCGGGCGCGGAGGAGGGCCTGACCAACAACATCGCGACCCAGATGGCCGACATCCTCGACATTCAGGGCTTCCTCGAACAGCTGACGTTCAGTTCGTTCCTGATGGACTACGTGCTCGAATCGGTCAGCCGTCTGGATACGACGATCAACAGCTGCGGCATTCAGGTCATCATCTTCCTCT
>JAEEGL012641355.1_pt1 | contig 29298 bp, 23 predicted proteins | sample 9134231 | NCBI WGS metagenome assembly JAEEGL01 (sample SAMN16246548, study PRJNA631951) | gut metagenome | biome: gut microbiome; feature: rumen; material: fiber-attached | host: Bos | place: Iran: Karaj | collected 2018-10 | reverse complement strand
AGGGATGGTCCGCTGCGTGATCCCGCATGAACATCTATCGGAAGAGGAGGAACCTGGCATGGATTTAGTACAAGCAGTCGAGCAGGATAATCTGCGTAATAGCTATTCCGTGGTCGAGATCGGTGCTCTTGTAAAAGCACACCTGAAGATCAAGGAAGGTTCCCGTGAGCGTATCCAGGTATTTGAAGGCTATGTGATTGCACGTAAGGGCGGCGGTCTCTCTGAGACTATGACTATTCGCCGTCTCTCCTATGGCGTAGGCGTTGAGCGTGTTTTACCCGTTCATTCTCCTAACATTGAAAAGATTGAGATCGTTCGTAAGGGACGTGTAAGAAGAGCTAAGCTTTATTACCTGCGTGGTCGCGTTGGTAAAGCTGCAAGAATTACTGAGAAGCTTTCTTCTAAGAAGTAATTCAGGCTTAAGTGCCGAATTAAGAAGGGTGTTTCTTGAAAAAGAGACACCCTTTTGTTATGCCCGAAAAGCACAGGAAAAGTAAAAAGGCTGTCATTGGGACAGTCTTTTTAACTTGGAGGGGGGGTATATGAAAATTGGATTGCCGGCTTATTTTTTGCTTGGGAGATAGATCTCGAGGTGTTCCTTGAAATCTCCCTTAGATGCCCAGAATTCTTTGAATTCTTCCGGAGTAACTTCTTTATATGCGAACTTGTTGATATATTCTTTGAGCGCTTCTACGAAAGCATCGTTGCCCATTCTCTTATACATGTGATAGATCATGGCTGCGGCCTTGTAATAGATCTCTCCGTAGTCCTCCGCATTGTTCTTAAAGTCATAAAGAGACTTGTTGAGGTCAACTGAGCGGTATTCGCCCTGATCGAGATCATCTTTCTCGCCATATACAGACTTGTCAGTCGCGTCAAAATGATCATAGAGTGGGAATGTATATTTGTTGCCTTCACTGTATTTGTCAGAGTAATAGCCTTCCATGAACCGGCAGAACCCTTCGTCGATCCAGGGATAACGGACCTCGTCATTGCCAACGATGCCGTAAAACCACTGGTGAGCGATCTCGTGAACAGTAGACTTAGTAATCGAGTCAACTTCATAAACGAAAGCTCCCTTGATCTGTTCGTCTGTCATTGTTTCTCCCGAAGACTCGATATCGGCGATCTTCTCATTATCTCCATCCGTTCCTTCTGCTTCCTTCTGTTTCTTCAGAAAGTCCTGTACAGAGATCTTTCCGTTATAAAGATCGAAAACAGGCTCCATATCTTCGTGAACTGTCATCATGATGAGTCCCGGATACTCCATACCGCCGATATTGCCCGGCATATCGATCAGGGCCATACTTAAAGTGTCATACGGGTATTTGCCAAGAGTTTCGTTAAAGAGCGAAAGAGCCTTCTTTGCAATCTCCATGACATGACGGCCTGCACTCGGGCATTTCTTCGGGTAGAAGACGTTCAGGGCAATATCCTCATGTTCTTCGCAAAGAAGATCCAGATCCGAAGAGATCACACAGGCAAAATCACGCATGTTTTCAGCCTGATATACACCATCGATCTTTGTTCCGGAAGCAGCAACCTGATATCCTTCCGGAGCCTGTATGGATACGTGGTAATCCGCGATTTCCGTATAGAATGCATCCCCGATATTTACGTAGGGCTGAACGAGCCACTGTCCGTTCTCATACATTGCCGGAGTGATCAGCGCATTTCCGAGATTATATGTGTTGCCGTTATATCCGAAGCGGTCTGCGATCTTCGGGATCTTGATCGTGTATGACATGTCGATGGTGACGTTTTTTCCTTTTTCGAGAGGAGAGGGGAGATCAACACTGTAGACAGTATCCTTTACTTTCTTCAAAGTTACTTCCTGACCGTTGATCGTGATCTTTTTCATCTCGATCCCGCCTTCGCTTTTGGTGAAAGCGTTGGGAATGAGATTGAAGTACATATCATTTAGAACGGAATCTGTATTGTTTACGTATGTCAGTTTCTGCTCAACGTCTGCTGACTTGGTTTCAGGAACCAGTTTGATGGAGATATCATTCTGGTTCTTCGGACGTTGTGTAAGGTTGACGATTTTCTGAGAACCTTCTGTTTCGTCAGTTAATGTTGTATCCGAAGTAATCTGGGTGTCTTTCTTTTCAATCTTGGATGCGGGTATATTTGCCTCTGTTGTTGTGATCGATCTTGGTGTCACTTTCTGGGTCTTAGCACCGCAAGCTGTCACGGAAAGGATGAGAGATACTAAAACCACAGATGCTACTGTCTTCTTCATTAAATGACTCCTGTCTTTTCTTGTTGGTACCATTGTAAAATTCTTTTGCCTCGATTTATCTTTCTGTTCTGTCATCTGACAAATCTGTCATTTTTGGATATCACGGACTCATGGGCACAGAACTATATGTGGTATAATTTTCCTAGTAAATAATCAGATCTATACAATATGCATTTAGAAGGCAGGTCATCATGAGCGAGAAAAACTCGAATATTAACTGGTTTCCGGGTCATATGCGAAAAGCACTGAACGAGGTTTCAGATAAGCTGAAATTCGTTGATATCGTGTTTGAGACCGTAGATGCCCGTATTCCGATCTCCAGCAGAAACCCTGAACTGGATTCACTGGTATCCAAAAAGCCGCGTATTGTAGTCCTGAACAAGGCTGATCTTGCCGATGAGAAAGTGACTTCTGCCTGGCTCTCTTACTATAAGGAACAAGGGATCCGGGCGATCGCGATCGATGCTTCCCATAAGAAAGGCCTGGATAAGCTTCGCGCTATGGCTGTTGAAGCCTGTGCGGATGTTCTTGCAAAAGCCGAGAATAAGGGACGGATTGGCCGTCCGGTACGCGCAATGGTCGTAGGTGTTCCGAATTCTGGCAAGTCTACGCTGATCAATGGCCTCTGTAACCGTAAGATCGCTGTTACCGGTGATATGCCCGGAGTTACGCGAGACTTCAAGTGGGCGAGGTCTGACGGACAGCTTGAACTGATGGATATGCCGGGTGTTCTCTGGCCGAGACTGGGAACTCCGAGAAATCAGCTGGTACTTACTCTGACGGGTGCTGTAAAGGTCGAAGTAGTCGATGTTGTCGATGTGGCTTTTTCCGGTATGAAACTGATCGAGAAGCTCTATCCGGATGAGTTCTATGCCAGATATAAGCTGGAACCTATCGGTTCTGAGGATTATATCGAAGATGATTATGAGCGTTTCGAGGAAGCGGCCCGGAAGATGGGATGTATTTTATCCGGCGGACGTATTAACGATGAGCGTTTTGCGAAGCTTTTACTCGATGATTTCAGGAATGTCCGTATCGGACGCATCTCTCTGGAAACACCGGATCAGCCGAAGGAGTAATCAATTATGACACGTGAAGAGAAACTGATCGAGAAATATGAAGTAATGTCGGCATTTGAAAAAGAATGCGCAGAACAGGGAAAACCGCTTTGCTGCGGTATTGATGAGGCGGGAAGAGGTCCGCTGGCAGGACCGGTTGTTGCGGCCGCCTGTATTCTTGATCCGGAAAAGCCGATCTACGGCCTCGATGACTCCAAGAAGCTGTCTCCCAAGAAGAGAGATATGCTTTATGATGAGATCGTTGATAAGGCCAAGTGCTTTTGTATTATCAGAGTGGAACCAAAGGAGATCGATGAGATAAACATTCTTGAGGCGACTAAGAACGCGATGCGTGCCTGTGTTAAGGGTCTGGCGATAAAGCCGGACATCCTGCTGATCGATGCCGTAAACCTCTCGGGCACCGGCATTGAAGTAAAACCGATCATCAAGGGAGACGCTAAGTCTAATTCCATCGCGGCAGCCTCCATTCTGGCAAAGGTTTCTCGAGACCGCATCATGGAAGAATACAATAAAGAATACCCGGGATACGGATTTGCCCAGCATAAGGGTTACGGAACAGCGGCACACTATGCTGCGATCCATGAGCTTGGCATCTCTCCGATCCATAGAATGAGCTTTCTGAAGAAGATGCACTAAATCCTGACGGTATGTTTTACATATGTCCAGAAATCAAGTTGTAGGAAAGAACTCTGAAGACTATGTTGCTAATTATCTGGAGAGACGCGGTGCCAAGATCCTGGCACGGAACTACTCGGTTCATAACGTCGGGGAAATCGATATAATCTGTGCTTATAAAGAGAAGGTTCTGGTTATTGAAGTCAAATCCCGTGACTTCCGCACAAGATACGGAACTCCGGAAGAAGCGGTTACCAAGACCAAGCAGCAGAAGATCATGCGGACAATGCTTGAGTACTGTAAGGAGAATAATATCCGTCTCGAGCGCGTCTCATATTATGTAGCCGGTGTGATACATGCTTCGGACGGAACAGTGATTGATGCTCATTTTACGCCGTTTTTTTGATGATTATTCATAGATTTGTTACATAGCATTGATACTATGCATATAAGTAATAATCATTATAGGTGTGTGCGATGAGTTATAGAAGTTGTAAAATCAGGAAAATATTATTGGCGGTACTTCTTATGATTTCCGTACTGCTGTTAACTGCTTGCCCGACTTCCGAAACAAGAATAGAAAAAGAAAATACTAAAAAATCGACCACAACGACTTTAGAAGATGATTTCAGTTCGGAAGAAACTGAGGCTCCTTCACTTTCGAAAGAAAGTGCTGAAACAACAGCGACTGCGACAACGACCACAGAAATGTCTTCTTCTGAGATTTCTTCGGAAACAACGTCCAATGAACAATCTGCGTTTTTAGAGCATACTACGGAATCAACATCGGAGACCATGGTGCCGGAAGAGCCTGTAGAAAAGGGATTTGTAGTTCATTATATTGATGTTGGACAAGGAGATTCCTCTTTAATTATCTGTGATGGTCAGGCTATGCTGATTGATGGCGGTGCTTCTGATCAATCCGATCTGATTTACGCATACCTTAAGAAGTATGATATTTCCAAACTGAAATATATCGTTGGTACGCATCCGGATGATGATCATATCGGAGGCTTGTCAGGCGCACTGAATTTTGCCACAGTGGAACGTGCATTCTGTTCTGTTGATGAATATGACAGTAAACCTTTTTCGAGTTTTCAGAAATACCTGAATAAACAAAAAGTAGTCCTTGAGATCCCACAAGCAGGCACAGAACTTGAACTGGGAAGTGCAAAAGTCCAGTTTATCGCGCCACGGACAAAACTGGATGATACAAACAACAACTCAATCGTTATACGTGTTGTGTACGGCAATACATCCTTCCTTTTTGCTGGTGATGCCGAGTTTGATGAAGAGACATCAATCTTAAATGCAAAAGTGAATATTGAGAGCGATATTCTGAAGGTCGGCCATCACGGAAGTGAGTACTCAACATCTGACGGTTTCCTAAAAGCAGTTAATCCTGTTCTCGCGGTTATCTCTTGTGGAACGGATAATTCATATGGGTTCCCGACACAGAAAGTTCTGGATAAACTTAAGAAAAATGACATTGATTTGCTTAGAACTGATAAACATGGAGACATATTAATATACAGTAACGGGGAAGATCTCGAATATGAAACGGAAAAAGAGACGACCGATGATCTTTTCCTTGCTCCCGGTACTTTGGATCCTGAACCTGAAGGACAGAATGATTGCTCTTATATCGTAAATACGAACACCGGCAAGTTCCATTATCCGAACTGCAGTGCGGTTAAGAAAATGAAAGAGAAGAATAAATGGTATTACGATGGATCCCGCGATGACCTTATTGAAATGGGTTATGATCCTTGTAAGATATGTAAGCCGTAAGACGATACTTGTTAAAATGCACTTGAAGAACCCGTGAAAACGGGTTCTTTTGTATATTTCATCGAATTTCGGTGATTGTCCTGCAAGTTGCTTGTCAAAATCTTTCATTTATACCATAATATACAAGGTTAAAAGCGCGAAAGATTTTGCGAAAATGCAAGACTGAAGAAATCAAATTTCTTTTCGAGTGCTTTTCAAGCAAAAATACAAGCAACGGCAAGGAGGCCAATGTCATGAAGACTTATCTTGAACTGAGTAAAGCAGAGTTGAAGGATACTCTCAAGATTTTGGAGATGCGTTATAACGAACTGAAATCCCGGAATCTGGCTCTGGATATGACGCGAGGTAAGCCGAGTCCGGACCAGCTCGACATTGCCAATGAGATGCCGACTCTTATGGATATCGATAATCTGAAGGCAGAGGATGGTTCTGACTGCCGTAACTATGGTGTACCGTTCGGTCTGAAGGAGTCCAGAAACCTCTTCGGCGAGATCCTCGGTATCGATCCGTCTCTTGTTACTGTTGGCAACAATTCCAGCCTTCAGCTGATGTATGATACTCTTTCCCGTTCGCTCATCTTTGGTGAGATCGAGTCTGAAAAGCCGTGGGGTCAGATCGCTGACCGCAAGTGGCTCTGCCCGGTTCCGGGTTACGACAGACATTTCCTCGTAACTGAGACTCTCGGTTTTGAACTGATCCCGGTTCCGCTGAACGAAGACGGCCCGGACATGGATATGGTTGAAAAGCTCGTTGCTGAGGATGCTTCGATTCTCGGTATGTGGGCAATGCCTCTTTACAGCAACCCGGATGGATATATCTACTCTGAAGAAGTCTGCAAGCGTCTGGCTTCCATGAAGACCGCCGCTCCGGATTTCAGAATCCTCTGGGATAACGCTTATGTTGTTCATCACCTTTATGATGATCCGTCAAAGCAGGGAACTCTCCCGGATATCCTCAAGCTCTGCCGTGAGGCCGGTAACCCGAATCGTGTATATGAGTTTGCTTCCACAAGTAAGATCACTTTTGCCGGTTCCGGTATCGCATGCATGGCTGCAAATGAAGAGAACACCGAGCGTGCAAGAAAGTTTCTCGGCGTTCAGTCCATCGGTCCGAACAAGATCGTTCAGCTGATGCACGCAAAGTATATCCCGAACCTTGATGCAGTGAAGAAGGTTATGTCCAAGCAGGCGGATATCCTCCGTCCGAAGTTCGAGATGGTACTTAAGGTCCTGAGTGATGAGTTCATGGGAAGTGGTATCGCACACTGGAATTCTCCACTGGGCGGATATTTCGTTTCCATCTATCTCCTTGACGGAACAGCTAAGGAGACTGTACGTCTTGCCAAGGAGTGCGGCGTAGCCTTTACACCTGCCGGCGCGACTTACCCCTATAAGAAAGATCCGGCGGACAGCAACCTGCGTATCGCTCCGAGCTTCCCGAAGGTAGAAGATATCGAAACAGCCGTTACAGTTTTCTCTGTTTGTGCTAAACTAGCAGCTGTAAGAAAACTTTTGGAGGAGTAAGACATGAAGGATATCTACGAAAGCCCGCTGAATTCCCGTTATTCCAGTAAGGAAATGAAGGCGATCTTCTCGCCTGATCATAAGTTTAAGACCTGGAGACAGCTCTGGATCTATCTGGCTTCCTGTGAAAAAGAACTCGGCCTGAACATTACTGATGAGCAGATCGCCGAGCTTGAAGCTTCCAAGGAAGATATCAATTATGATGTTGCTGCAAGAGAAGAGAAGCTTGTCCGTCATGATGTAATGGCTCATGTACATGCATATGGTGAGCAGTGCCCGAAGGCAAAGGGAATCATCCACCTCGGTGCTACTTCCTGCTACGTTGGCGATAATACAGATATCCTTCTTATGCGTGAGGCACTGATCCTTACCCGTAAGAGACTTCTTGCAGTTATCGAGAAACTTGCGAAATTCGCTGATGAGTATAAGGCGATGCCGACACTCGGTTTCACACACTTCCAGCCTGCACAGCTTGTAACCGTCGGTAAGCGTGCGACACTGTGGCTCCAGGATCTTCTGATCGACCTTGATGAACTGGATTACACACTGTCCTGCCTTAAGCCTCTGGGCTGCAAGGGTACTACAGGTACACAGGCCAGCTTCCTGGATCTTTTCCAGGGTGACCACGAGAAGGTTGAGAAGCTTGATCAGATGATCGCTGAGAAGATGGGATTTGAAGCATCCATCTCCGTATCCGGTCAGACATATACCAGAAAGCTTGATGCGAAGGTTTTGAATACTCTTTCCGGTATTGCGACATCCGCTCATAAGTTCAGCAATGACATCCGTCTCCTGCAACACCTGAAGGAGATCGAGGAGCCTTTCGAAAAGACACAGATCGGTTCTTCCGCTATGGCTTATAAGAGAAACCCGATGAGATCCGAGCGTATCTGCTCTCTGTCCCGTTATGTCATCGCAAATGCTCTGAATCCGGCAATGACCGCTTCCGAGCAGTGGTTCGAGAGAACACTCGATGACTCTGCAAATAAGCGCATCTCCGTTCCGGAAGCTTTCCTCGCTGTTGACGCGATCCTGAGCATCTACCTCAACGTTGCCTCCGGTCTGGTTGTATATCCGAAGATGATCCACAACCACATCATGAACGAGCTGCCTTTCATGGCAACTGAGAACATCATGATGGAAGCAGTTAAGCGCGGCGGTGACCGTCAGGAACTTCACGAGAAGATCCGTGTTCACTCCATGGCTGCCGGTAAGGTAGTTAAGGAAGAGGGCCTTCCGAACGATCTTCTGACACGTATCGCAGATGACCCGGCATTCGGTCTGGATAAGGATTCCCTGGATACACTCCTGGATCCGAAGCTCTATATCGGACGCTGCCCTGAGCAGGTCACATCTTTCCTGAAGAACGATGTTGAGCCCGTACTGAAGATGTATGCTTCCGAGCTGGATATGGATGAGCCGGAACTGAATGTCTGATTCTTTCGGAGGATCTGCAAAGATAGTCTATGAGCATTTATTTTGACAATAGTGCGACCACGAAGCCACTTCCCGAAGTGGCTCGTTTGGTATATGAAACCCTGAGCGGTGAAGAGTCTTTCGGTAATCCCGGATCGCTTCACCGTCTTGGTGTGCTTGCGGAAAGAGACCTGAATGAAAGTCTCGATAAGATCAGTAAACTCCTTTCCTGCAAGAAGGAAGAGCTTATCTTTACTTCGTGCGGCTCAGAGTCTGTAAACACGGCCATTATGGGCTATGTACACCAGAATCCGAGAGCCGGAAAGAAGATCATCTCTACGAAGACAGAGCATAAAGCTTCTCTCGAGTCTCTGGCGCGTCTGGAGAAGGAAGGCTATGAAGTCTGCTATATTCCTGTATGTGCAGATGGTAAGCCTGATCTCGATGCTCTGGAAAAAGCACTGGATGAGAATACGGCCCTGATCACTTTTACACACGTCAATAATGAATCCGGAAGCATCTTGCCGCTTTCTGATATCGTTGCGATCAGAAATAAGAAGAACAGAAATACGAAGATCCATCTGGACTGCGTGCAGTCTCTCGGTAAGCTTCCGATCGCTCTGTCCCGCATGAGCATTGATATGGCATCTTTTTCCGGTCATAAGATTCATGCACTGAAGGGATTCGGACTTTTGTTCATTAAGAGCGGTGTGCGCGTGCAGCCACTTATCATTGGCGGCGGTCAGCAGAAGGGAATGAGATCGGGAACGCAGAGCCCTTACCTTGCGAGTGCTTTTGCATTAGCGTTAGAAAAAGCGTGTGAGAATATCGATGAGAATCTTTCGAAGATGACAGTTCTTCGTGACGGTTTTGCAGAAGATTTAAAGAGACTCGGTGCGGAGATCCTTTCTCCCTCAGATGCACTTCCTTACGTATTAAATGTATCTTTTCCGTCCTTTCAGTCCGAAACCATGTTACACTGTTTAGAGGAAAAAGGAATCTATGTCTCGACAGTGTCTGCATGTTCCAGCAAGACAAAGACAGTCAGCTATGTGTTATCGGAGATGGGCATAAGACGTGAGATCGCGCAGAATGCTGTCCGTTTCAGCTTCTCAAGGTTCAACACCAAAGAGGAGATGGATCAGACGATATCATCGATCAGGGAGATCTACGACAGATACAAGGTCTGATCAGGACAATTCCTTTTACATATAAGTTCGGAAAAAGACAGGAGAGAGAAGAATGGAGAATTCTTATCGGACAATTCTACTTGCAAGAATGGGCGAGATTGCGCTCAAAGGCCTGAATAGAGGTAAGTTCGAGCGTCAGCTCATGGATAATATGAGATGGAGACTCAAGGAGTACGGTGCTTTTTCCATCGTACAGAGCCAGTCGCGTATCTGGATTGAGCCGAAGGACAGCAATCCGGATATTCTCGAAGATAAGGAGACCGCAGAGCAGGTATTAAATGCAGTTACTCAGGTATTCGGTCTGGTATCTGCCAGCCTCGTCCGCCGTTTCAACGGTGATATGGAAGATATCAAGAAGCAGGCGGTTCAGCTGACTGATGATATCCTTGCCGAGCACGATTATAAGACATTCAAGGTAGAGAGTAAGCGCGGTAACAAGCGTTTCCCGCTTGCATCTCCTGAGATCTGTATGGATGTCGGAGAGGTGATCCTTGATGCGCATCCGGAACTTACAGTTGACGTACATAAGCCGGATTTTACGATCTATATCGAAGTGCGTGAAGATCTTTATGTATATAGCGGCAAGGTTGAAGGCCATAGAGGTCTTCCGGTCGGCACAGCTGGCAAGGGTATGCTCCTTCTTTCCGGCGGTATCGACAGCCCGGTCGCAGGTTACATGATGGCTTCCCGCGGAATGCAGCTTGAAGCGATCTATTTCCATTCTTATCCTTATACCAGCGAGCGTGCTCTCGAGAAGGTTAAGGATCTTGCGAGAATCGTTTCCCAGTATTCCGGAACGATCCTTCTCCATGTATGTAACTTCACGGATATCCAGCTGAATCTTTATAAGAACAGCCCGCAGGATATGCTTACGATCACGATGAGACGCATCATGTTCGAGATCGCCGAAGAACTTGCCAATAAGCAGGGCTGTAAGTGCCTGATCACAGGTGAATCGCTGGGCCAGGTCGCAAGCCAGACCATTGAGGCGATCCAGATCACGAATGAAGTGGTTAAGACTATGCCTGTATTCCGTCCGCTTATCGGACTCGACAAAGAGGAGACCTGCAATATCTCCCGCCGTATCGGTGCTTTTGAAACATCGATACTTCCATATGAGGATTGCTGCACAGTTTTTGTTGCGAAGCATCCGAAGACTCATCCGCAAAAGAAACATATCGTGGAGGCTGAAGCAAACCTCGATATCGCTGCTCTTGTACAGCAGGGTGTCGAAGGTATCGAGACATATAAGATCGAGCGCACCTCCAAGTCCTGATTTCTGCCTGAAAGGAGAGATCCTATGCGTATTGGCAAGTTAACCAATGAAGAACTTAAAGACATTGTTCTTTCGCGTCTGCCGAAGCTTTCGGAGCGAACGCTGATCGGTGCCAATATTGGTGCGGATTGTGCATGGCTCGACCTCGGAGACAAGCTTCTTGTAACCTCATCTGATCCGATTACGGCCGGTGGAATGCAGTCGGGTGCTCTGTCTATTCACGTATCCTGTAATGATATCGCTGCATGCGGTATCCGTCCGTCCGCGATCCTGACGGTTCTGATCGCACCTCCGGACTGTACAAAGGAAGATGTTATTCATATCGTGGAGCAGGCTTCTTCTACGGCAAAAGCACTTGGAGTCGATATTGTCGGCGGTCACACTGAGGTAAGTGACAGCGTCAACCGCTTTATTGTGATCACAACTGCATTCGGTATTGCGGATAAGAATGCGCCTGTTCCGCGCGGTATTGCAAAGCCGGGTGATTCTCTGATCATGACGAAGACGGCGGGTATTGAGGGAACGTGGATTGCAGCGATGGAGCATGAGGATGCGCTTGTTGGTAAGGTGTCCGAAGAACTTCTTTCCGAAGCAAAGACATTCATCGATAAGATCAGCGTTGTTGAAGATGGTGTTACTGCGTGCTCGCTGCCGGATAAGAACGGCGAGGTAAGCCCACGCGGAATTACTTACAGCTCTACACATCTAATGCACGATGTAACCGAAGGCGGAGTTCTCGGCGCAGCCTACGAGATGGCGGATTTTTCCGGTATCGGAGTTTCCGTGGACCTCTCGAAAGTGCCTGTAGCTGCCTGCACGAAGGCCATCTGTGAAGCAATGGATATCGATCCTTACCGTCTGATCTCCTCCGGTTCGATACTTGTGGCTACAGATGATCCGGAAGGAACGATCAAGGCTATGGAAGAAAAGGGAGTACCGGCCTGCGTGATCGGTGCTTTTACGGAAAAGGAATTTACTCTTACGGATGTTGACGGAAAAGAAATCGAATTCCTTCCGCCGCAGACGGATGAACTCTATAAGATGTAATCGAGGAGAGTAGTGTTTATGTATTTACGAGAGCGTGTGCTTAAAGTTCTGAAAGTGAAGAATGTCCTGCTGATCATCGCAGGTGTTTTCTTCATGTTCTTCGGAGCGTATCTCATTATTGATCTTCTGACATATTACCGTGATGATATTGATACAGCGCTTCACGCCAAGTCCATGCCGGGTGCGATCCGCGCCGTTATCTTCTCGGTCTGTGCTTTCCTGGTCGCGACAGTCTCCAGAAAATTGATGGGTGACGCGAGATTCTATTCCAGTTATTTTGAAGGATCGCTGGAAGGACGTATTACGTTTAAAGAACTCTCAAAGGTGACAGGTAAGCCCGTATTCTGGGTCATTATTGAACTTTCACTATTCAAATTCATCTACATGAAAAAGTATTCCTTTGTGATTGTTGAAGGGAATAAGATCATTGAACTGTACAGTAAAAAGGCGCTCTGTGAGTGCAAGAACTGCGGCGCTCCGATCGATAAGAGGATCTACTTTACCGGAACCTGCAGTTACTGCGGAAGCTCAGACCTATTTGCCAAAGTCTTATCCGGTGATCGTTTCTACAGTATTACCAATGAAGTCCAGAAAGGTCACAATAAACCGGCATATTATCAGAAAGATAATCTGGATGTGAAGAAAAACCTGTTCATCGCTTTTTGTATTGTCGGACTGGGTGTCGCTGCACTCTGCCTGTTTATGGTTGCAGACAGTATCGCGAAGTACAATGACCATGACTACCTGGTGAAACAGATTATGGATCCTTCGAAACACTTGTCATCCTTTTCTATGGTAAGAGCTGATCTTCTTCATCTTATCGTATGGGGATCGATCCTCGGTCTGATTTTCATTATTCTTGCAGTCAGACGTTTCTTTAAGGTGTTCTTCGTTAATGAGGCGGAATCGTGCGCTGAATGCTTCTCAAAGTCTGAAAAGCCTTTTATTCCGGCGTCGGATATTCCGTCGATCAAGGCAAAAGGTGAGAAGAAGATGCATCGCGTAAGAGGCGCGCTGCGAAATGGTTACCTTACACACTGCACACTGGAAATGCATGACGAAGAACTCAAAGTCGCCCTTGCCAAGAAGATCGTCAAAGACACATGCCCATCCTGCGCCACCCCGATCACCGGAGCCGTAGATGAGAATTACACATGTCAAACCTGTGGAAATAAAATCATGGGTGTCATCGAGAAAAAGTAAGATTATATCAAGAAAGAAAAAGTTTCTCGCGCTGGTCCTCGGCCGTTGGCCTGCGGAGGCGTGTCGAAATCTTTTTCTTTCTTTGTTTATAGTCTTCTTTTTGTGCAGTTTCACTTCGTTTTTCTCTTTACGCAAGACGAGAATTTGTTTATCATATTAGGGTAATTTTGTATCACATTGTTGGAGGTATCCCATGTTTGAACATATCAAAGCGGAAGATCCTGAGGTATTTCAGGCGATAACACAGGAAGTTGAGCGTCAGCGTAATAAGATCGAGCTGATTGCATCTGAGAACTTCGTAACTGAAGCAGTTCTTGAGGCTGCCGGTTCCCCGTTAACAAACAAGTATGCAGAGGGATACCCGGGAAAGAGATACTACGGCGGATGCGAGTACGTAGATATCGTTGAGTCTCTGGCTATCGAGAGAGCTAAGAAGCTCTTCGGCGCTGAGCACGTTAATGTTCAGCCTCACTCCGGTGCTCAGGCTAACACCGCTGTTTACTTCGCAATCCTTGAGCCGGGCGATAAGATCCTTGGTATGGACCTTTCTCATGGCGGACACCTCACACATGGCATGAAGCTCAATGTTTCCGGCCGCACATATCAGTCTGAGTTCTATCAGGTAGATCCTGAGACACAGAATATGAACTATGATAAGATCCTTGAGATTGCTAAGGAAGTAAAGCCGAAGGTTATTGTTGCCGGTGCTTCCGCTTATCCTAGAATCATTGATTTTAAGAAGTTCCGTGAGATCGCTGATGAAGTTGGTGCATACCTCTTCGTAGATATGGCTCACATCGCCGGTCTCGTTGCTGCAGGTCTTCACCCGAACCCGGTTCCGTACGCTGACTTCGTTACAACAACTACACATAAGACACTCCGCGGACCGCGTGGCGGTATCATCATGTGCAAGGAAGAGTATGCGAAGAAGATCGACTCCGCAGTATTCCCGGGCCAGCAGGGTGGTCCTCTGATGCACATCATCGCTGCAAAGGCTGTTGCTTTCAAGGAAGCTCTTTCTGATGAGTTCCGTGCTTATCAGGGCCAGATCGTTAAAAATGCGGCTGCTCTCGCTGACGGTCTTATGAAGAGAGGCGTAAACCTCGTTTCCGGCGGCACTGAGAATCACCTGATGCTGATCGACCTTCGTGGTACAGGCGTTACAGGTAAGGAACTCCAGCTCCGTCTTGATGATGTAAACATCACGGCAAATAAGAACACAATTCCTTTCGATCCGGAGAAGCCGTTCGTAACATCCGGCGTTCGTGTAGGTACAGCTGCTGCTTCTGCACGCGGAATGAAGGAAGAGGATATGGATATTATCGCTGACTGCATCGCTAAGGCGATCTTCTCCTTTGAAGAGTCTAAGGAAGACATCAAGGCTGCTGTTGCCGGCCTGACTTCCAAGTATCCGCTGTATCCGGATATGAAGTACTGATAAAACGTATTTTTATCACGGATGCGTGATAAAAGTATTATGGTCAGCTGCATGACCTGAAAGTGTGGTAAAGAACAATATGGGCGTCAATGAGGAATACAAAAAGAGAGAACCTTTAGCATTCCGCATGGCGCCCCGTTCTTTGTCTGAATATATCGGCCAGGAACATATCCTCGGCGAAGGAAAGATGTTAAGAAGGATGATCGAGGCAGACCGTCTGTCTTCTATCATCCTTTTTGGCCCTCCCGGTACCGGTAAAACGGCTCTGGCCAGATTGATTGCTCATACCACATCTGCGAAGTTTGAGCGTATTAACGCGGTTACAGCAGGCGTGGGTGATATCAAGCGTATCGTGGAAGATGCGAAGAATCCGATCCTGACTCCGAACGGAAGGGTAGTGCTTTTCGTAGATGAGATCCATCGCTTCAATAAAATGCAGCAGGATGCGCTGCTTCCTCACGTGGAAGATGGTACAGTCATTCTGATTGGCGCGACCACGGAAAATCCTTTCTTCGAAGTCAATAAAGCATTGATTTCGAGATCAACAGTGCTTTCGTTAAAGCCTCTTACGGATGAAAACATTATCGCGATCCTGAAGCAGGCATTAAATGATAAGGAACGCGGTCTCGGAAATGAACTGATCGAGATCTCCGACCGTACACTGGCTTATATCGCCGATCTTTGTAACGGAGATGCTCGTATTGCTCTTCGTTCTCTTGAACTTGCGTATATTACGACACCGCCGGATGAGAAGGGGACCATTACGATCGACGAAGAGATCATGCAGGACTGCATGCAGAAGAGATCCCTTGCCTTTGACACAGATGGGGAGAGTCATTATGACAATATCTCCGCCATGATCAAGTCCATGCGCGGCAGTGACCCGGATGCGGCGATCTTTTATCTTGCGCGTGCGCTTCACAGCGGGGAAGATATCGAATTCCTTGCAAGACGCATCCTGATCTGCTCTTCGGAAGATGTCGGAATGGCAAATCCGAATGCCATCTTGGTAGCTATGGCAGCGTATCAGGGTGTCATGGCCGTTGGCATGCCTGAAGCACGAATCCTTCTTGCCGAGGCGGCAGTTACAGTTGCGACCAGCCCGAAATCCAACAGTGCCTACATGGCTATTGATAAAGCACTTGCCGATGTTGCCGATAAGAGGACCGGAGAGGTCCCGATGCATCTTCGCAACGCTCCTGCTAAGGGTATGCTGGATATGGGATATTCTGTCGGATACAAGTATGCCCATGATTACCCTGAGCATTATGTCGATATGCAGTTCCTGCCGGATGAGATGGTCGGTACGAAGTATTATGAGCCCGGAACCCTTGGCTATGAGAACCAGATCCGCAAATGGATGGACCACCTGAAAAACGGAACTCCGCTTAAGCGACCGGAGAGCACATCTGATGAAACTTCTGACAAGAAGTAACAAATTATTCACGAAACATATTCAGATTTCTGTGTAATTGTGCATTGACACTTTATCCTTCCAAAAACTATAATCTAACCCAGTTAGTATTTAACCCCGTTAGTGAAAGGAGTTTGTATGGTTTCTGAGAAGGAAGTTCTTGAATTACTGCAAGAGTTTAACAGTATCAAACCTCTGGCGTTTCTTCAGCGTATCGACATGCAGTCGATGGGCATAGGAAACGTTCTGGCATTTCTTGTGACTTCTGATCACAAGGTCACTGCCGGTGAGATCAGTGACTATATGAATGTCAGTACAGCAAGGGTAGCGGTTCTTTTGAAGAAGATGGCCGATAAAAACCTGATCGTAAAGAAAGCAGACCCCAAAGATGCCCGAAAAGTTCTCGTTTCGATCACCAAAGAGGGACGGGAGCATCTTTACGAACAGCAGAAGGAGATCCTTCTTTACGGAGGTGCGATCGTGAATCATTTCGGTAAGGAACGTATCGAAGATTTTATCGAGTCCTGTAGAGAGATCCGTGAGATTGTCGATGCTGTTGAGGCGGAAGAAATAACTAACAAAGATAACAAAAGCAAAAACACATAATATCGCTTTGGAAATGGAGACAGAAAAACATGCTGGAACTTAAAGACATCGTTAAGATCTATCCTGCGGGCGGTAATCCGGTCGAGGCCTTGAAGGGCATCAACCTGGCTTTCCGTGACAGTGAGTTCGTTTCGATCCTCGGTCAGTCAGGATGCGGTAAGACAACCATGCTTAACATCATCGGCGGACTTGATCAGTATACTTCCGGTGACCTGATCATCAACGGCAGATCAACAAAGGATTATAAGGACAGAGATTGGGATACCTACCGTAACCACACGATCGGATTCGTATTCCAGACTTATAACCTGATTCCCCATCAGAATGTGCTTGCAAACGTTGAGATCGCACTTTCTCTTTCCGGTGTAAGTAAGAAGGAACGTCGTGAGCGTGCGGCAGAAGCGCTTAAGAAAGTTGGTCTTGGCGATCAGCTGAAGAAGAAACCGTCCGAGATGTCGGGTGGTCAGATGCAGCGTGTTGCTATTGCCCGTGCACTCGTAAATAACCCGGATATTATTCTTGCCGACGAGCCGACAGGTGCTCTCGATACTGAGACCAGCGTACAGGTAATGGATATTCTTAAGGAAATCTCCAAGGACAAGCTTGTCATCATGGTTACACATAACCCGGAGCTTGCCGAGAAGTATTCCACACGTATTGTAAGAATGCTCGACGGTAAGATCACCGGAGATTCTGCTCCTTTTACCGAAGAAGAGCAGAAAAAGGCTGATAAAATTGCTGCTGATGTAGCCGCGATGGATAAGAAGGCGAAGAAGGAAGCGGCGAAGGAACAGAAGAAGCCTTCCATGTCTTTTTTCACATCTTTCTCCCTCTCTCTGAAGAACCTCTTTACAAAGAAGGGAAGAACCATCCTGACATCTTTTGCAGGATCGATCGGTATTATCGGTATCGCCCTGATCTACTCTGTATCTCAGGGGACCCACAACTTTATCAATGATGTTCAGGAAGATACGATTTCCGCATATCCGCTGGAGATCCAGGCGCAGACGGTTGACCTGAGTACTCTTCTGAATGCTTTTGTCGGAAACGATGAACAGGCTTATGTTCATGAGAAGGACGCTGTTTATCAGAAGTATAAGATCTATGACTTGATGAACTCTCTGATTTCAGTTGAGACTGAAGAAAATGACCTGTCCGCATTTAAGAAATATATTGAAGACGAGAAAAAGAAAGATGACAGTAAGCTTGCGAACGCTCTTTCCGGTGTTCAGTATTCGTATGATCTGAATCTTGCTATCTATACGAAGAATGTTGAGGGCAAGATCATTCACTCCGATACTGATGAACTCATGTCCGCTCTCATGGGCGAGTATATGAAGTCTATGTTTAATGTAGATATGTCCAGTATGTCTACACAGAACTCTCAGTCTTCCCAGCTGATGGGCAGTTCCATGACACTCTGGAGTGAACTTCTTCCGGGTAAGAACGGTGAAGCTACTAACCCCGTTACTCACAAGCAGTACGATGTAGTTTATGGCCGCTGGCCGGAAGCCTATGACGAGATAGTGCTTTTCCTGGATGATAATAATGAAGTCAATGACTATACGCTTTATGCGCTCGGTTTAAAGACTGAAGAAGAAATCACAACGATGATGAAGTCTGCAATGAACAAGCAGCCTCTGAAATATACTGATCAGCACTGGTCTTATGAAGAGATCTGCAACCTCGAGTTCCGTTCGGTATTCCCGAGCAGCTGCTGGACTTTCGATCCTACCTCGGGTCTTTACACAGACCTTCGCGAGTCAGATCAGGGCCTTCAGTATCTCTATGATAACGGACTTACACTGAAGGTTGTTGGTATCGTCCGTCCGAATGAAGATGCGGTTTCTACATCTCATCACGGTACGATCGGTTACACTCACATGCTGACCGAATACATCATCTCCGAAAGCCAGAATACTGAGGCAATTGAAGCTCAGAAGAAGAACCAGAAGATAGATGTAACTTCCGGTCTCCCGTTCAAGGATGAGAATGCTGCTGTTACCGAGACTGAGAAGGCGGCGTACTTTAGGAAGTATGTATCTGAACTCGATGATCAGGGCAAGGCAGATCTTTATGTTAAGGTTATGAGCATCCCGACAGAAAAGAGCATTCAGGATTACGTAACTATGTCTCTTTCCCAGCTCGACCGTGCGACAATGGAAGCCATGATGATGGAGCAGATGACCACGGAAATGGGCATGGATGAGGCAACCGTTAAGGGATACATTGCTCAGATGTCTGATGACGACATGAAGAAGACATTTGAAAAGGGCATCCGTGAGAAGTATCTTGCCGAATATGCTGCAAAGATGGAGCAGGAGCTTAAGACTAAAACACCTTCCGAACTTGCGGCTGCACTTGATCAGAACATGCAGAATTTCGATGAAGCAGCTTGTGCAGGTTTCTATGACAGCATTCTTGAATTTTCGCCCTTCACATACGATTACAACCTGATCCGTCTGGGTTGTCTGGATCTGGATGTTCCTTCCTCGATCCGTCTGTATGCGAACTCCTTTGAGAACAAGGACACAGTTGTTGACTGTATCGACGAGTATAACGCAACAGTTCCGGAGCTTCAGAGACTGAAGTACACGGACTACATCGGAATCCTGATGTCTTCGGTAACCACGATCATCGACGCGATTACATACGTGCTTATTGCATTCGTTGCTGTATCTCTCATAGTATCCTCGATCATGATCGGTGTTATCACCCTAATCTCTGTTCAAGAGAGAACCAAGGAGATCGGTATCCTCCGTTCTCTCGGTGCTTCGAAGAAGAATGTCTCCAGAATGTTTAACGCGGAGACGATCATTATCGGATTCACGTCAGGCTTGCTTGGTGTCATCATAACGTATCTGTTGCTGATACCGATCAACATCATTGTCCACAGTCTGACCGGACTTTACAATCTGACAGGTGTCCTGCCGATCCCGACAGCCCTGATCCTTATCACGATCAGTATGCTGCTGACACTTATTGCCGGTATTATCCCGTCCCGTTCGGCAGCGAAAAAGGATCCGGTTGTGGCTCTCAGAACAGAGTAATCGATCCGATTCGTTTGATCAAAACCAGAAGTCTTCCGTGTTGCTCGAAACGGCACGGAAGGCTTTTTTCTTATATTCTTAATAAGCTATAATGTAAGTGCTGATTTTGTATTTCAGGAGTATTTATGCCACGGGTTTATCTCGACAATGCAGCAACAACTAAGATCTTTCCTGAGGCTCTCGATGCCATGATGAACGCGTATTCCGAGTTCGGAAATCCCTCGTCTGTGCATCGTGAAGGTCAGTCTGCGCGAAAAGCACTGGAAGAAGCCAGGGACAGCATCGCTTCCTGTCTGAACTGTGATTCCACTGAACTGTATTTTACCTCCAGCGGTACAGAATCTGACAACTGGGCGATCCGCTGTGCAGGGAAGAATGGGAAACATATTATCACGTCTTCCATCGAGCATCCAGCTGTCCTTCGTGCCTGCGAAGAGATGGAGAAGGATGGATGCAGGGTCACTTATCTTCCTGTGGATAACGCAGGTCGTGTGGCTGTTTCTGATTTGGAAAACGCATTTGCTCAGGATACATCTTTGGTCTCCATCATGATGGCCAATAATGAGATCGGTACGATCCAGAACATAGCTGAACTTGCGAGGAGCACGCATGCTAACGGGGCTCTGTTTCACACAGATTCTGTTCAAGCTGTTGGCTCCATACCTGTTGATTTCAGAGCTCTTGATGTTGACCTTCTTTCCTTTTCAGCTCATAAGTTTCATGGCCCTAAAGGCGTCGGTGGCCTTGTCGTACGTAAAGGTGTAGATCTGACGTCTTTTATTGTCGGGGGATCGCAAGAATTCCGCCATCGAGCGGGAACGGAAAACGTACCGGGCATTATCGGTATGGCAAAAGCGCTTGAGCTTGCAACAGAGAGTATGGAGCAGGCGTCTTCCCGCATCCGAGACCTTTCTGATCTTCTTCGAAATGAGATAAAGAAAGTATGTCCGCAAGTGCTTTTCCATGGGAATGAATCTTATACTCATCCGGGAATCGTGAACTTGTATGTTCCAGGAATGGAAGGGGAGAAGACACTGCTTCTTCTGGATGTGAAGGGTTTTGCCTGTTCCGGCGGAGCCGCATGTTCTTCCAAGGACAGTATAGTTTCACATGTGCTGACGGCAATCGGTGCATCAACAGAAGAAGCGAAGAACTCACTGCGTATCAGTATAGGCGCTGATAATACAGAAGAAGAGATAATATCTTTTGTTTCTGCATTTTCTTCCATATTGCGGGAATCCCTTTCCGGCAGGAAGTAAATGTCGAAAAACTTATTAAGGAGAAGCGTAAGTTAATGCAGAAACTAAGACCCGAGATCCATTTCACACCGAAACGTGGCTGGATGAACGACCCGAACGGTCCTGTTTTCTATAAAGGGAAATATCACCTTTTCTACCAGCACGATCCGGCTTCGCTGGTCTGGGACACCATGCACTGGGGACATGCCGTTTCTGATGATCTGATCCACTGGCAATACCTTCCGATTGCTCTTTATCCAGATGAGATGGGCGTTATTTATTCAGGATGCTGTTTCGTGGATGAAGAGAATATCACAGGCTTCGGAACGAAGGAAGATCCACCGCTTCTGGCATTCTATACGTCACATCATATGGAGACTCTTCGAGAAATGCAGTGTATGGCCTGGAGTACGGATGGCTTGACATTCCATAAGTACGAAGGAAATCCGATTATTCCGGGAAAAGAGCATACGCCTGCAAGAGATCCTCAAGTGTTCAGAAACAGGATCCTTGGCGGGTATTCGTTGATTCTGACCCGTGAATCCGAGGTGTCATTTTATCATTCGGTTGACCTGATCCACTGGAAAAGCACCGGTAGCTTTACTCTTCCTGAATATGCGCTTTCAGGTATGATCGAGTGTCCTTGTATGTTCCGTGCAAATGTTAAGGATCTAAGCGGAAAAAGCATGGAGAAATATGTTCTGATGCTGAGCATGGATGTGCCGGATTCCGATTTTGTGAAATTCCCGGATGAGGGTGTTCCACATAACCGAGTCATGCAGTATTTTACCGGAATTTTTGACGGAAGTATCTTCATTGCAGATGAGGAGCAGAAAGATGTTCTTCTTGTAGATTACGGTCCTGACTTTTATGCAGGAACGATCTTTTCCAATGTGGAGGATACGATCCTGATTGCATGGCTCGGTGATTTTTCTGATGGCGCCAGATCAGTACCGACCGAAAATGAAGGATTCCGTGGCATGATGTGTTTGCCGAGAAAACTGACTCTCCGGATGACTGATAAGGGGATCCGTCTCCATCATCAGTTTTTCCCGAAAGGGTATGAGAATGAATCGGAAATATCAGATACGGTCATTTCAGAGAAGCTGGAAGAGAACGGCCTGATGCCTGTCACCTCTATAATAAAGGTATACTGACTGAATAATTTTTCTACACATATAGAATTTTGCAACAGATTCAAATTCTACCTCGTCTTATTAGCATAAAGAGAGAAGGGGAGAGACTTATGAATCGACGATTGATCTGCGTTTTTATTTCTTTAACTATTCTTACCTGCACGGCTGCCGGATGCAGAAAGAAAATTGATGCTCACGGCAAAGTAACCGATATTTCAGTAAAAGTGCAAATGGTATCAGACTCTGAACGCGATTCTGATGATTCTCCGATTGATTCATCTGATTTCACAAGTGCTGCGGAAGATACTGCGGAGACAACCTCATATAAAGATGGAGAGCTTGATCCGGACCGGGTGCTTTTCACGCATGAATATACGAATATGGCGTGGGGATATCAGAGCGAGGTCATCGTGGTTATGGGTGACGGGCGCTATTATGTCACTTCCAATAAAGTATCTAATAGTGCAAGTGTGGATTATGATTCCCGGCTTGCCGAGAATATCAAGGCAGTAACACAGACAGAAGCCGAGGTCTTTGTAGAACATGACTATCTGATGAAGATGAATATGGTTGCATCACAGGTAGATCCTAATGCAAGAAAAACATCTGAATATGCGATGAATGATTATGGTCAGGAAAACCTTTACTACTGGGATGAAAACGGGAACAAGGTCCTGTGTGCCAGTAAAGGTGATGTAAAGTATACGATCGATGATTCAAATGCTAAAGATGTTGAACAATTATGGGAGCATCTTTTCGAACATCTGACGGATGCAAATGGTAATGGTCCGGTTCAGGTCTATGCGGATTACTCTGCGCCGATCAAGACGATTCATTGCGGCTATGTGGAACTTCCCGACGGCAGTTCCGGCAAGTATGTATTTAAGAATTATGACGAGTTCCTGAAAGCGGCAGAAGAATGGGGCCTTGATCTTGATGAATTGAATATCACTTCTAACGCTTATTATCTTAATCAGCCTGTATTCGTTCAGTTTGATCTTTTCAACACAATGGGTCATAACAGAGAATACTTCGTACTTGCCACAGATGGCGATAGTTATTACTTTATTAAGTCGAAGAATTGCTCCGACCCGGCACCGGATGATATGGTGCCACAGGCCCTCGATGGTTTTGTTACAGTCGGCATCTGTACCGCGCCCGATATTGATCCGGATCTAACTGGTATAAAGACAGAAGATGGATCAGAATGGGAGTTGTACAAAGTCTCCTAAAAGATATTTATACCTGCTGTATCTCCTTTATCTCCCGTTGCGATGGTATAATTGATTTATCAATTATCGTAACGGGAGGCTTATTAGTGAACGTTGTTTACGGAGAAAAAACAGATATAAGAGCATGGATGGATCTGGTCCGCCTTGTCAGAGATGAGTTCCCCGGTCTTGAGACGGAGGAAGCCCTTCAGGACCATGAGAAAACTGTTCTGAAATTCATGGATAAGATGCAGGCCATCTGTGTCAAAGACGGCGAGAAGATCGCCGGCGTTCTTTTGTTTTCCAGAAACCGTAACATGATCTGTTTTCTTTCGGTTGCTCCAGATCAGCGTCGTAATCATATTGCTTCTGCGCTAATGGAAAAAGCACTGGACGAGCTCGACCGTTATCGTGGAATTTCCGTTTCTACTTTCAGAGAAGAAGATCCTAGAGGCGTAGCTCCGCGCGCATTATATAAGAAATTTGGTTTCATCGAAGAAGAACTGACCGAAGAATTCGGTTATCCAAACCAGGTCCTGGTTTTACCGAGAATTTTCCGTCCGATGCGAAGGATCAAACAGATGATCAGCAGGGATGAGTGTATCGAGATCCTGAAAACCCAGCCTCGTGGCGTACTTTCTATGATTGGTGATGGTGGATATCCTTATGGGATCCCGCTGGATCATTTCTATTCTGATGAGGACGATAGATTATATTTTCATTGTGCTAAAGAAGGCCACAAACTGGACGCGATCTCAGATTGCGACAAGGTCAGCTACTGCGTTATGGATCAGGGATATAGAAAAGACGGCGAATGGGCATTAAATATCCGAAGTGTAGTGATTTTCGGAAGGATGAAGCTTGTTACAGATCCTAAGAAAACGAAGTGGATCTGCACGAATCTTGTGAGAAAGTTTACGGATGATGAAGAATATCTCCAGCATGAACTGACACATGCACTTCCGCGTGTACAATGTATAGAACTTATCATTGATCATATGACCGGAAAACTGGTGAATGAGTCGTAAAGGAGCAGACGAATATGAGAACGATCACTCTTGGTAAAACAGGCATTACTGTTCCACAGAACGCTTTTGGAGCGCTTCCGATCCAGCGTGTCGATCAGGATACAGCCGTAAAACTCCTTCGGAAAGCATATGACGGCGGGATGCGTTTTTTTGATACTGCCAGAGCTTATACAGACAGCGAGATCAAAGTAGGAACTGCTTTTGACGGGATGCGTGATAAAGTCTTTATCGCATCAAAGACTCAGGCGAAAAATACTGAACAGTTCTGGAAGGATCTGGAAACAACGCTGACCAATCTTCGTACAGATTATCTCGATATCTACCAGTTTCACTGTGCAAATCAGTGTTATCGTCCCGGGGATGGTACCGGCATGTATGAGGCGATGTTAGATGCAAAGAAACAGGGGAAGATCCTCCATATCAGCATTACGGCACATTTGATCGGAGTTGCCGAAGAAATCGTTGCATCCGGTCTTTATGAGACTCTTCAGTTTCCTTTTTCATATTTGGCTTCTGAAAGAGATATAGCTCTGGTAAAAGCATGTAATGCTGCAGAGATGGGATTTATTGCCATGAAAGGACTAGCCGGCGGATTACTTACTGACAGCCGCGCATGTATGGCTTTTATGAGCGAATATGATGTTCTTCCGATCTGGGGTATTCAGAGAGAAGAAGAACTGGATCAGTGGCTCTCTTTCTTTAATGAGCCTGCTAAAATGACAGATGATATAAGGGCTTTCATCGAGAACGATAAACTGAATCTTCAGGGAGATTTCTGCCGTGGATGCGGTTATTGTATGCCTTGTACCGTGGATATTCAGATTAATCAGTGTGCGAGAATGTCCCAGATGATCCGCCGTGCGCCTTCAATGAATTTCAAAGGTGAATTCTGGCAGGGAGAGATGGCGAAGATCGAAAACTGCGTTGATTGCGGAATCTGTAAGACGAAATGTCCGTATGGCCTGGACACACCGAATCTCCTCCGGAAGAACCTTCAGGATTATAAGAAGATCATCAGTGGAGAGATCGAGGTTTAGACCAGCGGCTCTCCTTGACGCTTCCTTGCGACATAATATGAGTTTTCAGTAAATCCGAATGTGCTAAGATACTCGGCAACTTCTTTGAAATGAATGCAGAGAGTCTCGTTGCTATGTGAATCCGAGCCGAGAGAGATGTTTCTGCCGCCTAACTCGTAGTATCTTTTCAGTATATCCGGATCCGGAAGAGTATCTGTAAGGCCCTTCTTACGCATCTTATCCACGGATCTCGTATTGATCTCCAGACATTTGTCTTTGGCAACTATAGCCTTAAGAAGGCGGTCAAAGCTTTCAGGACACTGGCTGTACTTGATCTGCGGCTTTTCATATGGTGCATATCGGTTGATATAGTCATAGTGACCTACGATATCAAAGTTACTGCATCCTTCGACCAGATCTGCCATTTCTTCGATATATCGCGTATACACCGTTTCCATAGGCTCTTCGTAGCCGTCACGGAAGAAGTACGGGTCTTTTCCCTTATAAAGATGATTGGACATGATCACGCTGTCAAAAGGATATTTAGCGATCATGTCATCATAGAAGGCACATAAGTGTTTCTGATACCCCAGTTCGATTCCGCGGTAAAGCGGAAGATCACCGGCATATTCGATCCAGGACTTGGATTCTTCGAAAAAAGCCGGAATGTCAAAGATTTGAGGGTTCCCGATATCGTGAGGATAATCGCCCTCGTAGTGCTCGGTAACTGCTACACCGTTCATTCCCAGTGCTTTGCAGGCATCGATAAGTTCTTTGGCAGACATTCTTGCGTCTGAGCTGAAGTGACAGGTATGATTGTGTGTATCTGTATACATATTTCCCTCAAATCTAAAAGAAGTTAGTCATAATTAACACGACAATATGGTATCATATATTCGTATTTTTTGTTTATCTACTTTCATTAGAAGGAGCTGATTATATGGCAAAAGAAAAGAAGACAGAAAAAGATCTTAAAGAGAAGAAGGCAAAGGCTTCTAAGAAGGAGAAAAAGGAGCTTTTCGCAGATTATCCGAATCTCTGGGAAGTCCGCTCCCAGGATGATATCGATCACACAATGGCGTTTGCCGAGGAATATATGGCTTTCCTCGACATTTCCAAGACAGAGCGCGAGTTCGTAAAGAATGCCGTAGAGGCGCTTACCGACAAAGGCTTTGTTGATATCGATACTAAAAAAGCACTGAAGCCCGGTGATAAGGTTTATGCTTCCATCAAAGGCAAGGGCCTGATGTTTGCTGTTGTCGGTAAGGAAGATATCGTTAAGGGTATGAACATCCTCGGTGCTCATATCGATTCTCCGCGTCTGGACCTCAAGCCGAATCCGCTTTACGAGGAAGATGAGCTCGTATTCTTCAAGACCCACTATTACGGCGGCATCAAGAAGTATCAGTGGACCACGATCCCGCTGGCGATCCACGGCGTTGTTATGAAGAAGGACGGTACAAAGCTCGAGCTTTGTGTTGGTGAGAAAGATGATGATCCGATCTTCTATATCTCTGATCTCCTGCCGCACCTCGGTTCCGAGCAGATGAGCCAGAAGGCCAATGAATTCATCAAGGGTGAAGACCTGAACGTGATGATCGGTGCCAGCAAGCTTCCTGAAGATGATTCTTCTAACGCTTGCAAATACGCGATTCTGAAGCTTCTTAACAGTGAGTATGGCATTGATGAAAAGGATTTCGTTTCCGCCGAGATCGAGATCGTACCTGCCATGAAGGCAAGAGACGTCGGATTTGACCGTGCACTCATCGCTGCTTACGGTCATGACGATAAGGTCTGCGCTTATCCGGCCCTGATGGCCCTTATGGCTCAGGAAGCTCCGGCAAGAACATGTGTATGCATGCTTTCCGATAAGGAAGAGATCGGTTCTTACGGTAACTCCGGCGCGCAGTCCCGTCTTTACGAGAACTTCCTTGTAGAAGTCTTTGCCAAGGCAAACGGCGGTTACGATGAGCTGGGCTATAGAAAGTGCATCGCCAATACAAAGATGCTTTCTACCGACGTTTCCAATGCTTTTGATCCTAAGTACGCTAATGTTTCCGATAAGAGAAACACTGCATACCTGAATAAGGGCGTAAAGATGGAGAAGTACACAGGCGCCAGAGGTAAGTCCGGTGCCAGCGATGCGAACAGTGAGTTCTTCGCATCCATCCTCCGCATCTTTGCCGAGAACGATATCCCGTGGCAGACCGGTGAGCTCGGTAAGGTCGATGCAGGCGGCGGCGGAACGATCTCCGCATATCTTGCCAAGCTCGGCATGGAAGTCATCGACTGCGGTGTTCCGGTACTTTCGATGCATGCGCCGTATGAAGTCATCAGCAAGATCGATCTGTATTTCACATATCTTGCTTATAAGTGCTTTATTGAAAACATAAAATAAGGTATAATGCCTTTTCGTAGTATGGTAGGTGTGGTACATGGAGTACCACGAGAAAGAAGGTAAAGTATGATTATTGTAGTAAAACCAGGCGCAAGCGACTCTCAGGTACATGAGATCATTGACGTTTTGGAAAGAAACGAACTGAAGGCGCACGTTTCCGAAGGTGCCGAGCGTTTGATCATCGGTGTCATCGGTGACAAGTCCCGTCTGACTCCCGGATCTCTCGAAGTTCTCTCAGGCGTTGAGAAGATCGTTCCGATCATGGAGTCCTATAAGCTCGCATCCCGTCAGTTTCGTCCGGAAGGTACATCCTTTAATGTAAAGGATCTCGTTATCGGCGGAAATGAGCTTGTCATGATGGCTGGTCCCTGCGCGGTTGAGAGTGAGGAACAGGTTGAGGCTGTAGCTTCCAAGATGGTTGCATGTGGCGTTAAAGTCCTGCGTGGCGGTGCTTATAAGCCGAGAACTTCTCCGTATGCTTTCCAGGGCCTGGAAAAAGAGGGCTTAAAGATACTCCGCCGTGTGGCTGACAGATATGGCCTTCTGGTCATCTCCGAGATCACATCTGAGAACGATATCGAGTATGCTTCCAATTACCTGGATATCATCCAGATCGGTGCCAGAAACGCTCAGAATTTCCGTCTTCTGTCCGCTGTCGGTAAGTCCGGTATTCCGGTCATGCTGAAGCGCGGTATTGCAGAAACTATCGATGAGTGGCTGGGTTCTGCAGAATATATCATGAGTGAAGGTAACTATCACATCATGATGTGTGAGCGTGGTATCCGTACATTTGAGACGGCGACACGTTCCACTCTGGATATCAGCGCAGTTCCGGTACTGAAAGGAAAGACCCATCTTCCGATCATCGTTGACCCGAGCCATGCAGCCGGTAAAGCTCAGTATGTTCAGCCTCTGGCACTTGCTGCTATTGCTGCAGGAGCAGATGGTCTCATCATCGAAGTTCATCCGGATCCGAAGCATGCTCTTTCCGATGCTGCCCAGCAGCTCACACCGGAAGCATATGCTGAGCTTGCTCTCCGCGTAAAGGAAATGGCCGCTATCGTTAAGCGCTCCTATCCTAAGAATTGAACACTTATCACAATACGTTATAATTCGTTGATTTCAAGAAAAACCTTTCAAAGCCTCCGCAGGACATCGTCCGAGGACCAGCGAAGAAAGGTTTTTTCTTGAAACTTGTCAATGCGAACGATTTGTGATAAGTTAAATAAGTAAACACGATGAAGGGGATCAGTAGGGATCTTCCGCTTCTTATAGAGAGCCCGGGACGGTGGAAGCCGGGTAGAAGAGAGATTTTGAACTCGCCCTGGAGTGCGCTTCATTGAAAAAGATCAGCAGTAGATGAAGTCGGAGGCTCACCGTT
>JAEEGL010555835.1_pt1 | contig 29298 bp, 25 predicted proteins | sample 9134231 | NCBI WGS metagenome assembly JAEEGL01 (sample SAMN16246548, study PRJNA631951) | gut metagenome | biome: gut microbiome; feature: rumen; material: fiber-attached | host: Bos | place: Iran: Karaj | collected 2018-10 | reverse complement strand
TGATTCGTCATGCAAGAGGTGTAGGTTACACAAATTCAAATATTGATGATGACGGTATTCGCCGCCGCAACGAGCTTTTTGTTGAATATGATGGTGTTTATCTTGGTCAGCTTGCCTTTGGGCCATTAATGGATATTCTTGGAATCCGTGATTTTGTACGTACAAAGAACGCCCTTATCCTTAAAAATGCGGTTTTCCCAGGTGATACTCAGCCTTCTGATATAAAAATTCCTCTTGATGAACATGGAAATATGCTCATAACCTGGCAGCATGAGGAAGCAAAATCAAACATCAAAAACACAAAAGAAATGTATGGCTGTCCTTTTGTAAGTATTTATCCAGTTTTGATTCTGGACCGTCTTGAAGCCTCAATTGTAAATAACCTTAAGGTTTTAATTGGTGATGATGGTGATGCAGATAGTTATAACAATCTTCCTGTATTGTTTGATAACGAAGGACTTCCTCTGGCATATTATGATGCACTTTCATATCTTATAGATTATTATAACCAGCTTAAAGATTATAAAACAGAATTGCTTTCTCTTTGTACAGGTTATGATGATGATGGTAAACCTTATGATGGTCTTGTTCAGGAAGATTATGATGATTATTTTGCGGCAAGAGCAGACTTCTTTGATGCAGTATTAGACTTTGTTCAAAGTGGTTATTTTGATGATATAAAGGCCTTTCTTAATGAAAATCCTGAATATTTTTCTGATAATGATGATGTAATAAGTGCATTTGGAATTCCTTTTGCAGAGCTTGAACAGAACATTCTGGATTATCTTTCTAATTTTAATGATTACAAAAAAGAACTGGCCGGCAAATACTGTATTTTTGGACAGACAGCCGCTTCTACAACCGATGTTGGAGCCAATCCGTTCTCTAAACAGTATATTAATGTATTGCTTCACGCAAACGTTATGAATACAGTTCTTACAAGAAACTTTATTACACCATATCCATGGTATTTAGGTCTTTTATTTTCATTCCTGCTTTTTTTTATTCTTGCAATTGTATTAAATAAGGCTCCATCTTCTGTAAAAAACCTTGTTGGTGGAATTGCCGTTTTACTCAATATTGCTGCGTTCTTTATGCTTTTACCGGCCTTCCAGATTTATATTCCGATGGTTGGAGGCGTAATTTTTTATTCAATCTTTACATATCTTGTTGGTGTAATTTACCGTTACCTTATAAGCAGCCGCGAAAAACGCTTTATTACAGAGATTGCTGCTTCTTTTGCAAACAAAGATACTGTAGCCCAGCTTCGTGCAAACCCGGATCTTTTCAAAACAGAAGGTCAAAAAAAATGTATTACAGCTTTGTTCTCTGATATTCAAAAATTCTCTACCTTGAGTGAAAGCATTGGTAAGATGTATGGAGAAGAAGGACCAAACAAACTCATCGGTATCTTAAATGAATACCTTGGTGATATGTCTAACGAGATTCTTGAAAATTCCGGTAACATCGATAAGTACGAAGGTGATGCCATTATCTCTATGTTTGGTGCTCCAGATCCACTTAACACTCACACTAAGGAAGAATGGGCATATTTCTGTCTGGATTCTGCCATAAAAATGAAAAAGGCAGAGGTTCGCTTTAATGAAACTCATAAAGAGCTGTTTGATCCGGTTGAAATTACCAACGAAAACGGAGAAACAGAAACCATACAGCTTAAACCTTTGCAGACCCGTATTGGTATAAATTCGGGAGAAGCCTTTGTAGGACTTATGGGTAGTAAGACAGAACAGTTCAGTAAGCTTAACTACACAATGATTGGAGATACTGTAAACCTTGCAAGCCGTCTTGAAGGTGTAAACAAGGCTTACGGCACCTGGATTATGTGTTCCGAAGATACCTGGAACATGGCAAACACAGGTGTAAACCAGGGTAAAATAACTGTACGTCGTCTTGACAGGGTTAGGGTAGTTGGACGTTCTACTCCGGTACAGCTTTACAATGTTCTTGGCTTTACAGATGAACTTACCAAACTCGAAAAGGATGAACTTGATGTATTTAATAAGGCATTGGATGCATATCTTATAAAAGATTTTGTTGGAGCCGGAAAATTGTTTGTAAAAGCTTCAAAAATGTTACCAAATGGCGATCCAACTGCTTTAATATTTGCAGACAGATGTAAAAATTACATCAAAAAAGGTGTTTCGGATGACTGGGACGGCGTAATGAACATGACTTCTAAGTAGAACTAAAAGGATTTTGTTATGAAAAAGATTGCTTTTGTATTATTGCTTGCATGTATTTTTGTAAACACTGGTTGTAAACACAACGCAGAAAAGAAAACTAAGACTGTTTATACCAAAACCGATGGTAATGTTTATCTTGTAAAGGTAAATACATTAAAGAAAACAGAAATCAGTGGTAATGAAACCGGAAAAATCTCTTCTGTAAGTACAAGAGCAGCTTCAAATGATTTTAATCTTCCTGTAATCAAAAATGATAACAGTATTCTTGATGCCCAGAATAAACAGATTATTGATAAGATGAATGAATCACTTTCAAATGGGGCAAGAAGTGCATCTGGAGTGGATTATAGTCATGTTGCAACCGGAAAAAATACAACACCATATGAAAAAGGAGATACAAGAACTTTTAATTCAATGGTTGGAGGCACCTTACAAAATGGTACAAACGGAGTTCTAAATGTAACCTGCCAATATGTCGGACAACATTGTTATATTTTTGATGATGATACAAATAAAAACAAAACTGCTAAAAAAATTAATTTAAATTATGAAGATACTGATGAAAATACTTTTAAGATTCTTGCAGATATGTTTGATAAATGTTACGACCTTGAAACTCAGATTATTGGAAGTCCTGTATATAACAGTTACAGGGATTCAATTTTTGTTCCGAGTAATGAAAAAATTGTAATTCTGGTTTCTGATTTATACGGAGATGCAAATAAACCAAATGCAGAAGGTGTTGCCGGGTATTTTTATCCTAGTGATATGTTTTCACAAACATTTCTTAATAATAATAACGCAGGCCATATAAAATCAAACCAGTTACAGATGTTTTATATAGATTCATATTTTCTAAGTCAGGCACCCCAAACCATATATTCAACCCTTGTACATGAATTTAATCATATGATTAATTATGTAATAAAAACTGTTAATTATATGACAGCAAAACCAAATAATAATACTATAAGAACCTGCGATACCTGGTTTACCGAAATGCTTGCCATGGTAACAGAAGATATGTTTATAGATGAGCTTGAAACTCCTGTAAAAGATTCACCTTTTTTAAGATTACCTTATTTTAATCTTTTGTATCATTACGGCTTTAGAAACTGGAATAAAGATTTTAAAGTAACAGAAGATGAAAGAATCAGTTCTTCTGCTGTAATCTATGCAAATACCTACGCCTTTGGAGCCTTTCTTGCAAGAAACTTTGGCGGAACATCTCTCATTAAACAAATTGCCCAGAATGAATATATAGATGAAGGCGCAATTAATAATGCTCTTAATACCTTATATCCAAACCAGGGTATTGATTATGATTATGTTATTGGTAAATTCCCACTAATTTTAATTAATACAAGAGCTCCAACACAGCAGCAGCTTAGTCAGACTGGAGAGAATCAGTATTATTCATTAAACAGAACTGTAAAAGAAGGAAATTCAAAACTGTATTTTAAGGCTGTAGATCTTGCAAATATTAAGGTTGATGACCAGACGGGGATAGCACCACAATTCTTTTCTAAAAATGATTTAGTTACACTTGGACCAAATGGTTTTTCGGTTCACTATCTGGGATTTAATATTAAATCCTTTGAACTTTCTGTAGATATAAACTCTGCAATTGATTACTACCTTGTTGAGCAATAGGAGGGCAGTTATGAAAAAAAAGGCTTTTGCTATACTGATGGTTTCTTTATTTTCCGTTTTCTTTTGTTCTGCTGTACCAAAAAGTGAACAGTCTAATAAAAGTTCTAAAATAGTAATAGAAGGCTATATTGTTTCTAAAGGTAACATGCCTTTTGTTTTTCCCGTAATAGAAACAATTGATGAAAAGGAATATACAATTGCCGAAACTTCTGCTTCTAAAAAACAAAAGCTGCTTAATCTTCAGGGGAACCTTATTAGATTTACCGGAACCCTTGAAGAAAACGGCAGCTTCAAAATTAAAAAATATAAGATTATAAAATCTAAATAATCTTTTATTTAGCGTCTACATCTATCTGAGTAATTGATTTAAGGTCGGCCTTATTCAAAAGTCTAAGGCGTCCACCATCATCAGTAATTACAACCCCAGAATCTGTAATTGTAATTGGAGTAGAGCTCTTAACATTTACATCTGACTTAAGCTTAAGAATCAGATTTGAATCAAACTTTGCAACCTTCCATACTCCGCCATCATCAATTACACAGTAGAAATCATTTCCATCTCGTACAAGAACTGAATCTGGTGCCAGAGTTTCATTACTTTCACTGGTAATTTCCATATTTACCTGATCAATTGTTACAAGTTTAATTGCAGCATTTCCCTTATCTTCACCGGCTACTGCAATAAATTCATTTCCAATTGCATAAATTGTACGGTTACGGATTTCGGTTACAGGAGACTTTTTAATGATTTCTCCTGTTTCTGTATTAAAGCGTACAAGACGTGAAAGGAGAGCCTTTTCGTCAGAAAGGATAATTCCGTATTCAGAAGGCATTTTAGCTTCTGCAGCTTCTTTTTCCTGAACTTCCTGCTGATCTTTAGCTATGTCTTTTCGTTCTTCCTGAGCTTCACTTTGTTTTTTGTCTGCAAGAGCCTGCTGTTCAGTGGCTTCCTGTTTAGCTTCTTCTGTTTTCTTTTCCTGTTCCTTTACTTCTTCTTTCTTTTCATCTGCTTTAGCCTGAGCTTCTTCGGCAGCCTTTTTGTTTTCGGCAGTTGGATTCTTTTCTGCTTCTTTCTTAGCAGTGTCTGCCTGTTTCTGTGCCTGAGTAGCTTCTTTTTTAGATTCGTTCAGCTTTTTCTGTTCTTCAGCAGCTTTTTTCTGTGCGTTCTGTGCCTTATCAGTAGCCTGTTCTGCTTCTCTTTCTTTAAGGTCTACCATATCCTTACGGCTGTCTATGTTTTTATCATCATCTTCCTGCATAGAATTAACAACCTTTGAATCGCTGATTACAGAAGTATCTACAGTAGAAAGACCTCCGCTAACGTCATAAAGAGGAATTACAATTTCTGATTTTCCAGGCCATTCTTTATAAGTTGTAGAAAGACCACAGTTAGAAGCAGAAAGGTTCTTCATTACTGCAGTTTTATATTTTGACTCATAAACATCATATTTACCACGGTAAACAGCATTATATACAGTAACGAATACGGCAAGTGTATCTGCATCTTTTTCTGTATAACCGTAAGCGCTTGAAAGATAAGCACTGATAATGCGTCGAAGGTTTACAATGTGGTCAACAGTTGCATCCGGACCAATAAAAAGGATATCTGCATCAAGCTTAGAAGTTTCGCTTGGATCTACAGCATGTACAACATAATATTTGTTTTTATTACCTGTTGTAGAAGGCTTGTCTGGAACAATAGTCTTACCCATGTCCGAACCAATTCTCTTAATTGCTTCAAGGGAATCGATTACCTTATGAGGTCCTGAATAGTTTATAAATTCTATTGTTTCAGAACCTGTTGCTTTAAGCTCGGGTTCGTTTACTTCCAGAGCGCTAAGTCCTGATAAAAGAATCATTGAAAGAAATAGAAATGAAAACAGCTTTTTCATAAATCCACCTTTGAAAAAAATATAAGTCAATAATATTATAACACTATTTTAGATTATTTACCAACAAGTTTTTTTAATGTATTTCGTGCATAATCACGGATTGGAGATGTGTATTTTGGATACAATAATGTTGTTAAAGAATCTTTTCCTTTGGGTTCTATTGCCTCATACCCCATGGTAACACAGACTGAATATATGGCTTCGCAAAGCTCTTTCAAGAGTACCTCATCTTTTTCATTTATGTTATGAGCAAGATATTCAAGGCTTGTCATAATCTGCCCGTCAGGATCATATCCGTTTTGAATTATACCCTTAAGCAATGCGCTTCTCATTGAGCGGCTTGATTCATTTTGCAGAATCCAGGCTACATAAGAACAGAAAACATCAGTATTAAAAAGAGAAAGCTGCGAAAGAATATTTTCCATGCCGGTAACATCTGTTTCAAAAATTGTTTTTTCCATTCTGGTGCCAAAATTTGTAGTAGAAAGATTCTTTTTATAAGCCGCACAGATTGAAAGTAATTCAGAAACATACTGTTGTTCGGTTTTTCCGTATTTTCCGTTTTTGAGTATTGTAACTCGGTTTGAATCCAAAAGCTTTTTATCTAAAGGAAGTGGAAGCTCCAGTTCCATAAGGGTAGTATTCAGTTCATACCAGTTATCATAAGCGGCTCTTTTTGTCAAAGAAATGTCTTTCTTAGCAGCTTCTGTTACAACTGCAGTTTTGAATGCGTGAATGCTCCAGTCTGAACAAAAAAGGAGAAAGCAGTTATCTGTTGTAAAGGCTGTATACGAAGGAACAACCTTACTTTTTTTGGAAGGAAGATTTCCGCTCCAGATATAACGGCCCATATTGTTGTAAAAAAAAGCTTTCTGACTGTCTGCAAGAAATACTCCCGATTCATTGTACCAGCCGTATTCCGGAGTAAACTTTTCGTTAATAGTAAAGGAACTGTTAACAGAACCGTCTTCCAGATTTATGTAATCTATTTCGATATTGTCTGCTTTTATGTTTATATATACTACTTTTGATTCGTCCTGTGAAAGTATAAAAAAGTCTTTGTTAGTCTTTTGTTTGAGTTCTTTTTTAAAAAGCCATTTGTGTTCTGATTTATTATTCTGAAGGCAGAAAAGCCCGCTGGTTCCATCAGAAAAAACTAAAAGAACTCCTTCCGGAGTTGTAAGGGCATTTAATACCTGACCTGCAAAAGTAATTTCCTCTATGACATCTCCAAAAGGTGTAATTCTTAAGGCTTTAGTTTTTCCTTTATCCAGCTGCTGCAAAAAAACAACAAGGCTTCCGTCAGGCAGTTCCTGAATTGCAATTTTTGATTGGGTTGGGGTAGTAATATTCCATTTTTGAATACCGTTTACTCCAAAACAGGCAAGCTCAGAATTTCCACGAATAAAAAAGCGTCCATCGCGGCCACTGGTTGGAATATCTGTAATTTTATAATCAAGATTTAAATTCCATAATTCCTGACCATCCGGATTTAATAATGAAAGACGTTTTCCGCTGTTTGTTATTACAGCAAAAAAGCCGTTTTTAAGAACTCCAAAAAAAGCTCCTGTTGCTTTTGTAAGATTTTTTTCAAAAACGATTCTTCCTTCGCTCGAAAAGCCCATTAAATTTTTGGCATCTGTAATTACAGCAAAACCGTAAGAAGTCATTTGCGGTTCGCAGACTACTTTTCCAGGAAGTACACGTGTCCAGCTTGCGTTTATATTATTAAGTTCAATTCCTTCTCCGCAAAAGATTTCTGGAATTGAAAAAAGTAAGAGAATTATTGCTGTAAAAATTATTTTTTTAGTTTTCATTTTTCCTCAGTACCACAAGACTTTCTATATGGCTTGTGTTTGGATAAAAATCCAGAAGATATGCGCGTTCCATTTTATAGCCTGCTTTGATTAATTGTCCACAGTCGCGGCTTTGTGTAGACGGATTACAGGAAAGATAAATAATAAACGGTATATTGCTTTTACAAAAATAATCAAGAACTGCTTTTTCCATTCCTGAACGGGGAGGGTCTACTACTGCTGCATCAAAGGAAGGGCAGCTTTGGGAACAGGTTTTTACCCAGTTTTCGCCGCTCAGTCCAAAGCTTGTGTGATTTGTACCAGCCATATTCTGTTCTGCAAAAACCAGCGCATCACGATTATGTTCAACAAGAACTACATTTTCATATTTTTTTGTAAGAAAATACGAAATGGAACCGCAGCCCGAATACATATCAAGAATGTTTTTACCACCTGGCAAAAGCTCTGTTATAAGCTTAATTACTTTTTCAAAAACAAAAAGATTTGATTGAAAAAAGCCACGTACGTCAAAGGTTAATTCTTTGTCCAAAAGCTTTACTGTAATAAGATTCTGGGGGGAAAGGACTGTACCTGCAAAATGATGGTTTTCTTTTAGCTTGAGCTTTTTAGAATTTTTATTAATGTGTCTATTTTTGTTGTCAATCTGGTTTTCCGTTATATTTATTTTAATCTGTTCAATTGGATTTGTGACCATTTGGCTTCCAAAAATGTGAGTTCTTCCTTTTGGCCGCTCTTCTATTGGAGTTTGTGAAAGATATTGATTTATTACTTTTTCTGCACAAAGACAGCCTTTTATATTTACAATATTGTTCTGTCCTTTGCCGCATAAACCGCCGTCTGTAAGCTGGAAGCGGGCTCTGTAATTAAAATCAGGTCCACAAATTATTTCTAAATCCACAACAGAATCTTCCAGATCTATTTTGTTTGCTTTGAAGGCATCCTTAAGCATTTCAAGTCTGAGTTTACGCTGAAAATCATTTTGGATATGCATCATATTACAGCCGCCGCATCTTCCGTAATATTCACATTCAGGTTCTTTTCGGTAAGGAGAAGGTTTGATGATTTTTAGAATTTGTGCATTGTCATAATCATTTTTGTGCTGTACTATATTTATGGAAAGGGTTTCATCAGGCAAGGCAAAGGGAATGAATACAGTTTTGGTGCCGATTTTTGCAATTGCTTGACCGCCAAAAACTAATTTTTCAGTTTGTACTGTTGCAGTTTCCATATGTTTTGATTTTATCAGAACTGTAAGATTTTGTCATTGCCGTTTTATTTTCATCAGTTATGCTTGAGAGGTTTATATGGCATTAAAAAGTTTTTCTTTTAAAACAAAAGATGGTTTTGAGCACTGGGTAAACAGGTGGATTCCTGATGTTGAAGAAGGAGAAGAAACTCCAAAAATCAAAGCTGTAATAGTTTTTAATCATGGACTTGCAGAACATTCTCTTCGTTATGATCGCTTTGGTTCAATTCTTTCAGAAAACGGATATATTTTTAATGCCTTTGATATGAGAGGTCATGGAAGAACTGCAGAAATCTCTTTATCAAACCAAACTGGTGACTACGGTAAGCTTGGAGACAAAGATGGTTTTATAAGCGTTGTAAACGATATAGATGAAATGATCGACAGCGTAAAAGCTGAATATCCTGAAGTTCCTGTAATATTGATGGGACATTCTTTTGGTTCTTTTGTTGCACAAGGCTACATTGAAGAACATAGTGAAAAAATAAAAGCCTGTTTTTTAATTGGAACAGCTGGACCAAGACTTCCATTGGTTACTGTAGGAAACTTTCTTGCAAAAATTATACGCGCCTTCCGCGGTAAAGACAGCATTGTAAAGTTCCTTGATACACTTTCTTTTGGAAGCTATAACAACAAAATTAAAAATCCCGAAACTCCACATGACTGGCTCACAAAAGATAAGCTTATAGTTCAACTTTATGAAGAAGACAAATGGTGTGGTTTTCCACTCAAGACCTCATTCTATTGCGATATGACAGGCGGCCTTTGTAAAATTCACAAAGCTTCAAATATAAAAAAGATTTCCAAATCTTTGCCTGTTTACTTCCTTTACGGCAGTGATGATCCTGTAGGCGATTACGGCAAAACAGTAAAAGCCCTTTATAATATCTACAAAAAGAACGGAATGGAAAAAGTTTACATCAAAGAATATCCAGAAGACCGTCACGAAATCCTAAACGAAACCGACCGGGAACAGGTAGAATCCGACATCCTCGCTTTCTTAAATGAGTGTGTTTAGATCAAGAAATATAAATTCTGTTATGTAAAAAATGCGTAGCGAAGGTTCTGGTTGTGCGACGCATAGTACGCGGGAAGTTTCTGGCTGCTGTAAGCAGGCAGAAACTTGTATATAATTTCCTTACCGCCTACTCGGCAGAGCATAACCAGGTTCTTCGCGGGAGCATTTTTTACATCTTAAAATTTGATACTTCTTGACCAAAACACACTAAATTGAATAATATAACACATTGTGTTGTATCGATATGGAACAGATTCTAACGGCAATTTAATAAAAAAAGCCGTTGTTTATACTAAATCTGAACATTTTATTTCAAACAAAAAAATAGACCCTGATGCTCTACAGATTGTAAACCGCTTAAAAGATGCCGGTTTTACAGCTTATATTGTTGGTGGTGCAGTTCGCGATCTTCTTGTAGGTAATGTTCCAAAAGATTTTGATATTGTAACAGATGCAACTCCATCAAAAATTAAGAGAATATTCCGTAACTCACGCATAATCGGTCGACGATTCCGTCTTGTTCACGTAGTTTTTGGCAGCAAGATCTTTGAAGTAAGCACCTTCCGTTCAAATGTAGAAGGTTCTGTTGGTAACGATTTTGGTACAATTGAACAGGATGTTATGCGCCGAGATTTTACTATGAATGCTCTTTATTATGATCCAAACCAGGAACAGATAATTGATTATGTTGGTGGTGTAAGAGATATTAAAAAGCATGTTCTTCGCCCCGTAATTCCTCTGGATAAAATCTTTGTTGAAGATCCTGTCAGAATGCTTAGGGCAATTAAATATTCTGCAACAACTGATGCAAGAATGACTTTCCATCTTAGACATAAGATCAAGCAGTCGGCATCGCTTTTAAATCAGATTTCTCCTTCACGCATTACAGAAGAACTGCTTAAAATAATCAATAATCCGCATGCTTCTACAATTATTTGCGAAGCAATAGATACAGATGTATTTATGTATATACAACCATCTGTTTCTGCCATGCTTTATGAACGAAAAAACATTGAAGAAAGCTTTATGAATAATCTTAAAAAGCTTGATGAACTTAATAAAACTAATCCTCAGGCAAGACTTGGAAAAAAACTTTATTACCTGATTTATGATTTTATTACAACCCTTACAGACTGGGAAAAAGAAACTTCGGGCAAATATTCATCTTCTGAACTTTATGCAAAAACCTGGACAGAATGCCGCAGCTTTATTCTTCCAATGAATCCTCAGAGACGAGAGCTTGAATATGCAGTTAAATCTGTAATGAATAAACTTGGTGTTGCAATAAGAATTCAACCCAAAAAGCAGTAATTATTCCTTTTCGTGATTTCTAGCCAGCGAAATCTTTGTTAAAGGCTTTTTGTTTTCTAAAACATTGTGTACAGGATTTTCAACCTTTGTAATTTTATCAATTACAATGCTTACTTCTTCGATCAAAATTCCGGTAAAAGTTTCTATTTTGTCTATGATATATTGCTGAAGCTTATGTACCTTTCCTGTAAGCTGGGTTCCAAACGGTACATCAATCGTAACAATGAGTCTATAGCCGCGCGAATCCTTTTTAATTATGATTTTTTTAACCTTTACATCTGGTGAACATTCAGAAACACAATGCATTACCATCTGGGTTAGGGCTGCTTCCGAAATTTCAACTCGTCCTTTTTTAGAAAATTCCGGCTGTACAATTGATTTTTCTATGAGTTTTCCCTTCTTAGACTTTTTCTTAAACGGTCCTTTGGTAAAAAAGTCATGCATAGAGTCAGAGAAAATCTGAGGATAAGTCTTTTTTACCTCAATTGAAGGGACAGGAATTACATGTTTACCTTCTACATGTCGTGATTTTGCAGCTTTTTCAATTTCTTCATGAGTTGCAATTTCTTCAATGTGAATGATTTTACCCGGCTGCGGCAGCTGAAGCCTCATAGCAATTTTAGAAACCATCTTTTCGGAGGTTCCAAGAATTAAAATTCTTTTAATGTGGGCTTTTTTTAATACCTTTGCAACTGAATCACGATGTTCTTTATCATCAAAAAGGGCTGCCCGTACAGCTCCCATATAAGTTTTTTCGCGTTTTGCAGAATGACCTGCAATTATTTTTTCATCCTGAATCAAAAGTCCGTCATCAATTATTGCGTTGATATTATATTGTTCTGCAAGCATCTTTGAATGATAACTTTTACCGGTTCCGCTTTCGCCAACAAGTGCAAAAACCGCAGTAGGAGAGAATCTTTGTTTTATAAATTGAGAAAGCTTATTCACTATAAAAAATTATAACTTAAAAAAGTTTAGTCCTCAAGTTTTTCTATTACTTTTTTTATCATTTCGCCGCTTTCAATCTTAAGAACCGGAGGAATTCCAAGATCATTTTGAGGAAATTCAATTTTAAAAGCACAAAGACTATATTTTCCGCCGTTATCCTTGTTTTTACTGCCTCCATAAGCTGTATCTCCCCAAAGCGGATGTCCATGAAAAGAAGACTGAGATCTGATCTGGTGCTGACGGCCGGTTTCTATATTGAATTCTACAACCGAGAGCCTCTGTCCAAAATAAGAGCCGTATTTTACAGGATTAACATGGGTAATGCTTTCTTTTCCGTTTTCTTTTCCAATCTGTACTGTATGAAAGCCTTTTGAATCGGTTTTATCTTCTTTTAAAATTGAATCCTTCCATTCCTGCGGCTCTTTAATTATATCCTGAACAATTGCCATATAAGTCTTTTTAATATTGTGTTTCTTCATTTCCCTGGAAAACCATACAGCACCTTCATGACTCATAGAAAAACAAACAAGACCACAAGTCATTTTATCAAGACGGTGAAGGGGACCCGGCTTAAAAGCAAGGGAATCATTTGAATTATGTAAATTATAATATTCTGTAACGGCATCTATGAGAGAATATTCACCTTTTTTGGACGGATGGATATTTATTCCCTGTGGTTTATTTATAACAAGAAGATTTTTATTCAAAAAAACAATAAGAGGTTCAATATCAAGCTTTTGAGGGTTTTTTAAAGACTTTTGCGGCTTTTCAGATGTATTTTCAATATCTTTAATAAGAAAATCTGCAATAAAAATTCGATCATCCTTTTGAATTCTATATTCAGGTACAGCTTTTTTATGATTTACTTTAATTAAACCTTTTCGTAAAGATTTATAAACTTGAGCAAGTGAGAGTTTGGGTATAAAGATTCTGATTACCTTATCAAGACGACGGCCTTCATCATCAGATCCTGTCTTAAAATCTACGAAATCCATAATAAAAGTATAGTAAATTTTGGAATTAAATGGTAGAATTAAATTTGTAATAGGAAAGATTTATGCCATTATTTTTAGAAAAAATTGTAGCTTTTTTTACGAATCCTGTCTTTCTTTCTGGTATTTTCAGCTGGCTTGGAGCTCAATTTTTAAAAACTATCATAGACCTCTGCTACGGCAGAATTAAGTCTTTTAAATATCTTATTGAGAGTATGTTCTGGAGAACAGGCGGCATGCCTTCGAGCCATTCAGCTATTGTAACTGCAGTATGTACAACAATCGGTTTTAGAGAGGGAGTAACCTCCAATCTGTTTATGCTCTCGCTTCTTATTACATTTATTACCATGCGTGATGCAGTTGGTGTCAGAAGATCCAGTGGTATTCAATCTAAAAAAATAAATGAGCTTGGTTCCGAGCTTCAAAAAAATGGTAGCATTAAAGAATATAAATCTATAAAAGAGGTAAATGGACATACTCCTATTCAGGTAATAATGGGAGGAATATTAGGTTTTCTTATAGGCCTGTCTATGTCCTTATTAAAATAAAATATAAAAATGAACAAGTTAAAAAAAATTCTTCCGGTTATATTATTTATAATAATTGCTGCTCTGACTATTGCTTTTAGATCAATTCCAAAAGGCAGCAGTTGGGAAGGCTATAAAATCCTTTACGTACAAAAAGATATTCTTCAAACAACTGTAGAAAAAATATTAATAAGCTGTGGCATTTCTAATTTTGTAGATTTAAATAACCAGCACGCACCAATCATGCTGGCAAAAGATTCTATTGAAGAAGCAATGCTCAAAATAAATATTCAGAGTTCAGAAAACCGTTATCTTTACGACAGGCAGAATTATTTTTTTGATGGGAATGGGGAATACATTCTTTATTACATTCCAAATTCAGAGGCAAAATATCTTGATGATGCATTAGCCCTTCTTAAAAAACAAGGCTATAACAATGGTGTAGATAATTCTGCTCCATATCTTTGGATGCTTCCTGCAGTATGTACGCTCCTTGCAATTATTTTATGTTTCTTTTCTAAAAACAAAGGCTTTTATATTTTTACCGCAGTCTTTCCATGCATCTACATTTTCTGTAATGCCTTTTACTCAAGTGCACTTGCAGTAATAATTTTACTTTTATGTATTTTTACAATTTCTAATATTTACCAGAGAAAGGGTGCCCTAAAAAAAATATTATCAAATTATCCAGTTATGGCAGCCCTTGGAGTTTCTGTAATTTCGGCTTTTTCTTCTTCCTTCCGTTCAGGAATCTTTTATCTTTTAATTCTATCTGCAAGCTTCTTTGCAATGCTTACTGTAAGCAATATTAAATTATCCTGTCAAAAAAGATATGACTTTAATCCGGTTTTTATCCGTTCCGCAAAAATGATTTCTCCATATGGCGGAAAACGCAATATAATAATGCCTCTTTTACTTGCAGGCTCCGTAGTTGTAATTGCATTTTTTGCGTTGGGTTCCTTTAACCTCATAAACGTAAAATCAACTTCGGGTGTAGCATTACCGGGAAAAGCAAATACACAAGATGAACGCTTGCCTGATTTAAATGCTTTTTACCGATGGAACTGGAATGTTCTTACAAATCCTTACAGATCTTTAAACCACGATTCATCAGATTCTGATACAATTACATATCCACGCTTTGAAGTTGTTGACGGCCTTATTGTTCAAAAAAATCAGGTTATGAATTATGACCAGAGCTTTAAAGATTCTGTTTACAATTCAATAGACAATCTTGATTTTAACTCAATAGAAAGTGTTATAAAAAAGCAGGGCAGTGGATTTACAGCAGGTTATATTAATTCTGTAGCATATAATATCAGTCTTTTTAGCATAATTATGATGATTATGTGCTTTGTTATGTTACTTTTTATTTATTTTTCGGCTATGATAAGTAAGGGAGGAAACAGGTGATAAACAACTACAAATATACAGAAAATGCATTTTTACCAAAGACTGTTTTTATTCCTCTACTGCAGGAAAAGAATGGTTCTTGTAAGCCTGTAGTAAAAGTTGGAGAATATGTTTCGGAAGGACAGGTTATTGCTTCTTCGGATTCTTCTTCAATTCATTCTCCAATTCCTGGATTATTAAAAGATGTTTGTTCAGTTCATTGCCCTGACGGCAAAATCGAAAACGCACTGCAGATTATAACTCAGGGTAGTTTTACTTATCTTGGAAAACCTTCTAAACCAGAGGCTTGGGAATCTTTAAGTCCGGCTTCTTTGGAACGTAAGCTTGATGACAAGGGAATAATCAATACTTTTTCATGCACACATCCTCTTTCGCTGACTGATCAGATTAAAAAAACAGAAAAGCTTAGAAACATTAATCTTGTTGTAAGACTTTTTGATGAGGATACTTACAGAATCTCTGATTCTTTAATGACAAAATTTTACTTTAAACAGATTCAGGAAGGCGCCCACATGCTGGCAAAAATTCTTGACGCACAATCAATTGTTTTTGTTCTTGGTCCTAAAGATATTAAAGAAATGAATCTGGAAGATGATGATAAACATATGATTTTTTATCTTGGATTAAATCCTAAAAAATATCTGAATGGTTTTAAATACGAAATTATTTCGAGCTTTAATAAAATTTATAGAAAGACATACAGCATCAGCTTAAAGAGTACAGACATTTTTATTGATCCATACACCTTGTATGATATATATAATGCCGTAGTTTATAATATTCCTGTTATGTCACGTTCAATCCATTTTACAGGCAACTGTATTCCTGCATCCTGCTTTTTGAATGTAAGAATTGGTTTTACCTTAAAGGAGCTTACAAGCCAGCTTGGTGGCTTTATAAAAAATCCGGCTGCTGTAATTATAAACGGAAAAGTCTGCGGTAACTGTGTTAACTGGTTTGATGTCCCTATTACTAAATATGTAAAATCTGTTGAATTTGTTTCAAAAGCAAATACTACAGACAGTCAGGTTTATACTTGTATAAAATGTGGTTCCTGCAGATACAATTGCCCTGTTGGAATTGCACCGGATATTCTTTATGACTTTGTTCTTAAAAAAACATCGCTTAATGAAGACTTAGTAAAAAAAGCCACACTTTGTATAAACTGCGGAAAATGTAATACAGTCTGTCAGGCAAGAATTCCGCTTTGTCAGGTAATAACAATGATAAAGGATAAACTAGATGAACAGTAAAAAAGACCGAATGAAAAGTAAGCTTGTTTCTCTTAAACCGTATATTTACGAAAAGCCGTCTATTTCTGCGGTATCATTAAAAATCTTGATTCTTCTTTCGCTGCAGATTGCAATGCTTTTTTTTACCAAAAGCTTTGATGCCATTCTGGTAATTGCCTGTTCAACAATTGGAGCACTGCTTGCAAGCCTTATACATTATATTTTTAATAAAAGTAATAAGTTCCTTATTCTTACAAATCTTATTCAGGGAATTATTGTAGGAATGCTTTTACCAGAAACTTATCCTCCGCTTACTGTTATGTTCATTTCACTTATAACATTGATAATCTTTAAATACATTTTTGAAGATACCGAAAACTTCTGGATCAATATTATAAGTGTTTCAATTATTATTGCGTTCTTTATTGGAAGAAATTACTTCCCTGATTATCAGATTACAACAGATTTATTTACAACAAAAAATCCTTCTGTTGCACTTATTAATAACGGTGTTTTCCCAGTCTATGATTTTGACTCTTATGTAACCGGCTGGCTCAATTCAGAAATCTTTTCAAAATGTAAGGTAACGCTGCCGCAGGGTTTAATTTCTATGTTATGGGATACACATTCAATCATTCCGGCCTTTAGATTTAATCTTCTGACAGTAATTGCCTCTATAGTTCTATTTTGCGACAACTCATTTACAGCACTTATACCGGCAATTTTCCTTACAGTATATGCAATACTTGTAAGACTTTTCTTCCCGCTTATGACAGGAGGAGATTTTAATCAGGGTGATATTATACTTGCCTTATTTACAAGCGGTACATTATTTGTTGCTGTATTTATGCTGCAATGGTTTGGAACGCATCCAATGACCATTGTCGGTAAAATTATATATTCATTTTTTGCAGGTATTGTTGCCTTCTTTATTGTCGGCTGCGGAACTTCTCCAATAGGAATGATATATGTTGTTATTATCTGCAACATTCTTAATCTTATGATCAGAAGTATTGAAGAAAACCGTATGGATAAAATTATGAACAGGATGATTACTGCAAAACCAGTTAAGGAAGAATAGTTATGCAGGAAATTACAAATAAAAGCTTTTTTAGAAATTATTCTTTTTTCGTTGTGATTCTGATTGTCATTTTTGGACTTCTGATATATCCGGTTTTAGTTTCCAAAAAATCCTGGAATACAAACCTTAAAACCTCTGTTCAAAAAGTGCTTGACGAATATAATCCGGGCGCATGGGAAGTTATTGAACCGATTGAAATAAATAAACCGATCTCTTCAAACTGTGCAGCTTATACCGTAAAAAGTATAAATAATAAATCAGAAAAAGTAGAGGCAATAATCCTTCGTATTACAACTTTTTATGGTCCGTTACCTGCAGTATATCTATATTTTCCAGAACGCGAAATTGACAGCGTAGTTTTTGCCGGCTATTCATCACTTCATGGAAGGGTAAGAACTCAACTGAATAATAATATTATTGATAAGAGACAGGAATACTGGATTAAAAAGATTCCTGAAATATTAAACTAGGGGAGGATAAAATGAAAAGACGTTCTGTATATTTATTAATTGCAACAATACTCGCCATTCTGGTTCCTTCTCCAGGAAGATTTGTTTATGGTGTTACACTTATTTTAGAGTTAAACATTCTTATGCTCATTGGAACTCTTGCAATTTCTCTTGTAAAAAAATTAAAGCTTGAAGAAATCAATACGCTTATTGTCATTATAGTCATAATAGGTTCAACTGTAATGTTCAGGCAGATTATGATAATGCTTTATCCCGAGATAATGCTCACTCTGGGCTTCCTGGTTTATCTTATGCCTGTTTCGTTTTTCCTTATTGGTTATGTCTTTACCAATATGGATGAACCGGTGAACGTAAGAATAAACCGCAATATGTTTCATATAATGACTTTTTCGGTTTATGCACTTTTGTTTTTCCTTTTAAGAGATATAGCAGGTTATGGTACTTTTACCTTCTTTGGAAAAAATCATCAGATCTTAGAAAAGGTAATTATCAATGAACAGAAGATAGGATTCTTCTCAATTTTTGCATCAATTCCTGGTGCAATGATTCTTTCGGCAATCCTTCTTTTTATACATATTTACGTTCGTAACCAGATTGCAATTTATAAAAGAGCGGAGGTAAAGAATTGAACTTCTTAAACACAATCCTGTATTATATCTGTTTTGCCTCTGTAGTTCTTATTTATGGAATTGGAACAAATAACGTAATTGATTTACGCATGCAAAAGCTTAATGATATTACTTATGCAGTAAAATTGTTTATTTCTATTTTAGTATCATCTATGCTTTCATGGTTTGTTACAAAAGGTCTGCTTGTACCATTAAAGCTTACAGAGCTTTTTCCATTAACCTGCTTCCTTATCTTTATTTGTATAAACGCCTTTCTTGAAGCTCTTGTAAGGCTTACAACAAAACGCTCTGCGACTGAATTTGTTTTTTCTTACCTTGTAATCGTAATTTCTGTATTTGAAAGTACATCTTTTATAAATACAGTTGCTATAAGTGTGAGCTGTATCTGTTCGTTCCTTTTTATAATTCCATTCATTCTTGCATTCAGAAGAAACAATGGAAAACAAAATACCGAATCTTATTACTGTAAGCTTTTCCTTTACATTGCAATCTTAATTCTCGTAATTTCTGTATTTGATGTAATGTGGCTTAATCCGGGGGTTATAAAATGATTTTAGCCGGTATTCTTTTAACAGTTATAATTCTCATAGTTGCAATTTTATTATTGTTTTTGTTTTATATTCTTTTTCCATCAATTCACAGCCAGAATAATATTCAGGAAGATCCAATTATTTCTGACCGCGAAATTGAATATATAAAACCCGAAGAAGAAGATTATAAAGCTTCTGACATGAAGGCTCTTGTTTTATGTTCCTGTAACAAAAATTTTAAGATTGACAGAGATGTATTTAATGAAGGTTATTCCTGCGCACTTGTAAATAATTATTCAGGTACCGGTTGTGACTGTAAGTTTGCCTGTATTGGTCTTGGGGACTGTGTAAAAATCTGTCCACAGGAAGCAATTGTAATTAAAAACAGAACTGCAGTTGTTACAAACCTTTGTATTGGCTGTGGAAAATGTATAGAAATTTGTCCTTTGAATATAATAAGACTTGTTCCAAAGAATACTAAGGAATATACAATCTGTGCAAACATTTCGGATGACAAATCTTCTTGTTCAGAGGAATCAAAAACACAAAAAGTTGTCTGGAATCAAAAAAAAGACTTTAAAATATGGGCAACTTGTTATAAAATATTTGAACACATACTAAAAAGTTAAATAAGGTTTTTGGGGAAAAGAACTTTATTTTTTATAAAAAACTGTAAATGAGGAGAAAAACGGCATAGTAGGGTGGGAAGCCGTATATTGTGAATATGAATTCAATATACGTATGCTTCAATCTAAGGTCATTATCTGTAAGTACAGATGCTGCCGAAGAATACGATAAAGTTTATCAGACAGTATATAAGCCGCTTATTAAATTCCTATATTCTCATTCTAATTTTAAATTCTCTTTTTCATTTACAGGTCCACAGCTTTTATATTACAAAAAAAAGCATACAGAATTCATAACTATTCTAAAGGAACTTGTTGAACGCAATCAGGTAGAAATTCTTGGTGGTGGTTTTTATGCCCCTGTTCTTCCACTTTTGTTTCCTGTAGACCGCAATTCACAGATAGATATGCTTTCTACAGAAATAAGACAGACAATTGGAAAAAGACCTCGTGGAATTAATTTATTTGCAGATATATGGGATTCATCAATTGTAAACAATCTTCAGACCTGTGGAATTGAATATGCGCTGCTTGATTCAAATTCTATTCCGGAAAATAAAAAACGTTTCCTTTATTATATTATGACAGACTTAGGAAAAGCTGTAGATCTTTTCCCATACTATAATGATTTTATCCCGACACCAGAAACTGACTGCGATTTCTTTGATAAAAATCTTACCAAAGCTGTAGAAAAGACAGAACGTCAGGATGATTACTTTCAGTTCTCACCAGAAAAAATCGTAATCTTGAGCATGAATTTTAATTCAATCAAACCTCTTATAGATTCAAAATGGTTTGAAAAGCTGGATCTTTATCTTAAAGGCAGGGATCAGACCAGAATTAAAACTGCAACAATTGACGAATACCGAAAGCTGCAGCCTGTAAAGATTCCGGTTTATATTTCTGCAACAATGAATAAAACCATGAACAACTGGTGTGCTTATTTAATTAGAAATAAGAATCGTCAGAATTATTCAAATACTGTTTATGATTTTATGGAATTCTATGAACAAAGCTCAAGACTTAATAATAGAATTACCTATATGACAATCCTTATTAATCAATATAAGAATGATAAGATGAGAAAAAAGGCAGCACGCGAAAAGCTTTTGGAAGCTCAAAGTGGTACTGCTGTTCTTGCAACTCTAAATGGTCCTTACTGCAATACAAAATTCCGTCAGGATTCATACCGCTGTCTTATTATGGCCGAAAAATTCCTTCATGATGACAGCAAATTTACAGAAAGCATGAGTCGCTTTGATTATACCAGCGATGGAATTAATGAATATGTTTGCCGCATGCAGAATTATTTTGCATACATCAGCCTTCTTGGAGGTTCTGTCCAGGAGCTTGATGTAATGAAAAACTGCGGAAACTATGTAGATAATCTGAGCAGGATTTTTGAATATGACGGGGTAGAGGATGGCTATAAAAGAGGTGTTTTAGTCGACCATCTTTTTGACAGTGATCAGTTTAACAGATATCTTAGCGGCGAAGCTGCCGGAGACGGTGTATTCTCAAGAATTATTTACAAAGAAGTAAAGTTTATTGCCAGCAGAAAAGAGCTTCAACTCATAGCAGAAGCAGAATATAAACCAACTCATCAGCGGGTAAGTCTTAAAAAGATTTATATATTTAATTCAAACGGGCTTACAGTTCAATATATTCTTAAAAATGAAAGCGCAAAACCAATGAAGCTAAAGTTTGCTGTTGAATCTAATTTCAGCGATGTAAATTACGAAAATGAACAGATTTCATATTTTAACATTGAAGCCGCAGAAAATGAAAAACTAATGTTAATTGAACCCAAGAAATCTACTCAACAGCTGAATTTAAAGAATCAACTTAGTGAAGTTCAGGCAATAAGACTTACGGATTCTGTAAATGGGGTTTCTTTTGCATTTGAACCAAATGAAAAATGCGGTTATTATTACAGTCCTATTCTGTTTAAACGCCCGGATTTCTCTACCAATAAGCTTATAACAAGCTCAGCAACCTTTGTTTCAACAATGTTCTGGGATATTGATATTGAAAGCGGTAAAGAAACAGAGAAAATGATAAATCTTACAATAACTTCTGTTAAGAAAAAGCAGAAAAACTAAAAGCCTATTTTGTCTGTTTTGGCTTTTCTTCCTTGATTACAAATATAACCTTCCACTTTGTAGAATCAGGTGAAAATCTCTTAAGCTTATATTTAATCATGTATTTTTTTCCAGGATCAAAAAGATATTCAAGCTTTGCATTATAAATTTCTGCAGGTGAGAAGAACATATTACCAGGATCAGAAATATTAAAACGGATTTCAATAAAATCTTTTACAGGAACATTAAGATAACCATCTTCTGTCTGATTAAGAACCTTATAAACATTATAGAGTTCATTCTGAACAAAAGTTGGTGTAAGATGCTTGTTAAATTTAATTTGAGCACAGGAACGCTGGTCTACAAATATATTTTTAAAAGTCCAGTTATCAAATGTATGATATACAGTTGTCTGAAGGTCTTGAATCTTATCTTCTTTTCCTTCTTTTTTTGCAGGAACAAGTCGGGTAGTGTTCATTACAACCTGTACCGTAAGGAAGCCATCTGGTGGATCCATCGAAAAAATCAATGTACACAACTGATCATTATCTTCGGGAGCTTCATAATTGATTTCCCATTCAGGCAATTCTTCAAGGTCTTCGTTAGTATCTACATCATAAACAATATTATATTCAATATTTCCCTGTACGGGAGTTGCCTGAATAAGCGAGGTTTCCAGTACAATTCCTTTTTTTTCGTAAACAATATCCTGGACTTCGGAATAAGGAAAAAGTTCAAAAATTTTAATAAGCTCTTCATCTGTAGGTTCAATAGTATTAGATTTAAAGACTACTTTATTGATTATAAACACAGGTGATTCAAGTTCTTCAACTTTAATAGGATAGGTAATAGACATAGTGCTTTTGCAGGAAGCAAAGAATGTAAATGCAGCAATTAATAAAATACTTAATTTTTTCATATATAAAAGTTTAAACTAATTATAACTACTGTCAAGTAGTTTAGTAGTTTTTTATCTTAAGATTTTTTTTGTAATATTAATTATTTCTATTCACAGATACATAATTATGATGTATAATTAATTAATCATTTTAAAAAAGTCTTCTGGCATTTATGCTTTTATTTATTCTAATATGACTGGAGAATTTTTTATGACAAAATCCAACAAACCTGGTATAAGGCTTCCTTGGTATGCTTATCTTTTTATTATTCTTGTTTACATTTCACCATTTCTTTTGTTAACACCTCTTGGTCTTCTTACTGATGTTTTTGATATGGAAGAATATGGTATTATTTTCACAAACCCGGTAATTAATATCATTACAGTACTTACTTTTGTAGCAGCTTTTGCAATGGCATTCTGGGAAAGAAAATATCTTTCTGAGTATACCGGAACTCCTGAATCTATTGCCAAGACAAATAAAAAATTAAAGTTTTCTGCTCTTGGTAATATTGCAATTCCAATTCTTTTAAATTTTGTACAGGGAACCGCAATTAATATATTCATAAAAAAGACTGGATTACAGCTTAAGGCCTTTCAGGGTACAAATCCTGCAGTTTTCATTTATATGATTTTGTTTGGAGCCCTGCTTGATATTGGTCTTTTGTTTTATGTTCTTCAGGTTCGTGTTATTGAACCTCGCTTACATATGATTCCATTTAATAAGAAAGAACTTCCTCTTACTTTGGTCCAACGTAACGTTCTTACAGTTTCTTTTGGTATTCTTGGATGTATGTTCCTTATCTTTATTTGTTTAAACCCATTGAATATGCAGCAGGGTGTAGTTATTATGCAGGAACGTCTTGCACCAATTTTAATTTATTCCCTTATTTACTTTGTTATAGTAAACCTTTTGCTTACAGATGATATTAAAGTTTGTTTAAGAAGAATTAATCGCGTTACAAATGCTCTTATTAATAATGATTATACTATCGAAGAACAAAAGGCTACAAACCGCAGTGAACTTGGACTTATCATTCTTGACGTAAACGAGTTTAAAAGAAAATCAAATAAAATTCTTGTAGAAGTAGAACAATCAGCTAAGAGAACCTCTAACGAATCTGATGATCTTGTTTCGAACATGGATGCAACAAAGAATAATATTTCTAACATTACAGAAGCACTCCAGAAAATTAAAACCGAAATAGAAAACCAGTCTGCCGGTGTAGAAGAGTCTAATTCTTCAATCGAACAGATTATGGGTAATATTCGTTCGCTTAATAATTCTATTGAAGCTCAGGCTACAGGGGTAACACAATCTAGCGCAGCTGTAGAAGAAATGGTAGCAAATATTGCATCGGTTTCTCAGATTCTTGAAAAAAACAGTGAAGTTGTAAATCTTCTTTCTGATGCTTCGGATAAAGGTGAACAGCAGGTTAAGATTGCAGTAGAAACTGCAGAAGGAGTTCTTGCACAGTCAGAAGGTATTTTACAGGCATCAAGTATTATTCAGAATATTGCAAGCCGTACAAATCTTCTTGCCATGAACGCCGCTATTGAATCTGCACATGCCGGTGAAGCAGGTAAGGGTTTTGCTGTAGTAGCAGAAGAAATCCGTAAGCTTGCAGAACAGTCAAGCAGTCAGTCTAAAGCAATTGATGAAAACCTTCATGCACTTTCTGATGCAATTTCAAATATCACAACAGATATTGGTCACGTTAAGGATGCTTTTGAAAACATTTATGAGCTTTCACAGAAGGTTCGTCAGCAAGAAACTGTTATTGCAAATGCAATGGAAGAACAAAATGCAGGTAACCAGCAGGTTCTCGAAGCAATGCGTTCTATCAGTAATACAACCCAGGAAGTAAAAAATGGTTCAGCAGAAATGCTTGTAGGTGGAGAACAGATTCTTAAAGAAATGCAGAATCTTTCTGAAGTAACAAGATCTATTTCTGATACAATGAGTCAGATAAATGACTTCTCTATGCATATTTCTGACGCTGTTGCAGTAACAACCGCTTCTACAAACAGTACAAAGCAAAGTGTTTCGGGCTTACTTAATGAACTTGATTCCTTTAAATTGGTTAATTAGAGCAGGATGGAATAATTATGGCAGATCCAATTAAACAACTTTATGAACTTAAAGGTCCCAAGGTTGCAGAAGCATTAAAAAAGCGTGGTTTTGAAGCATATTATGTTTCTGATAATACACAGGCTGTAGAAAAGATTCTGCAGATTATTCCAAAAAACCATTCTGTTTCCTGGGGTGGCTGTATGACTATGGACGCCCTTGGCCTCAAAGAAAAGCTTATTTCTAACGACTATTCTATCATAGACCGTGATGCAGCCCAGTCTCCTGATGAACGTGAACTTTTAATGCATAAAGCATTAAACTGCGGTTCTTTTATAATGAGCAGCAATGCAATTACCGAAGACGGCCAGCTTTTTAATATTGACGGAAAAGGAAACCGCGTTGCAGCTCTTTGTTACGGACCAGAAAATGTAATTGTAATTGCAGGAATGAATAAGGTTGTTCAGGATATGGATGCGGCTTATTCCCGTGTAAGAGGTTTTGCCGCTCCTGCAAATGCACAACGTTTTGATCTGGATACACCTTGTAAAAAAATTGGCTGTTGTGCAGATTGTCTTTCGGCAACGACAATTTGTGCACAGTTTGTAACAACAAGATTCTGTAAACCTGCAGGTAGAATAAAAGTTGTACTGATTGGTGAAAATCTTGGTATATAACAAGCTTTTGATAAAAAAGAGCTCACGCGAAGAACCTTGTTTTGCTACGCTAGGGGAGTATGACGCTCCGCAAAACAAGAACCTTCGCTCCGCTCTTTTTTATAAATTTCTCTTAATTACAATTCTTTTTACAATTCCATACAACTTTTATTCTCAATCCGTGATAATGGAATATCATGGAGATGATAATTATATTCTAACAGAACGCACCGATCTTAGACGTTATGAAAATAATCGTTATATAGGACTAACAAAAAGGGAAGTCAGGTCTTTCATAAGTCCTTCATATTATAATGGAGACAATTATTATGAAGGATATTTTTATGTAGAACAGGATACTATGCATCTTTCTTCAAATGTCGACGAAGGTATACATGATGCTATTGTTTCGAGCTTTAAAATCACTCAAAATGGCGAAATGGTTATGATTGAAGATAACGGGTATCCTAGTTTTAGAAGCTTTCCTTCTTTTCCTAAAGATCCGATTCAGAAAGGAGACACCTGGACGGCTAAGGCTGTGCGGGCTGTAGATCCAACCGGAGACGGAATTATCACCAGAATGCCAATTTATATTCAGTATACTTATACCGGTGATCAGATTTTTAATGAACGGCCTGTTCTGGTTGTAAAAGCTGCCTGGGCAACACGCTATGGTAGTGGAACCAGTTCCTTTGATTATGAGGGAGACAAAAACTTAAAAGCTGCAACAGGTAAACATGATGCAAAGCTTTTTATAGATAAAGAAACTGGTGCAGCACTTTTAATTCAAGATCAGGTAGATGAAAGTTTTACCTATCAGGATGGAAACAAAATTGCTTTTAAAGGAACTATTTCTTTGTTTACAGATTATCCATCCGGAGTTAATGAAGAAGAAATTCTTCCTGTTATTAATCAAATTCTTGCACAGGCAGAAACCCAGTACGATATTGAATATGAAAAAACAGAGCTTGGTTACAAGCTTGTTATAAGAGACTTACAATTTGTTGCAAACAGCCCGGAACTTTTACCTGATGAAAAAAACAGACTGGGTCAGATTGCAGCCCTGCTCAAAAAAGTTCCTGATAATCAGATTTTAATTGAAGGTCATACTGCTCGTGTAGGTGATGAGTCTGACGAAATGGATTTGTCTTTAAATCGTGCAAGAACTATAGTAAAAGAACTTGTCAAAAGAGGTGTTAATAAAGATAATCTAATTACTAAGGGTAGTGGAGGAACAAAGCCTGTAGCAGATAATGATACTCCGGAAGGAAGGGCAAGAAACCGCCGTGTAGAAATTACCATATTAACAAATACAAAAGGAAACTAAATATGACAGACGAACAGATTAATGAATTATATACAGATGTTTTTGAAATGCTGGATATTTACAAGGAATATTCACCGATCCATGCCGACGGTACAAATAACATGGATAATATAAAACCGGCTATTGAAAACATGATTGATTATATTATGAAAGATCCAATGGAAACAGCAGCGCTTAAAGACTGGCTTGATAATACGGATTTCTGGACTGCACCTGCTTCATCACGCTTTCATGGTAATATAAAAGGAGGCTTGAGCCTTCATTCTCTTATGGTAATAAAGCAGTCACTGGAATTTGCAAAACCTGTACTGGATAATTTTTTTACAAGTCCTGGTCGGAATAATTATGTAATTACAGCCAAAGACATATTTATTGCAGCTCTTGTCCACGATTTTTGTAAAACAGGCTTTTATACAGTTGAATACCGTAATACCAAAGATATTAGCGGAAACTGGGTAAAGCAGCCTTTTTATAAAACAAGAAGCGATAACCGAAATCTTGGACACGGAAACGAATCGGTTCTTATGATGCTTAAAATTCTTCCATCTATGATAGATAACAGAATGGTTATGGAAGCTGTTAGCCGCCACATGGGTTTTTCTGATTTGTCGGACAGTGAATCATATAACTATTCAAATTTTCTGGAAAATCCACTGGTAATTTTACTACAGCTTGCTGACCAGACCGCTGCTCAATGGTTTGGCTGTTAACTACTGTGTCATTGCGAGCGTAGCGAAGCAATGACAGAATAGAATTTAATGTTATTAAAAATCTTTAATATAATTAAAGAAAATCTATTGTCTTATTTTTCATTTTCGTTTATATTATAATCAATCATAAATTTGGGAGAAATTATGGCTAAAGGAAGACCTTTAATCAATACGGAGAGATGCAAGGGCTGTTCACTTTGTATTCGTGCATGTCCTAAAAAAATACTTGAAATGTCTAAAGAGACTAATGGTCAGGGTGTTCATTATCCTGTTTGTATTGATGAGGCAAACTGTATTGCCTGTGCTTTCTGTGCAACTATGTGCCCGGATTGCGTTATTGAAATTGAGGCAGAGTAGATATGAGTAAGAAAGTTTTAATGAAAGGAAACGAAGCAATTGGAGAAGCAGCTATCAGAGCAGGATGCCGTTTTTATTTTGCATATCCAATTACTCCGCAAAATGAAATTCCAGCTTATATGGCAAAGCGCTTACCCGAAGAAAAAGGCTGCTTTTTACAGGCAGAAAGTGAACTTGCCGCAATAAATATGGTAATGGGAGCAAGTGCAGCAGGAGCCCGTGCAATGACTTCATCTTCTTCTCCCGGAATCTCTCTTAAACAGGAAGGAATCTCTTATCTTTCAGGAGCCCAGCTTCCGGCTGTTATTGTAAACATGATGCGTGGAGGCCCGGGCCTTGGAAATATCAGCGGAGCTCAGGGAGACTACTTTCAAGCCACTAGAGGCGGCGGTAACGGTGACTATCATGTTGTAGTTATTGCTCCGGGAACTGTTCAGGAAATGGCAGACTGTACTGTAAAAGCCTTTGAAATTGCAGATAAATATCGTGTTGTATGTATGATCTTAGGAGACGGATACCTTGGACAGATGAGTGAACCATGTATCCTTCCTGAATATGTTACAGAATTTCCTGCAAAGCCATGGGCACTTACAGGTCGCACTCCGGACCGCGAAAACAACATTGCTTTGTCTCTTCGCTTAAACGGCGATGACTACGACTTAAACAAACACACAAAAGAGCTTTTTGAGAATTACGACCGCATTCAGGCTAACGAAACAATGAGCGAAACCTTTATGTGTGACGATGCTGATGTTGTTCTTACAGGTTATGGAACTGCTGCACGTGTTTGTAAAAAAGCAGTAAAGATGTTACGCGAGCAGGGTATTAAGGCTGGTCTTTTCCGTCCGATTACTTTGTGGCCATTCCCTCAGAAAGAACTCGAAGCAGCTTGTAGCACTGCAAAAAAGATTCTTACTGTAGAAATGTCTATGGGACAGATGGTACAGGATGTTAAGCTTTACAGTGGCCACAAGGTTAGTGATGTTGAATTCTACGGCGAGCCTGGTGGAATTATTCCTAAAGTTGATGCAATTATTGAGAAGGTAAAAAGCTATGTCTAAGAAATATGAATTTCCTAAATCAATGAAGGATGTAAAGACTCATTACTGCGGCGGCTGTGGACACGGAATTGTTCACAAGCTCATTGCTCAGGTAATTGATGAGATGAATATTCAAAGCGACGTTCTTTTAGTTGCTCCGGTAGGCTGTGCTGTATACGCCTACAACTATATAAATGTAGATTCCTGCGAAGCTGCTCATGGTCGTGCTCCTGCGGTTGCAACCGGTATGAAACGCGTTCACCCCGATAAGCTTGTAATAAGCTACCAGGGAGACGGTGACCTTCTTGCAATTGGTACTGCAGAAACTGTTCACGCTGCAAACCGTGGAGAAAATATTACAGTAATCTTTATTAACAACGCAATCTACGGTATGACAGGTGGTCAGATGGCTCCAACTTCGCTTGTTGGTCAGGTAACAAAAACTTCACCTTACGGACGTGATGCAAACGATGTTGGTTATCCAATCCGTGCCTGCGAACTTTTGAATACACTTGTTGAACCAAAATATATTGAACGCTGTGCAGTTTATGATGTAAAGCATATTAATC
>JAEEGL012360152.1_pt1 | contig 29301 bp, 35 predicted proteins | sample 9134231 | NCBI WGS metagenome assembly JAEEGL01 (sample SAMN16246548, study PRJNA631951) | gut metagenome | biome: gut microbiome; feature: rumen; material: fiber-attached | host: Bos | place: Iran: Karaj | collected 2018-10 | reverse complement strand
TATCAAAATCTGTGTACGGGACAGGCGGCAGGACATGGACCTTGAAATGTTTGCCATGTGCGCCATACATCTCGTCCACGAGGTATAGCATCTCGATATTGATCTTGATCCGTAGCAGTTTGCGGAGGAAGGCGAGGATATAGAAGAAATTACTGTTCCTTCCCTCGAAATAGATCGGAACGACATTGCGTTGGTATTCGCGTGCACGCTGGACAAAGTTTTTCTGCCATTCCAGATCCTGTATTTGCCATTTGCCGTTGATGCGTTGCAGTCTGCTGCAAGCCCCGGCAGGGAAGGTGAGTACATCCGTTTCGGACTCCCACATCCGTTGCTGCTCGGCTGCCTGTTCCTTTCTGAGCCGCCCTGTTTTATTGACCGGCGCCCAAAGTCCGGCGAGCGGCTCCATATACATGAGCAGTTCGTTGACAATAACCTTCAGTTCGCGTTTCTCCGCCCGGCTCTCATGAATCATTTGTGCAATGATCATTCCGTCCAACCCTCCCAGCGGGTGGTTAGAGACGAAGATAACAGGCTTGCCGTCGGTAGGGATATTCTCTATGCCCTCGATAGAGGCGGTGCACCCGAGTTCTTCATCCAGCACGACGCGTATGAAATCGTAGTTCGTCTCCTTCGTATGCTTGCGGAGAAAGGCGTTCATCTGTTTTATGTGTGCGATGCGTTCAAGATAGCGAATCAGGAAATCCGGCACTCTCGCCTTCGGCGCTTTCGCCTTGATAATAGCTCTTATGTCAAATTGCAAGGGCATTATTGTACGGCATGAAGGATGTCCATAATCGGTGATTTGGCAATAGAGATCAGTTCGCAGTCATAGGATTTGAGTGCCTGTCTCAGCGCAAAGACCGCATCGTCCAGCGTGTTTGCCTGAACGAGCATAGCTACGTTTTTGCGTACCTCTTTTTCTCCGTCGATAGTGATCATCTCCACGCGCGCTTTGTACCAATACTCTCCGCCTTCGTTGGGGAAGGTCTCAAAGAACTGGCTTCGTTTGCAGCTCTGTACTTCGCAGTCGCCGAAGATGAATGGTTTGATCTCCTCCATGAGGCAGTTCTCCGCGTCCGCAAAACTGACAGCTCCATCGATGAGGTATACTTCTTTTACTTTGCCCGGGTTGTCTTCGCCCGTCTGGCGGTCATAACTGACTTTAATCTCGTGAAAAATCATATCATTTACAATTTAATCATTTACCATTTGGTCATTTGAAGATGAGATCCGCAACGTCCGTAGCGTCTAATCGGCCTTGCGGCATGGGTCGCAGTGTGCCGGTCCATAGAAGCAGAGGGGATACCGGATTCTCGTCGATCACGCGGTCCACCGCCTTTTTCTCGTCCTGCATGAGCCGGAATCCCGGTTGCAGCAGGAAGAGCACGTCTCCTATATGCCGTTTGCCGAGTGAGGCAGCCAGCAGCGGGTATTGCACGGCTTCGTAGCCCGGCATAGCTATCTGTACTCCCTCAAAATCCATCAGGAAATTAGCCACCTGCCGTTGGATCGTCTCGAGGGACAGTCTTTTCTGTTCGATAAGCGTCCGGTTGAGGTATAGCGCTTGTCCGTAGGCTCCGTCCACCCACCGTTCGTGTCCGTAGAGAGCCATGAGATAGGTAGCGGTGAGGGCAGCCGCCCGATCGGCATTGAAAGGCTGCACGGGCATGTGAATATCGCTCAGCGCCTGCGCCGAAGTGCCTAATACCGGTCGTCCGACAAGCAGGATCTGGTAGTTGGAACGGCCTATTCGCCGGTCGAGTTGCTCCATGAGAAAACCGAGATCCTGATTCAGCCGGAGGTATAAGTCTTCCTGTTCCGCGGAAGCGATCTTGTCCGTCTCCGCTTTGGGCGAAAGGGTGTTGAGTTGGAGCAGGAGCATGTCGGGTGTAGCGTCCGTACCGAGTTTCTGGGTCTGCTGGATAGCGAGCGCCAGTTCGACGACCAGCGTGTTCGCTTCCGGCGCATTGGCCAGCACGGTGTTCACCTCATAGGCAAAGCCTTTTTTTGCCTCTTGGGGCGTAGGTGCCGCATAGGTGAGTATGTCCATGCGCGGCGTCCATTGGCGCGCCGCAAGGGTAGCGATACGGGCGGAGTTGTTTTGCTCGAAAGCCGCTGTCGTCAGTCCCTCGGTATAAGCAGCCGAGGCGACCCATTGCAGGCTTTCCGTATCCAGCCAGCAGCACGCGTTAGCCGCGTGTCCCGCCAGCAGAAGCGAGGTCTCCGGCGTTATTCCCACAGCGTATATCTTCGCCTCCGGATAAAGGAGTTTCATCCGGTCGGTGAGGGTAGGCGCGAGTAGCGCTTTGGGCGAGAGACGCAACTGCGTGCCTATGCCATGTACCGTCTCGTCCTCCAGCATGGAATGGATCCGGCGGTCCCGGCGCAGGAAATACTCATCCATCGCGTAGCCGTGCCGCTCGGGCGTGACACCGGTCATAAGGGTAGCGGTCGTCTCATTACCTCCGTAAACGAGATGGGGATAGGCGACCGTAGTCTGGAACGCCTCTTCGCTCAGAGTCCTCAATCCGCCCTGCTGCCAATAAGGACGCAGCATACTGAGGTTCTCCGCCGTCATACCATCCACTACCGCCACTACCGTCAGCCGCGGTGCAGCAGACAGACAGGGAGCCAAGAGGCTTATAATCAACGTAATATATAGATAAATCTTGCGCATAAGTGTGTCAAAGGAAGGATAAGAAGTCTCCACCCAAACCCGACGAGCGGGTGGCAGGAGAAGAACGTAAGAAAGGTGACAAGGATCAGTAATAATCCGTAGAAGCAGACAAAAGTAATATCCAGCCACCGGGAGCGTTTGTGCCTCCGTCTGTCCCAATAACTGACGGCGGCTACCAACAGGAAATAGAGCACGAGGCCGAGTTCCCATGTGGCATACCAAGGCGTAGCGGATATCTCGAAGGGGGCAGTCTTCCCGTTCAGCACGAGAGGCTTGTCTGCTACTCTCGCTTCGGAGAGGAACCACATCAGTTCTTCGGGCAGGAAGAGCCGTTCTTCGTTGCTCATAGGCCTGTCCGCTTCAGGTCCGAAAAGCAGGTTAATGCCTGCGTTCTCCCAGGAGTGGCTGCCTGTATAGTGACGAATGAAAGCGCGGTAGGTCTGACCCGAATAGCCCTCATAGGAAGAAGACAGCGTGTCCCCCAGCACTTGCGCGATCATATGATACGGGCGCGTAGCACAGTTGTCAAAAACGAAATTATAGAGGTACTTGCGGTTCTCCGGCCGGTAATTATCCACAAGTCTCTGCCATAACAGTTCTTTTTGCGCAGCCGTCAAATCCAGCACCTGCTCGTAAACCGGTCTGTTGTCCCGGTCATATTCATACATGAAATACCGGTAAGGCGAAGCCCCGAGTTCATACCAAGTCTCACCGCGTACAAATTTCCAATAGAAATGATCGGTATTGAAATCGAAGATCCCGTAGTTGAACACGATATCCATGTCGTTTACCTCGTCCAGCACACGGATAGCGGTATGGCCGTAGCGCGCATAGAGTTCTTCTCCCGGCGAGCAGGTGAGGAGCGAGATCTGCGCGGTCTCGCTAAGCTGCTGAGCCGGAACGGTCAGACTCATTGCCAGACCTAACGCCATCATATAAATACGCCATTTATGCAACATAAGAATATATACAATAAGGAATAAAAGTACATGTCATTCCGAGCAGCCATCCTGCGGCAACCTGCGCCGGTGTGTGGGCGTTCATCCGCAGTCTCGCCCACATCAGGATGAGCGACATTGAAAACCAGATCAGGATCGTGGTCCAGGTAGGAATAGCTCCGATCCCGAGACAATAGGAGAAGAGGCCTCCTACCAGTCCGCCGAAGCCGGTGAGGTGGGCACTTATTTTCCACCGCCTGTTAATGAACGCAACGGCAGCGATAGCAGCCGTAGCCCCTATGGCAACCAAGGAGATAAAAAGCGGCGCGTGGAGTATCGAGACGACGAGATAGGACCAGAACGCAAAGCCTACTGCGGCGCAGAGGTAAGGCATGGTGCGCTCTTCCGGGTCTGCAATCTGCATGTCACTCACTATCCCGCGCTTCATCATGATCCAGATAGCCACCATAGGCGAGAGACAGGTGAGGAAAAACGTACCGGCTACCGCAACCAGCACCCACACCCAATGCAGCGGGGCTATATGTATCGAATGGGCATAGCAGAAAAGCGCCATGCCGTAGGTGGGTACAAAGAGAGGGTAGAGCAGGACGCTCAGTATCTTTGCTGTTATGTCCGGGATGCGGCTCATAGGATAGTCTTGCGCAGCCGGGCTACGGGGATACCGAGTTGGTCGCGGTATTTAGCGATCGTGCGCCGCGCGATAGGGTAGCCGTGAGCCTCCATGGCTGCTACCAGCTGCTCGTCCGTCAGCGGGTTCAGCGTGTCTTCATTATCAATGAGTTCCTTCAGCACTTTCTTGATCTCCCGGGTGGAGATCTCGTCGCCCTCCGCGTTTGTCATGGCTTCGGAGAAGAAGTATTTGAGCGGATAGATACCAAACCGCGTCTGTACATACTTGCTGTTGCTCACGCGCGAGATGGTAGACACATCGTAGCCGGTCTTGTCGGCTATGTCCTGCAGTACCATCGGCTTGAGGCTGCTTTCTTCGCCGTCCAGGAAGAAATCATATTGCTCGCGCAGAATAGCGGTCATGGTCTTCATGAGGGTCTCATTGCGTTGTTTGATAGCGTCAATAAAACTCTGCGCGGAGTTGAGCCGCTGCCGGATGAAGGCGGCCGCTTCGCGTGACTCTTTGGTCTTAGGCATCCGCGAATATTCGTCCAGCATGTTGGAATAGTCCCTGCTGACATGCAGTTCGGGAATGTCGCCGGTATTGAGCACGACGTACAGCTCCTCGTCGCGTTCCTCGATCGTAAAATCCGGAATGATCGTTTCCCGCTGGGTCTCATATACATTGCCGGTGAAGGCGTTGGCGGGTTTCTGGTTGAGTTTCAGAATCTCCTGCACCGCCGCCTGAAAATCTTCTTCGTCCAGTTCCAGACGCTGCATGATCCGATCGAAATGATGTTTGGAGAAAGCATCAAAGAACCGCTCGATGATGGCATGAGCCACGCCCAGATTGACGTCGTTGGGATTCTCCTCCAGTTTGACATCCAGTTGTCTGAGCAGACACTCCTGCAGGTTCGCGCTGGCAATGCCGGGCGGGTCGAACCGTTTGATCCGGTCCACTATCTGCGCCATCTCCTCGTCGGTGACGGAAATCTGCTCCTGGAACATGATGTCGTCCACCAGTTGTTCGGTCGTCCGGCGCAGATAGCCGTCGTCGTCGATATTGCCCAAAACCCATTTGGCTATATGACGCTGAGGCTTGGTCATGTCGGTCAGGTAGATCTGTGCTTTCAGTTCCTCGATCAGACTGCTTCCGCCGATGATCGGTACCTCCCGTTTGTCCTCGTCCGCTCCACTGTATTGCGGGCGGAGCATGTAACTCGGTGTCTCGTCGTCGGAGACATATTGCTCGTAGTTGAACTCGTCGTTCTGCAGCGGGTCGCGTTGTCTCCCGTCGTCATAGCCGTCCTCCGGCATATAGTTCTCGTCGAACTCATCGTAGTTCTCCGCTGCATCCTGGATGGCGGCTTCGTCGCGACCTTCCTCCAACGCGGGGTTTTCCTGTAACTCCTCGTTGATACGTTGCGACAGTTCTACTGATGGCAATTCGAGCAAACGAATGACCTGGATCTGGGTCGGCGTCAGCTTGGTCGTTTGCGTCAAAGACTGTTGAAGACCTACTTTCTGCATAGTGCTAAAACAGATGAAGTGATATATTCCAATTGTTCATTGTCGAGTTCGGTGTGCATCGGGAGCGAGAGGACGCATGCCGCGAGTTTCTCGGCGGCAGGAAAATCCCCGTCTTTGTATCTCGGGTCGAGGTATGCTTTCTGCTGGTGCAGCGGCACCGGATAATATATCATAGCCGGTATGCCTCGTTCCGCCAGTCCTTCTCTCAGCTTGTCCCGGTCAGTGCCTGTCACGCGCAGCGTATATTGGTGGAACACATGTGTGGAATGGGCTTGCCGTCCCGGAACAAGGAGCGCCGGGCAGTCCTTGAACGCCTCGTCGTAGTAGGCTGCTGCTTTCTGCCGCGCGGCGATGTACTCGTCCAGATGGGGCAGTTTGGCGTCCAGCACAGCCGCTTGGATGCTGTCCAGCCGGCTGTTGACACCTATCATATCATGATGGTATCGAACAACCATGCCGTGATTAGCGATAGCGCGCATCTTAGCCGCCAGTTCGTCGTCATTGGTGAAGATCGCTCCTCCGTCGCCGTAGCAGCCTAAGTTCTTGGAGGGGAAGAAAGAGGTGCAGCCAATATGTCCGATCGTACCGGCTTGTTTGGTCTCGCCGTTAGCGAACGTATATCTCGCGCCGATTGCCTGGCAGGCGTCCTCTACGACGTAGAGATGGTGCTCCTCAGCCAACGCCATCAGAGCCTCCATGTCGGCACATTGGCCGAACAGATGGACGGGGACGATCGCTTTGGTCCTCGGCGTGATGGCACGGCGGACGGAGGCTATGTCCATGTTCATCGTCTCCCAGTCCACATCTACTACCACCGGCGTCAGACCCAGCAGCGCCACTACCTCTGCCGTAGCGATAAAGGTAAAGGTAGGAGTGATCACTTCGTCGCCTGGGCGAAGACCCAAACCCATGAGCGCTATTTGCAGGGCGTCCGTTCCGTTACCTACCGGAATCACATGCCGGGCACCGGTATATGCCTCCAGATGGTGCTGGAAATCCGTCACTTTGGGTCCTTTCACAAATGCTGCGGAGTCGATCACATCCTGAATCCCCGCATCTATCTCCTGCTTGATACGCAAATACTGCGATTGCAGGTCCACCATTTGAATCTTTTTCATTGTTCTAAGATAAATTCCACCACGCCCGGGTACACCCATGCGGAGGTGATATAAGGATTTGAATATCTCAGTTCTACATCCAGTTTGTCCTCTCTGTCGTGCGAATAGTGACACACCGCCCGTATGTCCTGTGCCTGCACTTGCGCGAAATGGCTCATGCCTACGCGCACACGCACTTCCACCTCGCCCGGGAAGAGCCGCATATGTTGTCCTTCCGGGACTCCTGTCACGCGGAGAGGGATCATGAACCGTTTCTCTGTAAAACGCTCGGCGATAATCCGTACTTGGATGCTGTCGGTCTCTGTCCGCACGCCTTTCGGTATAGCCAGGGCTACGGTAAGATCCGTCGTGTCGCTCAGGTCGGTCAGTGAGAGCGGCTCCGTGTAGATCGTGTCTATCGCAGCCAGTTTCTTGTCCTGACCGTAGATCTTCACTGCGGATTTGCTCAGGACGGGCGAGCCTACAAACTGGAATTCCGCTGCCGGAGTGAGGTCTGCATCCAGATGGATGCGAACGTTTTTCTCCTGCTCGGTGAAATAAGGACACAGGATCTCTTCCGGTTTGGTCTCTATCAGTCGGCTGGTGCCTTGGAGGATGTCGCTGATACTGCGCCGGAGTGCGTCCGACGGCACATGGATCGTACCTTTCTCGCCATGGATATACGACCGCAGGTCGATCGTCAGATGGAGCGGTTCGCGGTGGTAGGTGTTCAGCCTGGCCCCCGCGTCGCGCACTTCGATCATCACCTGCTCCGGCAATCCCTCTTCGCCAAGCCCTATGTTTCCCGGCTTGCCGGTATAGGTGATCATCACCGGTACATGGGTGTTACGGACGGACTGCATAGCGTGGCCGTACCAGATAAAGGCCGCCAGCACTACGAAACCCAGGAATGTCAGTATGTCCCTCTTCACGTATTTCCTTATTTGTCCTCTTTCGCAGCAGCCTGAGCGGCGTCAGAAGCGTCAGCGAAAACGCTGTCTTTGCTTACCTTGATCGTCACGTCCTTCGCAATAGTGATGATAAAGGCCGTCTCTTGTACTTCCTTGATCTCGCCGTAGATACCGCCGGCGGTAACGACCTTGTCGCCTTTCTTCATCGCTTCGCGTTGCGCCTGTAACTCCTTCTGTTTCTTCGTCTGAGGACGGATCATGAAGAAGTAGAAAACGACGAAGATAAGGATCATCATGATCCAGAAACTCCATTGGCTACCTTGTTGTGCAGCGCCTTCTGTGGCCTGCAGAAAAATTAAATTCAGCATAGTCTTTTTATTTTATGGTTATTAAACTTTCACCTTTCACCTTTCACCTTTCACCTCTACTTGAGGCTCAGCGCCTTGAACAGCGAGCCTTCGTTCTTCATCCGGCGCAGGATCTCGGTTAAGATACCGTTGATAAACATATAACTCTTGTCTCCCGAGTATTCCTTAGCCAGTTCGATATATTCGTTCATGGAGACGGTCAGGGCGATGTCCTCGAATTCCAGTATCTCCGCCAGCGCGGTCTCCAGAATAATCCTATCCATGTAGGCGATGCGGTCCGCTTCCCATCCTTTGAGGTTCTCATTGATCAGTTGCTCGTAGCGGTCGTGTCCCTTGATGGCTTTCTCCAGCAGGGAGGAGGCGAACTGCACTTCCTCTTCGCTGTCGAACATCTCCAGGAGCGGTGTCTCGGGCGTGCTGTCCTCTGCGAAACGCTTGATGGTCTTCACTACATAACTGAGCACCACCTCTACATCCGTTGTCCAGTTGGATTTGTCGAGCACCAGCTCCATCTCGTCCAGCGCATCGTAGAGCGCTTCGTTCTCCGGCATCAGATGCTGGTAAATCTGTCGCCAGAGACGTTTGTCGTCCTCGTAGGTGCAGCGCTCCGCCTCCATGTAGTCGCGGTAATAACTGCTCTCTATCAACCGGCGATAGACGTCGCTCACAGCCTGCATACCGCTGTCCCAACTCAACTGCTGCTCCTGTACGCGGGCGCGCAGAGCACGGTTCTCGAAAAGCTGCTGCGCCAGTCTGTTTCGCACAAAACGGCGGTTCGGAGTCCATGACGAATGGGTAGCCTTGGCGCGCGCGATCTGGTCCTCCATCTGGCGCTGCGCGTAGGCCGTTAACTCATTGGCGAAATCCAGCAGGACGAAATATAAATCATAACTGTCCGCAAAGCTCTTGTTCAGCTCCTTCCGCGCAGTCAGAAAAGTCTTCTCCGGATCTTTGTAATAGGCGTAGAGGGTCTGTATCACCCGCGTACGCACCATAGTTCTATTTATCATACCTAAAAATTTTGTGCAAAGTTACAAAAAAATTTGCACATGTGCAAAAAAAATCGTACCTTTGCCGCAGTTTTTCTAACAAATACGAAAAAATGGAGAAAAATCAAGACGAAAGACGGGAACAGGAAATCGTGTACAGCCGTTCCGTCAAGGCAGGAAAGCGCATCTATTATTTGGATGTACGCAAGGCGCGCAACAACGACCTCTACCTCTCTATCACGGAGAGCAAGCGTCGTCAGGCGGAGGGGGAAGAAGCTCCTACGTTCGAGAAACACAAACTTTTCCTCTACAAGGAGGATTTCGCTCATTTTACGGAGGGCTTGCAGGACGTGATTGCTTATGTCCAGAGCCAGTTAGGCGAGATCGAATCCCGTCCGGAATATATACCGGAAGAGCAGGCGGAGCAACCTGCAGAGGAAGAAGAGCCGAGGAAAAAAGGTCTCTTCGGGATTTTCAAATAAATAATTGCTGAATGATTCGGGCGGCTACGTCCGCTTTGCTGAGCAGAGGTAGTTCGGCTTCTTTGCCGTCCGCTTGCAGTATCGTCACACGGTTGGTGTCGGTACCGAATCCGGCACCTTCGTCCCGCAGCGAATTAAGGACGATGGCATCGAGATTCTTGCGTTCCATTTTACGGAGCGCATTTTCTTTTTCATGCTGGGTCTCCAGGGCGAATCCGACCAGCCGTTGGTGCGGTTTCTTGCTCTCGCCCATGGCGCGGGCTATGTCCGGTGTGGTACGGAGCCGGAGGGTCAGTTCCGTCTGCCCGGGTTCTTTCTTGATCTTCTCTCCGGCTCTCTGCTCCGGTGCGAAGTCGGCTACTGCGGCGCAGAGGATAGCGGCGTCCGTCTCCGGCCATACCGCCATGGAGGCTTCGTACATCGCTTGCGCGGAGAGCGCTTCAATACACCGTATTTTGCCGAAGGGGTTGTATAACGGTGCGGAGACCGCTCCTTGTACCACGGTCACTTCGGCGCCGCGGCGTGCGCACTCATGAGCGAGCGCAAAAGCCATCTTGCCGGTGGAGTAGTTGCTGATAAAACGCACGGGGTCGATCTGTTCCCGTGTGCCGCCGGCGGTGATCAGGACCCTCTGCCCGGCTAAGTCCTGCGGCGCAAGGAGATACTCTATCCCTTCCTGCAGCAGCTCTACTTCAGGCATCCGCCCTTTGCCGCTCGTGCCGCATGCCAGCGGACCCTCGGCGGGTTCGATCACCCTTACTTGTTGCCATCCGCGGATGGTTTCTATCGCGTGCTGCGTGGCGGGGTTTTCCCACATCTTGTCGTTCATGGCGGGTGCTACCAGGATCGGTTTCCTCGCCGCGCATGAGCAGATAGTGGTCGTCAGGGCGTCGTCCGCTATGCCGGCTGCCATCTTGGCAATCACGTTCGCCGTAGCCGGCGCAACGATCATCGCGTCGCACCATTCGGGGAGGGAGATGTGCTCGGTGGCGTGTTCGTTGATGGCGGCGAACACATCCGAATACACCCTGCTGCCCGAGAGGGTCTGCAGGGTGGTCTCTGTAACGAACTGGAGGGCGTTACGGCTCGTGGTCACTCGCACTTCGGCGCCCGCCTTGACAAGCGAACGGATCAGTTCGGGGATCTTATAAGCTGCTATACCGCCACTGATTCCTACCAGAATGTGTTTGCCTTGCAAATTCACAATTCACAATTCACAATTCACCTTTCACCTTTCATCTTTCACCTTTCACCTACTTCAGTGCTTCGTCGCGGTTGCCGGTACGGTAAACAAGCTCGCCGTCGATAAACTCCTGGGTAGCCATCAGTGTGGCTTTGGGCAGACGCTCGTACTGGCGGCTGATCTCTGCCTGTTCGCGGTTCTCAAAGGTCTCCTCCAGGTTGTCCTGAGGAATGGAGAAATCCTGAAGTTTGGCGTCCAGCTCACGCTTGATACCCATGCTGATCTGGTTCGCACGTTTGGCGATAATTGCTACGGTCTCATAGACGTTTCCTACCGGCTCCATGAGCTGGTTGATGTCACGAGTGATCGTGTTTCTTGGTGCTTTTGAGTTTTTGTAGTCCATAAATCTATTTACATTTAGTCATTTACAATTTTGTCATTTATTCATTCTTTGGTGATCTTCTTGATCTGGGTGAGCATCCGGTCCGCGTCCTTGCGGTGCTTGGAGTTGGGATACTCGGTGATGAAGTTGTAATACTCGTCCTGTGTGTCCCGTGCGCGTTCCATCTTCCGCTCCTCAAACGAGTTGACCATCTGCTGGTATTTGGCTTGCAGGATGAGCCAGTTGAAATCCTCCTGGTAGGCATTGCTCGGGTAGTCTTTCAGGGCGTTCTTCGCTACTATCTCGCAGCTGAGGTAGTTGTTACCCAGGTACGAACCTAAGTTGTAATACAGCTGTGCGCTCTTCAGCTCTTTGTACGCCAGTTTGTCGTACAGCTCCGCCATCTCCTTGTACGCCTGCTCGGCGTACGGGCTCTCGGGGTAGAGCTCCACGAACTGGGTGAAGGCTTCTATCGCCTTGCGGGTGATAGCCTGGTCGAGCCGTGCGTCCGGCGAGTCCAGGTACTGGCAGTGTCCTACCTGGAAATAAGCTTCCGCCGCATACTTACCCTTCGGGTAGTTGCGGACATAAGCCTGGTAGTAGTCGGTAGCGGACTCATAGGCTTTCTGTCCCATGTAACTGCGGGCGAGGTAAGCCAGTACGTCTTCCGACCGCTCCGTGCCTTTGTAATAAGACGACACGTCGTCCAGCAGCGTCTGGGCTTTGACATACTGCTTGTCGTTGAAATACCGCAGCGCAGCCTGGTATTTCTCCTCCGGGTCGCGGGATTTCAACAACTTCTGGTACTCTCCGCATCCGGAGAGCAACACCGTAAATAGCAATATGAACAATCCTTTTTTGCGCATTTAGCCAAATTAGCCGACAAAATTACTGCTTTTTTTTCAATTATGCAAGAGAAATCTTTATTTTGCAATCATTTTCTCCCATTTCGGAGAGGTAATGACCGTCAAACTGTCTTTTTTTGCTACGATGAGGTAGCATGCCGCGTCCTGTGCCCGTTCGATCATACCGAGTGCCTGTTCCTCTCCGAGGACCATGCAGGCAGTAGCCATTGCGTCGGCACGCATGCAAGAGGAGCTGACGACCGTGGCGGAGAGCAGCGAGTGCTGGACGGGGTAGCCTGTGCGCGGGTCGATGGTATGGCTGCGGCGTTCGGAGCCGGCGTAGTAGAAATTGCGGTAGTTGCCGGAGGTTGCCATATGAATGTCGCTCACGGCGAGGATCTCTTGCAACTCCTCCTGTGCGCCTTCGTTGTTGAGGTTCGGCTTGGTGATACCGATCCGCCAGGGTTCGCCTTTGTCATTCACGCCGCGTGCCACCACTTCGCCGCCGATGTCCACCAGATAATTGCTGCAACCGTGTTCGTATAGCAGCCCTGCAATCACGTCGCAGGCTTGTCCTTTGGCTACGGCGCCGCCGTCAATCTGTACGTGCGGGTTGGATTTATAGACATGGTGATCGACCAGCTCCACTTTGTCGAAGCCTACGAACTGACGGATACTGTCTATCGTCTGAGGACTGATAGCTGACAACTGATCGCTTTTGCGACCAAAGCCAAAGGCTTTCACCAGCGGCGCGACGGTGATGTCGAAGGCACCTCCTGAGAGAGCATAGACATCAGTCGCTTCCGCCCACATGGCTTCGAAGAGAGGGTCGGTCACGGTGTCGCGGTTGGCGTTGACGGCGGAGAGGACGGAGTGGGGGTTGAACATGCTCAGGCTGTTGTCGAACGCCTGCAGTGCCGCTTGGATGCTGTCATGCAGGTCCGCCGGAGCCTCGTAGCGGATGTTGTAATAGGTCCCGAAGATCTTACCCTCGTTGCGGTGATAAATCTCAGTCATTCCTCCTTCGTCCTTCGTCCTTTCATTTTCATCCTTCCCTCCGGCTCCCCAAATCAGCAGCGCTGCCAGGCCTACGCCCAGCAGTGCACTGATCATATGTCGCTTCTCAATTCTCAATTATAAATTATAAATTTTTTATGTTTATGTCTTTGAGTGATTTTTACTCGTAGAGTTGCGGAGTTTGTGGATAAAAACCATCTGGGAGTTTACTCACAAGTGGGTTTTAGCACCGAGGTACGCAAGAAGCATAGCTTTAAAAGCACTCAAAGGGTTTATCTATGTTTTTGTTCTTTTTTTAGTGGACACTACAACATTATCGCTTCTCAATTCTTAGAACCAGATGCCGAGACCGATCACGCCGTTCAGTTTCTGGTTGTACAGCTTCTCGTCGCCGGCTGCTTTGGGCAGTACGGCATTGTCCTTGTTCACACCGTCCGGGTTGAGGCTGCCTTGCGCAAACAGATCCAGCGTCACGTGGTCGAACTCCCATTCTTTGTTGATCTTCAGGCTGATGTTGTTTACCGCGAACTTGCTGTTGCCGTAAATAGGGCTTTCCCACGGGGTCATGCCTACCACAGCGCCGAGTGTGAGACCGATGTTCTCGAAGGTGTAGTCATAACCTACCTCGAAATACGAGCTCCATGCGCGTTTGGGGTCGCCGGTGTTGGCGTCGTACACCAGATCCTGGCCGGCTACCGTGGTGTACCAGTTGAAATACACGCCGGACGCATCGTGCAGGCCGCCGAAGTTATACCCTGCCCAGACCTCGGTGGTGCTGGTGTTGTTGCTTCCGTCCAGTTCCGCAACGGGACGCCAGGAGAAGAAGTTGGAACCGCCGAAATAGTAATAGTGGTTGAATCCCAGCGACAGGCCGTAGAGGGAGAGTGAACCGATGATGTCCAGCTCCGGCATGAAGCGTGTGTTGGGGTCGATCTCTTCTCCGCTCTCCGGATCCGTGTAGGTTGCTACTCCTTTCTTGAACATGTTGTCCGAACCGCCAATGTTAGCCCATGCGCCGATGCGGAACTGTATCTTCTCGTCCGCAGCGTCAAAGCCGATCTCTACGTCCGGTTGGAAACTCATACCGCCGTTGTACTGTCCGCGCCAGATGTAAGCGCTGACGATTTCGGCGCCTGCGTCGTAGGCGAAATCAACTCCTGCTTTAGCAGACAAAACGACCGCTACCAATGCGGTCAGTGTAACCAATACCTTTTTCATTTTCTGTTTTAATTGTTAAATTGTTTGTTCTTTTTTAGTGGACACTACTGATGAATTTTTAATTTTTAATTATTAATTATTAATTATTTCAAGTACACTCCGAACGCCAGGTTCGCGTTGATTGCCTGGCCGAAGGGGTCTTTCACGTTCCACTGTGCGCTCTGCGGGTTGGCGGCTAACTCCGAGGGGTTGATTGTCACCTGGCCCTGCAGCATCAGTCCGCAGTGGGTGCTCACGTCCCAGTTCTTGGTCAGACGGATGTCTATGTTATGGGCTGTGAAGTCTCGCTGGAAGGCGGAATAGAGGCTGCGCCATGGCGAGAAACCGAAGGCTCCGTAGAGACTCAGACCGTATTTGAACTGCTGCGTGTAACTGATCTCGATGTAGGTCGAGTATGCCCGTACGGCGTCGCCGTGGGCGTTGATATATCCGTCACCTCCCGCTACGCGGGTTGCCCAGAGGATGCTCAGCGGCAGTTTGGGACTGAGGGTGTATCGCAATGCCACCTCCATCGAGTTGGAGCTGTACAGCCCCAGATCCAGATCCGTACGGTTCAGGAAATGGACGTACAGCAGGCTCAGGTCTATTCCCCAGCGGTTGAAACCGATCTTCCAGTCCATCTCGGGGAGAAAGCCGGAGAACGCATAGTCCGTTGCGCCGATGTTCCACCATGTACCGATATACGCGCCGCCGTACCCTACGCTGGCGATAGGCTGGATGTTCCATCCTCCGGAGTAGATTCCCCGCCAGTTATACGATGTGTTGACGGTCACTTGGGCGGAATAGGTCAGTCCTACGGGTTTCTTATAGTCATCCCATAGTCCGTCACCCGTAACCCGTAACCCGTCACCGGTAACCCGTCTCCCGTCACCGCTCTCCTGTGCGCTCGCGCTCGCAGGAAAGAAAACAGGTATTGCTCCGATGCACAGCACCAGAGCAATCACCTTTTTGAAATTCTCAATTCTCAAAATTTGACTTGTCAAATAATCGTGCCCTTCGGGCTAAGAATTATCAATTATCAATTATAACGCGTTCTGTGCCTCCCAAGCCTTGCGCAGGGCAACCTCCAGCACGCGTGTGTTGCTGAAATCAACAATACCGCCGTCCGGGCCCGGCTCCATGTGGTAGTCCGCGGTGCCCTCACCGTTGAAATAAGCTCTCACTTCTTCTCCCGAGAGACCCAGCTCCGCAGCAATAGCATCCATTGATCCGTGTGGAAGGCTGTCTTTTACAGCCCGAAGACGATTAAAAGTTGTACGCATAATCAGTTTTGTTTTTATAGTGTTTTTTAATGTTAATTGTCAAATCCGCTGCAAATTTACAACAAAAATTTCACATACGCAAGTTTTTGAGCGGAATTTTTGAAAAAAAAGAGAAAGCGCCCCATGAGATAGGGACGCTTCTTCTGATTGCTGCGACTTGCAGTCGCTTGCTACGGCTTTGCCGTGGCTGCACCGGAGGTGCTTGCTGCGCCTCTGGCGCATTAGCCTTGGTGGGCGGCGTCGTACTCCTGCCCGCACACCTTCCACAGATACGCGGTCATGGTCTTTTTGCCGGTGGCGAGGTCTTTCTGGGCGATGAAGTCCAGCTGGTCCTGCGAGATCTTGTTCAGATCCTTGCGGCGGGTCGCTACCATCGCGCGCACTTCGGTGAAGCGCTCGCGGATAGCCAGTTCCTTGGCGGACGGCTGCGTGGAACGCTCGTACACAGTACCGACAGGCGCGTAGGCACGGTTGCAGCGGGGGTTGGACGTCGGTGCGACACGGTGCTGCGAAATGACGTAGTTACCGTGGTTGTGTCCGTTCACTTTCTTGGGTTTGCGCCAAGAGCCGGACGCGGTCTCAAACTGACCGGACAAAGTTACATATGCCATAGTTGTTGCGGTCAACATGTCTCCTGACCGCTTGGAGGGAAAATAGTGAGTAAGTAGATGGGGACATTCTTTAGAGCCGAGTCCCTTTTGCGGCTTTAATTCATCATTGCGCGTAGCGCAGCCACGGCGGAGCCGTATCAATCGCCGGAGGCGAAGCAATGAAAAAATTCTATTTTTTCTTGACTCCTTGGTACTCCTCTACCGTTTTGGTCTGGATGGAGATAGCCGTTTTGGTAGAATCGTTAGTTGCGGAGTAGGTGCTCGTAGTGGAGACAGTGCGCCACGCCTTGCAGGACTGATTACAGACGGTAACGGCACTAAGCGCCATAATCATCAACGATACAAATAAATACTTGTTCATTGTCTTCGGGGTTTTGGTTAAACGAGTTTCTTTTTTCTGTGGCGGTGATCAGTCCTTTGAGGACCATCATCGTCATATGGTTGACGAGTACGCATCCGGTGGAGTGCTCGGGTTTGGTTCCCATATGTATGCGGATGCCGTCCCGTTCGGGTACATCGAGGATCTGCGGTAGTAGTTTTTTGAACTTGGGCGACCAAGTCATCTCCACGCGATACTCCCCGGCGGGGATGAGATAGTCGGCGTTTTCGAGCGTTTGTGTGGTGTAGGTCTCATCGCGGTAGGGGATGATCATTTTGCCGTAAACGGCGTTGCCCGTCTTATGGGTTCTTGTCAGGGTTATTGTTAGCATAGTTGATAGTTGATAGTTGACAGTTGATAGTTATTTTTGCCGTTTTTTATAGGTGTAATCAACTCCAAAGATAGCTCCGGCGAAAGTGGCGACCTCTCCGAATCCTATGAGGAGCGATTCGTGGATCTGCCCGAGTGGGTCGATATAGACGCCGCAGAAGAGCATGACGAGTCCCCCGATGGAGAGGAGTGCGGCAGTAGCCAGTTGAATGATATTTTCGGTGTTCGTTTTCATAATTCTTATTGGGGCCCCCGACGCAACTTGCAAAGTTGTGGTGGGGAGAGCGGAGGCAATGGTCGCACTTACGATTTAGCGGAGCGGTATGAACCTTTGCACACCGATTGCCGAAAGCGAGTGCAAAGGTAGTACAAAAAAACGAAGCGACCAAGAAAGCCGCTCCGTCAAGCGTGAGAACCTCACGGTTTTTAATTTTAGGTGAGGTCATAGCCTGCATACCGCGAGAAAGAGAGTGCCTCATAGTAGGAGAGCCACGGTTCCCCGTCGGCTTTCTTCCGTTGCCTGAGTGTCTCTCGGGAGACGGTGTTTCTCTTGCGAATCCATCCGGTGATAAGGATGTCGAGTCCGTGCATGCCTACGTCGCATCGGATAGCTCGTTCAAGCCTCGCACAGAGGGTAGTGAACGTGATAGCATTCTCTTTCATTTCAGCACCTCCTCTAATTTATATTCCTCGGCGAAGTCGAGCACTTGCCGTGCGTTGATTGTTCGTGTGGGGAACGTAGGCCCGTACACGAGTTTGAGAGTGGCGGCGAATGAGGACAGCCGTGCTTCGGTGAGTGCTTGCCATAGTTCGTATGTTTCGATAATGATGTCCCGGAACCAGACACCGTCCTGCGCTATGTCTGCGCAGGTAAGGATGAACCGGATGTGTCCGTCATCGGGGACGTGACGGTTTGCATTACGCACCGAGAAAAAACGTTTTCCTCTACGGCACACGGAGTAACCGTAGGATTTATTGATCGAACCGCTAAAGTTCGTGCAATGTTTAGAAAGAATTATTTCCATAATGTTTGATTTTTAATTTGTCGGATAACATCCGACCAAATAGACAATGTAAATTAATCGAGACCAGCAAAAGAGTCCGTAAAGAGTCCGTAAAGAGTCTGTAAAGAGCCTTCAGCTATCAGCGTTTTATTAAATTGTTTTGATTTCGAGCCCATAGAGCGTAATCTCGTCTTTGGTGTAAAAGCCCCATGAGCCGTTATACTTGGCGATAAGTACTTTGCCTTCCTTGATGAGTTCCTCACATCTTGCCGTTCCGTTCCAGTTGAAAGGCACGGGGTGACAGTTCATGATGACGTAGTACGGCTCGCCGTAAACATCCAGCCCACGCCACTTGCGGTAGAGGATGTAGAGATAGAGTTTCCGTTGCTCGTTGAGGGAGAGTCGGTCCCAAGTCTTGCCTAACAACTCGTCAATCCGATATTTGCGCTCCGGGTCAACTAGTTTAAGAAAGGTTATGAGCGACTTGCTGAACCGTTTGTCTATAGCATCTGTTATCGTGTCCATAAATAAGAGGGGGCTTTTTTTATATTTATAAAATAAATATTTTTTTGAAGAGATATAATATCCCATCTGCATAGTTTCTCTTTTGCTTCTTTTCTCTTTTGCAAGAGAACGATCTGCTTCGCTGTATGCTTTTCTCTTTTTGCTGAGTTTCATTTGAAGCCGAGTCTTTTAAAGTCGTCGGGGTACTGGTTCTTAAAGTCCGCAGCAGGGACTACGTTCTTTGTCTCAAGCATCATTTTCTTGAATGGCAAATCAGGGAGAGAGTTCCCGTAATCGACACAACTTTGGGTTAGCTCTAGATCATTGGAGCTATATCTGCTCCAATACAAAACTCCGTCTCCGTAATCCTTAACAATGATATATTTATCATTAAAGGCTCTTGGTTCGAGATTCCAAACTACTTGTATCATTTGTCCATAGGGGTTAATCGGTTAGTTTGAGAGCACGCTGGTATGACCAGATGGTGTCGATGCGCATGGATCGCCATCCTTTCTTGTCGATGTCGTAGAAGGCGACAGTCTGGCGGTCGAACTTAGCCTGTGTCTCGGGCTTGCGCTTGTTCTGGGGGGCGTTGTCAACGGGCACGAGGTCGGGGCATGTAGTGCCTCGCGCATGACGGGTAGAACCGTCTTTCTTGACGAACTCAAAGAGTACGACGCCCTCGTAGAGGGCTTTTTTCAGATCTTGGATATTCATTGTATTAAGCGATTGGTTGGGATGTTAAACAATTGAAGAAGATAATTCTGCAAATCCTCTATGGGCATGTAGAGGATGTTCTGCAGGTCGTTACGCGAGAGGGTATGATATTTCCACTCGGTTAGCGCGGGTTTGATGACCGCCATCCGGTCGAAGTAGCGCAAGAGGTAGGGCCTCTGGATTCGGACGGGGTCGATCTTTTTGTTGCGCAGTTTAATGAGGAATCCTCCGTCTCGGCAGTTCTGTTGCCGGGTGACTGTGCGGAGGTTTGGGAGCGAGTTATCCCGCTTGTCTCCGTTGATGTGGTCCAGTTCCCAGCCTTCCGGCACGGTTCTCCCCGCAGCCATCCAGACGGCTTGATGGATAAAGATGTGTTTATGACGTCCGAAAGCATCGTTGAAATTCATGTACTTTTGATTTTTGCTGCCGCCACACATGGTTGGGTTTACTATGGTTTTCTCGCCTGTCTTGTCCTTTACGCGGACGCCGTAGTTGTGGTGCAAGGAACAATAGAGGGAATATCCCGTCATGGGGCATGTACCCACGTAATAGACAAGCACGTTGTTACAAAGGAACGCCATGGGCTCTTTGTCCGGAAGCCGTTCGATCTTAAATGCGGGCATAGCAGTCAGGAATTTGGGCACCGAAGACACAGGCGCAGATGAAACACAAGGCTGCAAGGATTGCAAGCGCGATAACATGCTGGTAGCAAGCCCAAGAGAAAGGCAGGGGCTTCATGCAGTTCTCCAAGAAAAGCATAAAAGCGACCGTGCCGACTACCAGAAACAAGGCGATAAACACCGATGATAAAAAAGTATAAATCATAACACCGCCATTCGGAGGGATTTAGTCGCCCCAACGTGAGGCGCTTGTTCCGAAAGGCGGTGCAAAGGTAGAGGTTTTTGTTGATGTAATTAGTTGATTTACAATGAGTTTCTTGTAGACTCCCGGAATATCTTAAATAATCTTGGAATATCTTAGAAAATCTTAAAGGACATAAAAAAAAGACGCCCGGAAAAGGCGTCTTATATGGGTTAAATCTGTTTAATCGTTTACGTTGAAGAAGTTCAAAAAGTTCTTGAGAGAGTACCCCGGTGTTGAGGCATCCGGAAGGCCTAACCGATGCAGTTCCTCGAACATAGCTTCTGACTTGACATTCAAATAAACCCGTTTCTCTTTATACATCTGCCGCATATACCGGCAGATCTCAGAAAGGGGAAAATGCTGCACCAGATTTTGCACCTCCCGATGAATCTTTACTTTCTCATTCTCATCGGTGACAGTAGGATGGATATACTTGAATAGATCCTGCGAGGGAATGGTATCGGGAGTAATATCTTCGGCCATACATGATTTGACGATATCGGACACTTCGGCTCCTCGTGCGTCAATATGAATCTCCCGGTGATGGTCGTTATGAACGACATTGTTGGCAATAATAGTAGTGCTCATAGTGGGTTACAAAAAGCACAGATAAGTGGGGTGACAAGCAAAGTCGGCAAACTCCAGTGGACACCCCACCTATCCATGCAAACATGAATGGTAGGGCATACCTTTTTCCACAGAATAAAGTTTTGCCGACTTGCTTGTAAAAGAATATGCCTATTTAAAATAATATGTCCTCTTGTTTAACGTCCAGAGAAAGACGGTGCAAAGGTACTGCTAATTTCTGGAATATGCAAGAAAAAAATCATTTTTCTTCGTTAAAATGGGTACTATAGTCGTTTATCGTAGCGTCATTAGCAATGATATTGACGGTGAGTCCAGCCGCTTGTTTCATTCCGAGCGGATGGTATAGTTGCCGTTGGAAATCAAGGTATTTGTCGCGGATTTGCTCCACTCCCATATTCAATTTGCGTGTTGCGTCCGGAAGCGATCCATAATGGATATTGAGCAATTTTGGGAGGGCTTCAATGGATAATTCTTTATAGCCGTTGACGACATAGTATTGCATAATAAAATCAAGGAATGCCTGTTGTTGGGCGGTCTGCTTTTGGTAGTAGTCAGCCCTCACCAGTTCGACGCGTTTTGCTCTCTCCAGCGGAGAAGAAGCAAACGCGAGGTATTCGAGCACGTCGAACATATCGCACTCCTCCATCCCTAAGAGCATGCGCACTTTCTCCAGTTTGTCCTCGTGAAATCCTTCTCGGCTGAGGTGATCGAGGAGTGCTTTGCGCGTCTCGGGGTGCTCCCATTGTGCGCGAAGGCTTTCGGGGGAGTCGAAGAACAAAGGTAACTTGCCGAACAGGAATTTGATAAAATCCTCCATGGAGATAAGTTCGTCCCCAAACCATATATAGTCGTTCCACTCGGTGGTAAGACATAATTCCCGGATGGGCGAGAGTTTGACACGTATTTGTTTTTTAGGTTGGTCTTTTCCCTCGCATGTACAAGGCATATGCCCACACACGGGGCAAGGTTGCGGAGGAGTAAAGGGCTTGGGTTCACCGCCTTCCTCGCCACCGTCGGGAGTATGGGGGTGCTTATTGCAGGTACAAGGATAGTTGCCGCAAATAGGGCAATAGGGATCGCCGTCCCATTCCTCATCCTTGAAATTCTTGTTCGCCCCTACGAAATCATAGATGGTAAAATAGTACTTATCATCAAAGAGCCGCGTACCCCGACCTATGATTTGCTTGAACTCCACCATATTGTTGATCGGTCGCATGAGTACTATATTCCGCACGTTTCTCGCGTCCACTCCGGTGGATAGTTTCTGCGAGGTAGTGAGGATAGTAGGGAGAAGGCGTTCGTTGTCTTGGAAAAGCCGCAACATTTCGTCTCCTTCCGCTCCGTCGTCCGCAGTAACACGCTTGCAATAGAAAGGTGAAGGGTTGGTTTTGTATTGGTTTATCATCTGGCAAATAATCGCGGCATGAAGCTGCGTTGCGCAGAAGATAATGGTTTTGTCATTGGGGTTGATTTGGGCGAGTAGTTCTTTGACGCGGTGTTCATCCCGTTGCCGGATGTAAATATCTCCGTTGTAAAAATCCTTTTCGGTGTAAACTTTGGTGTGGTCAATATCTCCCTCAATATCATCGTCGGGGTTGTAGGTATAGGTGTCTATATTGCTCTGTGAGACGCAGACACGGAAAGGCGTGAGGTAACCGTCCTCAATGCCTTGTTTGAGGGAATAGGAATAAACGGGGTCTCCGAAATAGCGGTATGTGTTGGCGTTCTCTTGTCTGCGCGGTGTGGCGGTCATACCGAGTTGGTAGGCGAAAGAGAAATAGTCCATCAATTCACGCCATTGGCTCTCGTCGTTGGCACCGCCCCGGTGGCACTCGTCGATAATGATAAAATCGAAGAAATCCGCGGGGTACTGCTTGTAATAGGGCTGCCCTTTCAGGTCTTCGGACATAAATGTCTGGAAGATGGTAAAATAGAGGTGTCTCTCGGTCGGGACGCTCTTTTTCTTCTTGCGCAAGAGGTCGGGTGTAATACGTACCATAGCGTCCTCAGGAAATTGCTCGAAGTCGTTGGTGGCTTGGTTGGCAAGGACATTTCGGTCGGCAATAAAAAGGATGCGCGGCTTTTGTCCGTTGTTGTGCAAGTTCCATCCGTTTTGGTATAGTTTCCAACATATTTGGAAAGCTACGTATGTTTTGCCTGTACCGGTCGCCATGGTGAGGAGAATGCGGTTTTGCTTTCTGGCGACGGCATCGAGGACGTTGTTAATGGCGTTTTCTTGGTAGTATCGCGGTGTCTTGCCTCCACCGATGTTGAAAGGCGTACGGCGGAATTTATCCCGCCACTCATCGGCTACGGGGAAGGTCATTTGCCATAGTTCCTCGGGTGTGGGGAAACGATCCACGAAAGTCTCTGTGGATGGAATGAGATAGTTTCCGGCAGCATCCTTGACGCCCATGTCGATGAAATAGATTTGGTCGCCATTGGTGGAATAGGTGTAGCGGATTTGGAGCATTTCGGCGTATTGCTTGGCTTGTGGCACACCGATGGCGGTGTCTGTTTCATCGGATTTGGCTTCAATGACCGCGAGTTTAACGCCGTGGTACTCCAGAATGTAGTCCACTTTCTTGGGGTGTCTTGTCTTGACGCGCTCAACACGTCCGGGAGCGATGAGGTATGCTCGTTGCTCATTGAGGATAGCGGATTCGGGGTACTGCTCTTGCTCCCATCCGGCGTCATAAAGTGCGGGATCAATCTTCTTGCGTCTTGTCGTCGATTCGTCCATCAGGCAAATATAGATTTGAGCAATGATTGTTTGAGATCATTGCAAAGGTTTATTGTTTGGTCGTAGTTGGCTTGCAGGGCTTTGACTTTCTCTGAAATCTCGTCGAGGCGCGCAGCGATGCGCTCTTGCTCGGCGAGAGGGGGGAAGGAGATGGGTACGGACAACACTACTGTTTGAGTTAAACTTGGTAAGGTCGTTCCTGTATTTTTTTCTTGCCAATTAATAGATTTTACTATATAATACAAGAATTTTTTATCAACTCCTTTTTTAGCGCAGATACCAAAAGCTGTGTCAACATTCCAGAATTTCTCAGATATATAGGTTGGATTATTAATAGTTCCTTTTCTACCCAAAATGGTAGTGCCCTCTTCACATAAATATTCGTTAGAATAACCCATTATGTTTCCTCCACTTCCATATATCGGATATTTCCCAGTAGGATCTTCTACTTCTTTTTGATTTTTACCATGAAGGATTGTAGCCATACTTCCTATACACCCTTTCTCCCATCCCTCTTGTGGCGTAAGCATTTCTTTGAGGGCGGATTGAAAGAGGTCTTTGGCGGCTTGGAGTTGAGATGCGGCGTTGGCTTTGAGAGCACCAATCTTGGCAAATTGTGTGTCTAAAAGAGATACTATGCGCTCTTGCTCGGCGAGAGGGGGAACGGGAACTATAAACTCCTTCATTTTTCTTATGTTTATTGAAGGTAATCCTCCTCCATTATCAAATTGCCCAAAATCAATTCCGAGTAAGAAAGAATATAAGAACTGTAGGTCTATATTTTTATCTTTTATATTGATAGCCTCTGTATTTAAATCAATTATTGAATCATATTTAAGGATACGCTTCTTCCCTGTAAATATTGCGCCTCCATTTTTAGGGAATATTATTGAGTTAGCTGGTATAGTTTTTCGAGGATGAGCGACAAACAAATCTGTTTCATTCATATATAAAGAATTGACATCCCTATTCATATCAGATACTTTATAATAAGGGACACCTTCTTTTTCATTCAATTCGTGTTTCTGCGGAGTAAACCCACTAATAAACTCACAAATCTCCCCTAAGGGTAGATATTTCCAATTTTCTCTCATAGCAGTTCACGGATTTGGTTAATGAGGTCAGCGGAGTCGGCATTAAGAGACGCGATGGTATCGAGGATTTGTGCCGGTGTGCGGTCGTCAATGATTTCGGGCTTGTTGGGGTTCTTGACGGAGAGGTCGCAGTTATCATCGAGAGAAGCGACATCCAGCAGCCAAGAGTTCTCGGAAATGGCTTGGGTCTTCTGGAGACGAACGAACTCCTCCAGATCGGCTTCAGAGAGCGGGTTGGTCTTGCCAAGTGTACGCGGGAGGTTTAGTTGGTAGTACCAGATTTTCTCGGTTGGTGTGCCTTTGGTAAAGAACAGAACGACCGTTTTCACGCCTGCACCTTGGAACACTCCGGACGGAAGATCAAGGATGGTATGCACATTGCACTCCTCCAGCAATTTGCGCCGAACAGCGGCTGCGTCGCCATTAGAGAGAAAAGTATTCTTGATGACAATACCGGCACGTCCATTGAGTTTGAGCATCTTGATAAAATGCTGCATGAACATATAAGCCGTTTCGGATGTCTTGATGTCAAAGTTCTGCTGTACCTCTGCGCGCTCCTTACCACCGAAAGGCGGGTTAGCTAAAATCACATTCTTGCGGTCACGCTCGGTTATATGGGTGAGGTTTTCCGCAAGGGTGTTACCGCGTACGATATTGGGAGCTGCCACGCCGTGGAAAATCATGTTCATCGTAGCAATGATATAGGGCAGACCTTTCTTCTCCTTGCCGAAGAAAGTAGATAGTTGGAGCGTGTCGCTGTCGGCAGAAGATTTGATTTGGTCGCGCATATAGTTGAACGCTTCGCAGAGGAATCCCGCCGAGCCGCAAGCAGGGTCATAGACCGTTTCGCCAATACGCGGGTTAACAACCTTAACAATAGCGCGGATGAGTGGACGCGGGGTGTAGTACTCACCGCCGTTTCGTCCGGCATTACCCATGCGCCCGATCTTGTCCTCATAGAGCACAGACATTTCGTGGCGGTCTTCCGCAGACTGGAAAGAGAGGGAATCTACCTTGTTTATGATCTCGCGGAGGTTGAAACCGCTATTGATTTTGTTGCGGAGCTCCGAGAAGATCTCGCCTATCTTGTACTCCAAGGTATTGGCAGAAGCAGCAATGTTCTTGTAGTTCTTGAGCGCAGGGAAGAGTTTGACATTAACGAAATCAACGAGGTCGTCTCCTGTCAGTGCATTGATCACGTCCAACTCACCTTTGGCATTCTTAGGTGCAGCCCATGCCGACCAGCGGAAGTCACCCACAATAAGACGCTTGTAGTCCTTGTTGGTCAGAAGCGCTTCCATCTCGCGCTCGGTCTCAAGGTCGTCAAGGTATTTAAGAAAAAGCAGCCATGAGGTCTGCTCGATATAGTCTAATTCGGTACTGCATCCTGCCTCATTGCGGAGGATGTCATCAATGGCATTAAAGGTAGATTCGTATTTCATTTTTTTACTTGGGGAATGGGGTGGCTCCAATTATCATGAGCCGACAAACATTTGATATAAGTCATAGCGTCCTCGTCGCCTTTTTCAGCTGCGCGAATCAGAAGAAGTTCGCCCTCATCAGGCGAGACAGTAAAGGCTTCTTTCGGAAATTCGGGGTCAACATATCGGAGGTGCGAGGCTATGCCGGTTATGAAAAGCGCACGCGGGTCGTCGGTCGTAAAAGCCAAGTCCGCGTAGCGGTTGATGCTGTCGATGTTATGAAAGACAGCGCGGTCGAGCACCACCGGCTTGGGTGGCAGACCGCGGCGATAGCCTAAGAACACGATAAGACAGCCGAAAAAAAGAGCGACAAGTGCACAAAGCACTCGCCGCCCGTTATGAGCAGGTATCAAAATGTTGTCATTTACAACATTTTGCCCATGGGGGGGGTAAAATTAGACATTCTATTTATAATTTGTTGCATAAGGTATTATATTTGTATCGCAATTTTGCGTGCAAAGGTACGACAAATTTTTTATATATGCAAGAATTGCATAAAAAAATATGAAAAAACGCGCGTGCGCTTGCGTATGTCAAAAAAAAGCAGTAAATTTGCAGCCGCGAAAGTCAAATGCCTATGAAAAAGCTAATGATATTTTTTGCAGCGATGGTGGTTGCGATGAGTGCGGCGGCAGGGTGGACAAATCCGATCCTGCCGTACGACTATTCCGACCCCGATGTCATACGGGTAGGTAAGAACTACTACATGACCTACAGCACTTTCGCCTGCATACCGGGTCTGCAGATCCTTCACTCCCGTGACGGAGTGGAATGGAGTATCGTCGATGCCGCTTTGCCGGACACCGTTCCCGGCTACGGTCATCTGGACGCCTGTCCCGCCGGATGCGGCGTATGGGCTCCGTCTATACGACACCACCAAGGGCGTTTCTATATCTACTACGGCGACCCGGACATAGGTATCTTCTGTATCCGTTCGGAGAAGACTAAGACGATCCCCTGCCGATGGGAACCGGCGGTGCTGGTCAAACGCGGCAAAGGTCTCATCGACCCCTGTCCGTTATGGGACAGCGACGGGCGTTGCTATCTCGTGCATGCTTTTGCCGGCAGCCGCGCAGGGTTCAAGTCGGCACTGGCGGTATGCGAGCTCGCGCAGGACGGTCTTTCCGTCATCCGTGAGGACCGATTGGTCTTCGACGGTCATCCGGACAACCCGACCTGCGAGGGACCTAAGTTCCACAAGAAAGACGGATATTACTACATCTTCTGCCCCGCCGGCGGCGTGAAGACCGGTTGGCAGTTGTGTCTGCGCAGCAGGACGGTCTATGGTCCGTACGAGTGGCGGCGTGTGTTAGAACAAGGATCGACGAACATCAATGCGCCGCATCAGGGTGCATGGGTGGACGACAAGTTCTACCATTTCCAGGACGTAGGCACAGCAGGCCGCATCGTGCACCTGCAGCCGCTCAGATGGGAGGACGGCTGGCCGGTGATAGGCAACAACGGAGAACCGGCGTCAGCGGAGCAGACGAATTCACAATTTACAATTTACAATTCACAATTCAAAAGGCGGTTCATGGACGGTTTTTGGACGCGTACGCTCTCGCCGGAATGGCAATGGAGCGGGAACCGTAAGGCGCAGTATTATTATCTCGCTGTAGAGACCGACTCCGCTTCGCATATGGCGAAGGATTATATCCGGCTCTTCACGTACCCTGCCGCAGACGTCCAGACGGCACCGAACTTACTGCTGCATAAGATACCGGCTAACACCGCTTTTACTGTCACGGCTCGCGTGCGTTTCATGCCCCGGCCGCAAGGCAAGAACCCCAAGTATAACGAGGAGGCAGGACTCATCATCCATGGTCGCCAGAGCAGGACTTTGCCTGTACCGGCTGACGGACAATGGTGGTATGCCCGGATAGAAGTGTCCGAGAGCCATCTGTGCCGTTTCTTCCTTTCTCCGGACCAGAAGACATGGACAGAGCAAGGTGCGCCTTTCCAGGCCGTAGCCGGCGAATGGATAGGAGCCAAAGTAGGAATGTATGCCGTGCGTGAACGCGTGGAGAGTACGTCGCCCTACAAACGGCCGGATAATGATGCCGGATGGCTCGACGTCGATTGGTTTGAGATAAAAGTTGATAATTAATAATTAATAATTAATAATTAATAATTGATAGTTGAAAGCTTATGAAAAAACTAATGATAATTATTGCTGCGATGGTGCTCGGAATGAGTGCAGCGGCGCAGAAACAAAACCCGACGTACCTGGCGTATATCGAGCAATGGAAAGAGACAGCGGTGCAGAACCAAGCCGACTACGGCATTCCTGCCTCCATCATCATGGCGCAGGCGCTCCTGGAGTCCGCAGCCGGAACGAGTGAGTTAGCGGTCAACGCCCGCAATCATTTCGGTATCAAGTGTACCAGCGAATGGTTCGGAGGCGTCTATTATTACGACGACGACAGCAAGGGCGAGTGTTTCCGGCAGTACGCCAACGCCGCCGAGAGTTTCAAGGACCATGCCCTGTTCCTCCAACGCCCCCGGTACGCTACCTGTTTCGAGATAGCGATAGAGGACTACGAGGGTTGGGCGTACCGGCTCAAAGCGTGCGGCTACGCTACCGACAAGAACTACGCACCCAAACTCATCAAGATCATTGAGGACTATCGGCTCGATACTCTTGGGGTTACGGGGGATTCTGTCGAAAGGGGAAAGGTGAAAGTTGAAAGGGGAAAGGTGAAAGGTGAAAGTCAAAACGGGACAGAGCTTAACAGCGGCTCTGCCGCACTCAACAGCGCAGCGCTCAACAGCGCAGCTCTCAACAGCGACCAAAGGTCGCACTCAACCGCGGCGAAGCCGAAGAAGCCGCTGAAAGCGGAGGTGGTGCACAGGACGGAGCCGATAGCGGTCATCACACATGATCCCGAACCGCCGTACGAGGAGCCGCTGAGCGCCAAGGACGAGAAGAAACTGTTCATGCTGCAGCACCCCGTCAAGAAATGCAACGGCGTGAGCTACGTCTCCGCACGTGAAGGGGACACCTATGCCAATGTGGCTTTCCGGCTTAACGTACGCGAACGCCTGCTGCGCGAATGGAACGACGCGCTGGGACGGGAGATGAAGATTGGCGACCGTATCTATATGGGGGCGAAAAAGAAAAAAGTAGCACCCGAGAAGACGCTGATGTGGGTTCACCCCGGCGAGTCGCTGTGGGAAGTGTGCCAGCGCGAAGGGATCCAGATGGCGAGAGTGCAGCAGCTGAACGGCTTCGCTCCGGAGGTCCGCGTCTTCCGGACAAGGCAGCAGATACTGCTCAATAAAGTGAAAAGTGAAAATTGAAAGGTAAAAGAAAAGAACAAAAACATAGATAAACCCTTTGAGTGCTTTAGAAGCGAAGCTTCTTGCGTACTTCGGTGCTAAAACCCACTTGTGAGTAAACTCCCAGATGGTTTTTATCCCCAAACTCCGCAACTCTACGAGTATAAAGCACTCAAAG